>Ga0137418_10000626_pt1 | contig 31804 bp, 27 predicted proteins | sample CZODoug3_1_2_16f_FD_122242 | JGI IMG/M metagenome (GOLD analysis project Ga0137418, IMG submission 122242) | Vadose zone soil fungal communities from Angelo Coast Range Reserve, California, USA - CZODoug3_1_2_16fungal (Hybrid Assembly) | ecosystem: Environmental > Terrestrial > Soil > Vadose... | reverse complement strand
GAGACTTCGGAGGACCGATCCCTCGGATTTCCCTTTCACTGTCATCGCATCGGCTCGGAAGTTCAGAAGTGAGAGCTACCTAACGCCTATTACCTTGCGAAAGAAACCGAAAGGCTGCGTGACTCGCGGCCTTTTCGCACTCTAACAATACGGCGAGCAGCCGCAAAGCCCCTGAAACGCCCGCACTTAGGAAAAGTGCGCTCACAATAGTGTTCGGCGATAGGCTGCGAGATTAGCTGCATAATATTCGCTTGCTGCCTTTACTGCGAAAATGCATCGATCGGGCTCCGGACTCCTCGACCTCCACCCCGCAGTACGTGGGTGTAGATCATGGTCGTCCGAACATCCGAATGGCCCAGCAACTCCTGAACCGTCCGGATATCGTAGCCGTTCTCGATCAGATGCGTTGCAAACGAGTGCCTGAATGTGTGACACGTCGCGCGCTTCGCCAGCCCCGCCGCTCGCACCGCCTCAGCCACCGCCCGCTGAACTACCGTCACGTGAAGATGATGCCTCCGGACTTCGCGCGTCACCACGTCGATATAAGTTCGCGCTGCCGGAAATACATACTGCCATCTCCACTCTGTCGAGGCGTTCGGGTACTTTCGCGCCAACGCATTCGGAATATCGACCCGTCCACCGCCCCGCTTCAGATCTCTTGCATGCAAAGCCCGGACGGCTTCGAGATGTTCTCGCAGCCGCTCCTCAACAGCTACCGGAAGCATCGTCAAGCGATCTTGTCTCCCTTACCGCCCCGCACCACAATCTCGTGCGCGCCAAAATCGAGATCCTTTACGCGAAGGCGCAGGCATTCAAGCACGCGGAGTCCGGACCCGTATAGAAGCATCGCAACCAGCCTGGGCGTTGCCTTCATTCTTCCAATCACCTGCTTAACCTCCTCCTGTCCTAGCACGACTGGCACACGGACCGACCGTTTGGCCCGAGCGATCGGCTCCAGTTCCTCCAATGGTGTTCCAAGCACCTCGCGGTAAAGAAATGAGATTGCCGCCATCGCCTGGTTCTGAGTGGAGGCGGCGACGCGATTACGAATCGCAAGCGCCGACAGGAATTCGACCACTTTATCGCGGTCGAGCCCCGAGGGGTGACACGTCCCGTGATACCGGACGTAGCGAACAACCCAGCGAATGTATGTTCGCGCGGTTGCGTCGCTGTAATGTCTAAGGCGTAGCTCCCTGCTCAGCGCTTGGAGCAGCGGAGACCGATACATCCGCTGGCGCGGAGCAGCCGTGCTCATACCACGAGTCTGTCGGCGGAGGATAGTACAGGCAGCCATCCATTTTCATCAACCGTGTTCGTTAAGCCGCACGGCGCAACGAAAGACAGAGCGCGATTTCAATAACACCAAACGCCGTCCCCACCGGGAGATACCACAGCGTCAACACTGCCGCGATCAAAGCCGCGTTTACCCCCCGCGGGACTCTTCGCACCAAGGCAGCCGCGATGATCAGCCATGCCAGACCAAACGCGACGAAGATGATTTTCATCAACGTGGATCGCGGCGCGATCCCAACGCTCTCAACGATGTAATGCCACGGTCCGAGCTCGCCTGCACGCGCGCCCGAGCGCGGGGTCAAATAGTCGCCCACCTTGAGCGCGCGCGTTCCATCGAATCCCATCCAGAGGCCCTCGATCAGGGCGAGAATGATGATCGTGACGCGAGCCATTCTCACTAGCCCGCGGTCAGCACCGGATCAGGCGCCTCAACGCGCACGCCCGCCGGAGGCTGCTCCGCTTCGCTCGTGGTTGTCGATGCGGGCAAGGGGAGCCTCTTCGCGAAGATCAGCTTGTCATCGCCCGGCTTGTAATACTCCTTGATCTTCCCCACCAGGTCGTAACCAGTCTTCTCGTAAAACTGGATCGTCCCGCCGTATGTCTCCTGCGACGATGTCTCCACTAGCAGCATCTGCCCACCCCGCCGCACTATCTCTTCCTCGGCGAATTTCAATAACCGCTTCCCGACGCCGCCGCGATGCTTGGACTTGTCGACAGCGATCCAGTACAGGTCGTACGTCGACTCGGTTAGCGGGGTCGGCCCGAAGCACACATAGCCGAGCACTTCCGAACTCTCCTCGTCCCTCGCATCGAGAACGTAAGTGAGATATCCGCTGTGCTCGCCGAGATCGAGCCACTCGTCGATCAGCTCCAGCGCGGTTCCCACCTCCTCGGGCGTAAAATTCCCCGCGTTCTCGAGAATCCTGAAGACGCCGCTGCGATCGGCCGCGACCATCGGCCTGATTGTCCGGTTCATCGACGTCCCCGCTACTTATTGAGGAGCCGCGGCTTGAGGAGCCGCAGCGGGTCCGGCCGTCCCGCGTCCCGCTTCCCGCCTCCCGCTTCCCGTCTCATATCTGCAGCGACCTTCCCAAAACTCCAAGCGCGGCTTCCTTCACCGCTTCGCTGAGCGTCGGGTGCGAGTGCACCGTGATGCCGATGTCCTCCGACGATCCGCGGTATTCGAACGCCAGCACCGCCTCCTGAATCAGCTCCGACACGCCCGGCCCGATCATGTGCGCGCCGAGCAGCTCGTCGGTCTCGGCGTCCGCAATGAACTTGACGAAACCCGTCGTGTCGCCCGCCGTACGCGCGCGGGCGTTGGCAGAGAAGGGAAACTTACCGGTCTTGTACTTTCGCCCGCTGGCCTTCACTTCGTGCTCCGCCAATCCTACCGTCGCGATCTCCGGCCACGTGTACACCACCGACGGCATCGACTTGTAATCGATGTGTGACTTCTGTCCCGCAATCGCTTCGACTGCGACAACGCCCTCGTCCTCGGCCTTGTGCGCGAGGAGCTTGCCGCCCACAACGTCTCCGATCGCATAGACGTTGGAGAGATTGGTGCGCATCTGCGCGTCGACCAGAATCTCACCTCGCTTGCTCACGCCAAGGCCGAGCGCCACCACGTCGATACCAGTCAGCGATGGCTTGCGACCAACCGAGACCAGTACATAATCCGCCTCGATCGTTTCCTTGCTTCCATCCTTCTCGACGTCGACGAGGACCCGGCTCGCTTCGACCTTCGCCCCCGTGACTTTCGATCCGACACGAATGTCGAGCCCCTGCTTCCGGAAAACCTTGTCGGCTTCCTTGATGATCTCTTCGTCGTTGCCGGGAAGAATTGTCGGCATCAGCTCGACCACCGTCACCTTTGCGCCAAGCCGGCGCCAGACGGAGCCAAGTTCGAGTCCGATGACTCCGCCGCCGATCACCAGCAGATGCTTCGGCACTTCGGGAATCTTGAGAGCGCCGATGTTCGACAGCACGCGCTTCTCGTCGAATTTGAGGAAGGGCAGCTCGACTGAAACGGAGCCGGTCGCGATGATGACGTTCTTCGCCCGGTACGACTCGGACTTTCCATCCGCGAGAACGACGTCGATGACGTTCCCTTTCTTGAGCGTCCCGCGACCCTTGGCCCACGTCACCTTGTTCTTGCGGAACAGGTACTCGACTCCCTTCGTGTTCTGCCCCACGACGGTGTCCTTACGCTTCATCATCGTCGGCAGGTCCAGCTTCACATCGCCGATCGTCACGCCATGCTCGGCAGCGTGCAGCCGCGCGAACTCGTAGTGCTCCGTTGATGTGAGCAGCGCTTTCGATGGAATGCACCCGACGTTGACGCACGTTCCGCCAAGCGTCTTGTCCATCTCGATGCAAACTGTGTTGAGGCCCAGCTGGCCGGCGCGGATTCCTGCTACGTACCCACCGGGTCCGCCGCCGATGATCGCTACATCGCAGTCGACCATCTATTCGATAAGCATCGCGGCTGGATCTTCGACGAGCTCCTTCACGCGTACGAGGAATAGCACCGCCTGCTGGCCATCGACGATGCGATGGTCATAGGATAGCGCGACATACATCATGGGTCGGATCACGACCTGGCCATTGACAGCAATCGGACGGTCCTGCGTCTTGTGCAAGCCGAGTATGCCGACCTGCGGGTAGTTGATGATCGGCGTGGAAATGAGGGAGCCGAACACGCCACCGTTGGTGATCGTGAATGTGCCGCCGGTGAGATCATCCATCGTCAGCTTGCCGTCGCGCGCGCGCTTGGCGACTTCCGAGATCTCCCGGCTCAAGTCGATAGTGCCCTTGCGATCCGCGTCCTTGATGTTGGGCACGACGAGGCCCTGCTCCGACGCGACCGCTATCCCCATGTTAACGTAGTGCTTGTAGATGATTGTATCGGCGTCGATCTGCGCGTTGACCATCGGGAACTGCTTGAGCGCCTGACACGCGGCGCGCACGAAGAAGGGCATGAACGTCAGCTTGACGCCGTGCTCCTTCTCGACCTTCTCCTTGTACTTGTCGCGCAGCGCATTGAGCGCCGACATGTCGATTTCATTGAACGTCGTGAGATGCGCCGTCGCGTGCTGCGACTGGAGCAGATTCTCGGCAATGCGCTTGCGACGTGTAGACATCTTCTCGCGCGTCTCACGCTCACCAGGCGTAGCTCCATTTCCGCCGCGTGATGGTGCGCCGGGAGCCGAAGACGGCGTCCACGCAGCAGCGGGTGCGCGCTCCGCACCGCTCGGCGCGGCCAGGACATCGGGTTTCGATACGACGCCGCCGCGACCGGTTCCGGCGACAGCGGCGATGTCGATGCCGCGCTCCTCGGCAATGCGACGAGCCGCCGGCGATGACTTAACTGTTTCAGATTGACTGACGGGAGCCGGCGCACTGCGAGCAGGGGCGGGTGGCGCAACAGGTGGCGCAGCCGGCGCTGCAGGTTTGGCCGCGGGGGCCGCAGCTTGCGCCGCTACTACCGTGGCCGGAACTGCTGTCTCGTCCAGCTCGCCGAGCACGTCGTCGACGTGAACGACCTCACCCTCGTTCTTGGCGCGCTTGGCCAGCACTCCGGGTTTGAGTGCCGGGACTTCTACGGTGATCTTGTCGGTCTCGAGGTCGACAAGCGTGTCGCCGGCGGCAACGACATCGCCCTCTTTCTTGAGCCACCGGGATACGGTGGCCTCAATGATCGACTCGCCTAGAGGAGGGACCTTTATGGGGAGCATTCAGACTGATCCGGAGCGAATGGAATTCAAAGGCGATATCTTCCGGCTGCGGCGCGCAGCCCCTTTGGGTCGGCCGCAACAATCACAGCCATAAATCAATGTTCCGACTGAATATAACGCTCCGATAATCGCGTGCGAGGACTCACCATCTCGGCGCACGGCGGGCTCGACCAGATCGAGTACCGCACCGATCTGCCGAAGCCGGAGCCCCAGCGCGGCGAGATTCGCGTTCGCGTCAAAGCCGCCGCGCTCAACCATCTGGACCTGTTCGTCGTCGGTGGAATGCCGGGCGTCAAGATCATTCCGCCCTGGATCCTTGGCGCCGACGCCACCGGAGTCGTCGACGCGATCGGCGACCTGCACGGCACATCGGACAACCAGCTGAGGGTCGGCGACCACGTCATCGTCAATCCCGGTTTGAGCGATCACACCTGCGAGTTCTGCCAGGCGGGTGAGCACTCGGCCTGCGTGAATTTCAAGCTGCTCGGTGAGCACGCCCCCGGCACGCTGGCGGAATACATCGTCATTCCGGCGCGCAACGCGCGCGGCATTCCGAAGGACAGACCGGTCGAGCAAGCCGGGGCGTTCACGCTGTCGACTCTCACGGCATGGCGAATGGTGGTGACGCGCGCGCGCGTCAAGAAAACGGACAACGTTCTCATCTGGGGAATCGGCGGCGGAGTCGCACTCGCCGCACTCGAGATCGTGCGCACCATCGGTGCAACCGCGTGGGTCACGTCGCACAGCGACGAGAAGCTGGCGCTGGCGCGTGGACTTGGTGCGGAGCACGTGATCAACTACGCGTCGACTGATGTGGGTAAGGAGGTCAGGACGCGCACGCTCAAGCGCGGCGTAGATGTCGTGTTGGATACGGTCGGAGAGGCGACGTGGGCACAATCACTCGGCGCCCTCGGAAGGCGCGGCCGGCTGGTAACCTGCGGCGCGACATCCGGGCCGATGGTCCAGATGGACATCCGACGTCTGTTCTGGTATCAGTGGGACATCATGGGCTCGACGATGGGTAACGACGCGGAGTTCGACGCCGTCACGAGCGAGTTCCACGCGGGACATCTGATGCCGCTCGTCGATTCGGTGTTCGACATCTCGCAGGGGCGACAGGCATTCGAGCGGCTGCAAAGCGGCCAGCAATTCGGCAAGATCGTGGTGCGGATTCCGGACTGATGGCGGTCGATGATTCCGCGAAGCCGCCGGATGCAGGGAACCGGTCGGCCGAGAAGGACCTGGCACAGTACACCGCGGGCGAACTGCAACAGATCCGCGACGAGTTTGCATCCGGCAAGATGCCGCTCTGCCCTCGGTGCGGCGTTGCGATGACGCGTCGCGAAATTGGCGGCGGGTCCTTCGGCCTGGGTTATGCTCGCCACCGGGACTGGCTTATATGCGGCAAGTGCCGTCGCAGTGCGATCTTCGACATTCAGCGCGGGACCCGAACCTGACCAACTCAAGATGATGTCAATTCGACGCCTCGCAACAATCGGCGCCTTGTTGTCTTTGCCGGTTTCGCGCATCAATGCGCAGATCATCGAGCGACCCGTTTCGTTCGACAGCGCCGGGCTCGTCACCGTGATGACCCCATTTCTCGCTGACAGAGCCGCACTGCGCACACCGTGGTGGCCCGTCTCGGGCGAGTTCACGGAGGCGCGCCTCTTCACGACCAACGATTCGACCTACGTTCTCGCGGTAACGCGAAGAACGGGCGTGGTCGAACGCTACGCGCTCAGCGGTATTGACCGCGACGCGATCCGCGCGGTCGTTTCGAGACTGCCGCGTGAGACGATCATGGCGCGCACCGATGCGCGGAACGCGTTCATCAAAGGGCAGACCCTTCTCGGCATTGGCGTCTATGGTCCGGCATTCGCGGGCGCTATTGGAGGCAACAACGCCGGCGCATCGGCAGCATATCTCGTCGTGGCCGGCGGATCCTTTTTCGCCGCATCGGAGATATCGCGGCGAATGTTCATCTCGAGGCCACAGGCGGACCTCTCGACCAACGCGGGCCTTAATGGCGCGCTTGCCGGGTGGGCAATCACCTATCTGTTCAAGGGCGAGAACAAAACTCAATACGCCGGCGCCTTCATCGGCGGAGTTACGGGTGCGGCGATCGGTGTTCGCGCTGCTCGCAACATGACAGAAGCGGATGCGGTCGCGGCCGGATTCGGATCAGATATCGGCTCGCTCATTGCTTTCGGTACAATGGAAGCCCTACGGGGGGATCGGAGCTGCACCTTCGATCCGGTGACATTCGTCGAGAACTGTACCACCCGGCGTTTATCGAACCGCTCCGAAGTCGCGGTCGTGCTGGCGTCGGGCCTTATCGGCTACCCAATCGGCCTCCTGTATCCGAGGAACGCGAGATACAGCGTCACTGCAGGCGATGTTGGGACTTTGGGAACCACGGCCGCACTCGGTGCCGGCGCGGGGATCGCCTTGCTCAGCCGGCACGCGTCCTATTCACACTTCGCGACATTCGCCACAGTCGGAGGAGTTCTGGGCATGATGGCCGGCGATCGGTTTCTCGTTCAGAGCTATGATCACGATCGCGACCAGGCTGACAGACTCTCGCTGGGCACGTTCGCAGGTGCACTAATGGGCGCGGGCATCGCGGCGCTCGACAGCTCGTTCCGCAACAATCCCCATGTGATCGGGGGCCTGGCCGTTGGTGGCGGCCTGGCAGGCCTGATCATCACCGAGCGGTACCTCCATCCCAAACCTGACGCCGGACCGCCCCGCTTTCGTGTAACTTTCAACCCGGCGAGCATCGCACTCTTGGCCGCCCGCACATCAGGGAATCACTCCCTACTCAATGTGAGGTTCTAGTGGACACCACGATGACACTCACGTTCGGCGACAGGCTGCAGGGAAGCTTCGAGCAGCTCTATCGTTACGTCCCCGCGCTCTTCGGCGCGCTGGTCATCCTCTTTGCCGGCTATCTGCTCGCGAGATTGCTGGAGAAGGGAACCGACCGTCTGATGAGAAAAATCCATCTCAACCAGATCCTCGAACGCGGCGGCGTGATGGAAGCGGTGGAGCGGTCGGGCTCGCGCGTGAATCCAACGCGCGTCGCGGGAAGTCTCGTCTTCTGGTTCGTGATGTTCGCGGTGATGCTGGTTGCCGCCAACGCGCTGGGACTCCAGTCTCTCGCCAACGTCTTCTCGGAGCTGGTGAGCTACATCCCGAGCGTCATCGCGGCGATCGTCATCATGATCGTCGGCATCGTGCTCGGCAGCTTCGTCGGTGGCCTGATCATGGCCTCGGCGGGCGGACTCCACGGCGGACCGACATTGGCGCGTGTGGGAAAGGGTGGTGTCGTCGTGCTCGCCGTCTTCATGGCGCTTCAGGAGCTTGGCGTGGCGACGGAGATCGTCACGACCGCGTTTGCGATTCTCTTCGGCGCAATCGCGCTCGCGCTCTCACTCGCCTTCGGACTCGGCAGTCGTGAGCTCGCCGGCGAGGTCACCCGCAAATGGTACGGTCGATACAAGGAAGAGCGCGACAACATCGAGCGCGAGAATCGCGAGCTCGACAAGGCTGAAGGGATCGCGACGACGGAAGAGTACGTGCGACCCACCTACGGTATTCGCAACACCGGACCCCACGACGTAGTCCGCCCGCCCGAGTGAGCTCCCCCGCCGCGGCATCACCAGGAGTGACGCCCGCGACAAGAGAGCTCGTGAGAGCGCTGTCGCTCCGCGATGCGATCGCGCTCGTCCTCACAGTCATTGGAACCGGCGTATTTCTCAAGACCGCGCCAATGGCGCAGCTCGTCGGCAGTCCGTCGAAAGTGTTGCTCGCCTGGCTCGCCGCCGGACTTCTGTCTCTCGCCGGCGCACTGACCTACGCCGAACTCGGCGCGATGATGCCCGAGGCGGGCGGCGAGTACGTGTTCCTGCGTGAAGCGTACGGGGATCTTCCCGCGTTTCTGTTCGGCTGGTCGTCGGTGATGCTCATCGCGAGCGGAGGACTCGCCGCGGTCTCGACGGCGCTCGCTTCGTTCCTCGCCTCGTTCGTTCCACTCAGCGCCGTCTTTACCACTCATGACTTTCACGTCCTGGGTCAGGTCGTACACTGGCGACTTGGCATCCAGCAGATCGTGGCGGTCGCCGTGATTCTCCTCTTTTCCTGGGTGAACGCGCGTGGCATCCAGATAGGAAGCAGAGTGCAGTGGGTGGCGACGGTCGCCAAGTTGGGGGGGATAGCGATCATAGTGCTCGGCGCGTTTCTCCTCTCGCGCACGGGATCGTGGCAGCATTTGAAGACCCCCGTCACGGCGACAATCGCGCCGGCGGGAGTGAGTGCGTTCGGTGCGGCGATGCTCGCGGCTCTGTGGGCCTATCAGGGATGGTCGAACCTTCCAATGGTAGCGGGCGAGATCGAAAAGCCGGAGAGGAACGTCCCACGCGCCCTGATCTTCGGGATGCTGATCGTGATTCTCGTTTATCTGGTCACGAATCTCGCCTACTTCTACGCGCTGCCGTTCAGCGAAGTGATGACGGCCAACTCGACCGCGTACCGTGATGCGCTTCCCGTTGCGGCTAAGGCGGCGCAGACATTCTCGTCGTACGGAGCGCAGATCGTGTCGATTGCGTTCATGATTTCGGCGATTGGCGCGCTCAACGGAATCACGATGATGAACGCGCGCGTTCCGTTCGCGATGGCGCGCGACGGACTCTTCTTCGGCCCGCTGGCGAACTTGAGCGCGACATCGAGCGTGCCGGTCAACGCGATCTGGTTTCAGGGAATCTGGGCGTGCGTGCTCGCGCTGTCCGGCACATTCGATCAGATCACGACGTCGGTGATCTTCGCTGTCTGGGTTTTCACAGCGCTCGTCGGATCGTCACTTTTCGTGCTGCGAAGGAAGCTTCCGGCGTCTCCTCGTCGGTACCGCACGCCCGGTTATCCGGTAGTGTCGGCGCTGTTCGTAATCGTCGCGCTCTGGCTGGTGGTTAATACCTTGACCGCTTCCCCGGTCGAATCCGCGGTGGGCCTGTTTTTCATCGCCCTCGGCTTGCCGTTTTTCTTCTACTTTCGCGCGTCAGGCTGGATAACAAGAGCGCGGATGAAGGAGAGGCCGCACTAGGGAGATCTCGGTCCGCTCAAATCGTCCCGGCCAGATATTGTTTCCGAATGCGCTCCGGATGGCGTTCGATCGCATACCGTAACATGGTGCGCGGCATTTGTTGATAGTGTTTTTTCAGGAAACCATCCAGCGTCTTACGATCGCGCTTCCCGACCTCGCGCAGCATCCACCCGACTGCCTTGTGAATCAGATCGTGCGGGTCGCGGAGCAACAGCGCGGCGATCTTTAGAGTGGGCCGAAACTCGTTGCGCTTGATGAAGTGGAAGGTCGAGACGATCGCGATGCGTCGCTCCCACAGATTCTCCGATCGCGCCAGCCGCTCGAGTAGCGCGATATCTCCCGGCTCCAGGTGTCCGCCGACAATGTCCCCTGCTGAAGCGTCGACCAGGTCCCAGTTATTGATGTGACGCGTGTTATCGAGATACGCGCGATGAATCCCTGCCCGTCGTGAATCATCGCCTCGGTCGTACGCCTCAACGAATAGCATCAGCGCGACCAGCCGCTCTTCATGCCACGGCGAAGACAGCAGCTCGAGAGTGGACGCGTCGTCGAGCCCGCGGTATTTGCGTACGAGGGTACGCATGACGGGCACCGTGAGGCCAAGGAACTTGTCGCCCTCGCCGTACTGGCCGGGTCCGGTCTTGAAGAAGCGTTGAGAGTGCACACCGCGCACTGGATCCGCCAATTCGTGCAGCTCGGCCCGAATCGCGGCGAGCGTTGGAGTTGTGTCGTGAGCGGAACCAGTCGTGTTTGCCTTTGAACCCCGCGCGCGTGTCTGAGGCTGTCTGGTTCTGCTGTCGGATGTCTGTTTCACGGCGAGCGCGCTGCGCCGTTCACGATCGCGCGCGCCACCGCCTGCTGAAGTGGTCCGACATCGGGGAAATATCCCCTGGCATCGGTGCCCATGTTCTGTCTGTTCGTAAGCAGCACGATCGACAGTTTGAATTGGGGAACGCCGGCCACATAAGTGCCCGTAAAGCCGGTGTGCGAGAAACTCCCCGCCGGCAAGTAACCGGGCGCCTGCCAACCGAGGTAGTTCTCGTATTTGTCGCGCGTCAGGAACTTATCGATTACATCGGGCCGAATGTACTGTCGCCCGCCGTAGCTACCGCGATTGTTGAGGAGATCGAGCAACACGCGAAGATCCGCGGCAGTCGAAAAGAGCCCTGCATGCCCGGCGACGCCGCCGTTCCCGTAATACGAATTGCCGTCGTCTACCCCACCGTTGAGGACGTACTCCCTCCAGCCGTTCCAGGCAGTCGGATCTCCGAGGTACCGATAGCCAAAGGTTGAATCGTAGACCATGTGCTTCTCGTAGACGTTCCCCTGTTCCGTGGCCGCGAACTCCGTGAAGCCATGGGCTTTGGGATTGAACGTCGTCGACCGCAACCCGAGTGGCCGATAGAGATTCTCGTCCAGGAACGCGTCGAGACGCCGGCCGCTCACGCGCTCGATGACGTCGCCGAGCAGCATGAAACCGAGGTCGCTGTAGTGCCGCGCGTCGCCGACGCCCCACTGGAGCGGCATGTCACGAATGACGCCGTAGGTCTGAGCGGTATTGGACGCGTGATAGTACAACGGCTGCCACTGCACGAGTCCGGCAGAATGCGAGAGCAGGTGCCGGACAGTGATGCTATCGAGGTGCACCCCGCGAAAATCAGGGAGATATCGCCACACCGGAGCATCAAGCTCGATCTTGCTCCGGTCAACGAGCAGCATCGTCGCCATGGTAGTTGCCATGACCTTCGTGACCGAAGCCAGATCGAACATCGTGCCCCTTCTCATCGCCGGCGGCGACGGGAGCCGGTGCCCCTCGTAATCATTGAGCTGCGCGAATCCAAAGGCCCGCTCGTGGACTACCCGTCCATCGCGCGCGACGAGGAACACCGCGCCCGGAATCGATGTGCCGATCGAGCTGCCTATCAGGGAGTCAGCGATCGCAACCGCGCGCGTGAGCGCCGGATCAGGAGCACCAGGAGAGCCCGCAGGGGCGTACCCTCCGCAACCCAGGACAAAGGACCCCGCGGCCATTGCGAAAAGAAGTCGAAATCGGATCATGTGACCGGAAAGATCCGCCAGGTCCGGTGAACTGCAACCGAACAGCAGTAGCTCGCAGCCACGAGCCGGTCCGCCGACGGCCCCGTAGTGGGAGCGGAAAGCGACTTCTAGCGATGGCCGAAGCGGAGCGCACAAAATCCGTGCGCTTCCACTGACTTGATTTGAATCGCGGCGTTCCCGTTGTCGAGGTTGTACCCAAAGAAGGGCTGGGCGCAGGCGTTATGTGGGTCGGCGTATGCCGGCTCCATGCGGTAGTTTCCTCCGCGGGGCAGCGAGTTCGTCGGCAGCCTCTCCAAAAGAAGCTCTCCGTGGCGCGCGCCAAAATTGACGACAATCAGGAACGCCGTGTCGCGCGCAGATCTCAGCCAGGCTGCGATCGTTCCAGTCGTGTCGTTTGTCTGCAGCAATGTTAGAGATCCGCCGCTGAGCGTTTGATGCGCGTTTCGCAGCTGAATCAGTTTGCGATAGTGATTGAGCAGGGATTGGGGGCTCGAATCCTGGGCCGCGACATTCTTTGTTTTCCAATCGGACTGAAGCGGTTCCCACAGCTTCCCGGTTGAGAATCCGGCGTTGGCCTCGGCGCTCCACTGCATCGGCGTCCGGATCAACTCATCGGGCTTCGGCCCGACCATTCCTATTTCTTCGCCGTAGTACATGAACGGCATCCCTGGCAGCATCAACATCGCGCTCGCCGCGACTCGCGCTTTGGCTGCATCGCCGAGAACACTCATGACTCGCGGCTGATCGTGATTGGTGAGAAACGGCGACCAGCGTCCGCTGGGAAACTTCGCATTCGCCTGGGCAACCTGCTTCAAGAACCCGCTCGCGTCGCCGGTCTCCGCCGCGTGCATCGTCGCTCTCGCCACCGCAAACGCAAAGTACGAATCGAGCTGATCGGGATAGTAAGTCGCCATCACCTCCGGCGACTCGTCTGACATTTCCCCGACCGTGAACGACTCCGGGGCTTCCGTTCGAATCGCGCCGCCCAATTGGCGCAGCACATCGTGCGTACCCCGCGTGTGCTGAAGCTGGTCGCCTTCCTCTACCAGGTAAGGAATAGCATCGAAGCGAAATCCATCGGCGCGCATCTCCTTTAACCAGTATGTCAGAACCTTTTGCATTTCGGCGCGCACAGCCGGCTTCTCGTAATTCAAGTCCGGCATCTCGTGCCAGAACACACCGTAGTAGTACTCGTCACGGACCGGGGACTTGTGCCACGCCTCTTGTCCCCACGGTCCCTTCTGAGCCGGAAGGGTCTTCGACCAACGATACCAATCGCGATATGGACTGCCTGGATCGCGCAGCGCCGCTTGAAACCAGGGATTCTGGCTGCCGGTGTGATTGGGTACGAAGTCGACGATGACATGAATCCCGCGCTTGTGCGCTTCAATCACCAGATTCCGAAAATCATCGTCAGTTCCGTACCGGGGATCGACATGGTAATAGTCGACCACATCGTAACCGTGATAGCTCATCGACTTGTCGATTGGCATCAGCCAGATACAATTCGCGCCGAGGCTGGCGGCGCTGGCTGGATTTCCATCGTTTATGTAATCGAGACGCGCAGTCAGTCCGCGCAAATCTCCGATGCCATCGCCGTCGGAATCGTAGAACGAGCGGACGAATACCTCGTAGCACACCCCGTTACGCCACCATGCTTTCATGTCCGGCGCTATCGCCGCGCCTGTCTTCGACAGTGTACTGCTCGAGCAACCGGCCGCGAACGCGAGAAACAGAGTGAATGCGAGTCGCGGCCAGGAATGTCCGCGCTCCCTCTCGTTCATCGCTTCGGATCCCAGACCGCCACGCCCACCCGCGAATCCGCCGTTCCGTAATACAGGAACCACCGACCGTTGAACGGGACCAGCCCTTCCACGAACGTCGTGCCGTCCTTGTACTGCCCGGTGCGCTCGTAGTCCTCTGTCGGCTGAATAAATGGCGCGTCGGACCGCGCGATGAGCTTGATTGGATTCTTCGCGTCGAAAAGCGCCTGACCACCGGTGTAAACGCGCTGTGGCAATCCCGCCTGGCCAAACATCCCGCTGTTGCCGGCGTTATAGATCAGGAGAATTCCCCGCTCGGTCATGATTGCCGGCGGTCCCCCTTCGACCAGCCACGAATCGAAGTATCCAGCTCGAGGTGACAGAACTTTCAATACCTTCCCATCACTATCCGCGAGCGGCGTCCAGTCGATGAGATCGTCGGATGTCGCGATCAGAATGTCGGGGACGTTGAAGTACATCCAGTACTTCCCATTCACCTTGGTGGCGATCAGCCGGTTGCCCTGGACCCTCGTGAGAATCGCGCCCGATTTCGTGTCGAGCTTCAGGTACTTTCCGCTGTCAGCCTTCGCGAACGCCGGTCCGTGCTTTTGCCAATGGACGAGATCCTTCGATGTCGCGATCGCCAGACGAGGTACGTCGCGGTTCCATTGCGTGTAGGTGAGAACGTAGGTGCCGCCATCGGTTTCGACTATTCGCGGATCCTCGACGCCGCCCGTCCACTCGTATCTCGCCTGTACATCCTTGTCGGGGTACAGCACCGGCGTCGGCCTGCGGGTGAATCGCAATCCGTCGCTGCTTTCCGCGAGCCCGAGACGCGATGTGTGGAATCCGATCTCCCTCTTGCCCGTCACATCCTCGGCCCGGTAAAGCACGTAGACCTTTCCGTCCTTGACGACGGCGGCCGGATTGAAGGTGGCGAGCTCCTCCCACCGGACGACACTGTCGCTCATGGGAGAGAAGAACGTCGCGGCCCCATTTGGCGCGATGATCGGATTGACCTGGCCCGGCTTCTCGAACGGGCCGAACATCCAGTCCGGCCGCTGCGCTTCCACGGATACGCTCAGCGCTCCGAAAAGGATGAGACCGGCAAGAGCCAGGCGATTGCGCATCCGCTGAAATGTGCTCCCTCTGGTAGAGGTCCGTTAGGCTGCAGACCTCGGCCCGTTGCGTGGTCAGGCTGGCGGCCGTCATTCCTTGTGTATAACTCTCAACTGCGGGTTGCCGGCGGTCATTCAGTGAGTGCTGACCCTGCATGAATCAAAGAGGATTCTCTTTCGTGCGCTCCTTCTTCGTTGTTCTGGCGTCTATCGCCGTTGCTGCCGCCTGCTCCCCGACACCGCCCGCGCCCCCTCCGGCCGTGAAGGTGGTGGTTCACGATACCGTAACAGTTCGGGACCCCGAACTGGACAAGCGGGTCTCGCGGCTCGAGCTGCAGCTGCTGGCTCGCGACGCGCAAATCGAGGATCTCCAGGTGCGCCTCGAGGACACGCGCGCCGAGGTAGTCCGCGCGATGGCAAAGCTTCAGTCGGTGGCGAGCCGCGCCCAGGCCGCGTCCGCAATGGCCGAGGCAGAAGTCGCTCTTCAGACGATGAAGTCCGGCGTCACGGCAGATCCGCCTGAAGCCACGCAGGTCACCCGGCTCGTTCGTCAAAGCGCCACCGAATTCGACAAGGCCAACTATGGAGGCGCGCTCTATTTGGCGAATCAAGCCAAGACCGTAGCCTCGTCATATCGGGGACGCCTTGGCGTAAACAGAGAGGGCGCGCGTCCGGGCGAAACGCTGTTCGCCGTCCCGATCAAGCTGAAGACGACGAGTCGCGGGAACGTTCGCGAGGGTCCGGGCACCAACTTCGCCGTCTCGTTCACGGCTGATCCCGGCAGCTCGATCATCGGCTATTCCTACGCCGATGAATGGGTTCGCATCAGTGATGACGGCGGACGAACCGGGTGGATTCACCAGACGCTCATCGCGCGACCCTGACAGCTATCCTGTTTTCTTGAGCTTGCGGGCGCGCACCGTACGGTCCCGCCCTTCTCTCTTCGCCTGATATAGCGCTTCGTCGGCGACAGCGATGATCGCCTCCGCATCGTCCGCATCTTCGGGGAAGCTCGCGACGCCGATGCTCAGGGTCATCTTCCGTCCGTTGAACTTCTTCGCCGCCACGCGTGCACGGATATGCTCGGCCGTATCCAGCGCATCGGCGATCGCCGTGTCTGGAAGCACGATTACGAACTCTTCACCGCCGTAACGCGCGCAGCAATCGACCTTGCGGGTCGAATCACGCATGATCTCCGCGATCATCTGCAGCACTTCGTCGCCGGCCGGATGCCCGAATGCATCGTTGTACTGCTTGAAGTGATCGACGTCGCCCACCAGCACCGAGAAGAAGTGCTTGCCCTTCTTGAACCGCGCTACTTCGTTATCGAGACGCTTCATTAGAGAGCGGTGATTCGAGAGGCCGGTGAGGCTGTCCGTCGTCGAGAGCAGCTCGAGCTCCTCGTTCTTCTTTCGCAGCGTCTCGTTGATTCTATCGAGCTCGAGTCGGCCCTCGCGCAGGCGATAGACCATGTGGTTGAACACATCGGTCAGATAGCCGACTTCGCCGCCGCCCGGTGCCGCCGGGAGATCGACTGCCAGATCTCCAGCCGCGACTTCACTGGCCGCTTTCGTAAGTCGGTCGAGAGGCCGGGCGATCAGGCGTCCGAGGCGGTACGCGGAATAAGTCACGACGACGAGCAGGAACGCGATCACCAACAGCGCGACATCGCGGAACCGGCGCACCTGGCCAAAAGCCGCTTCGCCGGAGATCTCAGCGATTACGGCCCAGCTCACCTGCGGGACGTACTCGAGAGTGCCGATGACATCGCGGCCGCCAAAGCTCGTATAAGCAAACGGGGCGCGGGCGCGCTCTTTGAGCTTCTTCATCGTCGAGGCGGGCATCGGGTTCTTTATCATCCGCGCGGACACTCCGTCGGAGCTGGCTATCGCGCCGCCCTTGATGCTGACGAGATGGATTGCACCGGTGCTATCCGGCGCGAAGGATCGCAGCAGCATTTGCACCGGCGCGAGATTGAGCTCCGCCGCGAAGGCGCCAAGAAGCCGCCCGTCGGCGCGTTGGGCGGGAACGGCTACGATCAGCTTCGCTCTGCCGGACTTCGAATCCCAGTACGCGTCGCCGACGATCTGATTGTCTGATTTGAGTGCCGCCTGCCAGTCCGCCGGAAGGGAGATCTTCGTGACCTCGCCTGCGCTGGTGGCGATCACGTTTCCATCGAGGTCGAGCACCATGAGCTTCTCGAAGTCGCTGAACCGCTCATGAAGCGAGACGAGATAATCACGCAACCGTCCTTCGGTGGGGGAGCCCGGAGAGTTGCGCGAGCGATGTTCGAGGGTGATTACCACCTCGTCCGATCCCGCGAAGACGCGCAGGTCGTACAGCCGTTCTCTCAGCCAGACGCCGGTTGCGCGGGCGCTCTGGGCGCTGCTCGAGAGCAGATCTTCGTCGATTTTCTTCTCGAGCGAACGGCGATTCTGTGTGTAGAAAACGCCAAGCATGGTGCCCGCCGGCAGGAGCGCCGCGGCCACCGCGAACGCGAGAATTCTGCTGCGCAGGCTCTCGAGGCGCGGAAATGGGAGGGGGAATTTATGACGCGCACGCGGCGTGGTTTGAGCCGCGCTCGGAGCAGCGTTCATGGTTCCGGGTTCTGATGTCGGTTCGGGCATCGTCTATAGACGACTAACCCCTCGCCGGGCTACCGAGTCCCTCGCGCGGCAATTCGCAAATTGCCGGATTCTTCGCGGAAACGTTTGTTGCCTGCCTGCTCACAAATATTGCTGATTCCGGCATTTCGTCGATGCAGATGTAACTCTTGAACCAGCAATGGGTTACGGGCTAGAAACTGCGGACTCCTGGCGCGCGCCAATCCGAATGATATCCGCCATCTCCAGGACGTGTGCCGGGTATCCGTTTCGTGCCACGGCGAGCATCGCGCGCGATAGCACTTCGGTCGTGGTAACCACTGTGGGGGCGAGACGCCTCAGGATGGGGTAGATCGGCTTCGTAATCGCGTAAGCCACGTTGTACCAGCGAGTCGATGACCGAATTCCATGAAGCGGGATCACCACTCCAGGTCGAAACATGTATGCTGCTCTGAACGGTAACGAGAGCAGCGTGTTCTCCGTCCGTCCCTTCACCCGCGCCCACATCACCCGGCCTCGTTCGCCGCTGTCGGTGCCAGATCCCGATACGTAAATGAAAGTAACATTGGGGCTCGTCCGCAGAAGAGTCCTGGCGACGCCAATCGTCAGGTCGTAATTCACGCGAGTGTATTGCTCTTCCGTCATGCCGAGCGCCGAGACACCGAGACAGAAAAGGCAGGCATCGAAACCGGTCAGTTGGTTCTCGATCGGAGCAAGTGTCATGAGATCAGGGCGAATGAGCTCGCTGAGTTTTGAATTGCTCTGACCCGTCGAGCGGCGGCCAACGGTGACCACTCTTGCCACGCCGGGATCGAGGAGACACTCGCGCAGGACGGCCTGGCCGATCATTCCCGTCGCACCAAAAAGGAGGACATTCATGGCGCGCCGTCCAGGAATTCGACCACGCCCGTCTCCAGCGAATATTCGGCGCCGACGACGACGAGACCCTGCTCGTGAATCAGCTCCTCGAGGACCTGTGAGCCGTGGCGCAGGTGGTCTACCGAGGCGCGGATGTTGGCCCGGCCTGCTTCTCTGACCAATGCATCCGAATCGTGTCTGAGCTCGGTCCTCAGAAGTCCCTCGACAGAAGGGCGCACCCGGTCGACGATCGATCGCAGGTTGTGCGACTGATTCTCTGTCGGTGTCCGCAGCTCTTCGAGTGTCGCCAGAATCGCGCCGCACTGCGAGTGGCCAAGGACGACGACGAGTCGGGTGGAGTATCGTGCCGCGGCGAATTCGACGCTGCCGACCTGGGAGGGAGCGACGATGTTGCCGGCGACGCGAATGACGAACAGATCGCCCAGTCCCTGGTCGAACACGATCTCCGCCGGAACGCGCGAATCAGAGCAACCGAGGATGATGGCGAACGGCTGTTGCCCACTCGCGAGCTCGACGCGACGAGTGTGACTCACGAATGCGTCGGATCCGCGCACGTTCGCGGCGAACCTGAGATTTCCCTCTCGCAACCGCTCGAGTGCCTGGCGTGCTGGTACCATTGGTTAACGGTCCTCGCTACTGAGCGCCGGGGAGGTCAGGTGCAACGCCCGTCATCCTTTGGTTCTTGGGGCAGGACGCTTGGTGGCCGCGCCCAGGCGATCGGGATCTGCTGATGCAGGATCGAACCAATCGTCCCGGATATCGAGGCGAAGCGTGTAGGCACTGTCCGATGCGAACTCCTCACGGATGAGAACCACGGAATCGGGCTGGGCCGCAGCAAGCTTTGTTTCAACCAGGCCGGCCAGTCGCGCGAGATCTGCGAGCGAGCCACGGATCGATTGGCCATCGAATCCCGCCTCCGGCCACGTCATCACTTCCAGAGATCCGTAGGGCCCGTAGTGTTCGCGTTCCGACTGTAGATCGTGTTTTGGCTCAGCGACGTAGTCGAGCAGAAGGTCACGAAAGCGAAGCAATCCCTCTCGGGAACCTGTCAACGTCCAGGTCCTGTCCCGATCGTCCAGCTCGCAAAAGAAGCCGAGTATGCGCCACTGCTGCTTGATCTGGTCGGTCGTCAATTCGGCGGCCGGGGACTTCTCGACCACCGATCTGCGCCGATACAGGAAGAGACCAACCGCGAACAGTATTGCGACGAACGTCAGGAAGCGCACGCGAACCCTCCAGGCATGCGCTAATCTAGCTTGGTTTGCGCAGGCGCATCTGACTACCAAGGCACACCGCCCGGAGACGAGCGGCGTTTGCCTGACTGAGCAATCGCAGCTAAGATATTCCGGTTCGTGCACGTAATGAGCTGGCCACGCTTCCGGACCCCCGATGCGAAATCGTGCTACGAGGTTTTACAACATCCTCAGGCTGCTCCCGCTCGCCTGCTTCGCGCTGCTCGCGACCGCTTCCCCGACGAATGCGCAGGGCCTCCGCGACCGCATATCGGACCTATTCATCTTCGGGCCCGGACAGCAGCCACTTTTCCTCGCCGGATCTGGCGACCCGAACAATCCCGCGTCATTGCAGGCGCACGGCCTCCATTTCATCCCTTCATCGAACGCAGAGAACGGGTCGCTGATCGCATTCGTTACCGATGCGCTCGGCTCCAGCGTCGCCAACATACCGATCGGCTCGACCAGCGGCGGCGTGACATTCCGCTTCGAGGGGGGAGCACCGGTGGCAACTTCCACGTCGGCGGGACCGATCTTCGCCGAGCGTGCACAAACGTTGGGGCGGGGGCGAGTGCTGGCGGGCATAAGCAGAACGGGTTTTCGCTTCGCGACGTTGCGCGGCGTGGACATGAAGAACATCGATCTGACGTTCACCCATCAGAACGTCAATTTTCCGGGGTGCGATGCGCAGTTCGGAGGCGACTGCTCGCTGTACGGCGTACCGGTTCTCGAGAACGACGCGATGGATTTTCATCTGTCGATGGATCTCAGCGTCCAGGTCACATCGATCTACGTCACGTACGGTGTGTCAGACCGATTGGATTTCGGATTGGTGGTGCCCATCGTGCAAGCGGATTTTCGAGGTGAGAGTGAGGCCCAAATACGTCCGTTCGGGGGCACATCCGCGGCGCATTTTTTTTCCGGTACACCGACTAATCCGGTTCTCACGGCCAGTAGGCAGAGTCTCGGCTCAGCAGCTGGCCTCGGTGACGTTGCGCTACGAGCCAAGGTAAACCTGCGAGAGACGCCCGACGCGGCTTTCGCATTTCTGGTCGATGGCCGTTTTCCGACGGGGAGTGAGAAGGACCTCCTCGGCTCGGGCAAATTTGCGGGCCGGGCGCTGCTGATCTTCAATTCGCGGTTTGGTGATTTCTCACCCCATCTCAACGCCGGCTATTTGCACCATGCCGGCCAGCAACAGAACGATGCGGTGCTCGGGACTGTTGGCTTCGATGATCGGATGGCTGAGGGCGTTACTCTCGCGGCGGATCTCGTAACAGAGCTACAGGTGGGTGACAGCAAGCTTCACCTCCCTGGCATTGTCACCTATGACGCACCGTTTCGCCGGACACTGAATCCCACCAACATTCCCGACATTCGCGACGATATCGTCAACGGCTCGTTCGGCATCAAGGCGGCGCCCGCCCGCAACACGACGTTGGTCCTCAACACGCTCTTTCCATTGAATCGCGGTGGCTTGAGAGCAAATCTCGTTTACACCGCCGGCATTGAGTATACGTTCTAGCTGACTGCTGGCGGGGACGCGCCGATCAGCGCACTGATACGAGCCGCCACGCACTACCTCAGCGCACTGACACGAGCCGCCACGAATTGCCCTCGTGGCGAAACGTCGCCGCCAGGCTTACGGGCAGGCGCTGATCCCGGTTTTCGGCGTTGACGTAGTCGAAGCTACCCACCAGGCGGGCATCCGCCGATGCGCCTGTAGATTCGAGATTCGTTATTCGGAACGTGACGTTGACGCTTCGCGCGTTCTGAAAGAACGCCTCGAAGTTCCGTTGCTGGTCCGACGTCAGGCCTGGATTGACACGGCGGATCGCAGCTATATCTCGCGACTCGATTGCACGAGCGTACGCTTCCACAGCGGGCGCAATGTCGGCGGCGGTTGGCGCCGCCGGAGTGGGCTGCGCTGCTTCTTGTTTTGGCGGCGTGACAACCGGTGGCGCGGTTACAACTTGAGGTTGTGACGGCACAGCCTCCTGTCGTACGGGGTTCGTAACCGGTGGATTAATTCGCGGTGCCGGCGCGGTTGCCACAGGAAGTTGAACAGCCTTCGACGGGGTTTTGGCCAACGCACCGGCGCGCGCGTCACGCTGGGTAACAGGGGTTTTTTTCTCTTGGCGAACCGACCGCTGGCTCGATGGCGACGGCTGCGCTGCGGTCGGACCGGTTTTCGCGGCAGCAGCAGGAGTCTCGACAGGCACGACCTGAGGCGATGTTGGCGCGACTTCTTGCGTGACCGCTGGCGCTGGCTTGTCCGCGGTTAGCTTTGCCGAACCCGACTGCGAGTACCGCGTCCAGGCGATTGCAATCAGCGCCACCGCGGCGAGCGCTCCCGCGCCCGCAAAGGCCAGGTTTCTCGTTCGTGTCTGCGATTTCTTTCTGGACATTTCGATGGCGCTGGCCACTGAAGCGCTCAACGAAACCGACGCCGGGTACGATGGCCCGCTCAACTTGGATCGTACGCTCGTCAGGTCGTTCGCCATCTCGAGCGCGCTTGCATATCGCTCGGACGGATCCTTTGCCATGGCCTTGAGGACGATGCGATCGAGCGCGGGCGGAAGTCCGGGCACGAGCTCGCTTACAGGCCGCGGCTTTTCCGTTATGATCTTGTAAAACAGATTCTGCAGAGTGGGAGCGTCAAACGGCTTCATCTGCGTAAGGATCTGATACAGAACGCCTCCCGTCGCGAAGATATCGGTAGCCGCGCTGGTCTTGCCTTCCGTGATCTGCTCGGGAGCCATGTAAGTCGGCGTTCCAAGGATCGATCCAGTGCTGGTCATGCTCGATGACGCGAGATGGGCGACGCCGAAGTCCATTATCTTCGCGCGCCCGTCCTCGCCGACGCGAATATTGGCCGGCTTGATGTCCCGGTGCACGATCCCACGCTTGTGAGCGAATGCGAGTCCCGTGAGAACATCGATGATGATGTCCAGCTTCTCCTGCAGCGAAAGTGGCTTACCCGACTCGATCAGATGCTCGAGATCTACGCCCTGGACGAACTCCATCGCGATGAAGAGGTGACCATCGGCCTCTCCCAGATCGTAGATGCACACCACGTTCGGGTGCTGGAGAGATCCGGCCGCCTGCGCCTCGTGCAGAAAACGCTTGCGGAGGTCGTCCTGCCGCGCGATCGAATCATTCATCACCTTGATCGCGACGGCACGATCGAGGACGGAATCCTGGGCCCTGTAGACGACACCCATCGCGCCCTCGCCTACGAGCTCGAGGATCCGGTATTTCCCAATCGATGAAAAAATCTTGGGGTCGGCCATGGCACCAGTGTTTTTGCAGCGACGATAGAGCCGGACGGCAGGAATATTCAGCCGGCAACCCAATACAGCAACCAGTTAGACCCACCGAATCTTCGCGGGCAACTCGAGAAAGTCACCGAACCTGCGTACTGCCGCGGCAACCGCTCGTCGCTCGGCCTTCCGCAATCGAATCAACAACCTTGGCTCGATGACCGCCGTTCCTTTGGCAAGAGTCCGCCTCCATCCTCCGACAATCTGCCCATCGACGATAAGAACATTCCCCGAAAGACCATCCGTTCTGGCCTTCACCCCGGATGCCTTGAGCCTGGCGACGAACGCGCGGCGATCCTTCAGGCCGATGAAGTACTCGTCGTAGTTCGGCAGCAGGTGCGCCAGGACTGAAGGGCTGCGTCTGGCCCGGTACCCGGGCGCAAACCAGTACGATCGACCATCGATCGACTCGTGCTCCAGTTCCGACGCAGCGGCATCGGCGCCCCTCTTTGCATCCGCCTTGAGGAGGCCCGACCACCATGCGAAATCGTCAACGGTTGCGGGTCCACGGGTCGTGAAATACCTGCGCGCCAGCTCGAACAACGCGGCGTCCCGCTCCAGAACCATCGGCCTGACTACTCGCTCCTCGAGTAGCGCATATGTGAACTGCTTCCCTCGACGAGCACCGCTGCAGACGACTCCATCCAGCTCGGCGCGCATCATGATGGCCGCGAGCCGCCGAGAGTCCGTGATCTGAATCTTCGCTCTCTCAAGAACGAACCCCAACTCGGCGCGAGTGAGCTGCTTTCCGTCTCGCAAGGCCTTGGTCAGCGCCGTTCGGCTGCGGCGGGCCACGGCCTCATCCACCTCGAGCCAGCGATACCAGTACGCGTTCGCGGTGTGGACTCTTGGTGCTGAGAGCGCCAGCATCCAGCCGAGATCCGCTGCCGCGACAAAATGCCAGGTCGGACGCAGGATGTGAGTGCGAACGATCATTCCGTCGTCGATCTCTTTTTCGACTTCGGCATTCGTGAGACCGCGCGTACGCTGAGCAAGCCCCCACTTCGACCCGGCGTAATCCTGCGCCTGCACTGCACCCAGCATGGCGACGACCTCAGTCGGCGTCTCAAGCGTGGGTTTCACGAGTCCCTGGCGGACCAGACGCTGTTTTGCGATGTCCCGTTCGATCATCTGCCACATCATAATCCCCTTCGTGTCACCAGAGAATTGACCCAAATCATTGCTACTGCTGAGCTTGGCCTGCTCACAATTTTGCGAATCGCCATAGACGCAAACGACCTGGTAACAACCCACATGCCTAACCGCTTGCCCTATAGCTACTTACGGTCAGTTACCAACATTGATTTAAACGGGTCGCGAAGCTACATTGAGGCTACTTCAGGCGGAGGCTTTTTTGGCCTCCCACCCCGCCTCCGAACCCAGTAGCAACGACCGGATTTAATGACGGCTCCGAACAACAGAGAGCGCATCCTCCCGCGACTCATTCACGAAGAAATCAAAGAATCGTTCATCAATTATTCGATGAGCGTCATCGTCTCTCGCGCACTTCCAGATGTGCGCGATGGACTCAAGCCGGTGCACCGCCGCGTGCTCTACGCGATGAACGAGCTGGGGCTCGTTCCCGGCCGTCCCTACAAGAAATCCGCGACCGTCGTCGGCGACGTACTCGGCAAATATCACCCACACGGCGACCAGTCTGTGTACGACGCGCTCGTGCGCATGGTGCAGGACTTCTCGCTTCGGTATCCGTTGGTTGACGGCCAGGGAAACTTCGGCAGCGTCGATGGCGATCCTGCCGCCGCGTATCGCTACACCGAGTCCCGACTCACCCGTATCGCAGTGGAGATGCTGGCCGACATCGACAAGAACACGGTCGATTTCGCGCCGAACTTCGACGACAGGCTTCTCGAGCCGAAGGTTCTGCCCTCGGCGATTCCGAATCTGGTCGTCAACGGGTCTTCGGGGATCGCCGTTGGAATGGCGACGAACATCCCGCCCCATAACCTCGGCGAAGTAGTGGCCGCGCTGACGGCGTTGATCGACAATCCGGAGCTGACACCCACCGACATCAGAAAACTGATCAAGGGCCCCGATTTCCCCACCGGCGGCTACATCTATGGCCGCGCGGGAATCAAGGATTATCAGGAGACGGGACGCGGCCGCATCATCATGCGCGCCCGCGCCGTGATCGAGGAGAAGGAATCCTCGAGCAAGTCTCAGATCGTGGTCACCGAGCTTCCCTATCAGGTCAACAAGGCCAAGCTGATCGGGGACATGGCGGAGCTGGTGAAGGAAGGAAAGCTCGAGGGAATCAGCGCGCTCCGCGATGAGTCCGACAAGGACGGCATGCGGGTCGTGATCGAGCTCAAGCGCGATTCGATTCCGCGTGTGGTGCTCAACCAGCTGTACAAGCACACGGTGATGCAGTCGACGTTCGGCGTGATCATGCTGGCGCTCGTGCCCGATTCACACACGACCCAGCTCGTGCCGAAGATCATGCCGCTCAAGGAAGTGCTCCAGCACTACATCGAGCACAGGCACCAGGTCGTCGTCCGCCGCACCCAGTTCGAGCTCGACAAGGCGCTCGAGCGCGAGCACATCCTCGAAGGTCTGAAGATCGCCGTCGACAACATCGACGCGGTCATCAAGCTCATTCGCGCGGCGGCGGATACGCCGGCCGCGAGCGCGCAGCTTCAGAAGCGGTTCAAGCTGAGTGAGCGCCAGGCAGAGGCGATCCTCAACATGCGCCTCGCCAAGCTCACCGGCCTGGAGATCGAGAAGCTCGAGGCCGAGCTGAAGGAAGTGCTGGCCTTCATCAAGGAAATGAGGGACATCCTCGCGTCGAAGCCGCGCCGGATGAAGATCATCCGCGACGAGCTCCAGCAGGTGGCGAGCAAGTACGGCGACGAGCGGCGTTCGGAAATCACGAGCGACGAAGGCGAGTTCACGATCGAGGACCTGATTGCCGAAGAGGACATGGTCATCACCATCTCCCACTCGGGCTACATCAAGCGCACTTCGGTCTCGACGTATCGCAAGCAGCGTCGCGGTGGGCGCGGCCTTAGTGGCGCGGGGCTCAAGGACGAGGATTTTGTCACGCGTCTCTTCATCGGCTCGACGCACGACTACATCCTGTGCTTCACCGATGACGGCAGATGCTTCTGGTTGAAAGTTCACGAAGTGCCTCAGGCGGGACGCGCGGCCAAGGGAAAACCGATCGTCAACCTGATCAACGTCTCACCCGAGACGCAGATCAAGGCGATGGTTCCCGTGCGAGAGTTCTCGGAAACGCAGTTCCTTCTCTTCTGCACCAGAAACGGAACGGTGAAGAAGAGCGCCCTGTCGCAATATTCGAACGTTCGTCAAACAGGCATCAAAGCCATAAAGATCGACAAGGACGACGAGCTGATCGACGTGCAGGTGACAAGCGGCTCGAACGACATCGTGCTCGCCACGCGTCATGGCCTCTCGGTCCGTTTCCACGAGCAGGACGTGCGCGAGATGGGCCGCGACACCACGGGAGTCAAAGGAGTGGAGCTGCGGGAAGGCGACTCGGTAATTGGCATGGTCGTCGTCAAGCGCGATGCAACGCTCCTGGTCGTCACCGAACGTGGCCTCGGTAAGTGCTCGAACATCGCTGATTACCGGGTGCAGAAGCGTGGTGGAAAGGGAATCATCACGGTCAATAGAACCGAGAAAACAGGTGATGTCGTTGCCCTGATGGAAGTTCTGCCGGCGGATGAGATAATGATCATCACAAAACATGGTGTGATCATCCGCAGCTCCGTCTCTCAGGTGAGGGTAACGGGGCGTATCGCGCAGGGGGTGAAACTCGTCAACCTCGATGAAGGAGATCTCGTGACTGCCGTCGCCCGAGTGGTACCAGAAGATGAGGACGAAGGGGCGGAAAACGGCATTCCTGCCACCGACACCGAGCAGGTCGAGGCCCTCACCGACGAATGAGAACCAAGCGTTCCGACCAGGCACACCAGCTTGAGGAAATCGAGAAGCTGCGCTCGGCGCTGCGTAAAGCAGAGTCCGAAGTGCAGCGCCTGCTCGACGAGGCTGCAGCTCGCGGAGCGCTCGTGGACATTCTCCACGATGTCATGGGCTCGCTGTCCATGGGCGAGCTGTTTCACATGCTGGCGCGCCGTCTCGCACGTGCTCTAAATCTCAGCCACTCGTCAGTGATATTTGCGAAGAGCGGCGATCAAATGGGAACTGTCGCCTCGGCACACGAAGATCCCCAGCTGGAGAATCTCCAGGTCGAGCTCGACAAGTATCCGGAGATCGAAGCCGCGCTCGCGAGCGAACAGCCGGTTCTGATTCCGGACATCTGGCACTCCGACGCCTACAAGGAGCTGCGCGAAGCCTGGGAGAAGGACGGCAGTGTCATCTCGGTGCGCTCGATCTTCGCGCTACCCTTCCGGCTGGATCTCGATCGGACCGGTGTATTCCTCCTCCGCCGCACTGCCGAGAAGGCGTCGCTGAACGAAGCCGACGTCGACTTCGCGGAGACGGTGGTCAAGAGCGCCATGAATGCAATGCGTCGCGCCCACATGGTGGAGGTCACGCAGGCCGACAACCTCCGCCTCGAGGCGCTGGCGCGCACTGATCCGCTCACGCAGCTGCTCAATCGCCGCGCGCTGCTCGCTCAGCTCGGGACGGAAGTGGAGCGCACGCGCCGCTACAACGCGCCGCTCAGCATTCTGATGATCGACGTCGACGAGTTCAAGGATGTGAACGATACGTTCGGCCATCTCGCGGGCGACCAGGTGCTGGTGGAAGTGGCGCTTCTGCTCGCCCGCACCGCACGAAGCGTCGATTCCGTCGCCCGCTATGGCGGCGACGAGTTCGTGATCGCCGTGCCCGAAACGGGCGAAGTCGGCGCGATCGCGTTCGCGGAGAGACTCCGCGACAAGATCCAGGCGCACGAGTTCGACATCGGTAAGGGCGACCCCCTCCGCCTCACCGTCAGCATCGGTGTCGCCGATTTCCCCGAGCCCAAGGTCGAGACAGCGGAAGATCTGCTCGACTGCGCGGACCGCGCACTCTACCGTGCCAAAGCCGGCGGACGTAATCTCGTCTGCGTCTAGGCGGGAAGCGGGAAGCGGGAAGCGGGAAGCGAGAGGCGGTGACATGGAAGCGGTGAGAGGGAAGCGATGAGGGGGAAGCGATGAGGGGGAAGCGGTGAGAGGAAAGCGGTAAGAGCGAAAGCCGCTTACTTTTTAGCTCAATCCTGGCGCTCTCGTCATATTGGCGCTCTGTCCACATTTCGCACTCACGCCAATGCTCATTTCCCGCCTCTGGTTCTGCCGTTCCCGCTTCCCGCTTCCCGTTTCCCTCTTCCCGCTTCTTCTCGCAGGCTGCGTCGTCGACTCCGGAAAAAAAGAAACCACCGCTGACACGACTCATCTCGCCCCGGTCGTGACCGTGACACCCGTGAACCGCGGCACTCACGGAATGGCCGAGCGAGTGTTGTGGACATTCTCGCCGGACAGAAAAGCGGTTCTGGTGGTCGCCGATCCCGGCGGCGTCGAAAACGAGCCGGTTCCAAATGGGTTCTTCTTCGGCGACGAAGCGCGGGGATTCCAGACTCAGATGGACAGCGTTTGGGACGTCGCACCGTCGCCGGACTGGAAATGGATCGGTTTCGGACGCGCGTACACGGTTGTTGGTGGCGCTGGAACGGGAAACGATCTGCTCACGGACGTTGCGCGCCGCACCTCGATCGATACGGCGACTCTCCGCGCCGGCTCGTTCTCCTCGAGCGGGATGTCACTGGCCCGGGCCGTCGCGCAGCCAGGCGTAATCCACATTCCGGAGAACCCGCGTGCACAGGCAGCGGCCGACAGCGCCGCCCCGAAACTGTTTCCGGTCGCCCGCGGCTGGCGCGTTCGCTGGACCACCGATGGATCCACGCTGGCGCTCGGCAACAGCCCCGCGCGCGCTCTGGATGACGAGCCGAGTCAGACCTGGGCGGCTCTCGACCCGGTGACGGGTGCGCTGCACGGGACGCTGCCGTCGAGCGCGAAGCTCGCTGATGTGAAGTTCACGGGGGGTCCCACTCTGGACCGGTCGCTTGCGATCGACTTGTATCAGTCGCCGCCGATTCAGATCCAGCGCGGAAATCAGACTTTGACGATCCGGACCGTCCGCGGAGTAATCACAATCGACGAGCCGCCGGGACTGGGCAGCACGGGGGCGCAGCGAGTGGTGGGTGCCGGGGTCGCGCTCGCTGCTACTGCGGGAGGCCGGTACATCGTCGCAATCGCGCCGAAGCAGAGTTCCGATCCAAATGGGATCGCCGTAGAGGCAGTCGTGTACACGGTTACCTGGTAACTGCGAATTGCGGACTAACGGCTGAGGACTGTGAGCCAACTGCTACTACGGATCGCAGACTAACTGCGGATTAGGGGACTAACTTCGAACTGCGAACCAACTGTGCGGCCGCATTGTGGCAGTTCGCAATAAGTCCTCAGTCTCGCAGTTAGTCTCCCAACCCGCAGTTAGTCTGCGATCCGCAATAGCGGTTGGTTCGCAGTTCGCAGCAACTATCGCCCGATGCGCTTTAGCTCCACAAGAAGACAATGATCCTGGACGACATCGATTCCCGCGCGCGCGAGCTTCTCTGCGGCATCGTCGTTCCGGATCCCGAGCTGAAACCAGACTGACTTCGGTTTCTTGGCGATGATGTCATCGACGTGCGGTGGGATGTCCTTGGGACGTCGAAAGACATTGACCATGTCGATCCCGCCGGGAATGTCGGTGAGCCTCCTGTACACTTTCTTGCCCATCATCTCGGTGAGATCCGGGTAGTAGACCGGGACGGGGACGATATCGTATCCGGCGTGCTCCGCATGGTCGGGAACGTAGTACGCCGGCTGGTCCGGATCAGGCTTCATTCCGAGCACGGCGATGCGATGCGTGTTCTCGAGCAGGGTTTTTATTTGTGCGGGCGTCTCAATGAGATGATCGCGCCAGTTCTCGCCGTCAGTTTGTGGTGTCATTGCCTGTTCTAATTGCTGGCTCATTTGTCACTCGACAATTGCGCTGATGAAGTTAATCACGTTCACACAGGTGCAAAGCGAGCGCGCGGGGTAACGGGAAGCAGGTCACGTCCGTAAATTGCGAGAGCAAGTCCAGCTCAATCCGGAGATCCACACGTAATGCGAATGTTAGTGCTTGGCGCGGGGCTACAGGGCTCCGCGTGCGCGTATGATTTGCTGCAGAATCCCGAGGTAAAGGAAGTTCGCCTGGCCGATCTGCATACCGGCCATCTCGCGCAATTCCTCGCGCCGTACTCCGGCGAAAGGCTGATCTACACGACGCTCGACGTGCGCGACAAGGAAGCGGTGCTCGCGCTGATGCGACAATCCGACGCAGCGATGAGCGCGATCCCGTACTACTTCAATTTTGATCTCGCTGCGATTGCGGTCGAGGCCGGGATACACTTCTCGGATCTGGGTGGAAATACCGAGATCGTATTCAAGCAGAAGACGCTGGACGAGGCGGCGAAGAAAAAGGGAATCACCATCATCCCCGATTGCGGTCTCGCGCCCGGAATGGTGAACATTCTCGCCGAGCACGCGATCCGGCAGCTCGACGCGGTCGAGACCGTTCGCATCTACGTCGGCGGACTGCCGCAGCGTCCGGAGCCGCCGCTCAATTATCAGATTGTCTATTCACTCGAGGGAGTGCTCGACTATTACACCACGCTCTCCTGGGTGCTGCGCAAGGGCAAGCGAACGCACGTAAAAGCCCTCTCGGAAATCGAGGCCGTCAACTTCGGCGGATCATTGGGCGAGCTCGAGGGATTCCATACCGCGGGCGGCCTGTCGACCATGGCGTTCCGCTATGAAGGAAAGATTCCAACGATGGAGTACAAGACGCTTCGCTACCCCGGTCACGCGCGCATCATGGAAGCGATTCGTGAGCTCGGTCTGCTCGATTTGAACCCGGTAGATGTCAAGGGAGTCAAAGTCGTTCCACGTGATCTCGTCGTGGCCGCGATGGGTCCGCGTCTCACCAAGCCGAATGCGTACGATCTCGTCGCTCTACGCGTCTATGCCGAGGGCACGAAGGATGGAAAACCGAAGCGGATCGGGTGGGAGATGGTGGACTACTACGACGAAGAGAACGGAATCAGTGCGATGGAGCGCTCGACGGGTTACTCACTCTCGATCACCGGGCAGATGCAGGCCCGCGGGGAAATCGGAAAAGCGGGTGTGTTCACTCCGGACGAGGCGGTACCCCCCGAGAAGTACATCCGGGAATTGGCGGCCCGTGGGGTGATGATCCGGGAAATGCGCTAGGGAAGGGCAATCGCAGACTGACAAACTACGCTGCTGCCCGCTGCCCGCTGACTGCTTCCCGCTTTCCGCTGAGCACGACGGGACAGTTCTTCGTTCTTGTCTAAACCCCTTCCGTGGCGCCTCTTGAATCTGAATTGCCAATCGAACTGTCCGCGTTGCTTTAGCGAATAGCGGGCAGCGAACAGCGGGCAGCGGGCAGCAGCGTAGTTCTGACTCGTCTCGCGGATGCGCGATTTTAGTGTGCGGCGAGCAAGTATATCCCCGTCAACGTCAACAGAAAGTAAGGAACGAGCGCCGCTGCCCCGGCGTAGTCTTTCGATACCCGCTGGCCAAAAAACAGTGCGACGATATTGACGCCGGCAATCACGGCGCCGATGTACGCCACTGTGCTGTCGTGCGTCACGAGCAGCAGTGTGCCCGGATA
>Ga0137418_10000624_pt1 | contig 31814 bp, 27 predicted proteins | sample CZODoug3_1_2_16f_FD_122242 | JGI IMG/M metagenome (GOLD analysis project Ga0137418, IMG submission 122242) | Vadose zone soil fungal communities from Angelo Coast Range Reserve, California, USA - CZODoug3_1_2_16fungal (Hybrid Assembly) | ecosystem: Environmental > Terrestrial > Soil > Vadose... | reverse complement strand
GAGGCCCGCAAGTGCCGTGGTCCGGATGTCAGCGTCGCCATGGAGCAGTCCATCATGCGCGAGTCCGTTTAGCGCGTCCAAGCCAGCTTGTCGGTTTCCGTCGCAGTCCCCGAAAAACGGTTCCATTGGGTTTTCTTGACCTCAGCCGCCACCGTTGCGAAGTCCGAGCTATTCCCTATGCGGTACAGAGCGCAGGTATAGGCGATGACAAAGTAGGGGAAAAGATTGTATTCCGTCGATGAAAAAGCCGCTCCGGCGACATAGGCAGCCAGACTCGCCCACAGAGCGTCCGTGTACAGGTGAACGGTTTCATCTTTTTGATACCCGGGCGTTTTTCGGAGGTTTCTGATATTGCGGAATGATCCCGTCAGCGCCAGCAGAAACAGGCACAACGCCGGAATTCCCGCCTCCGCGGCAAATTCTGTGTACGTGTTGTGCGCTACCTGCCAGCCTTCGGTGAATTGCGGGAAGTTTCCCGGGCCAATGCCAAACAGGGGATGCTTGGCGGCCTGGCGCAAGCTCTCTTTCAACAGTTCCGAGCGTTTTTCCATCGACCCCTGATCTCCCGAGTTTGCAATGTTTCCTGCAAACAGGCTTTCCACCCGTGCGCGGTACGTCGTCGAACCCGCTACCACTCCAAGCGCCGTCAAGCCCAGCAAGGCGGTGGCGATCAGAACCCCCTTGCGTTTCCCTTTGATGCCATAGGCCCAGAAACAGATCATCCCGGACATGACCATGGCAATCAGTCCGCTGCGGGAGTAGGTGGCATAGACGGCATACAGCATGACGATCAAACCAACACCCCAAAGCAATTTCTTCAGAAACCCTTTGGTCGAGAGGAGGAAGACCACGCACAACGGGAAGTTGATGGCGATATTGATCGCCAAATCGTTCGGGTTGTTCAAGATGCCCTGCTGGATACCGTACAAGCGGTCATACTTGCCGTGATTGACGAGCACAGAAGCAAACGACACAGCTGCGACCGAAGCAGCCTGAATGAAGAACAGAGTGCGCAATTGCCGCAAGGACACCACGATCATCGAGATCAGGATCGCGACAATCACGCCCTTGGCGAACTTGTCGAATACCGTGTCGATGAGCGCGCCTTTGATCCACACGCCGAACAAGGACGCGAGAATCATCTGTCCCAAGAGCAAGACCAGAACCTTGACCGGGGTGGGAAGTTTGGGTTTGTCCTTCGCTCCCAGGCTGACGAGCAGACCAATCAGAGCAATCCCTCCGCTAATCTTGCTCAAGGGGATCAAAGCGAGGCCCGGGATAAAGTCTTCCGGCCGCGTGTAGTAGAGGATGGTAAAGACCACCAGCGCGCGATAGGCGAGCGTGGGGCGGTCTACGGCCTTCCTGAACTGGTGCACCGGACTGTATGCGGTGGTCGCCATGGAGTCGATTCCTACCGTCCCCACGCGGTTTTTCGGCCCAGCGCAAAATTACGAAAAGCCACCAGCGCCGCCGTGTTGAGCAAGACGAAGGTGAGAGCCGCATCCGCGACGCGTCCAACAAGGCCGAGCCGAGCGGGGATGGCGGCCAACAGACTGAGCGTGTAAAAACCGATTTGCGCGACCAGACAGGTCAGAAAAAAGGGGCCGCTGAGCCAGGCTGAACTGAGCAGCAGGCCGGCCAGCGCGAAGGGCACGACCAGGCGCAGCAGTTTGTGGCTGATGAAGTCCCAGCGCGACGGGTTTTCGCGGCTGACCAGCCACGGCGCCGCCTCGACCAGCTGGTAGTTCCCGCTGAGCGTGCGCACTTTGCGCCAGAACTCGCGTCCCGAGCCGAGATCGGCCTGGTCCCAGGCGCGGGCTCGCGGATCGAAGACAACGCGGAAGCCCTGCCGAATCACGCTCATGGGCAGGAACACGTCGTCCAAAATCAGGTCCGTGGGCAATTCGACCAGCAACGCCTTGCGCGCCGCATAGAGCGCCCCGGTTGCGCCAATCGTGGATCCCGACAACGACTCCAGCTCCCGCACTTTCTTTTCCACCCGCCAATACAGGCCCATCCCTCTCGAGCTCTCTCCCCCTTCGGGGTCGCCCAGCATCAGCTCACCGCTGACGCACCCTACGCTGGCATCGGCGAAGTTCTCCACCAGCAGCCGAATCGCCCGCGGCTCGATCGACTGCCGGACGTCGGTAAACACGACCACTTCGCCTTGTGCAACCGGCATGGCCTGATTCAAACCGCGCGCCTTCCCGCCATGTTCGGGCAGCAGAATGGGATGAATCGCACCGCGTACGCCCCACTCCTGCAAAATCGCATCCGTTCCATCGGTGGATCCATCGCTGACCACGAGAATTTCCAACCGGTCGCTGGGGTAGTCGAGTGCCGTCAGGTTCCGCAACTTGCCCGGCAGAGCCGCCTCTTCGTCGCAAACGACCATCACAACGGATACGGATGGCGTCAGGGCGCTTCGTTCAACCTCGAGTGCCCTCCAGGTGCTGCGCAGCCAGAGCCACAGCGGATACCCCAGATAGGCGTAGAGAACGAGGACGGCGGAGCACCAAAAGACCCATGTCATCGCGCGCCTCGTCCAAACAGCACCGTCTTAATGGTCTGGAACATTACGAGAAAATCGAGGCCCAGAGACACATTCTTTATGTAGAACAAATCGTACTGCAGCTTCTCCTTGGCATCCTCCACCGTATTTCCGTAGCGATAGCGCACCTGAGCCCAGCCGGTGATGCCAGGACGCACCACGTGGCGCACGGGGTAGTAAGGAATCTCCTTGGTCAGCCACTCCACGAACTCGGGCCGCTCCGGCCGCGGTCCCACGAAGGCCATATCGCCGCGCAGCACATTCCACAGCTGTGGGACTTCATCGAGGCGTGACTTCCGCAAAAACTTGCCGATGCGCGTGATCCGCGGATCGTCGTCGCCCGCCCAGGTCGGCCCCGTATCCGCCTCCGCGTTCGGCTTCATCGTGCGGAATTTGTAACAATGGAACACCAATCCACCCCGGCCGACACGTTCCTGCTTGTAGAGGAGGTCGCCCTTGGAATCCAGCTTAATTGCCAGAATGACCAGCGGAATAACCGGCAGAATGGCGAGAAGCAGGACGAACGAGGCGGTCAGCGATACCACCCGCCGCAGCAGCATGAAGGCCGGGCTAAACCGGAATCCGTCGGCGTAGATCAGCCAACTGGGGTACAAATGTTCGACTTCAATCTTTCCGGAAATCCGCTCGTTCAGCGAGGTCGCTTCCTCAATCTTCACGCCCTGCAGACGAAGATGCAGCAACTCTTTGACGGGCAGGTTTCCGCGGCTGTCCGCGAGGGCGACAATGACGTGATGGATTTTCTGCTGCCGCACCGCGTCGAGCAGGTGCGCGCCCAGCGTATCGCGATTGATCGGCCCTTCCATCTCACCGGTCCAGCTCACCACCCGCATGCCCAGGTCAGCGCGCTCTCGCAGCCCCTGCACCAGGCGCAGCGCCCGGTCTCCAATGCCCAGCACGTACACGCTGTCCTGCAGAGAGTCCCGCCGCACCAGCCAGTGATAGGCCGCGCGCCAGCCAAACAGCGCCACCGTGAGAATCACCAGCCCGATCAGGTACGCGTTCTTGCCCAGCATCATCGCTGGATACAAATACCCCAGCACCGCCAGCAGCAAGGCCAGCAGCCCGGGAACGAGGAGGAGGCGAAAATACAGTTCGCCGCGCTCTTCAAACTGCCCCGGGTCGTACAGGTCGAACCAGTACGAAGCCACCACCACGATCCCGGTCACGGCCAGAATCTTGTAATACCCGTATTCAACGTTGAGCGCAATCCAGCTATCCGGTCCGTACTGCATCATCGTGGCCAGCAGAAACGAGGTCCAGACGATCACAGCCTCGCCCACCAGCAGAACCAGTGTGCGGACCGGATAATACACATTGAACAGGCGAATCACTTGCTGCTAGACCTTTTTCGCTTCCGTGGGCTGCCCGTACGCCGGATAGTGATAAATCGCATACGCACTCTCCTTGGGCTCAATTCCATTGAGAACGACTCCGAGCAGCTGTTCCGGCGCAAACTCCAGGCGCGCCCGCCTGGCCGCTTCCGCGGAAGTCACATTGCTGCGCACGACCATCAAGACCCCGTCACAGAAATTCGCGAGCAGGCTCGCGTCGGACACCAGAGCCGCCGGAGGCGAATCGACGATGATCCAATCGAACATGGATTCCATGCGGCCCATCAGAGTCTTGAGCTTTCCGTTGGCCACCAATTCGGCTGCGTTCGAGACCGGCTGACCGCCCGGGATCAGAAACAGATTCTCCATCGGTCCCTGCTGCACCACGGAGATTTCATCTCGTTCGCCCAAGAGGTAGTCGGAAAGTCCCGGCTGCAGAACGCTACCGAAAGATTCGTGCAAACGCGGAGCTCGCAAGTCAGCGTCAATCAGCAACGCCCGACGGCCCCGCTGCTGCACCAGCACCTGCGCCAGATTCGCGGCCACGAAGCTTTTTCCTTCCTTCGGCAAGGCGCTCGTGATCAAAATCTTCTTGAGGGGCTTCCGTTCCCGCAGTTGATACAAGCGCGAGCGCAGCGTACGCATCTCTTCTTTCCCCAGCGCCTGATCCGCTCCGCCAAAGAACAGCATCGTCTTCGTGTCCGGATTCCACGGCACGCGTGCGGTGCGGGCCTGCAGCGCCTCGAACGTCATCGGCGCATCGGGAAGGATGGTCGCAGCCATGCGCGCCGCCATGGCGGGGGGCATGCCCTGATCGACGACGTGCTGGTCCAGACCGCTATGGACCCCGCGCTCCTGCTCGGCCCGCTTCAGAGCTTCATGAATTCTGCTCATATCTTTCCTTCCTTGGAAAGCTCAGTCTCTGGGCGGCGTAATCGATCCGCCAGGGTTGCCAGTGTGCGCAAAGCCTCGACCACATCGAGTTTCTCGGGGTTCGCCGGCACCACCGCCTGGGTCACACGGTCCGGAGTGCCGCTCTCGTGCAGATCAAAATCGCGGGCCACGGCTTCGATCACTCCCGGGGAGACGGTTTTGTGCTGATCCACAAAACTGCTGACCAGTGCGTGCTCGCACAGCATGTTGACGACACGGGGAATTCCGCCCGCATAGCGGTAGATCAAGTCAACGGATTCAGGCTCGAAAATCATTTCGCCATTGGAACCAGCAATCTGCAGCCTTTGGTTGATGTAGGCGCGCGCCTCGTCCAGCATCAGGGGATGCGTTTTAGCGCGCAGGGTAACCCGCTGCCGCAACTGCCGCAGCTGCGGTTGCCGCAGTTTCGCTTCGAGTTCAGGCTGTCCCACGAGAACGATTTGCAGCAGTTTCTCGGTGAAAGTCTCGAGATTGGTCAGCAGGCGAATCTCTTCCAGCACCTCGTCGGAAAGGTTCTGCGCCTCGTCGACAATCAGCACCGCGGTTTCACCCGCGCGATAACGGTCGAGCAACCAGTTGTAGAGCCGCAACAACACCTGACTCTTGAGCCGCGATTCGCAGGTGATGCCGAAATCAGCCATCATGAAATCGAGAAACTGCGTCGTGTTGAGCCGCGAATTGAAGATGAAGGCCGTAGCCACCTGCTGCACCCGCAGCCATTCCAGCAGTTTGTTGATGAGTGTAGTCTTGCCCGTGCCCACCTCGCCCGTGAGCAGGACAAAGCCCTTGCGACTTTGGATGCCGTAGGTGAGGCACGCCAGCGCCTCCTCCGTGTGCCGTGTCAGGAACAGGTAACGCGGATCCGGATTGACGTTGAATGGATTTGCCCGTAGGCCGAAAAATTCTTTATACATAATGTCTCGCTAGACCTCGCCTGCTAGACCTCGCCTGCTAGACCCCTGACTGCCAAACCGGATCGCCAAAGGGCACGACCGCTCAACCCAGACCCACTAGACCCCGACCGTTTCCTTCTCCGCGTCCTTGGACTTCCGCCAATAGGTGGAATTGCCGTCGCCGCCACTTTTCACTGCGCTCGTGCCGACCCACGGCAATGCGATCAGAGTCGGAAGCTCCAAGACCGCTTCTACGTCCGGCTCTGTGCGAATGGAGTCATCCTTCATTTCAAAGAGAAACGCCAGCCCAAATCCTAGCCCCAGGCCGGCCGCCAAACCTCCCACCGCGAACAGCCAGCGCTTGGGAAAGCTCGGCGCATCCGGAAGATCCGCCGGACCGATCAGCTGGAATTGCTCCCCGAGCTGGCTCTTCTCCACGTCCTGCGTAGTTTCCGACGCATCGCGTTTGGCCAACAGGTCCTGATAGTTCTTTTGCGCAGTGTCATAGTCCCGCGTTAGTACCTTGTATTGTTCCTCCACCGCCGGACTGATGGCGACCTTGCTCTGGTAGGACACGATCTGCTGCTGCAAGCGCGCCTGGTCGCGCGTGGCGCCGGCAATCGCCTGGTCGTATTGGTGAATCTGCAAGCGCAACTGGCGAATCTCCGGGGGCTCGGAGGCGCTGGCCTTCTGCGTATCTTCCTGCGTCACCGTCGTGGTATTGGCCTGGTCCATCTTCTTGCGCAACTCGGCCACATCGCGCCTGAGCTTGATGACGTCGGGATGGTCTTCGGTATAGCGGCTTTCCGCCTGCAGGAGCTGGCCCTGCAAAGCAGACATCTGCTGATCTAAAGCCTGGGGGCTGGTCGTATTGAGCGTGGATTTCCACGCCGCCACCTGCTGTGCCAAACTGCCTTCGGCAAAGGTTTTGTCTTGCTGCGCCCGATTCAACGTCTGCGTGTTCGAATCGAGTTGCGAGTTCAATCCCATCAGAATGCGCAGATTGCTGTCTTCATCTCCCGGAAGCTGCCCGAGATACTGGCGCTTGAATCCGGCCAACTTCGCGTCCATCTGATCGAGCGATTGCTTGGCATCGTCTAGCTGTTTGGAAAAGAAACTCGTAGCTCCCTGGGCTACGCGTTCGCGTTGCTTCAGGTTCTCTTCGAGAAGCATGGAAGTGAGTTCACCGCAAATTCTTTGCGCCTGGATGGGATTGCTGGTTGTGTACTCTATGTTGAAGCCCGCGAAGTCGGGGGTGCCTGCCGTCGGCTTCTTCCTGGCGGCAGCGGCGACGTTCTTGGCAAGATCAGCGTCCATGGGCTGGATGCTGAGGTTGGCGCGAATCTCCGTCATCAGAGGGTCGGCGTCGTCTCCCTTGGCCAGGCCCAACCGCTCAATCATCGGCTTCAGCCGGCCCGCGCTCAGAATCTGCTGCTCCATGGTGACGATCCGCTGCAGCAGGTCCGCGGTAACGATCGGAGCCACGCCCTGAATGGTCTGGCCCTCCACGAGCACGGCTGAGATGGATGTGTACTTTGCCGGAATGGCATAGGAGACGAGCAGGCCCAAAGCGGGCGCGATCACCGTGGGGATCACGATCCACCACTTCTGGCGGCGGAGCATGCCCATGTAGTCAGCGATCCCAAGTTGCCGGTTCATAATCATCTTCGTATCTCATTCCCGCTGCCCCAGGGCAGCTGTCATTCAATCAATGTCCCATGTCGAATCAGTCCAGTCGGATCGGCGCCGGATGCCAGCTCAGCGTGACGTCTCCAATATGGCGGTTGAAGGTATGGCCGCTGCTGCAGTCGAGCTTGGTGCAGGCATCGCCGGCGAAATATTCATAGGTGTACTGGTAGTGCATCTGCAGGCTGAAGAAGCGGCCCAGGCGGCGTGTCAGGCCTCCCCCGGCAAATCCTGCCTGGTAGGTTCCGCCCACTGCGTTGCCGATCGTAGGCGCCGCTTGCAGCGCCCGATGATGCGAATAACCGACATCCACGCTCCCCGTCCACTGCCGCGTTAGAGGCCGCCCCAAGCTGGCCCGTACTTCATCTGTCTGCGATCCCAGCTGGATCCCCGAGCCTGCGGTAACGTGGCGGTTGTAGCTCAGGGTCACGGTGTCGCGAGGAAAGCGGTAGCGAAGGATAGCCCGAGCGCTGGCCGTAAGTTCGGTCGACGTATGCGCGGGAACCAGCACCGTGGCGGGCAACCTCACGATGATAAATTCGGGGCCAGCCGCCAAGGTCATGTCCATCCTCCCCGAGACTTGGTGCGCGTAGAGACCTTCCACGGTGTGCGCAACAATGGTGCCCCCGGCCGCCTGCGGGAATTGAAACTGCTCGAAGCCGTATTGCAGACCCACCTGGTCAAAATGGTTAAGAACGTGGCTGTACCCTGCCTGTGCGCTCTCCTGATGGCTATTCACAGCAGCCAAGTCATGGGGATGCAGAAAGTCCGTGAAGGTGTAGCCCACGGCCGCGGTGATCGAGGAACGCGGGCTGAGGCTCTCCCTCAGATCGAGCGAAGCCGCATTGGTTAGGCGCGGCGCCACGCCCACCGAGCCAAAACTGGACCCTCCGCCAAAACTTCCACCACAAGAACCTCCCACGGTGTTACCACCTGCGCCATTGAATCCGCTGAAACCAAACGAGCCCTCGGGCAGATAGGTCAAATGGTCGCACGCCTGCAATTGTCCGGTACGCCAGGCGTAGCGTTGCGCTGCGGCCATCTCGTGGACCTGAGAAGGCCGGCCCCAGTCATCGCTGTACAACGCCGCCCCCCCCACGTAGTCCGCCGAGAAGGCGTAGCGGCTCCAGAGTCTGGTCAAGTCCAGACTGCCCAAAAGCCTTGTAATCCCCACCACACCGCCGTTCGAGCCCAGGTTGCTGTTCACCGACTCCGTCGCGTGTACACCGGGTTGCAGAAAGCTCCGTGCGGCGATCGTGGGCTCCAGGGACACTTGATCCAACGAGGTTACGGGCGGCGCCAGCGTAACCTGCGGCGCGGGTAGTTCCTGCCCGAACGCGGGTGCCGGCGTAGCGGGCCCCTGGGCGGCGGGTGGCGTATCCTGTTGCGCCCATGCGGTCGTCCCTAGCCACAGAACGCCCATGAGGCCGATTGGAAGTCCTTTTCTCATCATCGCAGTGGATATCATCGCAGTGAATCTCATCGCAGTGGATATCATCGACTTACGGCACCACCACGGTGTCACCGGGCTTCAGCAGAATGTTCTGTTCCATGTGCTCGCCCTTGACGACCGCCTTATAGTTGAACGGCAACTTGTCCTGCTTGCCGTTTTCCGTTCGCAAAATGTAGATCCCCTTGGTGTTGGCGAACTGCGAAAAACCCGCCGTCGATAAGACCTGCAACACGGTCATGTTGGGCGACAGTGGCACTGCGCCCGTATGCAGAACCTCGCCCAGCAGGAACACTTTCTGACTGTTCATTTGCGTGACCACGACCGTGACTTGCGGTTCGGAAACGTATTTCTTGAGCCGGGTCGTCAAATCGGAGGCCAGTTGCATGGGCGTCAAACCCGCGGCCTGCACGTCGTTCAACAGCGGCAGCGAAATCTTTCCATCGGGACGCACGGGCAAGGTAGCCGTTAAATCGGGTTCCTTCCATACGGAAACATGGAGCGTGTCCTCGGAGCCAATCACGTAGTCGGGCGAAGTCGAAGGCGAAGCCGCCTGTCCGCAGCCCGTCGTGCAGGGCGGAACTCCGGGCTTGGCCTTGGCATCCTGCGCTTTGGAGTCCTGCGCAAGTGCCGCGCCCGCCGCCAACCCAGCGGCTACCATCCATCCGAACCAGAACCTACTGCTTGTGTTCATCTTCCCTCTCCTCCTCCTCGGTTCCCCACTCTGTTTCCCATTCCGTGGATTCGATTCTCCACTGGCTAGGCTCCGTACTCTTCACAGCCAATCTGTTTCAGCTTGTACAGCAAGGCCTTGTAGCTGATCTGCAACTCCTGCGCAGCGCGGCGCCGGTTCCAGCGTGTTTTGTTCAATGCCTTGAGAATCAATTCCTTTTCCGCTTCGCGGGAAGCCGCCTTCGAGGCTTCCTTCAGCGAGACCCGCGCCGCGGTGCGACCGCCAGAGAGCACGCTCAACCCGCGCAGCCCGCCGAGGACGAGCGCTTCATCTCCCAGCACCACAATCGCCTTGGCCACGTCCTGCAGCTCCCGCAGATTTCCCGGCCAGGCGTAATCCTGCATCCGCCGCTCGGCTTCGGCGCTCAGCTTCGGAAGCCGCCGGCCCAGCTCGTCCGCGTACCGCGCCAAATAGAAACCCACCAGCTGGGGGATTTCTTCGCGCCGCTGCCGCAGGGGCGGCAAGCGCAGGCAAACCCCGCTAATGCGGTAGTACAGATCCTCGCGAAACCGCCGCGCCGCCAATTCGCCTTCGAGATCACGCGCCGTGGTAAAAACCAGACGCGCTCCGCCGCTGCTTCCGGCTTCTGTTCCGTTTTCCAAAGGCTTGACGTTGGCGAGCACGTCCATCAGCTTCGCCTGGCACGCCGGTGTCAGGCTCGCCACTTCCTCCAGCAAAACCGTGCCCCGCCGAAAGGAACTGGAAACGCTGCTTTCGAGCGATTCCACCGTTAACCTGGCGCAGTCGAGGGCCACGAAGGGCTGGCATCTGCGAATCGACATCTGATGAATTCTTTCCGCCGCGGTTCGCTTCCCCGCGCCAGCTTCCGCACGAATCAACACCGGCGCATCTCCGGTGGCTAGCTCCCGCATCACTTGCTCCACCGAGCGCATGGCTGGGCAACCGCCCGGCAAGAAGGGCTGCTCGGCCTCCGTCTCCCGGCCTGGGAAAACGGCGTCCGGTTTTCGCGAAGCGGGAAAGTTATGATCGTAGGTGGACATAGTTGTGCTGCGCTGGAGTGGGCGTGCCACATCGCGAAGTATGTGCGAATACCTCATTCGTGCACGCCGCCTACCAAGCGGAATCGCGCCCCGGGGCGCCCCGGACCACGCCCCTATCTCCTTATTGAGTAACTACTTAGCCCGTTTCGAGACGAAAGGTTTCTACACTACTGCCTCATCGTATCTTCCCACGCCTCGGAGTAAAAGTGGAAAACTTTTGCCCATTCTTTCGTAATCTCACGCCATTATCGCTCCCAACCCAGGGCGCTGCCGAGCAATTTAAATCTATTTTAATCAATAATTTACCTTAGAGACCGCCCTCGTCCATGGCTCGGATGGGTGAGCTTGCCGAAGCTCCCCCTTGAGGCTATAGGTTTCCCTCCGGAACTTGGCTTATGCTGACAACAAACGTGATGAATTCACAGGTTCAGGCATCGCCCTCGCGTCAGGACCTAGCGGCTGTTTGGGAGAATCCTGCTGCAAAGGCTCAGTTCGCTGTGCTGGCCTCCCTACTTGCCTACCTGTATTTCTCCATCTTGGCGCGGCTGGCTTCCCAGTGGTCCCAGGACGCCAATTTTTCGCACGGCTTTTTTGTCCCGGTTTTTTCGCTGTACATTCTCTGGGACCGGCGCGAGACGCTTGCCCGCCTGCATCTCGGACCATCTTGGACGGGTGTCTGGCTCCTGCTGACGGGATTGCTGTGCCTCATGGTGGGTGTGCTGGGCGCAGAGCTTTATCTTTCTCGCGTTTCCATCGTGCCTGTGTTGGGCGGCCTCGTCGTCCTATTCTTGGGATGGCGCTTCCTGCGGGCGGCTGCCTTCCCTTGGTTGTTTCTTTTGCTCATGATTCCGCTGCCCGCTTTGCTCTTCAACCAGATCACGTTCCCGTTGCAGATCTTCGCCTCACAGGCAGCCGCCAACCTGCTCCCTGTTTTGGGCGTCCCGGTCTTGCGCGAGGGCAACGTCATTCATCTCCCGGCCATGGCTCTGGAGGTGGCCGATGCCTGCAGCGGCATACGATCACTCATGTCTCTGGTCACGCTCGCCGTGATGTACGGCTATGTCCTTGAAAGCCGCCGCAGTCTGCGCGTTCTCCTCGCTCTGGCTGCGGTGCCCATCGCCGTCGCGGCCAACAGCCTGCGCATCGTTGGTACCGGCTTGCTGGTCCAGTACTGGGATCCTGACAAGGCCGAGGGCTTCTTTCACACGTTCTCGGGATGGATCATATTCGTCGTCTCCATTCTGCTGCTCTTTGCCGTCCGCCGGGTTCTTCATTGGGTGCTCGATCGAACTCTCGACCGAACCCGGCCCCGGCCCGACGCTGACCCCAATCCCCCGGATCTCATGACCAAACCAACCGTGGAGACCCGGTCATGAACCCGCGCCGCCATGCCCGATTTCTGATGGCAGTCTCACTGCTGGCGCTGACGGCGGTGTTTCTCCACGCCCGCGGCCGGGAGATTCCCCCAGCGCGCGCGCCCCTCTCTTCATTCCCGAAATCGCTGGGCACACGCAGCGGAATCGACTACACCGTTCCCGAGGATATCCGCCAGGTGCTCGGGAATGGCGACTTCCTCTGGCGCCTGTACGCGGACGCAACGGGCGCTCCCGATGTGGACTTGTTCGTGGCCTACTTCGCCTCACAGCGTGCGGGCGATACCTTGCACTCGCCGAAAAACTGCCTGCCGGGCGATGGCTGGTTTCCGATTCAATCGGACGAGCAGGAAATCAACACCCCCGGCGTCCCGCCGTTTCGAGCCAACGAATACCTGGTCGCCAAGAATTCCGAGCGCCGGCTGGTGCTCTACTGGTACCAGGCGCACAATCGTGCGGAGGCCAACGAGTACTGGGCCAAATATTACCAGGTGGCCGACGCCATCCGTTACAACCGCAGCGACGGTTCCCTCATTCGAATCACAACACCGCTCGCTCACGGCGAGGGCATGGAGAGCGCACGGCAACGACTTCTGCAGTTTGTTGGCGAGGTAACTCCGCAACTGAGTCGCTATATTCCGCAATGAGCACCGATTGACCCTGGAGAATTCCGATGAAACGTGCGCTGTCGCTTTGGACCCACGCGGTTCCGATTTTCGCGCTCGCGCTGGTTGCGCTCCTGGCGGGCTGCAGGCGCGACCCGAACATTCAGAAGCAAAAATACCTCGAAAGCGGCGAGCGCTATTTTAAGGTGGCAAAGTACCGCGAGGCCGTCATCCAGTTCTCCAACGCCGTGCAGGTGGATCCACGCTTTGCCGAGGGACACTATCAGCTCGCCCAAGCCTACATTAAGTTGCAGGAATGGAACCTAGCCTACGAGCAACTCGAAAAGACCGTCGAACTCCGTCCCGACCACTATCCCGCACACATCGATCTCGCCAACCTGCTCATTGCCAGCCGATCACTCGACCGCGCCAAGGAACACCTCGACGTGCTCGCCGCCAAAGACCCGCAAGAATCTCGGTTCCACCTGGCCCTGGCGAACTATTTGGCAGCCAAGGGTGATTTGTCCGCCGCTCTGGTCGAAATGCAAAAGGCGGTGGATGCTGCGCCCGGCAGCGTGGAGACCCTTCTCGACCTGGCCCTGCTCGAGGTCCGCGCCAGTCAGCCCGGAGCCGCTGAGGACAACTTCCGCAAAGCCGTCGCCCTCAACCCATCGGCGGGGAATTCCCTGATTGCTCTCGGCACCTTCTACCAGTCCAGGTCCCGCTGGGTCGATGCAGAACAGACTTTTCGCCGCGCCATCGCTGCCGATCCCGAGACTCACGAACCTCGCGCCGCTCTCGCCCGTCTCTACATGGAGCAAGGCAAGCGCGAGGAGGCGGAGAATCTGCTGCGCCATGCACAGCAAGAACTCCCCAACGACTCGGATGCCTATCGCATGCTTGGCGATTTCTACTTTGCCACCGGCGATCTCGACAAGGCCACCGCGGAGTATCAATCGGTCAGCGCGGCCCATCCCAAGGACGCGCAGGCTAAGAAAAACTACATTCAGCTCCTCATACTCAAGAACCGGCTGGACGAGGCCACGAGACTGAATGACGAGGTCTTAAAGGCCAACTCCAAAGACCCGGAGGGCCTCGTCTATCGCGGCCAGATTCAGCTGAAGCGTGGTCAGCCTCGCGATGCCGCGGCCACGTTCGAGACCGTCCTCAGCACCGACCCCGACAACGCCGTGGCCCACTACCACATGGGCGCCGTTTACCAGGCGCAAGGCAATCCCACGTCCGCCGAAAACCAGTGGCGGAACGCTGTTCGCCTGAACCCCGATCTATTCGAAGCTCATCATGCGCTCGCCGCGCTCGAACTCAAGAACAACAACTACTCCGCTCTGGAGTCCTCGGCCAACCAAATCATCCGCTTGCAGCCTCTCCTGCCCGACGGATACGTTCTCCTGGGCCTTTCCTGGCAGGGCCGCAAAGACGAGAAGCAGGCCGAAGCCCACATGCGCAAAGCCATGGAAATCGCCCCGCAGAGTCCGGTTGGATATATTCACCTTGGAAATCTTCGACTGGAACAAAAAAAGTATGCCGACGCCAAAAACTTTTACGAACAGGCGCTGACGAACGATCCCACCGCAGCCGACGCTCTGGTTGGGATCGCCCGCGCGGACTCCGGGCAAAACAAGTGGGACGAGGCCATCGCGCGGATCCAAGCCCAGATTGCCAAAGTTCCCAACCATGGCACCTTCTATTACTTGCTGGGCGTTGTCCTCTCCGACAAGAAAGACTATGCCGGTGCCGAAACGGCGATCAAGAAATCCATCGAACTCGACAAAACCAACTCCGATGCCCTGCTGAAGCTCGGCCAAGTGCAGATCGCCGCCGGTAACACAGACCAGGCGATCTCCACCTACCAGCAGTCAATTCAGAGCAACCCAACCGATGCCCGCTTCTATGTTCTGCTGGGGGAGATGCACGAATCCAAGCAGCAATTTCCGCAAGCCAAACAGATGTATCAGAAAGCCCTGCAAGTCCAGCCCGACAACGCCTTGGCGAAGAACAACCTGGCTTACCGGATGCTCGAGGAAGGCGGCAACGTCGATATGGCTCTGGCCATGGCCCAGCAAGCCCGGCGGGGCATGCCGGACTCTCCCAACTCCGCCGACACGCTGGGCTGGGCTTACTATGAGAAAGGCATCTACGCATCCGCCATTAACCTGTTCCAGGAGTCACTCAAGGACGCGCGGAAAGGCGACCAGCCCGAGGATGCCTTGACCTATTACCACCTGGGTTTGGCCTACCAGAAAAATGGGCAGAAAGACCTATCCAGGACAACCTTGCAAAAGGCGTTGAAGCTGAATCCCAAGTTTCCAGGAGCCGATGGTGCGCGACAGGCGCTGGCGCAGTGATCCGGTGCGCGAGACCTACCCCGCCTTCGTGACTTCCTGAACCGCCCGATACGCCTGATCAATGGCCGCGTTCGTGTATGCGCTCGCTGCGGCGTCGGAATTGGCGATCGAAATCCGCCCAAACTGTTTCCTGCCCACCACGCAAGGCCGCTCCGCCTCCGGCCAGTCCGGATCCGACAGCGAGTTGTATTCGTAGGCGTAACCGTGAGCCCAGCGATTGACCGTGATGCCGGCAATGTCGCGCGCGGCATCGAATCCTGCTCCTCCCAGCATTCTCTGGAGCTGGTCGCGAATGTTACGCTCAAACGCGGAAAACGGCGTTCCTAACAACTCCACGCGTCCCATGCGGTATTGATCCTGGCGCTTCCAACCAGGTTTGCACGGCGCGCGCAGCATGAACAACACCATGGGCTCTTCCGGCGTCCTCGGAAATTGATACTCGCCAATGCTCACCGGAAAATCCAGCGCCGTAAGCGAATGGTAGCTTCCCGGAGAAACAATTTGGCGAATGCCCAGCTTCTCGAACGGCTTCCAGTTGCGCAGGGCCACGTGTGTATAAATGAGCGGCTCCTTCACTCCGTAGCGCAGCGCTTGTTTTTGCTTCTCCGGCAGCTCCGGGCACAGGTACGGAATCATCATGTTGTAACAGGCCAGCACGCAATGGCTGGCGCGCACCGCATGCAGCTTGTCGCCACGCACGTAGGCAATCTCTACCTCTCTCGCGGTGGCCCGTGGCCCCATGTGGCGGGCCTGCACAACTGTGCTGTTGAGACGAATCCGTACCGCTGAGCCGAGCTGATCGAGACGGGCGTACCCGGCCCGAGCGGTTACGACGTCTTCCATGGTGCTTCCGGGAATGCTTCCCGGAATAAGCGAGCGCACCAACAAGCGCGCCAGCGAAGCGTTGCCATCCGGAAAATGAAAGATATAGGGTTCTTCCTCCGGAATTGCTCCTAGATCCATTCCGTCGAAACCGGCGTAGGTGATGGCGCCGTAGTCGTCGGGCGACTCGTGGCAGCTCAATGCCGACACGGCATCGATGCCAACGGCAAAAAGGTCATGCGTGTAGGTCTGGAAAAACGGCAAAACTTCGGCGGGAGCCTGGCATATCTTGGTCAGGAAATCGGCATAGCTGACCTTGGCCAGCCGTCGGCGTTTCTCGGCACGGGAGAGTCTGGGCAGGTAGTCGATTTTCTCGGTATAAAGCCGCGCAATCTCTCGCCGACTGACCTCGGAGAGCGGCGTCTTCGCCAGGAATTCCGGCCACGCCGTCGATCCCATTCCGGGGACGAGGCGGTCTTCGCCAAAAGTCTCTCGATCAAAGAAGCAGGCTGTGCCCAGCTGGTCGTACAGTTTTTGGTCATAATCCTTGTAAAACCGCGAGACCTCGACGCCGAGTTCCTGCAGCAGATCTTTGGAGACTTGGCTGTACTCGGAGGGATTCTCAATCGACTGCGTTCCACCGTTGCTCAACAACAACCGGTCACCCACGCGGAATTCGTTGCGCTTGGCGTGCCCGCCAAAATCGTCATGATTGTCGACAATGAGAATTGTCGCCTTCGAACCAGCGTGCTGGCGGAAAAAATAAGCCGCCGCCAGCCCGCTAATTCCTCCCCCCACGATGACAAGATCGTATTTTTCTCCCGTCGTTTGCGGCTTGCCCTCGCCTTCCCAAAAATCCCCATCGCGCAGCTTGTGAGCGTAGGTGTAGGTGCCCTCATGGTTGCCACGCATGCCCTGTCGCTCCGGAGGATAGTAGCTCGGATCCTTCTCGGGCGCGGCACTTGCGGCTTCATCAACGCTGGCAAGCAGGCTCGACGGGGAAACCACCGCCGAGCCCACCGCCGAGCCCACCAAGGAGCTGCCCACGGTCACCGCAGCCCCATTGACGAAGTCCCGTCGCGTAATCCCGCAGCCCATCCCGAGCTTCTGATCCTGCGAGTCTAGTCCCATGCTCGCTGTCCTCCGCCACTACGATGCCCTGGCCGCACAGATCATAGCGCGTCGACCCCGGTCGAGTCTCACACACCCCTGCCGACGAATTTGCCGCAAAGCAAAAACCCCGTCGCGGCGGCGGGGTTTCCTGAAATCGTAGTGGGGTTTCCTGAAATTGTGCGGGAAAGCTCTAGACGCTACGGCGGCGGCGAACGACGCCAGCCAAACCGACGAGCCCCGCCCCCAGGAGCGAGAGCGTGCCCGGCTCGGGCACGGGAATCGCTACTTCTCCTCCATCATCCCCGCGGTCGTCATCGCCGCCCTTGGAATGGTCGTTGTGTCTCTTGCCGGCTCGCGAAATCCCATCGTCCGACTTCCCTTCGATCCACACTTCACCTTGCCGCAACGAGCCGTCGAACGGGCGGGAAGTGAACGCAACATTTCCGAGACGGGCGGCGCCAAAGGTCGCGCCGCTCATTCCCTGCCTGCCGGAGTAATTGAACCCGGGAGCCCGGGTCGAGAAGACGTCGCCACCGTAGTGGCCCTTAGCTTGAAAACTCTGAATATCGATCCTGCTGTTCGCCCAAGACGACACCGGCATGGCAGCCAGCAACGTTACCAGCAACATTAGCGTACGCATTTCAACCCTCCCGTGGGGTCAGGACTCCAGTGGAAGAACTTTGTTGCTCGCTCGTGCCTCTTCTAACACCGGGCACCGAACGAATAACACCGGGCACCGAACGAAGTTGTGGTTTGCGTTTAGCGTGCAATCGCGTGCCCTACATGGCAAAAGCACCTGGATTTTTGGAATCAATGACTTACAGGTGGGATTTTGGGCGTGAGTATGCAAACATTTGCACTGTTTTGCTAAGTTGTTGCGACATTATTTGGTGAGTTCCACTTGCGTGCCAGAAGCTTCGGGTGCCGGGGGCTGATTCCGTCGGGAGGGCAATCCGGCGTTGCGAATCTTATATAGCAGGGCGCGGTAGCTGATATTCAAGGCCCGGGCCGCTGCCTTGCGGTTCCAGTGGTGATGTTGCAGAACCCGCAGAATGATTTTGCGTTCCATCTCATGAACTGCCTTACGGGTCAGCTTTTTCAAGGAGATAGGGCCGTCAATTGAGATCTCGGCGGTAAACAGATCCGGTTCGTGCGGCACCAGGTCGCCAGTGATTGCCTCTTCGCTGCCGAGGATGACATAGCGCTTCATCATGTTCTCCAGCTCGCGGATGTTCCCCGGGAAGTGATAGCCCTTTAAGGTGGCCATCATTTCGCTGGAAAAGGGCTTCGCCCGACAATTGAATTTCTGGTTGTAGTGCTCCAGGAAGTAGTCCACCAGGGCTTCCAAATCCGCCCGGCGTTCGCGCAGGGGCGGCAGGTACAGGTTCACGACGTTGATGCGATAGAACAGATCCTGACGGAAGGTCCCAGCCTCGATTTCGTGCTCGAGCTTGCGGTTGGTGGCGCAGACGACCCGCACCTCAACCTTTTTGTCTTCTTGGGCGCCGATACGGCAAAACTGGCCATCTTGCAGCAATTGCAACAATTTAGACTGCAGCGAGGAATCGAGCTCCGAGATTTCGTCGAGAAACAAGGTGCCGCGGTGGGCCATCTCAACCCGCCCGGGTTTGGTGCCAAATGCACCGGTGAACGCTCCTTTTTCGTAGCCGAACAGCTCGCTCTCGAGCAACGTGCCCGGAATCGCGGGGCAGTTCACTTTGACGTACGGACCGGTGCGCCAAGGAGACAGCTGGTGGACCATGCGCGCAATGATGTCCTTGCCCGTACCGCTTTCGCCCTGAATCAGGACGGGGACGTTGGCCCCCGCAACCTTTTCCAGACGCTCGCGGATCTGGCGCATGCCCTCGGTGGTGCCAAAGATCACAGCGTCGGGAGGGATCTCACCGACACTTTGAATCAGCGGACTGCCGGGATTTGTCACTGTTGTGCGCATTTTTCCGTACCGCAACCTAAGTAGAGCACCTGAGCCGCCAAAGCCTCCGCACGCAAGATCAATACCGGAAAACTGATGTAACTTACTTAATCTTAATAGTTTATGCGCTGCCCGACCACTCGATTGCGGGGTGGGGTGGGGCTGAGCCGATAGGGGGATAGCAAGGGAAAAGGAAGGAAAATACTTTCACACTGTGGAGGAACGTTTCCGTGGGATGGCCTGCTTGGGGGATCGCTTGGCGACCGCGGTCGCGGTGAGCGGACGCTGGAAGCGCATCCCGATGAGGTGAAAGTCGTCGCCGCGAACAACACGAACGATCTTTGCCCGCAGCTTTCTCGTGGTTTTGGGCGCTTTGGCGGGCAAAGTGAACGGCGCTACAGGGATCTCGATGAGCGCCTGCATGGCAAGCGGGAACGCCCGCCGCGAAGCCACCAGAATGCCCCCGGCACTTACGTTCAGCCCGGTGGCAAACTCCAGGGACTCCTTACCATCACTTCCGACACTGCGAAGGAAAACGGGGAGGGCCAGGGGCAAGCGGTTCCACTTTCGCTTTTCCCTGTTATGTGTCTGACGGTTCAAGGATTAGACCTCGACGAACTGAGCTAGTCGACCTAGCGAGGCACCTTTTGGGCCAAAAGAACACGCTCGACGCAATCACTAGGACATTTCCAGCATTTTTTCTGGGTCAAAATGAGAAAGCCACCGTGCCATCGGCCTTTACGGGTAGGTCTTTTGTAGGGGCGCATCAGGCTGGTGTCCGGCTTTGATCCGTTATCTTGGGGCATTCGGGGGCAAAGCGGACCCGAACTGTGCAATGTTTTTCATTTTCTAGGGAAATTTCTAAGAATTTGCGTTGACAAGCGGCCCGAACCCGCCCTAAACTCAACTTAATCCAGACCCCCCTATTCGCTGGATTTTGCAGCTTCCTCCCCCTACTGAGTTCATAAACATTGAGTTCATAAACATCATGTCACCGACTCCTAAGAACGCCATCTCTCCGCTCGACTCCGGGCAGGCGTCCGCAGCGCGCTACCTGGGCGCGGATTCGCAGCCGGACCTGCAGGAACAATTCGAGCGCCTGCGCGAGCGCTATCAGCGTTGTACGACTTCGCTGGCCTCCGCGGCGCACGACCTCAAGACGCCGCTGTCGATCATATCCGGCTACGTCGGCGTTTTGCAGGGCGAGAAGTTGGGTGCGCTCAATGCCCGCCAGCGCGAAGTGCTGGGAGACATGGCATCGAGCTGCAAGCGGCTGCAAAACTTTATCCAAGATTTCCTGACCTACAGCGTGCTCGAGACCGGTGAGATGCAATTGCGGTTTGAGATGGGCGATCTGAACGAGAGCCTGGCCGAGGTTTGTAGTTTGTGGTCTCCGCGCTTTCAGGAAAAAGGGCTGGCCCTGTATTTTCTGGCCAACGAAAGAATTACGCCCTTCCCATTCGACGCCCCCAAAGTGCAGCGGGTGATCTCGAATCTGTTGGACAATGCCTGCAAGTTCACGCCGACCGGCGGCACAGTCTGGCTGCACGCTGACCCCTATATGTGGGACCGGCGCTCCACGCAGCCTTCGAGTTTTCCGAACGATCGGCGGCAACGGGCACTCTCGGCGCCCAATGCCATCAAGGTCAGCGTGGCGGATACAGGGCCGGGCATCGGACCGGAATTTCACCTGGAAGTGTTTGACGATTTTTTCCGCATCCCGCAGACGAGTAGCGAAACGGACGGCACCGGGCTGGGCTTGGCGATTGTGCGCCGTTTTGTCAGCGCATTCGGCGGCAAGGTTTGGGTCGAAAGCGATGCGGGTAATGGCTGCAAGTTCAGTTTCCTGATTCCGCTGGCGCCCTCCAGCCCGCTGGATCCCAGTCGAGGACCCAAGAAATGAAGCAAGCGAAAAAGATTCTGCTGGTCGACGATGAACCGGGCATGCTGCGGTATATCAAGACATTACTCGAGCTCGACGAGTTCGCCGTGGAGACGGCCAGCACGGGCGAAGAGGCGCTTGGGTTGCTGAAAGGCGGCTCGGAACCGGATTTGGTGCTGCTCGATCTGCTGATGCCAGGAATCGACGGATTGCAGACTTTGGAACAGGTGCGGCAACTGCGCCCCAGCGTGAAAGTCATCATGCTCTCGTGCGTGACGGATACGCGCAAGGTGGTGCAAGCGATCCGCCTCGGCGCCAGCGATTATCTGACCAAGCCCTTTCAAAAAGCCGAGCTTGATGCCGTCATTGAGAAGTGCATTGAGCCAAAGAAGATGGCTTACGCCGGGGAAGTGGAAGAGCTGTGCGATGACGTGTTTTTCGTGGCCGCCAGCCCGGCCATGAAGAAAATTCGCGCCCAGGCAGCGCTGGTCGCCAACGTAGACATTCCAGTGCTGCTGCTGGGCGAGAGTGGCACGGGCAAGGAAGTACTGGGACGGCTGGTGCACAAGCTTTCTCCGCGCGCACACCGCACATTCTTGAAAGTAAACTGCGCTGCCGTTCCCGCTGATCTGTTGGAAAGCGAGTTGTTCGGCTACGAAGCCGGGGCCTTCACGGGGGCTACTCATCCCAAGCCGGGAAAGTTCGAGCTTTGCAACCGGGGCACGATACTCCTCGATGAAATCGGAGAGATGCCGCCGCAATTGCAAGCCAAGCTCCTGCACGTTTTACAGGACCAGCAGTTCTCGCGCTTGGGCAGCCGCACGGTCATCAAAGTGGACGTGCGCATCCTGGCTGCGACCAACATTAACATCCCGGAAGCGCTGGCTAACAAATCGCTGCGCGAGGACCTCTACTACCGCCTGAACGCCTTCACCTTGTCTCTGCCGCCGCTCCGCGAACGCAAGGAAGAAGTGCCGATTCTGCTGAAGCACTTCATGTCGCGCATGTCGGAACTCTATGGTCGTCCTCCGCTGCCTCTTTCGCCGTCTCTCATGGAAGCGTGCCTGGCGCACTCCTGGCCCGGGAATCTGCGCGAGCTCAGCAATTTTGTAAAGCGTTATTTGATCCTGGCCGACGAAAAGTTGGCCGTGAGCGAATTGAACCCCAAAGGCGACTTCGGCACAGCCGGTGCAGGCCAGGGTGACGAAGAAGGCGGTCTCAAGTCGCTGGGACGCAATGCCAAAGACGAAGCCGAAGCGGACGCCATTGCCAAAGCTCTCGATCAGACCAACTGGAACCGCAAACAGGCTGCGGCCTTGCTGAAGATCAGCTACAAAGCGCTGCTGTATAAGATACGGCACTATCGCCTGGGCGAAACCGGCGAGAGGAAACTGTCGGCTCGCGCGTAGCCCTGCCGTCCCAGTCTCGAACCAATCACATCCGATATCCCACGGACTGCACCACTCCGAGGTGGGTCCGTGTCACCGTGCTCCAGCGTCCGATCACGCTGCTGTAGACCTGCCGTCTAAAGGCGCATGAAAACCTCTCGTCCACCCAACGTCGGCGCTCTGTTCGCACTCGCCGTTCTGTCGAGTCCAGCGTTCGGGCAAGATGCCAGCATGTTTCGGGGAAATCCGCAGCACACCGGGATCTACCAGAGCGCGGGCGTTCCGCAGTTCCACCAGGTGCAATGGAAGTTTCATACGAACGGGTATGTCCTTTCCACACCGGCGATCGCCGCCGGTGTCCTCTACGTTGGCAGTACGGATGGGAATCTGTACGCCCTGGACATTAAGTCGGGAACGCCGAAATGGAAGTTCCCGGCCGGAGCGCGGATCACTTCGTCGCCAGCTGTAGCGGGCGGTTTGGTCTACTGCGAGAGCTATAGCGGGAACTTGATTGCGCTCGACATCACCAGCGGCCAGGTGAAGTGGAAGTTCCAGACGGACGGGGAGCGGCGATTCACGGCCAAGCATATCCACGGCGGCATGCCCGTTGCCGAGGCTGATCCTGATCCCTTCGATGTCTACCTTTCGTCTCCGACGATAGCGGACGGTACCGTGTATTTCGGAAGCGGCGACGGCAACGTCTATGCGCTCGATGCGTTCTCCGGTGCGCTGAAGTGGAAGCACGCAACCGGCGACGTGGTCCATGCTTCCCCTGCGGTCGCGAACGAGACGGTTTTCGTGGGCAGCTGGGACAGCTACTTTTATGCGCTGGACGCCGCCACGGGCGTGGAAAAATGGCGTTTCAAAACCGGCGAAGATCCCAAGATTCACAATCAGGTCGGGATTCAGTCTTCAGCGGCGGTGATGGATGGCGTGGTGTATTTTGGCTGCCGGGATTCCAACCTGTATGCCGTCGACGCGCGCACGGGCCAGCAGAAATGGGCTTTCAATAACAAGGGATCGTGGGTGATCGGCTCCCCCGCTGTGCGGGCGGGAAAGGTCTATTTCGCGACTTCTGACACCGGGATGTTTTACGAAGTGGACGCAAAAACCGGCGCCCCCGGGTTTTCGCTGAATTACAAACATTGGCCGCTGTTTTCTTCCCCGGCGGTGGCGGGCAACATGGTGTACATCGGCTCCGATGAAGGCAAGCTGATGGCCATCGATTTGAAGGCGCAGAAGACGGCTTGGGTATTCCAAACGGACGGATCACAGAAGAACGGTGCCGCGCTCACCAAAGCAGATGGCAGCCCGAACTATGAAGCCGCCTTCACCGAGGATTTTTATGACGGCATGGTTCTGGGCGTGAACAAAATGATGAGTGTGGGCTCTGTGCTGTCGTCGCCGGTGGTCGTCGGCGATGCCGTGTACTTCGGTAGCGCCGATGGAAATGTGTACGCGTTGCAGTAGGCCAGGTTCTTGCCAACCTAAAAAAGCCCCGCCCTGTCGCTGGCGCGACAAGGGACGGGGCACCCCATGAAAATTCAACAAGTGGGTTCCTACTGCCGCTGGCCGCCGGCGAGAACCAGGGTCTGGCCCGTGACCCAGCCGGCATCGCTGGAGGCGAAAAAAACCGCCGCGCGGGCGATGTCCTCGGGCTGGGCAATGCGTCCGAGCGGAGTCTGGGACTCGACCATCGTGCGGAAATCGCCTGCCGCAGCCCCCATGGAATGCAAGCCTTCGGTTTCCACCATGCCGGGATTGAGAGAATTCACGCGGATCTTCTTGGGACCCAGTTCCTTCGAGAGCGCAACCGTAATCGCATCCACGGCCGCTTTGGTGGCACTGTATACCGCCGCGGTACCAATCGGCATCGGACCCACAATGGAGCTGATGTTGATAACGTTGCCGCCTTCGGGACCAAACAGCTTCACGGCTTCTTGTGTGGTAAGAAGCAGCCCCAGAACGTTGAGATCAAACTGCTTGTGGAAGTGATCTGCGGTAATCGCTTCGAGGGGCGCGAACTCGTAGATTCCGGCGTTGTTGACCAGGATATCGAGCTTGCCATAGGCGGACTTGGTTTCGGCAAATAGACGAGCGATGTCCCGCGGCTTAGAAACATCCCCTTGTACGGCGATGGCTTTGCCGCCTTGGGCGGTGATGCGCTTGACGACAGCGTCGGCGCCCGCCCTGCTGGTGGAGTAATTGACCACCACGGACGCACCTTCGGCGCCGAGGTGCTCGGCGATGGAAGCACCGATACCCTTCGATGCGCCGGTTACCACTGCGACTTTTCCTTGAAGCTTGCTCACACTCATAGAAGATTCCTTTTCTGTTCCCGCGCAGACTCTTCCCGCGAAGACTGCCACCGCGAAAAGACGTGGAACTGCAGCGTTGGATGAGAGCGGTCGCGGGCAGGATTCAGAATGGGCAATCCACCGCCCTGAGGACTTTCTTGCTAAACTTTTTGGATCGTAGCTGTCGGCTGAAGAATCGCAGTGTGATATCTGGGAGAATTCTTGGATGAGTTTTCATCTGGCTCAAGTCAACATCGGACGCCTGGTCGCCCCGGTGGACGACCCCAAAATCGCTGAGTTCCTGGCGCAACTGGAGGGGGTGAACGCGCTGGCGGATGCTGCGCCGGGCTTTCAGTGGCGCTTGCAGTCTTCCTCGGGAAACGCGACCGACGTTCCTTACAACGATGATCCGTTTGTGCTGGTCAATATGTCGGTTTGGGAGTCGGTGGAAGCGCTCCGGGATTACGTCTACCGGTCACAGCACGTGGAAGTGATGCGCGACCGGGCGAAGTGGTTCGAGAAAATGGAGAAACCGCACTATTGCCTGTGGTGGGTGCCGGCGGGTCACCTACCCACGGTAGCGGAGGCGCGCGAACGGCTGGAGCACTATCAGGAGCGCGGCGCCACACCTCGATCGTTTTGGTTTTCGCAGCCCTTCGATGCGCCGGTGGAACAGGGTTCGCTGGCGTAAGAGTCTCGCGGCAAGGAAAAAGGCTAAGCTCCAGGGCGTAGCCTTTTCTTTCTGGAACCAACCGCCTAGTTCGCTGTCACGGTCAGCGAGATCGGCCGCGGGCTGGTGGTCGGGGGATAGCTATAGCTGCCCGACGTCGATGTGATCACGATGGAGTAGGTTCCGGGTTGGGTACCGGTCGTTGTCGAAGTCGAAGCCTTGCTGCCGCACGCCGGCAGCCACGCGATGGTACCGAGCAGCACCACGAGAGCCGCACCGGATACCCAGCGCCGGTGACGCGAGGAACCTGCTCCCAACAAAGCCAAACCACAGATCGGCAACCACAGGGCGTACCAGAAGGCAGGTCGGCTGCGCACGCTGGCGGTTTGGGTCGGGGCAATGGTGGTGATTTTCAGAACCGTAGTAGCCATTCCAGTGCCGCTAGGAATGCTGGGCACTGGAGTAGGCGTGAAGGTGCACGTCGTACCGGTCAGTGCAACTGGTGTGGTGGGATTGACGCAGCTGAATGTGATATTGGCGGGGAAGCCCGCATTGGAATTGGGCGTCAGGGTGACCGTGTACTGGGCGGGCTCTCCGGCCTTCACCGACACGCTGGGAGGTGACACAGTGCTGGTGAAATACGCGACGGTTGCTTTGACCGGCGGCAAGGAGTCGTTTCCTGGCACCAGATCGACAGCGGTGTTTCCGGGAAACACGTGGCCGCTCATACCCACCGTAGACGGGGGATTTCCGCTGTTGGGGCCGGTTGTAAAGACAGCGGGCGTGACCGGAACGGAAATGGACAGGGTGGCGCCGGAGGCAATCGTCCCGAGAGTACAAGTCTCGGTCTGATTCGGGGCAGTGCCGGTTGCAGCGCAGGAATAGTTGGCAGCCGTGCTAAAAGCCCCTAGCGTTCCACCGAGAACATCCGACGTCGTCAAAGGAACGATGAGGACGGCGCCCGTGCTGGAATCGGGTCCGTTGTTCTTGATCGTGTAGGTAAACGTTACCAGGCTTCCGATTGCCACCGGATTCGGCGAGGCCGTGATGGCCAGGCTGAGGTCGGTGCTGGGCCCGTAGTTCGCGAGGAAGACGTCGCGGGTGCTGCCACTCCCGGTCCCGTTGAGGGCCGACTGCAGGGGCGGGGTGTGCGGAATACTGGACTGGACGGGAAAATCGGTGGAGTTGGTTTCTCCCGCCACAAGAACGGCGCCGTTGGAATTTTGGCGGATACTGGTGGCGCGATCCGTGCCGCTTCCGCCGAGCAATTCGGAAGAGACAAAGGCCGAGAGGAGAGCTGTATTGGTGTTGAACTTGGCGACGAAAGCGTCCGTGCCCTTGGCTGCGACCGTGCCGCTAGGTGTGGGAAAGTCGGCCGAATCTGTGGCGCCGACCACATAGACGCTTTGATTGGTGTCGGTCGCAATGCCCAGGCCCGTGTCGGTACCCGATCCCCCTAGATACGAGGTAAAGGTCAGGGTCAGCGCTCCCGTGGCCGGGTTGTTCAGCTTGGCCACAAAGGCGTCCTGTGCTCCGCCCAGGGTCGTGTCAGCCTTGGCGGTTCCCTGGGGAAAGTCTGCCGAACTAGTAAAGCCGGTGAGATAAGCGTTGCCGGATGAATCGATGGCGATGGCGTTGGCAACGTCATTCCCGGTGCCGCCGAGGTAGGTGGAGTAGAGAATGGCGCTGCCATCGGTCTGGATCTTGGCAAGGTAGGCGTCCGACATACCGTGCGGCGAGGATTGGTAGGCGTTGGCGACCGGGAGATTGGTAAACGTCGTGCCCACGGCAACATAGGCGCTCCCTGTCGTATCGAGGACAATGCCGCCACAAGGAAGTTGCGCACACACAACGCCATCCGCGGGAGCCGCCACGTGGCTTGGGTCGCCGCCACCGAGATAGGAAAAGAACTTCAGGGTCTGGCTGCCAACAGTTTGGGTGGTATCGAATTTGGATACGAAATAAAGATTGGTAGCGCCGTAGGCATGCTGCTGGAACGAAGTGCCTGTGGGAAAATCGCCGTCGGTCACCGACTGCGTCGTGCCGAGGATGTAGGCGTCGCCGGTGTTGTCGGCGGCGAGCGACAAGGCGGTGTCGGTATTGCTGCCGGAAAGGTACGACGAATAGAGAAGGGCGGCGCCGGTGGAATCCAGTTTGCTGATAAAGACATGTGCTTGCGCGGTCACGGGCGCCGACTGAAAAGCATTCGGCGTGACCGGGAAGTCACTGGAAGTTGTCGTCCCGGTAATGTAGGCGTTGCCCTGGTTATCCACGGCAAGACCGGCGCTGGAGTCGGCTCCGGTCGCGTTCCCATAAGGCGTAAGCGGGGTAGGCCCGGGTAGGCTCAGCCCGTTCAGGTACGTGGTGTAGAGGACGGACGATCCAACTGAATCGAGTTTACTGACGAAAACGTCCGTGGTGCCGCTGAGAACCGGGCACAACGGCTGGCTGAGACCACCGCAAGTTTCCGTGGGAAATAACGTGGCCGAGGAAGTGGTTCCCGCCAAATAGATATTTGCGTTGGGATCGACAGCAACCTGCGGATTCACTTCGTCGCCCGCACCGCCGAAAAATGTGGCGTAGGCGAGTACGGGATCGATGACGAGGTCGCGGCTGTGGTCGTAGGGACCGACCGCGAAAGCAACGCGATTCTGGGCGAGGAGCTGAAAGCCTCCGCTCACACGACGGCGGCGGCCCTTTACTTCCTGATACATCGTGGGCTTGTTCCAGCGGACCTCGCGAGCCCCGGTTCTGAGGCTGAGGCTTCCATCCTCAGCCAGGGAGACTTGGTCAACCCCGGAAAGATTGAGGCGAATGTGTCGCGGATCGGCGCCCGATCGCACCGCAAAGTCGTATTCGAGTTGGCCCTGTTTGCCGTAAAAGACGAGGTCAATGCCGGGGTAGACGGCGCTGTACCGGACGCGAGCGAAGGTCGGGACATTGCGCACCCAACGGCTCGGATCGTTGCCACGGAAATAGTTGCTCTTGCCGGGAAGCGGATCGGTGGCTACGATCTCGGGGTTCGGGGACGCGCCCTCGAGTTGCATGTGAACCGCGGTATTCTCTGGAGCTGAATTCCGGGAGGGCGCAGCAAGAGAGAGGATGGCTTCCGTTGGGGTCAGGAACAGACGGTATCCTGCGCCACGCGCGAGGTAAGAGGCCCGGGCATCGGTTTGGCCCCGATTGGGCTCGAAAGCCAGGGACATTTTCGCGGCGGCCACAAACTGGCGGGCCTTCAGGCTCGCTGGGAGCGGGGCGGGGGCAGCGGCTGGAGCCTCGGTTCGGGGCTGAAGCGTGAGCTGGGTCGTCGGCTCGACATGAGCCATGGTCACCCGATCCTGGGCCGCACTCTTGTCCCGAGGTGCCTTGTCGAGCGACTTGTCGGGCGACTTTCCGGACGACTTTCCGGACACCGACCACAGGACGCCCGCTCCCATGAAGGTAAGGAGGGCTACGGCCAACAAAGTGGTCTGCGACGTGGCGCAGCCGCGGGTGCGGCGGGGGTTCAATCTCACGAGGTCGGTCCTCCGAAATAAGCTTTCCGTGAAGTTTTCCAGCGATGTCTTCGAGAATGACGGGCCACCGCAACGGCGTGCGTGCGTCGCGCGGAAACCCGTCGCGACGGCGTCAAACCTGTCCTCAAAACTGGTTGCAAGTCAAACTAACTACTTAAACAGCTTGGGGTTAGCCTGTCAAGCCGAGTCGCCGGGAGACGCGTCCAGACCGCCCGGAATCCACACCTCTGCCTGCCGTTGGATGCCTCGATTGGGTGAGAAAGCTGTCTTGGCAAGAGTGAAATTTTGCGCAGGCGCGGCGCCGCTATTTTTTCTGAAATTCGCGCAGTTCGCGATCGGCCTTGCGGTAACGGGCGACCAGCGTCAGCAGGAAAACTCCGTGGATGACCCAGGTGACGATGTAGGCGGCGTAGAGAAATGGGATCGGGTTCATCGCTATTTCGGGGACCCTTCCAGCAGGGATTCCAGGGCCAGCGTTTCTTCTACATCGCGCTGTTTGCGCTCCAACTGGTAGCGGAACCAGCACAGCAAAGCGGCAAGGGCACTGAACGCCAGCCAGTTATAGAGCAACGCATGCCACATCGCGGGATGCAGCGAGCCACCGCCCCCAATGACCGGCTGCGGATGTTGGGTGCGGAAATACCAGATCGAGAGATAGACGAAAGGAACGTCCGCGAAGCCGAACACAGCCAGCGCCGCAGCCAGAATCGGCGTCTGGCCGCCCGTGGCGAAGCGCCGCAGAATCAGATAGCTCACGTAAATCAGGCCGAGCACCAAAGTTGACGTCAGGCGCGCGTCCCAAGTCCACCAAATACCCCACACTGGCCGTGCCCAAAGGGGACCCGTTATGATCACCACACTCCAGAAAACAACTCCCACTTCAGCCATCGTCACCGCTATGGCGTCGGCCTTACTGGTGCGGGTGAACAGGTACCAAATCGAGGCCACAAAGTTGATAAAAAACAGGATGAAGCAGGTCCAGGCGGAGGGCACGTGGTAATAGAAAATCCGCTGCACGTCGCCCATGGTTTGCTCCGTAGGAGCAACCACCAGACCCTGGTAGAGGCCGAAGGCCAGCAGCGCCACAACCACGGCAATCGCAATCAGGACAGGGGTTTTCATTCGGCGTCGAGCACAGTTTCAAACAAACTCAGACAAACAGTAGTAAACACCAAATCATAGACAGCGAGCAAGACGATCCAGAACTTGGCGGAAGACTCTCCGGTCAGAATAATTTTCGTTGCTTCCACCATGCCCAGCAGTGCCGGAATGGAGATCGGGAACAAGATGAGGGGGAGCATGACTTCCCGGCTGCGCGTGCGCAGCGAAATGGCCGCGAAAAACGTGCCGTTGACCACCAGGGCCCAGGTGCCGAGCACGGCGATCACCGGCAGAAGATATGCCGGCCCGAGGACGCGCAGGTTATAGAAAACAACAAAAAGCGGGGTCATGACGACTTCCAAAACGCTCACAAATAGAAAGTTCCCGAGGGCCTTGGCGAGGAACAAATCGTTCGCCGGCGCGGTCGAGACGCGATAAGCATCCAGCACCTGATTGCGTATCTCGCGCGCCCAAGTTTGACCGAGGGCCACGACAGCGGCAAACAGAAACGCCACCCAGATGAGGCCTCCGGCAATCCGTCGCGCGTCGTCTCCGGTCGGGTCGAAAGAGAAGCTGAAGACCACGACCACGAGCAGCGCAAAGAACAACATGGAGTTGATGGCGTCTTTGCTGCGCCACTCGAGACGCAGGTCTTTCATGAGCGTCGCGAACAGGACATGGGGGGCGCGGCTCTCGGGCCGGAGCACGGGTTCTCGAGCCGCGTGCACCGCGCTCGAGGTTTGGTCCGGTGCCGCTGAGGGCGTGACGGATGGCGTTGCGCTCATTGCACGGCCTCAAGATCCAGCGTCGTCACGCGGCTTTCGATGCTCCCGCAATGAATCCAAACAAATTCATCGGCAGCCTGAGCCAGAAGGCGCGCCTGGTGGGTAACCACAAAAATTGTCTTGCCCGCATCGCGCATGCGGCTCAGAAGCTGAACCATGCCGCGCGCCGAAGCGACGTCGACATTCGAAAACGGCTCATCCAGAAGCAGCAACCGGGGATCATGCAACAAAGCCCGCGCGAGCGAAGTCCGTTGTCTCATTCCCTGCGAATACTGACCGACCGGACGATGCAGCAAAGGATCAAGCCCGACCAGAGTGATCGCGGCCGCACAGCACGCTTCGTCGTCGATGCCGTACAACCGCGCCGAATAAATCAAGTTCTCCATCGCACTCATCTCGTCATAGAGCAACGATGGATGCGCCATATAGCCAAGCTGTCCAAGAATGCCGCGCCCCGAATCCAAGCCGCCATACTCAGCACCGAACACAGACACGCGTCCGCTGGTAGGCCGCAGCAAGCCGGCGATGGCGCGCAGCATCGTGCTCTTCCCCGCCCCGTTTTCACCAAGGATGACGTAGAGCTTGCCCTCGGCAAACTCCGCCGAAAGGTTGCGCAGCGCGGCGAATCGTCCGAATTGTTTGGTAAGACTGGTCAGTACCACAGCCGGAACAGATTCAGCAGCTTGCGGGACGGCTGCGGGGGTGGATGTCACTGGAGACTCAGCACCAAATTACATCCCCGAACCGCTGGAAGATGGCGCGGCAGTCATGTTGCTAGGCTGCGCGGCGGGCTGGGCCCCGGGCTGCTTGGGAGCATATTTCGAGGCACACTTGGCCTGCAGATGCTTGGCATGGAACACGCCATCCCGTCCCATTTCCCCTTCCGCCAAGGCTTGCGCGTCGTCCTTCAAAGTATCCGGGGGAGCGTCTGTGCCGGAGTACACAACCGGTAGCATCCGCCCCTCTTCGTTGAGCGTAAACTCCAGATGCAACCCGGTTCGCCTGATGGAACCCGTTTGCACGTTGCCGGCAACGCGCAACCGCTTGGTAAAGGCGCTATCCCCCATGCCGTGGAGTTCCTTGATAGTAACGTAGTAGCTCTTGCTCTCCTGCACGCCGGTATAGCCTAAGTAGCTGATAGCAAGCAGGATAATCACGATCACGGAGCCAAATTTAAGAATCTTCGCCGATTCGACGGACATAAGGCAAACCTCGACTTCCTACGTAAACTCTACAGCCCACGAAGCTTAGGGTCAAGTATCTAGAGGGCTGGGGTATCGGGAGGGCTGGGGTATCGGGAGGGCTGGGGTATCGGGAGGGCTGGGGCAGACCCGGGCAAACGCGGACAGTCACCGCTCGACTTTG
>Ga0137418_10000623_pt1 | contig 31825 bp, 29 predicted proteins | sample CZODoug3_1_2_16f_FD_122242 | JGI IMG/M metagenome (GOLD analysis project Ga0137418, IMG submission 122242) | Vadose zone soil fungal communities from Angelo Coast Range Reserve, California, USA - CZODoug3_1_2_16fungal (Hybrid Assembly) | ecosystem: Environmental > Terrestrial > Soil > Vadose... | reverse complement strand
GCCATCGTCTGGCTCTGCGCTCCCATAGAATGCAGAGCCAGATTGAGTGCGAGCAACGGGTCGGCCTTCGCGCCTTCGTTTGCAAGTCGCGCGTAGTTCTGGTGTTCCGCAACAGGGCCATGCAGCGTGATCAACGCGGCTGCAAATTCCATCTGCGAGTCATTTCCGCGCAACTGCAGCGCTTTCTTGATCCAGGCAAGCCCGTCCTGGCCGTTCGCGGGATTTTCACCTTTTTCGCCCAGCCACTGTTTGTACGCTTCCGCAACATATCCGGCGTCAAACAGTGCAAATGCGTCCGGATGAGCTGAGGCTTCGCTGCTTTGCGCGCGCGCTAAGATCTGCAGCAGCAGCTGTTTCGCGGCGACCGGATCCCGGCGCGCATACAGCGTCGCACGGCGAATCGTTTCCATGTGTACCAGCGCGACGTCACTGGAACTCAGCAAGGCCAGAGTGTCGCCTGCCAGATGGTGCGTATCGTAATTTTCTCCGCCGGAAAGATTCCAATCGTGGCTGATCCACGGCAATGACTTCGCGTTGCCAATCTCAAAAGCATGGCAAATCAGCGGCGGTCCAGCGACAGCCGCGCTTACCATCAAAAACAGCGTTGTGAATACCGGAAGTGTAAACCGAAAAAAGCGAAGCGATTTCGAAGGCATGTTGTGTTTCCTCCTCGCCGGGTTTCAGGGTTGTACTTACAAACCCTGAGATAAACCGGGTTTCAGGGTTTGTACTTACAAACCCTGAGATAAACCGGGTTTCAGGGTTTGTACTTACAAACCCTGAGATAAAACGGGTTCGTCACCTACAACTCACAAGACGCATGCGAAGACCCAACTGTTAACGAACTGCTTTTTTCATCATTTGTGGCGCCTGTTTCTGCTCCCAGAATCGCCACACAGAGATGTATCCGAGATCGAACGCGTCCCACCACGCGTCCAGCATTTTTGGGTTCAGCGCCAGTGTGCCTTCACGGGTGACGCCCGCAGGCGGACCCACCAGCGTCGCCATTCGGTCGTACACCTGCGGACGCTCGGTGTCGTTCACCCGCGACAGCAAATGCCACAGCGTAAAAGCATCTCGGCGCCGGGCCTGCGTCAGAACTACTTGAAGAGTTTGTGCGCGCGCTTCACTTGACAACGCCTCAAAATCGAGCGCGTGCAACGCGTTGCGCAGCTCTTCCGAAGCATCTTCGAAATACGGCGTGCCGGGCCCTTGCTCCGGGCGCGTAACGCACATGGCGCCCGCGGGAATGAACGAATCGTGGCCGTCACGGTGAAAACCGACCCAGCCGAGCGTAGTTCGCAAAGTTCCGGAGCCGTCTTCGTTGACGTGCAGCGTGTACGCGCAGCCGAGATCGATGGCGCTGGCCGACGGCGTATCGACCACAAACACGCCTGGCGGAGCCCAGATCGCCGCGTGAATCGTGCCCAGTTCCAGCGAGATCCGCTTGTGATTTGCGCCGGTCTCGATCAGCCGCACCCGCGATCCGGAATCGACGTAAATCTCTCCGAGGTCTGCAACATTAAGTGAAGCGCGTGAATTGTCGTCGGTAACCAGCAACTGGCCGGCTTTCAATTGTGTTTTACTGGAATCGCTCGCCAACGAAAAACTTCCGACACTTGGAGCTCCGGAAAGCCGCGCAACATCCCAGCCTGGAGCATTGGAGAAAAGCGACGCAGAGTTTCGCAACATCAATCCCGAGGCGAAGAGAGCCAGCACCAGTAACGTCGCGGCGGCGAATCGCGGATTCCATAGCGCGAACATCGCACCGAAAAATGATGATTTCGGCTGCGCGGCAGTCATCGCCGCAAAATTCTGCGGTTGTCCAGCGTAGCGAAACTGTGCCAGCGATTTTTCGATGCGTTGCACTTCGGGATCTGGCTCGCCAGCGCCATCCCACAAGTAGTCGTTTTTCATAAACTTTTCTCGCTTCCCGCGCGCCGCGTGGTCTGCGCCCATTTTTCGCGTAGCAGTTGCATCCCGCGGTGTAGATTTACCCGCACCGAACCGTGAGTCAATCCGGTGCGCGCGGCAATTTCCGGGCCGCTCATTCCTTCGACGAACCGCAGGATCAACGGCTCGCGATAAGCTTCTGGCAGTTCGCCCACCGCAGCGAGCAAGGCCATTCCGTCCTCGACGGCCACCCTGCTGCCAGGATTTTCCATCCCTTCGACCTCCGCAACATGATCTTCGAGACACGAATCTGGCTTCGCTTGCCGGTGAAAGTCCACCGCGCGATTTCGCGCAATCGCCGCGAGCCAAGCGCCAAAACGTGCTGTGTCGCGCAACGATTTCAGCCGAGGCAGTGCCAGCAAGAACACGTCGTGGACCAGGTCTTCGGCAGCGCTGCGCGGAACTCTGGCCAACAGCACACCATGCACCATGCGCGCATAGCGCTGGTACAGTTCGCCGAACGCGGCGCGATCTCCGCCCTGAGCGGCTTTGACCAACGGTTCGTCGTCAAATTCAGTGCGCGCCGCCGCACTCACGGTTGGCCAGTCCAAGGTCGCGAGTCGTGCTCCCGCAGAGGTTGCCATCGTCGTTGAGGCGTCATTTCGAATGAGGCCTTCTTCCGCATGGTAAGACGTATTTCCATCACGAAGTGTTAACCATACTCCGCAACGCTTTCTGTGCCTAACTTGTTCTCCGCTTCTCTGTCGCTTACATTGGAAAAGATGGCATTACCTTCAGCTAGTCCGTTCGTGCCGCACCCGCTGCTCAAAAACGCCCACGCCATGACAGTTGCGTCCGCCCTCTGGCTGCGCAATTTTCGATTGCCGGCTGCCGAAGACCGCTATTTTCAGGTGGACCCTGAGTCGAAGCTGCTTGGTCATTGCCATTGGCAGCCGGGAAAAGCGCCGCACACGCCGGTGCTGGTATTGGTTCATGGCCTGGAAGGTTCCAGCGATTCCAATTACATGCGTGGAATTGCGGAGAAGGCTTGGGCACATGGATTCCACGTGGTACGTCTGAACCAGCGCAATTGCGGTGGAACCGAACGCTTAACTCCAACGCTGTACAACTCGGGAATGAGCGGCGATTACCGCAAAGTATTTGAAGAGTTGTCCGGCGGCGACGGCTTCACGCAAATCTTTTTTGCGGGATATTCGATGGGCGGCAACTTGGTCACTAAAATGGCCGGCGAATTTGCTGATTCGGTGCCTCCCGCACTTCGCGGTGTCGCTGCGGTTTGTCCAGCGTTGAACCTGGCGGCCTGCGCTGACGCTCTCGAGCGGCGCGACAACTATTTGTATCAGCGGCGTTTTGTCAAAGGACTGCTCTCGCGCTATGCCCGTAAGGCCGAACTGTTTCCGCAAAAGTACTCGCGCAACGGTTTCGGGCCGATTCGCACCGTCCGCGAATTTGACGACGCCATCACCGCGCCGAACTTCGGTTTTCGCGATGCGCAGGAGTATTACGAATCCGCCGGGGCCAAGCGCTTGGTACTTCAGATTCGTGTTCCGTTCCTGCTGATCACGGCGGAGGACGATCCGTTTGTCCCGTTCGACGCCATTCGCGCCAGTGGCGCGGAGAATAATCCCGCCATTGACTTTGATGCTCCGCGCTACGGTGGCCATTGCGGATTTATTTCCAACGAAGGCGGTATCGGACGATTCTGGGCTGAACAGCGCGTGGTTGATTTTTGCGCGGCGCTTGCCGCGCGGGAATAGCTGGAAGCTATCTCGTGAATATGTTGTGGGAGGGCACGGCTTTAGCCGTGCCGAAAGCCACCGTCTTCTTAGGGGCTTTAGCCCCCGAGATACGCCTTAACACATCCCTATTATTTATCAGACATCGTCTAGTTCAGTTCATCCCAGCGGTTTTTCCAGCGATACCTGGAATCGTGGCGTCAACAGTTGTGCCGGTCCCACATCGCCGATCACCATCAAATCTTCGCAACGGATGCCGAACTCGCCAGGGATATAAATTCCCGGCTCATTCGAAAACGTCATGCCCATCTGCAACACCGTCTTGCTGCCGCGCACCAAATAAGGATGTTCGTGCCCGTCAAGTCCGATTCCATGTCCCAGCCGGTGCATGAAAAATTTGTAGTCCGGCCCGTAGCCGCCAGCGGAAATCACCCCGCGTGCCACGTCATCCACACTTCCAGAAAATCTTCCTTTGCGGGCTGCATCCAGTGCCGCGTCCTGCGCCTTGCGCACCAGCTCAAACGTCCGCTGCATTCTTTCCGTAGGCTTGCCGAAGACTCCGGTACGGGTCACATCCGAGCAATAACCTTCCACGGTGCAACCGTCGTCAATCAGCACAATTTGGCCTTCGCGAAGCGTCTGCGGCTTGATTGATCCGTGCGGTAACGCGGAAGACTCCGCGATCAGCACCATCGCATCCCCGCGCAAACCCATCTTCGTGTAGCCCGCCTCGGCCAGCGTCGAAATCTCTTGCTGCGACATTCCTTCTTTCAGCGCGGCGAATGTCGCGCGATACACGTCGCAAGTCGCCTCGCATGCCAACCGCATCAATTCCAGCTCGTGCGCCGATTTTACTCCCCGGCAGGTGATGGTCAGCGAATCCGCGGACACAAATTCAAAACCAGGAGCTGCTTGCCGCAAATGTTCGTAGAAGGTGAACATTGTCTTTTCTTCCACGCCAATGCGCCCGCTGCGCACGCCGCGATCCGCCAAACCCGCCGCTATCAGCGCCGTCGGGCTCTGCTCCTCCTGCCACACCCGCACTTCCGCCGGGATTTTCAGTTGCTCGCGGAAGCGGGCCTCTTCAAAGCCAGCGCAGACCACCAGCGGTTGGCCTTTTTGCGGAATGATCAGGCCAAGCAATCGCTCACTCGGCCACCAATGAACTCCGGTGAAGTAGAACAGCGAAGTTCCCGGCGCTACAAACAGCGCGTCCAGTTTTGGATTTTGTTCTGCCAGAAGTTGCTGCGCCCGCGCCACGCGTGCTTGAAGTTCCTCCGCGGCGATCGGCTTCGCGCGCGAGCCCAGCGGTTTCAATCCATCAAAACTCGCGGGAAGGGAATTGGTCTTTTGCGATTGGCCGAGAGCAGTGAACGGCGCGAGAGCTGACATCGCAGTTGCCGCTTTGAGAGCTTGCCGACGGCTTAAATTTGTCAGCGAAGATTTTTCCGATGGATTCATAGTCCAAGCAGCTTGAGACTTGGACGCCGCTAATGTCAAGCACGTGCTGCGTGACCTACGCGCGAGCTTTATCGATCATCTCTTCCCATATGCCTTTTGATTTCAGGATTAGCTCGATCAATTCCCGCGCCGCACCTTTGCCGCCGGTGCGCACCGTGGTGTAATGCGCGGCGCGCTTGACTTCTTCCACGGCGTTGCCCACCGCCACCGCCAGCCCCACCCGCTTCATCACCGTCAAGTCCGGCAAATCGTCGCCCAGGTACGCGACCTCGTCTTCCGTGACTCCCGCTTTTTTCAAAATCTCTTCGTACGCCGCAATTTTGTGCGGCTGCTTTTCGTAAACGAACTCCACGCTCAGCTCTTTCATGCGTCGCCGCAGCGCCGGACTTTCTCTCCCGGTGATCACGCCCATCCGCAACCCAGCCGTGCGGCCCAGCGTTAGTCCCTGCCCGTCGTGTGCATCAAAAGTTTTTATTTCCAGCGCCGAGCCATCCGGCTGCGAAAGCAGCGTCACACTACCGTCGGTGATGGTTCCGTCCACGTCCATCAACACCACTTTGATTCTTGCGGCGCGCTTTTTCAGGGCGGGCGCAATTTTCGGCGAACGAGCCATGAGCTCCTCCAGAGACTCAACCGCAATTGCCCGGAAAGTGTAGCAGAGAAATCGACTGCCAAGATTCGAGCGCCAGTCCGTCGGCCGCAACCGTCTGTATCCACGTGGCTTATCTTCGGTGTAAAAATATGCTTGACCCTGACGTAACGTCAGGCTGGATGCTGCTGCTGGAGGTTAGCCGTGCAACACAATTCGAAGGAACTGTTCAAAGCACAGGAGTTCGCAAAGCTTGCAGGCGTCACGGTGCGCGCGTTACACCACTACGACCGCCTCGGACTCCTGAAGCCGAAGCAACGCTCGCGCGCAGGCTATCGCCTGTATACGCAGCGCGACCTGGGCCGCCTGGAACAGATCGTCGTCTTGAAATTTCTCGGCATGCCGCTGAAACAGATTCGCTCCGTGCTGGAATCGGAATCGAAGCTGCCGCTCGCGTTGCGACGACAACAAATCGTGCTTGCGGAAAAACGTCGCCAGCTCGACAAGGCTATCGCCGCGATCGGCAGCGCGCAGCTATCGCTCGATTCCCAACATCAGCCGGACTGGAAGCTGTTTCAATACATCATTAAGGAGATCGAAATGCAGAACAACATGGACTGGTCGAAAAAATATTACAGCCCGGAGACGCAAGCGAAGGTCGAGGAGCGCAAGAAACTCTGGTCGCCGGAATTGCAAGAGCAAGTGAGCAGAGACTGGGCCGCGCTGATCGCCGACGTAGAGGGTGCGCTAGGCGAAGATCCTGCCGGACCGAAAGCGCAATCACTTGCCGTACGCTGGCGCAAGCTGCTCGAAGGATTCACCGGCGGCGACCCGGAAATCCAAAAAGGCTTGAACAAAATGTGGGCCGACCAGTCCAACTGGCCAGACTCGCAGCGGCAAGCCTACTCGATCAATCCGAAAGTGCAGGCGTTCATCATCAAAGCCATGCAAGCGGGAAAGTAATTCCCCGTGAAGGCACTTCGGACAGCCGGGTTCGCCCGGGGTGGATATGCACGTGGCTATGCCGATGGTGGGTCGGTGCTGTGACTGGCTTCACGCGGGTGCTCCTGACAACGCAGCGCTGCCTTGTGCGCTGGTTTCTGCGGACGCTACGCAAAAAATAAAACCGCCTTTACGAAAGTCCTTCGTGAAGGCGGTCTTTCGATATGTCGGAAAACTTCCGCGGCCTACACCAGCTGCATTCCCCACAAATCGTGCAAGTGCACCACTCCCAAAACTTTGCGGCCATCATCGACCACGATCACGCAAGTAATCCGCCGCTTCTCCATCAAAGTCAACGCTTCGCTCGCCAGCACGTTAGGCCCAATCGTTTGCGGGTTCCGCGTCATGCAATCGGCCAGCTTCATATTCACCACCGCGCCGCCATGCTTTTCCATCAACCGCCGCAAATCGCCGTCGGTCAAAATTCCCGCCAGCGTGCCATCCGCGTTGACCACCGTGGTCATCCCCAGTTTCTTCGCCGACATTTCGTGGAATGCCTGCGCCATCGCCGTGTCCGGCGCGACCCGCGGCAGCTTTTCTCCCGCGTGCATCACTTTTTCCACTCGCAACAATCGCTTGCCCAGGCTTCCCGCCGGATGCAGCGCCGCAAAATCATCGTGGCGGAAATCGCGCTTTTCCAATAACGCCACCGCCAGCGCATCGCCTACCGCCATTGCCACCGTGGTGCTGGCCGTCGGCGCCAGATTCAGCGAGCACGCTTCCTCGTTCACGCTGACATCCAGCACTACATCGCTGGCTTGCGCGATGGTCGATTTCGCATTCCCGGTCAGCGCAATTAACTTCATCTCCAGCCGCTTCAGTGAATCCAGCAGCGCAACAATCTCCCGCGTCTCTCCGCCGTACGACACCGCCATAATCGCGTCGCCCGGCGCCAACATTCCCAAATCGCCGTGCAGCGCTTCCGCTGGATGCAGAAAAAACGATGGAGTGCCGGTGCTGGAAAGCGTGGCGGATATTTTTCGCCCGACAATTCCAGATTTTCCCATGCCGGTGACCGCCACCCGCCCCTTGCACGCAAACAACAACTCCACCGCGCGCTCAAACGTGCCGTCCAGCCGCGCCATCACATCTTGTATCGCTTGCGCTTCGATTCGTAGCACCCGCCGTGCGGTCTCAATACTCATAGCTCTCTTTGTAGGGGCGCAATATATTGCGCCCCACCTTGCAAGGTCAAACGTGCTTGAGCGCTTTTCATTTCCGCTCCCACCCGCGCACCAACACCGAAATCTCCTTCAATCGAACAAGCAATCCCGTCAGCTGATCCAGTGGCAGCGCGTTCGCTCCATCCGACAGCGCCTTCGCCGGATTGTCATGCGTCTCGATAAATATTCCGTCCACGCCCGCCGCCACCGCCGCGCGCGCCAGCGGCTCGATAAATTCTGGCTGGCCTCCGCTGGCATGTCCCTGACCGCCCGGCAATTGCACCGAATGCGTCGCGTCAAACACCACCGGATAGCCGAATTTCTTCATTTGCGGAATTCCCCGAAAATCCACCACCAGATTCTGATAGCCAAACGACGAACCGCGTTCCGTCAAAATAATGTTTGTGTTTCCCGTGGACGCGATTTTCTCGACGACGTTCTTCATGTCCGCCGGCGAAACGAATTGCGGTTTTTTCACGTTCACCGCCCGCCCGGTCTTCCCCGCGGCCACCAGCAAGTCCGTCTGCCGCGCCAGGAATGCCGGAATTTGCAGGATGTCCACCACCTCGGCCGCCGGCGCAGCCTGCGACGCGTCATGAATGTCGGTCAAAATCGTCAGCTTCAAATCCTCTTTTATCTTGCCAAGAATCCGCAATCCTTCTTTCAATCCCGGCCCGCGAAATGCATTCACCGAAGAACGATTGGCCTTGTCAAACGATGCCTTGAATACAAACGGAACGCCCGCGTCCGCCGCGATCTTTGCTACTCGCTCCGCCATCATCCGCGCGTGCCCTTCCGATTCGATCACGCACGGCCCGGCGATCAAGAATAGCGGCCGGTCGCCGCCAAAGGGCGAAATAGACCAGTCTCGGCTGCGCTGTTCAGTCATGAAGAAGTGAAGATAGCATAAGCCAGCTCACGGTCGCTCGGTGGGAACAATGTGGAACCGCCGTTTGCCGTTAATTCTGTAGGCAGCAAAATCATTTTGGTCTACGGTGAAAATAGCGGAAATGGATTCACGCGCTGCCAGGTGCACCAACGTCGCATCGGCAAAATCCATCGGCAAATCTGAATAACGCGACATCAGCGTGTGGAGATCGTTCAGTTCCGACAGTTCAATCGTCGCCAAAGTGATCGCGCCTGACCGTATAAACTCCCATGCGGCGAGCTTTCTTTGCGGCACTTTTCCCACGAGGTGAAAAAGCTCGGTGAGTACTGCCTCAGAAGTAAGAAGCGGAGCGCGCAGTTGCCGAAACGTGGCAAAGCAAACCTGGTGCCACCTATCCGACTTGTCGAGAATTGCCAGAATCGCGCCCGTATCGACCAGCGTTTCAACCGCCATTTCAGCGGCCATACTTGCGGGCAAGAACTTTGCGCACTGTTTCGCTGACGGTTTCCGAGCCTCGGCGGTTACCGGACGAAAAACTTCCTATCCATTTTTCCGCTGCAGCGTGTAGTCTTACCTGCTCTTCGTCGCTGGAAACATCCACCGCATGCTTGGCCAGCCACTCTTTCGCTGCCATTTCCAGTACCTTCGCAACGTGAACCTTGCGCAGCCGCGCGGCACGCTCCAGATCCGCCTTCAGCGCGGCCGACAATCGCCAGCTATAGACTTTGGTCTTCATGTACTACAGTGTAGTGCATTCTTGGGGAAACCAGCAATCGACGATTCCTACGCGGTTGCGTGCGGCGCGGCCCGCAAAACAGGCGTGCGTGGATTTTCCGATGTCGGCGCATGCTGTCCGTCGTGTGAAGCAGCCGCGCTAACTCCCGCCGCGGCGGGCTTGCTGCGTTCCTTCTTATGCTGTAGCGCCGCACCGATAAACGCCGCGAACAATGGATGCGGCTCCAGTGGCTTCGATTTAAATTCAGGATGAAATTGGCAGCCCAGGAACCACGGATGCTCTGGCGCTTCCACAATCTCTACGTAATTTTCGTCTGGAGTTCTCCCGGTAATTTTCAGTCCCGCCGTCACCAGCGTCTTTTCATGTTCGCGGTTGAATTCGTACCGGTGTCTGTGCCGCTCGCTGATTTCCAGCTTTCCGTACGCCTTCGCCGCAAACGAACCCGGCTCCAGCTTGCACGGCCACGCACCCAGCCGCATCGTGCCACCCATTTCGTCCACGCCCAGCAATTCGCGCAATTTGTAGATCACGCGGTACGGCGCTTGCGGATCAAATTCCGTGCTGTCGGCCTGCTTCAATCCCGCCACATCGCGCGCGTACTCAATCGTCGCACACTGCATTCCCAGACAAATTCCAAAGAACGGAATCTTGGATTCGCGCGCAAACTGAATCGTATAAATCATTCCCTGAATGCCGCGCTTGCCGAATCCACCCGACACCAGAATCCCGTCGTAACCGCGCAACCGGTTCGCCGCGGTCTCCAGCGAATCGATCTCTTCAGACTCAATCCAGTCGATCACCGTCTTGTGATTGTGCGCCAGTCCGCCGTGCAGCAGCGCTTCCCGCAAACTTTTATACGCGTCTTCCAACTGCACGTATTTGCCGACAATCGCAATCCGCGCTTCACCTGCCGGGTGGTGAATCCGCTCGATCAAATCCAGCCACGGCTGGAAATTCTGCGGACGCTCTTCCAGTTTCAATAATCGCAAAATCTGTTTGTCCAATCCTTCGCGCGCCAGCTCCGCCGGTACCGCATAAATCGTGTCCACATCCTCCATCGAGATGGCGCAGCCTTCGGCAATGTTGCAGAACAGCGCGATCTTACGCTTCAGCTCCGAAGGAATGTGCCGGTCGCTTCTGCATAGCAAAATGTCCGGCTGAATTCCGATGCTCAGCATCTCTTTCACGCTGTGCTGGGTCGGCTTGGTTTTTTGTTCGCCGGCTGCCGCCAAATAGGGAACTAGCGTCACATGCACAAACAAAGTATTTTCCGCGCCGAGTTCCAGGCGCATTTGGCGAATCGCTTCCAGAAATGGCAGCGACTCGATGTCGCCCACCGTTCCGCCGATTTCCACGATGGCCACATCCACGTCGACGGAAACTTTCTTGATGATCGCTTTGATTTCATCGGTAACGTGCGGAATCACCTGCACCGTTTTGCCCAGGTAATCTCCGCGCCGTTCCTTGGTGAGAATGGTCTCGTAGATTCTTCCGGTCGTCCAATTATTGTCGCGGGTCAGCTTCGCGTGCGTGAACCTTTCATAGTGCCCAAGGTCCAAATCCGTCTCCGCGCCGTCTTCGGTCACAAACACTTCGCCGTGTTGAAACGGGCTCATCGTGCCGGGATCCACGTTGAGGTACGGATCGCACTTCTGAATGTTGACTTTAAAACCGCGACTTTCGAGGAGACAACCGATGGAGGAAGCTGCTACGCCCTTGCCTAGTGAAGAAACAACACCGCCAGTTACAAAAATATATTTTGGCGCCATCCGTGTAGTCTGCGCAACCACCGTTCTGCCGCGCCAGACTTCTCTTACCTCTCAGGCAGGCTCTATCTTTCGCCTGCCATAGGATAACGTACAAATAATTATGGGCTCGAAGTGCCTTTCTGTCAATTCCAACTCTTTGCGCTTTCGTATGCAAAAATTTTATGGCTGCGCAACTTCTCCTCCGCGCATGGGTTTGCTTTCCTCGAATCGCACCGGTATCCACTTGGCCGCCATTTGGTCGGAAGTACAGCTGCCGTACAGCTACTGCTTCCGACACACGCTGAGCCATCTGGAAACCCTTACTGCTTGGCCGCCATCTAAGCTGGTGTGGTCCATCCGCCCTCGTTCTGGCCTGGGGTCTTGTGGACTTCGTGCCCGATATGGGCGTTTACTGGGTTTTAGGGTTTGTACTTACAAACCCTACTCAATAAATGGGGTGAGTTGATGAAGTTCTCTATGAAATTCCAACTGCTGGTGGCAGTAGCTTGCGCGGCGGTATGCGCAGGCCCGGTGTTTGCCCAGCGCGCGTCCAATACCTCCGCATCCGCCAAGCCCGCTCCCGGCAACTACGACATTGCCAACGACGTTTCATTGCAAGGCACCGTTCTCAGCTACACCGAAAATTCCGCTACTCCGCCGATTGGCGCACACGTCCTGCTGCAAACTTCGTCCGGCAACGTGGATGTCCATCTCGGCGACGCGCGCCTGTTGCACCTGGCGAATCTGCAAATCGTTCCGGGATCGACTGTGCGCTTCATCGGCCAGTCGAACCAGACTGGCACCAACTCCATGTTCCTCGCACGCCTGGTGCAGGTCCGCACTCAGGTGCTGGCAGTACGCTCCGAACGGGGCTTCCTGCTTGGCCCCGCGGGTGTTCACGCGGCCGCCAACAAAGCATTATTTGCAAACGCGACTCCCAATAAGAAAGGAGTCGCCCGATGAAACTCCGCGCAAATTGCCTTCTCCTTGTTTCTGCGCTTCTCGCAGCTCTTTACGCCACCGCTTGCGGCGGCAGCGGCTCAGCGCCCATTCCTCCTCCGCCCACCGGCAATTTCTCCAACGCCAGTCTCAAAGGGCAATACGCCTTCTCCATGAGCGGCTCGGATGGAATCAACTTCTTCGCGCGCGTTGGTTCCTTCACTGCGGACGGCAACGGCAAGATCACCGCGGGAATCGAGGACGTTAACATTGCAGGCACCGGCGCTTTGGCGCCTATCACCTTCACCACCCCGACCACCTACAGCGTTCAGGCTGACGGGCGCGGGACCATTAATCTGACCGGTACCGGTCCGCTGGTGTTCAGCATCACCGTGCTCTCGCCTGCCCAGGGACTCATCGTCGAAACCGACGGCATCGCCACAGCCAGCGGCAGCTTCTTACTGCAAGACCCGAACTCATTTAACAAGGCAAACTTCAGCGGAAATTACGTCTTTGACGTCAGCGGCCTCGACAGCAATCTCAATCCAGACTCCATCGTCGGCCAGTTCGTGTCTAACGGGAGCGGCGGCTTCGCCAGCGGCTTGATCGACGAAAACGACGCAACCACATTCATCTCCGCGGCTCCGTTCACGGGTAGCAGCTATGCCCTGGACGCCGCCAACGGCGCCACCTTCGGGCGCGGTACTCTGTCGTTCACAGCCAATGGCACGGTCTACAACTACGTCTTCTATATCGTCAACGGCTCCAAGATTCGCATGATCGAAACCGGATCGGCCGCGCTCACCGTCGGCGACGCGCAGGCGCAGACCAGCGTCCCCGCCTCCAACACCAATTTCAACGGGGATTTTGTCTTTCTGGTGACTGGCAGCAGCACCGGCGCCAGCGCCATTACCCGCATCGGTCGCGTCACCGCCAACGGCTCCGGCGGACTTACCAACGTCTACGCCGACACCAATGACGACGGCCTGGTTGCGCACGTTCCACACGGGGGCCTCTCCAAAACAAACTACTCAATCGATACCGCAAACGCCGGAACGGGCCGCGGCACTCTCACCTTCACCGACTCCGGCCTAGGCACCTATTCCTTTGTGTTCTATCTCGCTTCGTCCAGCGGTGGGGTAATTCAGGACGTCAGCGTAAAACAGGTGGCGGATGGCACCATCCAGCTGCAGACCGGCGGGCCCTTCACCAATGCCACTCTTTCCGGCGATTACGGATTCAACTTTGCCGGAATCAGCAGTAATACCAGCACATTCGCCACAGCCGAAGAGGACTACGTCGGCCATTTGACCGTGAGCAGCACCAGTTCCAACAACGTCACCGGCGCGGTGGACTTTTCCGAGTTCAGTTCCAATCAGGGCGTGTTTACCAACATCGTGGTTTCTGGCAGTGGCCTCACCGTTGGCGGTGACGGCACCACCAGCACCGGCACTCGCAACGCACTGTCACTCAAAATCAACGCGGCACCGTCCGCCACACTCAACTTCGTGCCGTACTTCGTCAACTCGCAAACCATGTTCGTCGCCGGCACCGATAGCGACCGCACCATCTCCGGCATCATCAGCGTCCAGGCGCCCTGACCCACTAACGTCGATGCGCGCGACAGCGCTCCCTCCCAGTACTTAATTACATTTTGCCCGGCTTAGACGGCAGCCGTTGCCGATGCACGCGAAGGCGTTCGAGTGCTTGCTCCATTCGTCTTGGTCCAAATCTTGCGAAGCTCTTCCGCGCGGCGAATCACCCGATCGACCACTTCATGTGACGCCAATCCCGTCGGTTCCGCCTCCGCCGAATTACCAGCCGGCGCAATCTCCAACATTTGCAATTTTTCGATAACCGGCTTCATGGCGCGAGCCGGATTGCGCAAAAACTCCGAACTGCGGATGCGCGTAAAGATCCAACCCATGCGCTCCAGCACCGTTTGCCGCTCCATATCTTCGGCAATTTTCTCCAGCGGCTGGTAGCGGTCGCCATCGCATTCGATCGCCAGACGCTTTCCGCCGCCTTCCACCACCAAATCGATGCGAAACGTTCCAATTCTCCAGTGCGGCGTCACACGATACCCCGCGCCCGCCAGCCGTTTCATCACCGCGCGCTCGAAACCTGATTGCCCGCGCTTTTCCTTTTCTTCCAGCGCACGCATCAGCCGCGCCGGATCTTCCGCATGCTCGATCAATTGCCGCCGAAGGTCGTCCGCCTTCAAATCATTATTCGGACTCAACGAATGCACGATCCACATCTGGTCGCGCGCCCGGCTCGCGGCCACATTGAATCTCTGTTTAAAAAGTTCCTGGTCCCGCAGCGACAGCGAACCGCGCTCCGCCGTATCCACCAGCGAAATGAACACCACGTCGCGCTCGTCTCCCTGGAATTGCGCGGCATTTCCGCAAAGCACTCGATGCCGTTCGTAGCGGTCTGGTGAGACGTGCGCCCGCACTAAATTGTCGATTTCGATGGCTTGCTCATCGCCTACCAACGACACCACCCCGAAGCTCAGCGGCTCGCCCGCATCGTTTTTCTTGTACTCCGGCTGCTCCATGGCCGCCGCCAGCAGCGAAGCCACGGTCAGCGCTTCCTGGCGATTGATTTTTCCGTCGCGGCTCGATCCCGTGACCCGATGCGCTACCGTGTGCGGACGCAAATGTACCCGGCTGGCGTCCCGCAACGGTTTTATCCGCCCGTCGTAAGAAATCATATTGCTGAACTGGATGATTTCCGGAACGCACCGGAAATGTTCCACCAGGCAAGTCGTTCCGCCAAACGATTGCCGAGCCAGATCGTAGATAGAAATTTGCCCATCGTAGAGATCCGAATTCGGAATCCCTCGCAGGTATTGGAAGATTAAATTTTGAATCACGCCCAGGTCCTGCCCAACCGCCGATGGACTCACCTGCTCGTGGTCTCCCACCACCAACACCGATTTCCCCAAGTACAGCGCCACCAGCGCCATCACGTCGCTCTGGCTGGCTTCGTCGATAATCACCACGTCGAAGCGCGTGCTGCGCGGGTCAAAATTTTCCACCACCCGCGATAGCGGCATCACCCACACCGGAACCGCCCCCCGGCACTCGCTCATTTTTTTTGCGGCTTCGGTACGCAGCAGCGATACCCGAATTCCGTGGCCCTTGCCAATGCGCCGGATGGTATCCAGCCAGCCAACCAGCGCCTGGCGTTGCCGCGAAGATGTTCGGCGCGATTGCGATCCCCACGAACGTTTGTCGATCAGCTCAACCGTCGCGCGGCGCAACTGCTCCCGTAATTTCTCGCTCTTTGCTTGCAATGCTTCCAGAGAAACGCTTGCTCGGCGGTCCAGCTCGTCATTCAGCTGCCGCCAAGTCCACGCCGGCCCGGCGTCGCGCGGCGGCTCACCCCGGCCATGCACACCAGTTCGGTTCCGAATCGCGCCAGCCCAAGCCGGCGCGGCGGTTTCCAGTTTCGCCAACAACGCTCGCCGCAGGTCCAGGTCAGCCTGTTTGCTCTTTAATTCCAAAAGCCGTTCGTACGCTTCGCGGTAGCCGTCGCTGCTTTCGTTGCTCACTGCCGCCAGCAGTTGTCCAACCACCTTGGACGCTTTTGCGGCCCGCGCCGCCAGCTTCAGCCGGCTCTTGAGCTCGCGGAATTCTTCTTCCAGTTGCAGCAGCTTCAATTTTTTAAAGCGGGAATCCAGGATCGGCATCAGCGCTTCGCTCACCGCGATATGAATCCGCGCAAGCTCTCCCTCTGGACCAACTACTGCTGGTTGTTCGGCAAGAAACTTATCCCAGCGGAAACCGGCGTCTTCCAGCCGCTGTTGCAAAGGGCGCCAAGTGCGTTGTTGCCAGTCCAGGCAATCCACAATGGAATCGCAATACTGCATTAACGTCTTTTCCAGCTCCATGCCCATCTCGCTCGAATGGGGAGCCCCCAGCGCCGACACCTGGCGATCCCAGCGCAGGCCGAGATCTTCGCGAATCCCTTTCAACCGGAAGAATTGCCGCAGTGCTTGGAAGTGCTCTGGCAAACGCGGTTTCGCGTCGTTCACCCTGGTATGCTCCACAAACTGGCTCCACGATTTGTGCGTGAACAGTGTCAATGAGCCCAGCTTCCCGCCCTCTTCCAGGTGCCCGAGTATTTCGCCCGCGATGCGTTCCTGCTCTTTGGCCGCTGGATTGTCGGTCGCTGCCGGGCCGTATTTCACAAACGATTCCTGCGCATTTGCAGCTTCGCGATGAACCAGCCGCACCAGGCTGACCAGTTGATCCCACGGCTGCCGGTGCACCTCGCCATACTTTCCGGCATACACCGCGGCAAGTTTCCATTTATCCTTTCCGGAAAGTGGTTCCACCCCTTGCGTCACCGCCGTCGTTAACTCCGCGATTTCTTCCGGTGATTCCTGCGTCGTGCCGGACTCCCACAAATCACGCCGCACATCCAGGTCTTCCATGCCGAGGCGATTGCGCTCGCTCACGCTGTCTTCAAACTCTTCCGCTCTTGGCAGATCGTGCAGTTCCGGCAGATGACCTGAGAGTTCGTGTTCATCCTCGCGGCTGATGGATACTCCCGTGCGATAGAGATCGGCCAGTTCACCGGGAGAGAGAGGCAGCGGCGCCACAGCTGCGACCGGACCCGGAATCCACCCATGCACCTCGGCGTCCTGCACCACTTGGCGAGCGGCATCAGCCGGTGTCCACGACTTTCCGCCAATCGTGATGTCCCGATATTCGTCGCTGCGCGCCTCCCTCGATTGGTTTCCGACTGCCTCCAACTTTTTCAGCAGCTCGGCGCGCTCCGCCTCCAGTTTTGTCGCCTCTATTTCCAGCGAACCCGCATCCGCCCTCGACAACCTTTCCGCGATCGAGCCCACCGCGCTCTCCAGCTGTTTGCGGCTGTCCAAGTCACTTTCCAGCACGCTCACGCACAACGGTCGCAGCTCCGGAACGATATGATGCCGCACCATGCGCAGCGCCTTCGTGGTATGGCTGGTGACCAGCACGCTCTTTCCTTGCGCCAGCAAATGGCCCACAAGATTGCCGATAGTATGCGTTTTCCCGGTGCCTGGAGGTCCCTGCACCAGCACTCCTCCGTGCTCCTCAAGTTGTTGCGCAATTCGAATTTGCTCGGGATTTGCCGGCTTGCTCAACAACACGTCGCTGTCGGTCGGAACCGCACCCGGAGCCGGCGAATGGTTATCTCCGGCGCCAGCAATTGGCGATTCTTCTCCCACGATATTCAGCAGTGACCACGGCAGGTCCTCGCGTGAACGAAGGTCGACCAGAATTCCTTCAATCGCCGCGGCGAATCCCAAAGTCCGGGAACGCAGAAAAAGTATCGGATCCCGACCGATACAGGGATCAATACAGGAATCGTTGGCCTCCGTCTTCGGCGCGCGATCCTCCAGGAATTCCCCGCGCGGCGATAACTGCACCACCAGCCGTTTCAGAAATCCGGAAGTCGCGCCGTTCAACAACGGATGGAATCCTCCCTCGTCCAACTCCTCCCGGCACCGCCCGATGGCTCGGCCATCCACGTCATTCATCGATTGAAAAAGCGCGGTATACAATTCCACCGGATGGTCCGCTTCGGCAATCGTGAATTCCGGCACCGACGCGTCGAACTGCAATTGCAACCGTTGCAGCAGCACCGGATGATGAATCGTTCCTTCCGCGCGCCTCCAGCTGAGAATGCCGTCTCCCAGCACCAGTTCCACTCGTTCCGCTTCGCGATCGATGCGGCCATACAGCGCATAGAGCGTTTCAAAAATCTTCATCGCCGTACGCGCCGGCTTTTCGCTTTTCGCCCACTCATCGCGCAGCGTCTTCCAACGCTCCAGCCCCGCGATTCTGGCCGGATCGTCCGTGAACTTCACGATTTTCCTTTCCGGGCGATCTTCAGATTCCTCCAGCGTCTCCTCCACGGAGATCACCGCAAATGGATCATCCCAGCCGTCTTTCACCCAGCCGGCAACCTGTTCCGGAGGCTCTGGCGCCGCCGTTAGACGTGGCCGCTGCACTTTCAAAACAAAATGAGCGCTGGTTTCTTCCGCGTTCGCGCTGTTCCCGTCTTTGGCCTTCGAAGCTCTTACCTTGCCGCTGCCTCGTTGAATCGAAGCATGCTCGGGAAAATCCCGCAGCGCCATGCTCCACGGTTGCTCGCGCATCTGACGTTTCGCCGGATTGCGGTGCTGGTTTAGTGCTTCCAGATAACGGAATACCCGGGTCAGTTTGTCCCGGGCCACGCGAAGTTTTTCGGCATCCATGGTTCGCTGCCTTTTTTAAGTTACGGCTAGTTCCTGAGGTTGGGCTGAGGTGCCTTCAGAATATCAACGTCACGGGCAGACGCTCAATGGTACTCCGCTAGTACCGCCTGCCATTTTGAAATTATTGCTTGTCATCCTGAGATGACCCGAAGGGCACCGAAGGATCTCAACGTTACCTGCGCGGCCCGCCGCTCACCGGTTCTTCTGAAGCAACTCTTCCACCCGCTTCACATCCTCCGGCACATCCACGCTTACCGCGTCATGCTCCACTTCCGCCACGCGAATCTTCCAGCCATTCTCCATCCACCGCAGTTGTTCCAGCTGCTCGATCCGTTCCAACTCGCCTTGCGGCAACGTCGGATACTCCAGCAGTGCCTCGCGCTGAAACACATAAAGCCCCAGATGCTTCAAATGCCGCGCATGAATCTTTGCCGCCGAATCCCGCACCCACGGAATCGGCGCCCGCGAAAAATACAGCGCATTGTCTTCAAAATCCAGCACCGTCTTCACCACGTTCGGATCCATGATGTCGCCCGGCGTCCTGATCACCACTGCCACCGTCGCAATCGCCGCCGCAGGCTCTTCCCACAGGGCATTCACCGCCGTATCCACCGCCACCGGATCCAGCAGCGGCTCGTCGCCCTGCACGTTCACAAAAATCTCGCCCTCGGTATGTGCCGCCACTTCCGCGATCCGCTCCGTCCCGGTACGGTGGTCCGCTCGAGTCATTCTGGCCTCGCCGCCAAACCCTTCCACCACCTTAATAATTCGCTCATCGTCGGTGGCTACGATCACTCGCCCCGCGGTCTTGGCCTTCTTCGCCTGCTCAAATACCCTCTGAATCATCGATTTTCCCGCCAGATCCACCAGCGGTTTTCCCGGCAGTCGGGTCGAGCCGTATCTCGCCGGAATCACGATCACCACCCGCGCTGCGTCCACTTTGCCGCTCATTTCCGGGCCTTATTTACTTCTAGAGCCCTTCAGCCTCTCGCGCTCTCGCGCCCCTTCAGACTCCGCGATGCTATCACGCTCAAATCAATTCCGCCGCTTCAGGTAAAACTAGTAGGACTCTTAGTGACAGCGATTTTACAAAAATACCTGCTCTTTTGCCTTGTCTTGCAACCCGCCAGTGGTAGAATCCCCTTATTCCGATCCGCGCGGTCGTCCCAGCAGGCCGGGACGATGGGGGCGCCGTGAAGTGCCAGGTACCGGGTTTTCGTCGCACGTGCCATAAACTCTTTCCCCTTGTAGTTTGCTCGCTCTCCGCGCTATTCGCCGCATCCCTGCTTTCCGCACAATCTCCGTCCCCGGAAAATCAGCCCGCAGTCCCGGTTCCCGAAAAACCTTTCGACCCCAGCTCCGTCGAAAAAACTTCGCTGCACACCGATGCCAAGGACGACGTCCGCTTCGACACTCCCGCGCTGAAAATCAAGCCCGGCAAAATGCTGCACACCGATGTCGACGTCGCTCTGGTCAACGTCACCGTCACCGATCCATACAATCGCCTGGTCACCGGACTCGAGCCTGACAATTTTCGCGTCTTTGAAGACAACTCCGAGCAGGAAGTCGTTTCCTTTTCTTCCGAGGACGTCCCCATTTCCATCGGCGTCATCTTCGATCTCAGCGGCAGCATGTCCAATAAAGTCGCCAAAGCCCGCGACGCCGCCATTCAATTTTTCAAAACCGCCAATCCCGCCGATGAATTTTTCATGGTCAGCTTCAACGAACATGCCGAACTCACCAGCACTTTCACCAACAGTGTTGAGGATTTACAGAATCGTATGCTGGCCACCAACCCCAAGGGCCGCACCGCTTTGCTCGACGCTATCTACTTGGGATTGAGCCAGATGAGGGGTGCACACAACGCCAAACGTGCCTTGCTCATCTTATCCGACGGAGGCGATAATCATAGCAGGTACAACGAAAGCGATATCAAGCGGCTGGTGCGGGAAGCCGACACCCAGCTTTATGCCATCGGAATTTTCGACCCGCTTGGTAATCGCGGTCGTACCCCGGAAGAGCTCAACGGGCCTTCGCTCCTGACCGACGTCACCGATCTTACCGGCGGTCGCGTTTTCGCCGTCGAGCGGCTCGAGGATCTTCCGGATATCGCAACCAAAATTGGCATGGAGCTGCGTAACCAATATGTTCTGGGATATCATCCAAGCAATAAAGCGCACGACGCTCGTTGGCGCAAAATTAAAATCAAGCTGCGCGCCCCCAAGGGTCTGCCGCCGCTCACTGTTTTCAACAAAACCGGCTACTACGCCCCCAGTCACTAATCGCCTGCGGTGTACGGTTTTGGTGGCACAGCCATTCCTGGCTGTGCTCTTTCTTTTCCTCGCACTCGGATCCGCTTCCGTCGCCCGGGCTCAGGACAACCCCCTCGCCCTTCCGCCCGCTCAACCTGCTCCTCCCGGCCAAAATAATCAGCAAGGTGGTGTCCTCAAGTTCGACGTGAACCTGGTGGTCCTCCACACCACCGTGCTCGACGACCGCGGCAAATTCGTCGACGGCCTCAAACCGGAAAATTTTCGCGTCCTTGAAGACAAAGCCGAACAAAAACTTTCCGTATTCAAGCGCGAGGACGTTCCCGTCAGCATGGGCTTGGTCATCGACAATAGCGGCTCCATGCGCGACAAACGCTCCCGCGTCAACGAAGCCGCTCTGACTCTGGTCCAGGCCTCCAATCCCCAGGACGAAGCCTTCGTCGTCAACTTCAACGACGACTACTACCTCGACCTTGATAAGGATTTCACCAGCAGCATCCCCGAGCTGAAAGAAGCCCTCGAACGCATCGACGCCCGCGGCAGCACCGCGCTCTATGACGCCGTCATCGGCTCCATGGACCACTTGAAGAAAGGCCGCAAGGACAAAAAAGTTTTATTGGTGGTCACCGACGGCGAAGACAACGTCAGCCGCAATTCTCTGGAAAAAACTCTTCGCGAAATTCAGAAATCCAACGTGGTGATCTATTCCATCGGTCTCTTCAGTGACGAAGATAAAAAGAACCGCAAAAAAGCCATGCGCGCCTTGAAGGATATTTCCGCAGGCTCCGGCGGCGTGGCCTTTTTCCCCGAAAATGTTGACGACGTTCACAACATCTGCGATCAGGTCGCCCGCGACATCCGCAACCAGTACACTCTCGGCTACTATCCGACCAACAGTAAAAAGGACGGCACCTTCCGCGCCGTGCAAGTCGACGTTATTCCCCCGCGCGGTCGCGGCAAACTTTCCGCCCGCACCCGCAATGGCTATTTCGCCCCCGGCCAAGCCGCCGCTTCCAACCAAGCTCCGGCTTCCAAATCCTCTTCCGGCCGCTAAGTCTGTCTTTCGGCTTTCACCCTACTTGCGCGGGTCTTCCCTCCAGGCGCCGGGCGTAGTGTGGTCAGCACCGGGCGTGGTGTTGTCATTCCGACCGAAGGGAGGAATCCGCTTTTTCTTCAGCCGCCCCCTCAGCTCTTCTTCAACTCAATCCCACCATTCGTCGTCGCCACGTGCAATTCGCGTCCGCCCGCGCCCACCTTCCCCGACAAATCCTTCGAGGTCAACGTCCCCTGCACCGTAATCGGAAAATCGGTATGAATTCCGCCATTAGTGGTCGCCGCGTTCACGCTGAACTCCGCCGAAGCTGGCAGCGTCACGTGCACGCTTCCGTTGGTGGACGTCAATCGCAGCTCGCCGTCCCACTTTGCGCTGCCCATCGCCACTCGCACTCCGCCGTTGGTGGTCGCGGCCGACGCCCACTCACTCGTCGATACTTCCACATTTCCATTGGTCGTCGCTGCCTTCACTACGCTGCTCAAGTCGTGCCCGCGAACGCCTCCGTTCGTGGTCAGCGCAGTCAGCCGCACTCCACGCGGCACTTTCACCCCAAAGTTGATCTTGGCGCGATGTCCGTGCCAGCTCCAGTGGCTCGATTCTGACGACACTCCTCCTCGGTGACACCGCCCCGGCGTCTTGTCCTTCGCATACACCGCACAAATTGTTACGCCCTCGGAATCCTCCACGACCTCGATAAACAATTCATTCTCGTCGCCGTCTCGTTTCGTTCCTTCCACTTGAGCCGAATCTCCCGCTGCCGTACTGGCCTCGATATCTCCGTTGGTATTGATCACTTCCAGTGTCTGCCCGGCTTTCAACGCCCCCTGCCAGTGAAAATCAGTCTCGGTAAATACCGTTCGCTTCTCGTTTTGCGCCCACGTCGGCGTCCCGCTTCCCAGAACGATCACCGCCAGAATCACCGCACCCATCATCCCCGACGTCAGAAAACTTCCACCAAAACCTGGGCCTTCGACTCTTCCCATCTTCTTCATGTGCAACCCCTTCGGTTTCTCGGGCCACCCGATCCGCCCGCTGAAACCAGTGAATTATACTTCCGAAACCGTTCTGAGCTTTTACACCCTTTCGACGTCCGCTGCGTCCCTTTGGTCGTATCCTTTGCTATCCTCTTTTCATCAGTAATCTAACCGGCCAGCGCCGCTAAAGGAGGCCTCTGTCATGGAACCCCGTATCGCCTACACCAAATATTCGCTCAACGCACTTCACGCAATGTACGCGCTCGAAAAGCATCTCAAATCCTCTACCATCGAGGAAAAGCTCCTCCACCTCATCAAACTCCGCGCCTCGCAAATCAATGGCTGCGCCTACTGTATCGACATGCATTCCCTCGATGCCCGCGCCCTCGGCGATACCGAGCAACGCCTCTACGCTTTGAACGCCTGGCGCGAGACCCCTTTCTTCACACCGCGCGAACGTGCCGCCCTCGAGTGGACCGAAGCCGTCACCCTCGTCTCCCAGACACATGTACCTGATGATCTATACGAAGCCGCGCGCAAAGAGTTCAACGAAAACGAGCTGGTCGACCTGACTTACGCCGTCGCCACCATCAACGCCTGGAATCGCCTCGCTATCTCCATGCGCGCCGTCCCCGGCCAATACCACCCCGCCGAGCGCAAAGCCGCCGCCACCTAGTCCCTAGTCCGTAGTCGGTTGTAGCGCCGGGCTTCAGCCCGGCCGCCCTTTTCCCGACTAAATTGTCATCCTGAGAGCATCCGACCAGGATGCTCGAAGGATCTCAACTGTCCCCACATCGAGAAGCCCACGGGCGCCGCCGTCCGTGCCAGTACCATTTCTTTACTTGACTAGCGCAAATTTTAATTGTCAGATGTCCCTGCCATGCCCGCCCGTTCCACTCTGGTTCGCAATTTTCTCCCTGCCACCGTCCTCGCGCTCGCCATCTGCGCATGCTCCGCGCTTCTCGCCAACACCAAACCCAAAGAGCCCGCCCCTCGCTTCAACGCCAAAGCCACCAACGGTGAAACTTTTTCCAATACCTCGATCAAGGGCAAAGTCGTTCTCCTGGAGTTTTGGACCACCTGGTGCGGTTACTGCAAGGCCGAAGCAGCTTTGGTTGAAAAAATCAGTCATGAGTACACCGACAAGGATCTCCTGGTCCTCGCCATCGACGTCGGAGAATCTAAAAAAACCGTCAAGAAATATCTCGAACAGTATCCGCGCACTTGCCGCATCGTCCTCACGGAAGACACCAATCTCGCCGCCATGTATCAGGCCAACGTCTATCCCATTTATGTTGTGATTGACCGCGAAGGAAATATCGCCGGTACTCAGCGCGGCGCCGGCGGCGAAGATGCCCTGCGCGCTCTGATCGCCAAAGCCGGCCTTGGCGCTGACCCGGATTCCGATTCCAACTGATTTTCTCGCTGCAAGAATTTTGTGCTTCGCAATCTGCGGGCCTCGCGCTTTCTTACCCTCGCTTCGTCGCCGAATCTTCCATCTCCGCCAGTTGCTTCAGCCAAACGTCCAGCTTCGCGCGGTCTTCCGGATCCATCGCCATGATCGCCACGCCCATGCCTTCTCCGGCCACCACGCTGCGCACCGTCGACCGCACTCGCACGTGGCCTTTCGGCGTCACGATCAGCATCTGCACCATGCTTCCTTTTTTTGCCGGATTCTTGGTCAGGATAAACAACCCACCCAGCGCAATGGTCCGAACGCGCGACACTTCCCGCACTTCTCCGGTTTTCCACGCAACCAACGCCGACTTCGGCGCTTTCACTCGCGGGTACCGGCGTTTAGCTGTCTCCGCCGCCATGATTGACCCCACGCCCCCACCATACTCCGCTAGCTGCCTCCTGGGAACGCCGATCTCCCGATCGGCCTCTTTTCGTCCGCCCAGCCCGTCTGACTCCCGCCCTCAAAGACTCATCACCACTCTTCTCCCCGCCGGCCCCTTCCGCCCCCAAACTCCATTGACCTCCGTCATCGCCACTCTCTCCGTCTCAACTCGTAACTCTCCACGCGCTCCCAGCTCCACCACCCGCTGCATCGCCTCCATCAACTTTTCCATCGCCGGAATTCCCGCTGTACCCAGTATCGTTACCGCTGTGCTCCGCAGCACCGCCGCCGGCAATTCAATCGTTGCGCCCGCGCTCTCGCCCACTTGCACCACCCGCGTCTCTTTCGTAGCCACCGCAAATTCCGGTTTGCTCATCGCCGCCAGCAACGCCTCGGTCGGCTTGCCCCACAAATAATCCAGCACCACGTCAAAGCCCTCTCCCATTTCGCTCAAATACGCTTCCTTCAACGTATCCGCCGCTTGGTCCAGTTGTATCGTCCCGTCCGCTCCCAACTCTCCGAGCCTCGCCAAGATTCCTTCATTCCGCCCGACTCCCACCACCCGTTTCGCTCCCAGCAATTTCGCGATTTGCACCGCCAGCTGCCCGGTCACTCCGGTCGCTCCCAGGATCAACACCGTTTCGCCCGCCACCAGCCTCGCCCGCTGCGTCAGCGATAGCCACGCCGAAACTCCCGGATTCGGCAGCGCTGCCGCGGTGTCATCATCCAGTCCCGCCGGCAACCCAAAGCAAAACGCTCGCGGCACCACCGTCAACTCAGCCATCGCTCCAAACGGCCTCCGGCACCCTCCAAAGAACACCCGCGTCCCATCCTCCAGCAGCCCCACTCCATCTGTTCCGCAAATGATCGGCAAATCCGCTTCCTTCGGACTCGCAAAGTGCGTCCCCGCAGCCAGTTGCTTGTCCACCGGCTTCAGCGCCGCCGCCCGCACTCGTACCACCGCCTCGCCCTCGCCCGCCTCCGGCTCGTCAAACTCCTCCCACCTCGGCGCCTTCCCAATCCCCTCCAACACCGCTGCCTTCATCGCTCGCCTCCGTCACAATGGCTCCGCCCGACCCGCACTATCCTAGTCCTCTTCGATGTCTTGGTTTCGATTTTGTAGTGGCCGCCTGCCTGCCGCAGGCAGGGTCTTTAGACCGGTGCTTTTGAATTTCGCTTTGCCTTTGTAGTGGCCGCCCGCCTGCCGCACTCAGGGCCTTCCGCGTATCTTGCGTCCCGCTCATCGCGGGAAGAATCATTTTCTTGCTGTAGTGCCGGGCTTCAGCCCGGCTCTTCGGTAGCAGCCACTCCTGGCTGTGCTCGCTTCTGTGCAAGCCCTGTGCCCGGCGCGCACATGTGGAGTGCGGCAGCCCGGCTGCCGCTTTTCCGCAGTAAGAAAACAGCCATCTGCCATCTAGCTCGACTCTCAGGATTGCGCGCAATCCGCTTTCGGCGCTATCTTTGCCACAGGACTCAATACCATTCGCCTCCTGAAAATAACCGCCACTGTCCTCCTCGTTTTGCCTCTTCTTTCCGCCCTGGCCGGATTACTTCTCGGCCCGACCGTGCTTCATCCGTTTCGCCGCTCGCTGACACCAACTCAGATCGCTCGTTGCGATTCCGTTTTTTCCAGTGTCCACGCTTCGCGGGAAGATCTCCTCGTACCAGCCAATGATGGAACCACTCTGCGAGGTTGGAAGGTCCGGCCCCAACATCCTAACGGCGCCTGGGTTCTACTCCTGCATGGCAGGTCGCACAATCGATCCGTCATGCTCCCCTATGCCGAATTTCTTCTCGCTTCCGGCTACGGCGTACTGATGATGGACGCTCGCGCACACGGCATGAGCGGCGGAAATATGTCGACCTACGGTTTTCTCGAAACTGCTGACACTCGTGCGATTGTGGATGCCCTTGAATCGTCCGAACACGTTAGCCACCTTTTTGCTCTCGGAGAATCGATGGGCGCGGCGGTCTCGCTGCAATCGGCGGCTCTTGATCCTCGTATCGAAGGTGTCGTCGCGGAAGGATCGTTTCGCAATCTTCGTGAAGTGACCTTCGACTATGCGGGACTGCAACAAAGTGAATGGCTTGGCAAAACACTTTTCCGCCCGGCGGCGCTGGTCGCGGTTTTCATTGCTCAGAAGCAAGGCGGCTTTCTCTTTGAAAATATTGCTCCGGAAAAATCCGTAGCTCGTCGCGAATTTCCGGTACTCCTCATCTGCGGCTCCAGCGACCGAAAAATCCCTTGCCGCCACTCGGAAGCGATCTACCGGTCCGCAATCGGACCAAAGGAGTTATGGACTGTTCCCTCCACCGGCCACGAGCAAGCAATTAAAACTACGCCCCTGGAATTTCAACGCCGTGTCCTGCAATTCTTTGGTTCCAACTCACTCCCACCGGCCAGCAACCCCACCCGTCCCAAAATTGGCCCCCACCTGTCTCTCAGTACAGTAGATTTAACGTAACTCTTGTGCTAATCTAATTCCACTTGCAGCGTTGGGGGACGCCGCGACCGGAAAGTGTTTCATGAACCTCGCCTGCCACCCCGTTCACTCCACCGCGTCCGCCGCCCAATCCACATCTCACACGCCGTCCGACCCTAATCTCTCGTCCCTAGCCACTAATCCCCGCCTTTTCAATCACTTGCGCAAGTTCGTCTCCGCCAAAAATGATAACTCCAGTATTTTCAATCGCTTCGGAACACTTGTAGGCAAAACACCCCGGGTAGGGATCCCCTCTCCCTTGAATCCGTTTTCTGCGCTCGATCCAGAAAGTCACTTCAGAAAGGAATTTCACAGCACCATGTCCAAACCAACTGTTAAGTCTCTCTCGCCTCAAACCCGCTGCAAACATATCTTTCCCGCCAGCGGCCACCAATGTCGGCTGCTCGGCTCTGACCCGCAATCCGGCCTCTGTACCCACCACCTCGCCAAGAAAAGAGCCCTCGACAAGCACGCCGATTTTTATCTGCCCTTGGCTAAACACTCCGTTCAATTTCAAACCGCGCAGGGTATCAACCATTCCCTCGGCCAACTCTATGAACTCGTCGCCCGCGATCGCATCTCCGCTCGCCGCGCCTCCACCCTCGCCTACATTTCCAGCCTGCTCCTCCGCACCCTGCCGGCCATCGACAACGACAACGATTCCGACATCACCCTAGCCTCCTGCTCTCCGGACCCTTCACGGCCACCCGCTTCCAACTCCATCCCCGATCCCGGCCCATCCATAAAACCCTCATGACTCCACGGCCTTTTCCCGAACGGGCACGGCACGCCGTGCCCGCGCCTACTCGCGCCGAGCTCAATCCTTATCGCTCTTCTACCTCAACCTGTTTTTCCAATACTCGGGACGACGGTAGGCATGTGCGACCGCCAGGATTTGGACAATCTCTGGCAGGTCTCGATAGACGATTAGGAAGGGGAATCGCTGAAGTGGAAATTTTCGAGTGCCGTGTTTGCCTGCGGTCCACCGATGCGGTGATTCCGCTATCCGTCCTACGGCCCGTTCGACCTCTTCGGAGAAACGCTGCGCCGCAGTTTCGCTTCGAAACAAGTACCAGTCAACGGCTGATTCGAACTCGAGGGTCGCAACTTCATGGAATTGAACGCTCTTACTTGCCATGCTTGAGCTTGGCCGAAATCCGATCCCGGACCTCATCCCAAGCGATCGTTTTCACTTTTCCGGAATCCAGCTCGTGAATACGACGCGCAATCTCTTCATCCCACGCTGCTTCAACGCCCTCGTCTACCGTGGCGTCGAGACTGTCGATCAGCGAACACGCCAGCTCCGCGCGCTCCTCGTCGGAGAGCGAAAGAGCCTTCTGCAGCAACTCGGTAGCCTGCTGAGTCATATCCGAATTATAACCTCGGGGAATGGCGCTCGGCCAACCACAACCTTTTTCGTTCGTCCATCAACTGCCGAACCGATTCCGAATCCAGCAACTCTCCGCTCCGCGCGGCAACAAGTCCTTCCTCGATCGATTTTTCCAGCTCTGGGCGAATTCGAATGTTCATGAGCCTAGTCTACTCCACCTTCGCGGCGGTGCAACGAACATTGCTGGTTACGTCTTCTATCAATGGCGAATCCAACTCACGGCTCGGAACAGTAGGAAAAAGACGCCAAAAAGAAACAGCACCATGCCTGGAAAAAAAATTGGCCATCCAGCCTTTTCGAACTCGCCGACAACTTCAAAGAGCCGATCGCCCAACCGGCGCTTTTTCTGTTTGAGGTCATTTGCGCTCATGAGATCCCAGCCCCGTCAGAAAACTCGCTCCATGCAAAATCTTCCCGCCAAAATTCTCCGCAATCGTTTGCCCCATGTCCGCCAGCGTCGCCCGCACTCCCAAATTCACTCCCGCTCCGAACCTCGGAGAATACGCAATGATCGGCACATACTCCCTCGAATGATCCGTCGTCTCCCAACGCGGATCCGGATCGCACCCATGATCCGCCGTAATCATCAGCAAATCGCCGCTCGAAAGTTGCTTCAGAAAATCGCCCAGCATCTCATCAAACTCTTCCAGCGACTTTGCGAATCCCTCCACATCCTTGCGATGCCCATACAACATGTCGAAATCCACCAGGTTGCAGAAGATCAGTCCGTCCGGCCCTTGGTGCACCGCGGTCGTCAGTTTCTCCATTCCGTCGGCGTTAGAAACAGTCGTGACGTAGCGCTCCACGCCTCGCCCGTTATAAATGTCGTGGATCTTTCCGACTCCGAAAATCGGCACCTTCTTCTCCGCCAGCACATCCATCAACATCGGTTTCGGCGGCTCTACTGCATAATCATGGCGCCGCGGCGTTCGCACAAAATGTCCCGGAGTTCCTGTGAATGGCCGCGCGATCACCCGCCCCACGCGATGCGGCCCATCCAGAATCTCCCGCGCGATTTCGCACATTTTATAAAGCTCCGCGATCGGCACAATCGCTTCGTGGGTGGCAATCTGAAAAACGCTGTCGCCAGACGTGTACACAATCGGCTTCCCGGTACGTACGTGCTCTTCGCCCAACTCCTTGATAATTTCCGTTCCCGAGGCCGGCTTATTCCCAATCGTTTTCTTGCCAATCCTCCTCTCAAATTCCTCAATCACTTCCGGCGGAAATCCGTGTTTGTACACCGGAAACGCCTGCTCCAGCCACACTCCCGCCATCTCCCAATGTCCTGTCGTCGTATCTTTTCCCGGCGAATGGGTCGCACCCTTTCCGTACGCCGCTCGCGGTTTTGCCGCCGGCGTCAAATGCGCCAGCGCCGCAATGTTTGCCAATCCCAGCGACACCAGATTCGGCAATCGCAATGGCCGCGATTCCGCAACGTGCCCCAGCGTGTTTCGCCCCACATCCCCATACTCCGCTGCATCCGGCAGCTCACCAATTCCCACGCTGTCCAGCACAATCCAAATTACCCGCCGAAATCCCGCCATGATTTCACTCCGCAACCGCTTTCCGCTCAACTCTCCGCGACTCTAGCACAGCTCCCGCCTACTTCCGTTTTCCTTCGTATTTCTAACCGAAACCGCCGTAACCTCTCCAGAATCGTGCTAAATTGCCTCCACCTGAACTATTTTCCTCTTTTATGCGTAGTAGAGAGTGTGAGGTGTGGAGTGCCCATGGACGGTCGGAAGCCCAAGACATCTCTGGTGATGCCGATTTTGCTGATCGCCATCGGCTCCTTGTTTTTGTTTCGCAATTGGCATCCCGGATTTGAACCGTTCCAGTTTCTTAGGATGAATTGGCAATTGACCCTTGCGACCGTTCTGATTCTGGTGGGACTGGGAAAAATCTGGGATTCTTCCCGCAATCGCGCAGGCGATGGCGCTTCCTCCGGCATCGCGCTGGGTTCCACACTGGGCGTGGTCGCATTCGTATTTGTGTTGATCATTGTTCTGGGTCACTACCAAAAAGTCCATCATCGCGACGACCCGATGAGCGGCTTTGCCAGTCACACGCAGCAAACCATCGACCTGCAAGGAGCCAAATCCGCTACCGCGGACTTGCACTTGGGCGCCGGTCGCCTCACGGTCAGCGGCGGCTCCGCCCATTTGCTCAACGCTGATTTCCATTTTGACCGCAAGTGGGACGACCCGACCGTCGATTATCACGTCACCGACGGCAAAGGCATTCTCGACGTGAACCAGGACAGCTCCCACGTCAACTTCGGCCCTTCCGATAACTCCTGGGACCTGCATTTTTCCAACGACGTGCCGATTGAGTTGCGCGTGGAGATGGGTGCCGGCCAGGGTAATCTCAAACTTCACGGCATGGATGTCACCAGCATCGAACTGCAAATGGGCGCCGGACAGGTTGATCTCGATCTCACCGGACCGCGCAAATCCAACGTCAATGCTTCCATCAAGGGCGGCGTTGGCCAGGTTACCGTGCGGCTGCCGAAAGATGTCGGGGTGACCGCGCACGCATCGGGTGGCATTGGCTCGGTCCGCGCCGTCGGGCTGCATGAAAACGACCACGAATATACCAACGACGCATTTGGAAAATCGCCGCACACCATCCGGCTGAACATTGAAGGCGGCATCGGCGAAATCGAATTGATCCAGGAGCCATAGCCGTAAAAGCAGCGCGCCAAACGCGACAAACCAACTCGCATCGCCTCCATTTGCCGCGCGTTTCTTCCCGCAGTATAATTTTAGGTTTAGACAGCGCTTGCTGAACGCGCTGTCTGGGCTTGCCCTTGGCAAAACACCAAAACTTCCCCGAAGCCGCTCCCGGCCAGTTGGATCAGGAAACGCTGCTGGTCCGCGGCGCCCGGGTCCACAATCTGAAAAACGTCACGGTCGAAATCCCGCACAACGCCATCACCGTGGTCAGCGGCGTCAGCGGCTCCGGAAAATCCTCGCTGGCGTTCGACACCGTTTACGCCGAAGGCCAGCGCCGGTACGTTGAGTCGCTTTCCGCTTACGCCCGGCAATTTCTGGAGCGCATGGAAAAGCCGGACGTCGACGAAATTTCCGGGATCGCTCCGGCGGTGGCGATTCGGCAGAAAAATTCCACGCGCAATCCGCGCTCCACCGTGGCCACCGCAACGGAAATTTACGATTACCTGCGATTATTCTTCGCGCGCTGCGGACAAACGTTTTGCAACAAATGCGGCGCGCAAGTTTTTAAGGACACTCCGGACGCCATCGCGGCAAAAGTTTTGTCTTCCGGCAGCGGCCGCCGATTTTATGTCTTGTATCAATTGCGCATCGCGGCGCCGCAGCCAGCCGCGAAATCGCGCAAGAGCGATCGCAAAAAAACATC
>Ga0137418_10000621_pt1 | contig 31840 bp, 29 predicted proteins | sample CZODoug3_1_2_16f_FD_122242 | JGI IMG/M metagenome (GOLD analysis project Ga0137418, IMG submission 122242) | Vadose zone soil fungal communities from Angelo Coast Range Reserve, California, USA - CZODoug3_1_2_16fungal (Hybrid Assembly) | ecosystem: Environmental > Terrestrial > Soil > Vadose... | reverse complement strand
GCAGCGTTTCCGCCACGCGCCGCAAGGCCAGGCTGCCCACCAGGTGCCCATAGCGATCGTTGATCTTCTTGAGGCCGTCCAGATCCATCAACACCACCGCGAATGGCCGATCGGTGCGGGACGACCGCCGGATCTCCACGTCGAGCGCGTGGGCCAGTTGACGGTAGTTCGAGAGTCCCGTGAGCGGATCGCTCACCGCCAGCCGGCGCAGCCGGTCCACGGCTTCGGTCCGCTCCGCCACCGCCGCGGCAAGGACCAGGGTGATGACCGCCGAGACCCCCTGGAACGCCTGCAGCAGGAGGAGCGACTCGTTGAACAACGGCCGGGTGAAGGGTCCGTAGCCGCGCAGCGTGCCCCAGATGGCCACGCCGGCGAGCAGTACGACGACCGTCGCCGCCTCGCGCTGCTCGAACCGGAACGCCGCCCACAACAGCAGCGGGACGCACAGGAATTCCAGCGGATAGTGCTTGTCCCTCCACGGCACCAGCCCGCCGAACACTGCGATTCCGACGATGGCGAGGCACGCGAGCAGGCCGACGGCCTCGAGCGCCTGGCGCCGGGTCCAGCGCACACGGGGGTGCGCGGCCCACAGGAGCACCGCCGGCGCGACGACCAGAACGCTGACCGCGTCGCCCATCCACCAGGTGGACCAGATGGAGCCGAAGTCGGTCCAGCGCGCGAAGCCGGCCAGCGAGAGGGCGACCACGCCGGCCGTGGCGCTGACCGCGGTGCTGAGGAGCGCGGCGAGCCCCGCCAGCTTGAAGACGTCCCGCGCGCGCTCGCAGGCCCGGTGGCCGCGGGCGAACCGGCTGACCAGGTAGGCGCCGAGGAGCCCTTCGAGGGTGTTGCCGGCCGCGATGGCGGCGGACGTCGCCACGGAGCCCGCGGTGGTGATGTTGACGAGAAAGGCGCCGACCAGAATAGCCGGCCAGACCTCGTAGCCGGCGAGCAGAAACGCGGCGAGTGTGAGACCGGAGGGGGGCCACACGGCGCTCGCGCTCGGGTGGACGTACGCGACCTCGAGCCCCAGCTTGCCGGCCACGAAGTAGCCGGCCGCGAGGGCCGCGAGCAACCCCAGACGTCTGAGCAATCGCGACTGGATCATCCCAGTCCTCAGTGTCTCCAGGACGGCGGGGCGCGCGCCTTCGACGGTACTCAAGGATGAGATGGACGAAACGGCGTTGCCGCCGCTCAACCCACCCCGATGAACCACTCCTCCCACCCGACGCGGAACATGCACTCGCAGCGGGCGCAGCGCAGCGTGTGCGGCGCGCCTTTCAGCTCCATGCGGTTGCGGCAGCCGGGGCACACGGCGTATTTGTCGCCCCATTGCGCGGGCAGGCTTCTCGCATCGTGCGGACGGGCGACGATCGTCCAGTGCTGGGGCGGTGCCGAAACGATTTTCAGGGACGCGCGCGGCACCGGGATCTGCTCCCGGTTGACTTCGAGCCTCGCTTCAGCGGACGTCAAGTCCGCCACCCGGTACCACGCACCACGGCGCACTCGACAATTCATGTCGACCTGCAGCCGAGCCCATTGCGGGTCGGTCACCGCCTCCCCCGAGCGTGGTGCCATCGAACCATGGTAAGGAATTCGGCTGGAAAAGGTAGAGTGGCGCCGACGCAACAGGGAGGTGACGGACGTCACACAACTTCAGGGCGCAGGCTCGGCGATCTCTCGCAAGAAGCGCAGGAACACCGGATTCCCGGGATAGCGCGAGCTGAGCCGGACCACCTCGTCGCGGGCGTCCCGCTCGAGCGGCGCGCGCCGCTCTCGATCGCGCGCCGCCTCGCGCACCAGCGCCGCGGCGAGCACCCAAGCGGCCTCGACCCGCGCCAGATCGCCCTGCGCTGCCGCCCGGCGCATGTAAGCGATGCCCCGCTCCGCGTTCCCGCTTCCCAGTCCCACGATCTTCGCGACCAGGCGGGCGAGGGCGCTCGCGCGCGCCAGGCCGTACTGGTATACGCCCAGTCCCAGGTAGCAGTCGCTGCAGCTCGAATCCACGGCCAAGACGCGGGCGTAGGCGTCGCGCATCGCCTTCCCGTCCTTGGCGGCGCCCCACGAATGCCCGTGCAGGTCGCGCTGGCGGGCGCGATACCCCAGCGCGGTCGCGAGCCAGAAGTCTCGGGCCGGGCCGGGGGAGGCGGCGTGGGCGCGCGCGATCGCGAGATCGAGCAGCGAGTCGATCCGCGCGGCCTCGTAGGCGTCGTTCTCGAGCGCTGCGGCCCACCAGATGTACGCGCTCGCTTCGAACGTCACGGGCGCGGGGTCCGTCGAGTCCCGCGCGGCAATCTCGGCGAAGTACGCCGCGGCGGCGGGGAAGCCCCCGCCGTACAGCGTGTCCAGCCCGGCGCGCACGTCGGGTCGCTCGGCGCGGGGGTGCTGCAGCAGGGACAGCGCGGCGATGAGGAGCCGCACCGTCAGCGCGGGAGCGCGGCCAGCGCGTCGCTGACGCGCCGGGCGACGGCCTCGAGGGCCTGCGCGGCGGGCGAGCCGGGATCGGCTGCAACGACGGGCCGGCCGGTGTCGGCGAGATCGGCCAGCTGCGCCTGCAGCGGCACCTGCCCGAGCAACGGCACGCCGAGCTCGTCCGCGAGGCGTGTGCCTCCGCCGGCGAGGAAGATTTCCGTTCGCTCGCCGCAGTGGGGACACACGAAGTAGCTCATGTTCTCGACCACGCCCAGCACCGGGACGCCGACGCGCTCGAACATCTTCGCACCGCGCAAGGAATCGCCCACCGCCACTTCTTGCGGCGTGGTGACGATGATCGCGGCGCGGATGCGCACCGTCTGCGCGAGCGAGAGCTGCGCGTCGCCGGTCCCCGGCGGCAAGTCCACAAGAAAGTAGTCCAGCTCGCCCCAGTCCACATCCTTCACGAATTGCCCGATCACCTTCATGATGATGGGGCCGCGCCAGATGGCCGGAGAGTCTCGCTCGACGATGAGCGCCAGCGACATGAGCTTCACGCCATGGGCCTCGAGCGGCTGGATCTTGCCGCCCCGCACTTCCGGCTTCTGGTCCACTCCCATCATCCGCGGGATATTGGGCCCGTAGATGTCGGCGTCCATGAGCCCCACGCGGTGGCCCGCGCGTGCCAGCGCGACGGCGAGGTTGGCGGAGACGGTGGACTTTCCCACCCCGCCCTTGCCCGACGAGATCGCGAGGACGATGCCCAGGTGGGGGAGCTCGACGGGCGTGGGAGGCGGAGGGACCGCGCCAGGGCCGGGCCGGGGAGCGGTCTGGCGAGGCGCCGTGCCCTCCGGTGAGCTGCTGGCGTCGGTGACGTTGACGCGCACCGCTGTGACGCCGTCCACCCCCTGCACGGCCTTCCGGACCTCGCGGGCGAGCGAGCCAGGATCGTCACGGCCGAGCAGGAACGTGAGCGTGACAGTCCCGTCCCCCGCAACAGCGAGGTCTTTCACCATGCCGGCCGAGACGATGTCGTTCCCGCTGCGGGGACTCTTGAGCTGCGATAGGGCGCGCTCGACCCGCGCCTGGATAGTGTCGGAAGGGGTCACGGGAGAAAGGTAGAGGAACACGTGGCGGGGGGGCAACGAGCGGGGTGAGCTTGACCGGAGCACTCCTGGCGCGGCGGCGACTTGGGAATGGTGTGGAGCACTCTCGCCTGGAGCGCCCGACCACAATCCGCTCGAGGCACACGACCACGGGACGACGGCGGCGTCGCCGTGGGCGGGGTGGCGATCGGCCTCTGGGTCGGATTGTTCGTGTGGGGTGCGCTCGCGACAGTCGTCGCGGCGTTCGCCGGCGCGCTGCATCCGGCCTGGCAGGCGGTGCGCGCAATGCCGAGAGAACTCATCAGAACCACCATCTCTTAGCCTCAGTCGAGCTACCGTTGCACGTGCGCGACGTTGCCTCGGCCCGTCGGCGTTCGGCTGTGCAACAGTGGGCATGTGGATTGCAGCGCTCGAGAGGTCGACATCGCGCCTTCAATGCCTGAAGACTCGAGCACCGCGCGCCCCGCCGGGCACTCTGTGGCCCGCTGGACCATGTGCCTCCTGATCGCCTGCCTGGCGCTCGAGGTCGTCACGATCGTGTCCGGGTTCGCGGAGCGCGCCATGCTCGTCCGGTTGGCAGCGGACGCGAAGCAGCTCACGGACGAAGCGACCGCGACCGGCACGCCGGAGGGAGCGATCGTGCTGCTCAGAGTGGTGGCCTTCGCGTGCGCCGGGATCGTCTGGTTGACGTGGCTGCACCGGGCGTACGGCAATCTCGCCCTCGTCGGCTCGAAACGGTCGCGATTCACGCGCGGCCGGGCCGTCGGCTACTGGTTTATTCCGCTCGTCAATCTGGTTCTCGCCTATCAAGTCATGAAGGACCTCTGGCTGCGCAGCGACTCGATGAACGACCGCGACGGCTACGACAGCCTGCCCGCCCCCGCTTACCTCACCGGATGGTGGGGGACGTCCGTGAGCTGGGGCGTACTGGGGCGGCTGGTCGCATACATGGCACGAGACGCCCGCACGCCCCTCGAGCTCACCAACGCCACCGACATGGGGATGCTCGTCAACGCCGTCGGCGTGGTCGCGGCACTGCTCGCCATCAAGGTCGTGTGGGAGATCGACCGCCGGCAGCAGTGTTTTGGCCTGAATGCCGCGCAACCCCTTGGCGCCGCGGCGGAGCGTAGCGTCAATGCGTCACCGGGTCCGCCGACCTCGGGCCGCGACGCCGCCCGCCAGCCTCCCCCCCGACACCATCCGCGTCACGGGGACCGTCCACTACTCGCTCGAAGGCGGCATGGCCGGCCCGATCGTCGAGATCGTTAACGCGGGGTGGCGAACCGCCGCGAGCGGAAGAACTCGATGTCGTGCCGTGTCTCACCATCCCTTGCCAGGTCCGCCATGACCTCCCCGATCACGCTGCAGAACTTGTAGCCATGACCGGAGAACCCGGCGGCGATCGCGACCTCCGGGTGATCGGGATGCCGATCGAGGATGAAGTGACGGTCCGGGCTGTTGGTGAACAGACAGGCCTTGAGCATCATCGTGGGGCCCGCGCCGTGCGGGAAGTAGCGCCGGGCGAAGGCGCGGAGTAGCTCCTCGTCTTCCGGCTGCGGTGCGCGATTGGCGGCGTCGGGGTCCACCTGCTCTCCCCGATGGTGGTACTTCCCGAACTTGAAACCGGGAATGAGGAAAGCGGGCAGGCCGTAGTAGCGGCCCTCCTCGACCTCAAGGTTGAAGACGGGGAAAGCGCCCACGCGGAAGTAGTCGGGGCGCGTCGGCTGGAGCCACGCCAGCACCTGCCGCTCGGCGACGGCGAGCCCGGCCAGCTCCGGGACGAGCTTCGCGGCCCAGGGGCCGGCGCAGATTACGAGCCGACCCGCCTCATAACGTCCGCGGGCGGTACGCACCCACACGCGGCCAGGTTGTGCACCCCACTCCAGCACGGGTTCGCGACAGTGGACCTCAGCGCCGTGCGCTTGTGCCTGCACCACATGCGCGACGTTGCACCGCTCCGGCAGCAGGAACCCACCCTCGGGCTGGTACAGGCACTGGAACTCCTGCGGCAACCCGTACCCGGGAAAGCGCCGGTGCAGCTCCGCGCCGTTCATCACCTCGTGCGGCAGCCCGTGCAGCTGGCTGGACTTGAGCGCGCCCTCGAAGACCGAGCTGCCCGGGAGGCCGGCATCCACGCTCCCGGTGATGTACAGGAGTCGCTCGCCCGCCGCGTTCTCGAGCTCGCGCCACAGTTCGTACGCCCGCCGCAGCAGGGCGACGTACGTCGGATGCTCCCAGTAGGCGAGCCGGATGATGCGGGTGAGACCATGAGAGGATCCATACTCGTGCACGAGGTCGAAGCGCTCGAGCCCGAGCACCTTCGAGCCGCGCCGCGCGAGGTGAAACAGCGTGGCGCTGCCCATCGCCCCGAGACCGAGCACGATCGCGTCGTACACGGGGGCGGCGGTCACGCGACGAGGACCGCCGTGCTGTGGCCATCCCAGCACACTCGGACCGGGTCGCCGCGGTCGGTCTCGACCCTCGTCCCTGCGGGTTGATCGTTGGGCACTCGCACCATGACAGTCCGTCCCGCGCTCCCTCCCAGATCCACGAAGTACTGCGTGTCGCTGCCGGTGTACACGATGTCCCGGACCGTACCGTCCACGCCGTTGGCCGCGGCCCCCGCTGGAGCGCCGCGGGGCCCCAGGCGCATGCGCTCGGGCCGGACCGCCGCGGTGACCGCCTGACCGGCAGCCAGACCCTCGCGCCACGCCGCCTGAATCCGGACCCCCACCCCCTCGCCCGGAAGGTCGAGTGCGATGGTGACCAGGGTCCCGGCCCGCTCCCGCACGGTGCCCGGCAGGAAGTTCGAGACGCCGATGAAGTCGGCGACGAAGCGCGAGTTGGGCCGCTCGTACAGCGCCTGCGGGTCCGCCACCTGGAGCACCCGGCCCCCGTCCATTACGGCAATCCGGTCCGACATGGTGAGTGCTTCCTCCTGGTCGTGCGTCACATAGACGAACGTCAACCCCACGTCCTGCTGCAGCGCCTTGAGCTCGAGCTGCATCGCCTTGCGGAGCTTCTGGTCGAGCGCGCCGAGCGGCTCGTCGAGCAACACGACGGTGGGACGGAACACCAGGGCCCGGGCGAGCGCCACACGCTGCTGCTGCCCGCCGGAGAGCTGTGCCGGCATGCGAGCGTCGAGCCCCGGCAAGCGGACCATGGCGAGCGCTTCGGCCACGCGCCGCGCGATCTCGGGCGCGGCCACACCCTGGAGACGCAGCGCGAAGGCGACGTTGTCGGCCACGGACAGATGAGGAAACAGGGCGTAGTTCTGGAACACCATCCCCACCCGGCGCAGATGCGCGGGGCGCTCCGTGACGTCCTCACCCCCCAAGCTGATCCGCCCGTCGCTCGGCTGCTCGAAGCCGGCGATCATGCGCAGCGTCGTCGTCTTGCCGCATCCGGAGGGCCCCAGCAGCGAGAAGAACTCGCCATGGCGGATCTCGAGCGAGACCCGATCCACAACCACATGGTCGCCGAACCGCTTGCTGACGGCGACGAGCCGCACGGCGATCGGTGTCGTCCCGGCCGTCGTCACCGGGCCCGTACCGTCCCGGCCGCCGGCACGCGGAACACGAACCGCCGCAGCCACACCAGGGTGAAAAAGATCGAGAGGGTGAGGACCATGACGAGACCCGCCATGGCAATCACGAGCGGCAGCCGCGCGCTCATCCGCAGCTGGGAGTACAGGTATACCGGCAGCGTCGGCTCGGCACCCGCGAGCAAGTTGGCGATGGCGAACTCGTCGAACGACACGGTGAACGCGGTGAGCCACGCGGCCAGGAGCGCGGGGGCGATGAGCGGCAGAATCACCCGGCGCAGCGTCTCCCAGTAGTTCGCCCCGAGACTCATGGCGGCTTCCTCGAGGTGGGGATCGAAGCCGACGAGACGGGCGGTGAGGATGAGCAGGGCGTAGGGGAAGCTCACCACCGTGTGGGCCGCGGCGATCGTCAGGAGGGAGCGCGGCAGCCCGATTACCGAGAACAACAACAGCAGCGACACCCCCACGACCACGAACGGGACGTACAGCGGCAGCAGGGCGACGGTCATGAACGTCCCCTTGCCGCGGAACCGGAACCGCACGAAGGCGATCGCCCCGCAAGCCCCGAGGACCACGGCGATGGTGCCGCTCCCCACCGCGACCGCCACGCTGTTCCGGAGCGCCCGCATCAGCGCCTCCGTAGCGAACAGCTGCTCGAACCACCGCAGGGTGAACCCGCGCATCGGAAACGCGAGAATCGTCCCGTCGTTGAACGCGAACACCAGCAGCACGAACAGCGGCAGGTAAAGCAGCGCCAGCAGTCCAAAGTAGTAGGCCGGGAGGCCCCACAGGCGGCGCGGCATGGACTAGCCGATGTACTGCTCGACGCGCGAGACGCGCGAGGTGGCCACGACCAGCAGCAGCGTCCCGGCAAGCATCACGACCGCGAGCGCGGCCCCGAGCGGCCAGTTGGCGGAGCGACCGAAGAAGTCCTGGATGATGTTGCCGTACATCGCGCCGGTGCTGCCGCCGACCAGCAGCGGCGTCACATACTCCCCAACGGTGGGGATGAACACCATGACCGCGGCTGCGATCAGGCCCGGGCGCGAGAGGGGGAAGGTGACGCGCCAGAACCGCTGCGCGGGGGTGGCGCCCAGACTGGCCGCAGCCTCGAGGACGGAACGATCGATGCGGTACAGGGTCGCCAGGATGGGCAGCGTCACGAACGGCGTCCAGACGTAGATCAGGGTGACGACGACCGCGACGCGACTATAGAAGAAGATGGAGATGGGCTCCTGGATCAGCCCCAGCGACATGAACAGGGCGTTGACCACGCCGCTCGAGCCGAGGATCAGCTTCCACGCCATCACGCGGAGCAGGTAGCTGATCCAGAACGGGATGAGCAGCAGCACGATGAAGACGCCCGCCCGCGCCCGCGCGCGGAACACGACGTAGTAGGCCACGGGATAAGCGAGCGCCGTGGCCGTGAGGGCGACGACGAGCGCGATCCCCACCGAGACGGCGAGCAGCTCGAAGAACGACGGAGTGGCGAACAGGATGCGGTAGTTCTCGAGGGTGGGAACCCAGTCCCGGAAAAACGCCCCGCTCATGCCCGCGCGGAAGCTGTAGGCGGACAGGAGGAGCAGCGGGACGACGAGAAAGGCGCACAGCCAGAAAGCCGGCGGCGCGATCAGCGCCCACAGCCGCCGCCGGCTTTCCGCACCCGGCACTAGTGCGCGGCCTTCACGCGGGCCCAGAGCTGGCCGAAGTTGTTGCGGTCCTGCTCGCTCACGATCGGCGTGAACCGCGTGCGGTCGAGCGCCGTGGGATCTCGGAGCGCCAGGGCCTTCACGATGTTCGTATCGGTGACGCCGGCGTACGCGTTCGGGTTGACGTGCCCGTAGGCGAACGCGCCGATCAGGTTGACGCCCACCTTCGGGGTGAGCTTCTCGTCGAGAAACGCTTCGGCCAGCTCCGGGCTCTGGCACTTCGGGGAAATGCCGTACAGCCCCACCCAGCTGTTGCGCCCTTCCTTCGGCTGGGCATAGGCGACGGGGATGCGCTGGCCAAGCAGCGTGTTGTAGGCCCCCTGCCAGGCGTAGGCCACCCAGATCTCGCCTGACGCCATCCCCTGCACCAGTTCCGGCTCCCCCGTCCAATAGAACCGATTCAGTTTCCGCTGGTCGGTCCACATCCGCTCGATCTCGGCGAGCTGCGCCGGGGTGAGCTTGGTCTCGTCCCAGCCCTTCACGTAGGTGACGGCAGTGACGGCGCCCGGCCCGTCATCCCACATCGAGATGTGGCCCTTGAAGCGCGGATCGAACAACGCGTTCCACGAGTCGATCCCGCCCGGCACCTTGTCGGTCCGGTACAGAATGGAGGTGTAGCCCCAGTCCCACGGGACGTAATACTGCTTGCCGTTCACCCGGCCCAGTGCCTTGAACCGCTCGGGCACCTGTGACCAGTTGGCGAAGCGGGTCGTGTCGAGCTCCTTCACCAGGCCGTCGGTCACGTAGAAGTTCTGCCAGCCCGTGTAGAAGTGGAACACGCAGGCGTCCGCGTTCGCCTTCATCTTGGCGTAGATGTCGGGATCGGATTCGCCGAACGCCACGCTGACTTTCACTTTGGGGTACTTCTGACGGAACGTGGCGAACATCACGGTGTCCTCGTAGCCAGCCCAATCGAGGACCGTCAGCGTGCCGGTCGCATCCGCCGTGAGCCGGGTGGTGGAGCGCTTCTCCCCGCCGCAACCGACGACGGCGAGCAGGAGCAGGGTGAGGCGCAGCCGGGCAGTCATAGAGAGGCCTCTTGTTCGGGAGGAGAGGCCAGAATCTAGGCTCAGCCCAGCAGATCGGCCAATCGGTACCAGGCGCCCGCCAGCGGCAAGAACCACGGCCGTTTGCGGTACAACGCCATCGTGGGGAAGCCGAGGTCGGAGAACGGCAGCAGATCGCCCTTGCCGGCGACGGCGTCCGCGACTCTCGCGCCCAGGTAGGTCGCCAGCGCCACACCATGCCCGCAGTAGCCCATCGCGTAGTGCACGCCGTCCATGATCCCGGCGTGGGGAAGCTGATCGAAGGTGTACCCGACCTTCCCCGACCAGGAGTAGTCGACCGGGACCCGGGCGAGCTGCGGGAACACCTGTGTCATGCCCTGGGCCAGGATTCGGGCACTGGCGGCCGTGGTGGTGGGCGTAAACGACGCCCGCCCGCCGAACAGGAGGCGGTTGTCGGCGGAGAGCCGGAAGTAGAACAGCAGGTTCTTGGTGTCGCTCAGCACCCGGCGCCGCGGGATGAGCTCCTGGGCTACGCGTTGTTCGAGAGGCGCGGTCGCGATGATGTAACTGCCGATCGGGACCACGCGGCGCCGCAGCGACGGAGCCACGTCGCCGCTGTACCCGTTGGTCGCGACGATGATCTCCCGCGCGCGGATCGGCCCGCGTGAGGTCGTGAGATCGAACCCCCCCGCAGTCCGGCGGAGCTGGCGCACCTCGATGTTCTCCAACAGCCGCGCACCGGCCCGGCGCGCCGCGTCGGCCATGCCGAAGAAGTATTTCGCCGGGTGGATCCCGCCGGCCGTTGGCTCGAGCAGGGCGCCGTGGTAGGCATCCGACGCGATCTCACTGCGCAGACGATCCCGCGGCACCAGCTCCGTCTCGTACGCGAACGTCTGCGACAAGAGCGCCGCGGCGCGCTCGAGGTCATCGTAATGCCCCGGCCGGTAGGCGAGCGCGAGGTACCCGCAGCGCGCGTATTCGCAGTCGATGGCTTCGCTCGCGATCAATGTCTCGAGGAAGCGCACGGCGTCGCGCGCCGCGTCGAACAGGGCCCGGGCCCGTATGGCCCCGTATTTCCGCAGCAGATCGCCGGCGCCGATTTTGAAGCCCGGCAGCACGAAGCCCCCGTTGCGGGTGCTCGCCCCCCAGCCGACGGTGCGGCTCTCGAGAACGGTGACGTCCACCCCGTGGCGGGCCAGCGTACGAGCGGCCGAGACGCCGGTGTACCCGCCGCCGATCACCGCGACGTCGGTGTGGGACGGCAGCGGCGTTGTGGCCGGGACAGGAGGTCGGGGCGCCGTGTCGAGCCAGTAAGGACGCTCGAGCAGCGTCACGACGTGCCCACCAACGAAACGGGCCCTCCCGGCGCGACGTCCCGCTGGGAAGGCCCGGGCCGAGATGCCCTGGCGCGGATCAGGGCATCGGGAGGACGGCGATCCTCCCGCCCCCCATATCGGGGATCAGGAGGCTCCTGCCATCCGGGCTGATCGCGAGATCGGCCGCCGAGTCGATGCCCCCCACCTGGATCACCTGTGGCTTGGCGTCCGGCGTGGTGAGCACGAACACGCGGTGGCCGGCGTAATCGGTAATGATCAGCCGACCCCGGGCATCCCGGACGATGCCGTCCGACGCGCCGAAGCCGCCGTTCAGCTTGACCATGGTCCTGTCCTTCAGGTCGACCCGGAACAGGTTGCCCGTGATGTACGACACCACCAGCAGCTTGCCCACTCCGTCCATGAGGAGACCGTTCGGTCCGATCAACTTCCAGTCGTCCTCGTCGCTGATCACCACCGAGATCTTTTTGTCCGGCGTGATGCGGTAGATCACGCCCCCGCGCCCTTCCCAGTCGCCCGAGTCGGAGATGTACAGGTTGCCGGCCGCATCGATCTCGATGTCGTTGAAGTTGGTGATCTTGCGGGGGAAGTCGGTGGCGTCGACAAACCGCTCGACCGTACCCGTCGAATCGATGCGCCACACCATTCCCATGTTGTCCGATACGAACAGGTGGTCTCGGAACCACTTGATGCCGTGCGGGTCGTCGAGGCCCGTGGCGAACGTCCGGGTCTTGCCGCCCTCGAGGATGCTGATGTAGCCGTCGTTCGCCTTTTCGTATTCCCCGGTCTCGCTCACGTATACGCGCCGGTCGGGGCCGACGCCAATAGATTCGGGCTGCTTGAGCCCCGTGATGATCTGCGGCTGCTGTGCCGAGACCGACCCCGTGGAGGCCGAAACGGCGAGGCCAACCAACACCAGGGCGGCCAGCGCGGGACGTTTCCTAACCATTCGGCCCCTCCCTTTTCTTTTACTGGGTTCTCAACTGCTCGCGGGCGAGGTTGATTTGCCAGCGCGCCCCGCCCTTGTCAAGGCTGCTTGCCAACGGCGCGGCCGGGGCGTATGATCGTCAACTCCTCTGAAGAACTAGCCGCGCATCTCGCCCCTCGGGGAGGAGGTTGCCATGATTCGCCATCGCCTCACTCGCCGTCTCATCGTTGCGACCGTTATGGTCTTGCTCGCCCCACGCACCGCCGGGGGCCAGGCCGCAACGGCCGCGAGCAAGGACGACGGTCAATGGACGATGCCCGCGAAGGACTACGCCTCCACCCGCTTCAGCGGGCTGTCCCAGATCAACGCGGTGAACGCACGGCGGCTGCGGGCACTCTGGAGCTTCTCGACCGGCGTGCTGGGCGGGCACGAGGGACAACCGCTGGTCGTGAACAACACGATGTATGTGGTGACGCCGTATCCGAACGTGCTCTACGCGTTCGACCTGACGCAGGAAGGCTACCCGCTGAAGTGGAAGTATCGGCCCAACGTGAACCCGGCGGTGATCGGGATCGCGTGCTGCGACCTCGTCAACCGGGGAGCGTTCTACGCGGACGGCAAGATCGTCTACAATCTGCTGGACGGCTACACGGTGGCGGTGGACGCGACGACAGGCAAGGAGATCTGGAAGACCAAGATCGCCGATGTGTACAAGGGCGAATCGACGCCCATGGCGCCCCTGATCGTCAAAGACAAGGTCATCGTGGGCACCGCCGGCGGCGAGTACGGTGTGCGCGGCTGGATAAAGGGCCTTGACCTGAAGAGCGGTCAGGTCCTGTGGACGGCGTACAGCATCGGCCCTGACGACGAGGTGCTGGTCAATCAGGCGACGTTCAAGTCTTTCTACGACAAGGGTCCCGATCTCGCGGGGCTGAAGAGCTGGCCGAAGGACGGCTGGAAAAACGGCGGAGCGCCGGTATGGGGATGGCTGTCCTATGATCCCACCCTCGACCTGATCTACTACGGCACGGGCAACCCCGCGCCGTGGAACGTCGAACAGCGCCCGGGCGACAACAAGTGGGCGACCAGCGTGATGGCCCGCGACCCGGACGACGGCTCGCTGCGCTGGGCGTATCAGTTCACCAACGGTGACAACTGGGACTTCGACTCGACGCAAGAAATGATTCTTGCCGACCTCATGGTCAAAGGCCGGCTCCGCAAAGTCCTGGTCCACTTCGACAAGAACGGCTTCGCGTACACGATCGATCGCGCGACCGGAGAAGTGCTGGTGGCCGAGCCCTTCGTGGCCGTGAACTGGGCGAAGCGGGTGGACCTGAAGACCGGCCGCCCCGAGATGGACCCCACGAAGCTCACGGGCGCGTCGAAGGGGAACATCACGGACATCTGTCCGACCCTGGAAGGCGGGAAGAACCAGCAGCCCGCCGGCTACTCGCCGCGCACCGGGCTGTTCTACGTCCCGACCAACAACATGTGCATGGATTTCCAGTCGGCGCAGGTCAACTACGTGGTCGGCACACCGTACATCGGTGCCGGCGCCCCGTACAAGCCTGGTCCCGGCGGCAACCTGGGTGCCTTCATCGCGTGGGACGCCGCGAACGGGAAGCGGGTGTGGGAGATCAAGGAGAAGTACCCGGTCTGGAGCGGCGCCCTCGCCACAGCGGGCAGCGTGGTGTTCTACGGCACCCTCGACGGCTGGCTGAAGGCCGCTGACGCGCGCACCGGGACCCTGCTCTGGAAGTTCAAGGTGGGGTCCGGCGTGATCGGGAACCCCATCACGTTCACCGGTCCCGACGGCAAGCAATACGTAGCCGTCTATGCCGGGTTCGGGGGCGACTGGTTCCTCCTGTCGGGTGACGTGCGGTCCGATGATCCGGCAGACGTGCGGCCGGCGGCGACGTTCATGCCGGACATCGCGAGGCACACGAGTCAGGGAGGCATTGTCTGGATTTTCGGCCTGTAGCTGCCGCTATCTGACGACGCGGAGGAAGCGCACCATGAAACCGACCCACATCTTAGCCGCGACGACGCCGGTCCTCGTTTTCCTTGTGACGACGGCGACCGCGCAACAGGCCAACCCGCCGGCGGTGCGGTACGATCAGCACATCTCCGCCGGGGGCAATCCGCCGCCCTCGGGAACCCTGACGAACCCCGTCAAGGGAGATTCCAGCGCGGCCGCCGATGGGGCGAAGCTGTTCGGCGCGTTCAATTGCGACGGGTGTCATGCCGGCGGGGCGGTGGGAGCGGTGGGACCGAGCCTGGCCGATGGGCGCTGGCGCTATGGCGGGTCCGACGGCGAGATTTTTTCCTCGATCTACTTCGGCCGGCAGGGCATGCCCGCGTTCGGAGGCATCCTACCGCCCGACGCCATCTGGAAGCTCGTGACGTACTTGCAGTCGTTGCAGCCCAAGGAGGATAACCCCACGGTCTCGTGGTGAGTCACGCTACCCGACGGAGGGAGATCATGATGAGGAGAATGGGGGCAGTATGCGGGTTCGTACTGGTCGCGGCGGCCGCCGGAGCGGCGCCGGCGGCGGCCCAGGCCACTATCGGGGCCGACGTAGGGCTGCTGAGTGCCTACGTCTGGCGCGGGCTCACCTTCAGCAATAAGCCCGTGATTCAGCCCGACCTGTGGATCAACGTGTCCGGCTTGACGGTGGGCGGTTGGCTCAGCATCGAGCCGGGTACCTACGACGGCACCAATGACATCAGCGAAGGTGGCGGCGTCGGCAGCGGCGTCAGGGAGTTCGATGGGTGGGTCGAGTACGGCAGGACCACGGCCAACGTGACGTGGAAAGCCGGGTGGATCATCTACGTCTTCGACATGAACGACGCCGGCTTCACCAAGCAGTTCGATACGCACGAGCTGTATGGACAGGTGAGCGTGGGCGGGCTTCCCATCACGCCGACCGTGTATGCGTCCTATGACCTCGACAAGGTAAAAGGAGCGTACATCCAGCCCAGCCTGACCTACGGGGTGAAAGCAAGCCCGCTGGTGACGATCAACCTCGGCGCCCTGGCCGGCATCTCCGCCGGACAAGGGGTAAGTGCCACCGACGCCTCGGCAAATTTTTTAGGGAACGGCCTCACGCACGTGGATCTCTCGGCATCGACCTCGATCGCGGCCGGCGCCGTGTCCATTGCGCCGTCGTTCCACGTCCAGATCAACCGCGACCGGTTCACGAAGTTCACTGGCGCAGAGCCGCAAAATCTGGACAAGGGCACGAAGTTCTGGGCCGGCGTGACCCTGAGCTGGTCCCGCGCCCTCAGCAGCAGCAAGAAAGCCGAGTAGGCGGTTCCACAATTCGAAGGCCCTCCGGGTTGACTACGCTCGGGGGGCCTTCGCCGCCCGGCGGTTGCGCGGGCGCCACGGCCGCCACCGCCACGAGGTCCCGACCGACATCTCACGCACATGCCACGGCATGCCCGCCGCGGGGAGCCGGTCGAGAAACGGATCGGGGTCGAACTGCTCCGGGGCCATCACGCCGGCGCCGCGCCACACGCCCTCCGCAATCAGCTCAGCCGCGACCACGGGCGGGATGCCGGTCTGATAGGCCGTCGCTTGAACGCCCAGCGTCGCGTAGGCGGCGTCGTGGTCGGCGACGCTGTAGACGTAGCACGCCCGCGGCTTGCCATTCTTCAGCCCCGTGGCCCACGTGCCGACGCAGCTCTGGCCGCGCAGTTTGCCCGCCAGATCCGTGGGCTGCGGCAGCAGCGCCACCACCACGTTGCGCGGCACCACGTCGACGCTGCCGACCCGCACCGTGGCCTTGCGGGAAAGACCGGTACGGCCCAGCACCCGCAGCGTTTGGAGCGTGTCGTCGCTCATGGCGAGCTTGAAATCGGCCGTCTGAATCCCCGGGAAAAAGCGGGGTAGCGTCTTCGGCTCCTCGTGGTCCACCTGGTAGCACATCAGCGTGCCGAGCTCCGGGAAGTCGAATGGCTCCGGCCCGGTCAGTGGATCGAGGTGCTGGAGACGGCCGTCGCGGTACACGGTCGCGGGACAGAGGCATTCGTCCAGAAACACCCAGGGACTGAAGGCCGCGACCAGACCCGCGGCGCCGACATGGGTCGAGTTGTCGCCATCACGGATATGAAACGCCGTGACCTCGTCCAACAGGTGCTTCGCGATGTAACTGGCGTAGATGTTGGACGTGCCGGGATCGGCCCCGATCCCGAGCAACGCCAGCCGCCCCTGGGCCCGAAACGCGCCATCCAGCTCGAACTGGTCGTCCAGCTTCGGGACCCCGTCGGCGTCCGTGCCGCCGCTGGCCAGGTCCAGATAATCGGCACCCCCTTCGAGGCAGGCCCGCATGACCGTGATGTTCGTGGCTGGGAGGGCGGCGTTGAGCACCAAGCTCGTCCCGGTCTCCCGGATGGCCTGGGCCAGTTCGCCCTGTTTTGAGGCATCGAGGGTGAGGGGACGAACCCTGGGGTCGTCGATCCGCCCGGCCAAAGCACGCCCACGCTCGGGGACGGAGTCGGCCGTGATAACCTGGGTAAACACCGGATTCTGGGCAAACTTGAGCGCCGACACGGTCCCCACTGCGCCGGCGCCGAGGACGAGAACCTTCATAAACCACGACCTTTAGGCTTGCGAGATTGCCCCCCCGTAACATTGGGGGTGCCTGACCAAGGTAGCTCCAGGGGTCACGGGGGTGGCAACCCCCCCGGGGTCTAAGTCGTTGGGCCACAAGGGGCGGGGGCCTTGCGGGTGGGCCTATCGGCGGGAATACTCTGCCTTTGTGCACGTGCGTACCCACCCTTCCCCGGAGCCCGTCGCGCAGCTGACACGGGTCTCCAAGAGCTACGGCGACGTGCGGGCCATCGACAAGATCTCCCTGGAGATCTACCGGGGCGAGTTCTTCTCTTTGCTTGGCCCTTCCGGGTGCGGCAAGACGACCACCCTCCGGTTGCTGGCGGGCTTCGAGGAGCCGGACGCCGATGGCGGCGAGATCCGGCTACAGGGGGAGCTCGTCAACGACAAGCGCCCATACCAGCGCCAGGTGGGCATGGTGTTCCAGAACTACGCGCTGTTCCCCCACCTCACGGTGGAGCGCAACATAGCCTTCGGGCTGGTCGAGCGGCACACGCCGCGAGGCGAGATCGCTGACCGGGTGCGCCGCGCGCTCCAGATGGTGCGGCTGGACCCCGCGGTGTTCGGCCGTCGCTTTCCGTCCCAGCTCTCGGGGGGCCAGCGACAGCGGGTGGCGCTGGCACGGGCGCTGGTCCTCGAGCCTCCCGTGCTGCTGCTGGACGAGCCCCTGGGCGCGATCGATCTCAAGCTGCGCAAGGAGATGCAGCTCGAGCTCAAGGCACTGAACAAGCAGCTGGGGACCACGTTCATTTACGTGACCCACGATCAAGAAGAAGCCCTCACCATGTCGGACCGGATCGCGGTGATGGACCAGGCCCGGGTCGCGCAGCTCGGCACACCGGCCGAGATCTACGAGAACCCGCGCACGGCGTTCGTCGCGAAGTTCATCGGCGAGTCGAACTTCCTGGAGGGGCGCGTGGTCGGCCGGGTGGATGCGTGGTGGGAGGTGGAATGGGTGCACGGCGGCCGCTTCCGCATTCCCGGCCAGGATGGTCTCGCACCGGGGAGTGTCGTCCGGATCGCCGTCCGGCCGGAGTGGATGGACATCTGCCGGCCCGGCGCGCCGCCGGCCGGAGAGAACAGCCTGGCGGGGACGATCCGTGAGGTGATTTACCTCGGTGAGACGATCCACGTGCTGGTGACCTTGCCCGGCGCTGGCGACGTCACGGTCGCGGTGCGGAACGAGGGCCAGCTGATCAAGCCGCTGCCGTGGAAGCGCGGCGAGGCGGCGGCCGTCTCCTGGCTCCCGGAAGACTGCCAGATTCTCGAGGCCGAGTGAGCCCCTCGCCGCGGGAGCGAGTGCTGCGATGGCTGAACCGGCGGCCGCAGGCCCGGGCCTGGACGTTGCTGGGGCCGGGAGCGCTCTGGCTGGTGCTGTTCTTCGCGGCGCCCATCGTCATCATGTTCGTCTACAGCTTCATGCCGCGCGGGATCTACGGAGGCGTCGCGCCGGGATTCACGCTCGAGCACTACCGCCGGTTCTTCGACCCGCTCTACCTCGACATCCTGCGGCGTACGTTCATGTTGTCGCTGCTGTGCACCGTGCTCTGCCTGATCCTGGGGTATCCGATGGCGTACGCCATCGCCCGCAGCGCCCGGTGGAAGAACTTCCTGCTCTTCCTGGTGGTGCTGCCGTTCTGGACGAGCTTCCTGGTCCGGACCTACGCCATGATTTTCCTGATGCGAGACACCGGTCTCATCAATTCCGTGCTGATGGCTTTGGGGATCACGGATCAGCCCGTGACGATCCTGTACACGGCGGGCGCCGTGATGGCGGGTCTGGTCTATGGTTTCGTGCCGTTCATGGTGCTGCCCATCTACGCCTCGCTCGAGAAGCTCGACGTCTCGCTGCTCGAGGCGGCGGAGGTGCTCGGGGCGCGGCCGCCCGCCCGCTTCTGGCGGGTTACCTTCCCCCTCTCGCTGCCCGGGGTCGCAGCCGGATGTCTGCTCGTGTTCATTCCTTCCCTGGGCGCTTTTCTCACGCCCGACCTGCTGGGCGGGGCGAAGGAGATGATGATCGGTAACCTGGTGCAGAACCAGTTCTCGAGTGCGCGCAACTGGCCGTTCGGCTCGGCGGCCTCTTTCATCGTGATGGCCGTGGTGCTGGTGGCCATCCTCGTGGTGCTGCGGCGCCGTGCTCGCACTGCCGCGGGAGGCCTCGCGTGAGCCGTCGCGTGCCGCTGTGGCTCGCCGGATTCACCGCGGCGAGCTATTTCCTGCTGCATTTGCCGATCCTGATCCTGGTGGCGTTTTCCTTCAACCGGTCGCGCTTTTCGGTGGAGTGGACCGGCTTCACCCTCGATTGGTACACCGGCCTGGTGGATCGGCCGGACATCCTTGCCGCGGTCAAGGCAAGTCTCGTCGTCGGGTCCATCTCGACCGCCGTGTCGACCCTGTTCGGGACCCTGATCGCGCTCGCGCTCGCCCGGCAGCGGTTCCGCGGCCGGCTGGTGTGCGAGGGTCTGCTGTATGCGCCGATCGTGACGCCCGAGATCGTGGTGGGGATTTCGCTGCTGATTTTGTTCGTGACGGTGGGGCTGCCCCTCGGCCTCGCGAGCATTACGATCGCTCATATCGCGTTTCAGATCTCGTTCGTCGTCGTCGTGGTGCTGGCGCGGTTGCACGGCATGGACCGGAACCTCGAGGAGGCCGCCATGATCCTGGGCGCCGACGAAATCACGACCTTCTGGAAGGTGACGGTGCCGCAGCTCTGGCCGGGGATCCTGGCGGGAGCGCTGCTGGCCTTCACGATGTCGTTCGACGACTTCGTGATCACTTTTTTTGTCTCGGGGGTCGGCTCGACCACCCTGCCGCTGCTGGTCTACTCGATGGTCCGCAAGAACATCGAGCCGACCATCAACGCCATCAGCACCGTGATTCTCGTGGTCACGACGATCACGATTTACCTCGCCGACCGGTTCGGCCGGGCGCGTGCCCAGGCCGGCCTGGCGAAGCCCTAGGTGAACGTCGGTTCCTCATTTCCAAGGAGGGTTGCCGTGAGTACCCACGAAGAGCTGGAGCAGCTGACGCGAGGCTTGGAGCGCGGCACGGTGAGCCGGCGTGAGTTCGTTCGCCGAGCGGGCGCGCTGGGCCTGTCGCTGAGCGCCGCCGGGTCACTGCTGCTGGCCTGCAAGCCCAAGGATCGCGGCGCAGCCAGCGGGGAGGCGATGGCCGATCTGGGCCCGATCGAGAAAGAGTTGAACATCTACAACTGGTCCGACTACATCGACCCCGCGACGGTCCCGAACTTCGAGAAGGAGTTCGGCGTCAAGGTGACCTACGACATGTACGAGAGCAACGAGGAGATGGTCGCCAAACTGCAGGCGGGCGCGACGGGCTACGACCTTGTGGTGCCGTCCGGGTACATCGTCCCGGTGCTGGTAACTACCGGTCTGATCGCGCCCGTCAACCGCCGGTACATCCCCAACTGGAAGAATGTCGCCCCGATCTTCGTGAACCCGGTGCTCGACCCGGACAACGCGCACACGGTGCCGTGGCAGTGGGGCACGACGGGTTATGCGTATCGCAAGGATAAGATTCCCGGCACCCCGGACAGCTGGGCGATCTTCTTCGATGCCAAGTACAAGCGGAAGATGACCCAGATGGACGACGGCCGCGAAGTCCTCGGCGCCATGCTGCGGTACCGCGGGCACTCCCTCAACTCCATCGATCCGGCCGAGCTGAAGCAGGCGAAGCAGGATGCCATCGCCGGAAAGAAGAACCTCAAGGCCTATATCTCGGCGCCCGTGAAGGGCCAGCTGATCGCGGGGGACGTGTGGGTGGCGCAGCTCTGGAACGGCGACACGGAGCAGGCGCGCGCGGAGCAGGCGAACATCGCGTACTGCCTGCCGAAGGAGGGCTGCACCATCTGGACCGACTCGCTGTGCATCCCCAAGAGCGCGCCCCACAAGCGCGCGGCGCACGAGTTCATGAACTACATCCTCCGTCCGGACGTGGGCGCCGCGATCTCCAACAAGACCGGGTACGGATCGCCCAATCAGGCGGCGCTCGCGCTCATGAAGAACCCCGTACAGTTCCCGACGGCCGATGAGATGAAGCGGCTCGAGTACCAGGTAGACCTCGGAGAGCACACCGCCGAATGGGACCGCCTCTGGACGGAGATCAAGTCGGCATGAAGCGCCTGCCGGCGGACCAGGTGCTCGCGGAAGCCACCCGGTACCTGCGGCTCCTCGAAGCCAAGGAGTTGAGCCTCGAGGAGCGGCAGGCCCTCGCGCAGGAGACCGTGGACAACATTGCGGCGCACTACAACCGCGGGTTCATCACGTATCGCAAGTCCGTCACGGAGGCGGGCCAGTACGCGGCCCTGGAGTGGGCGGGCCAGGGCTCGCGGCTGTGCGACATCTTGGGGCGGGAGTACATCGATTGTTTGGGGGGGTTCGGCATCTTCAACGCGGGGGTGAACCACCCCCGCATCATCCGGGCGGTCCAGGCGCAGCTCGGTCGCATGGCGCTGAACAGCCAGGAGCTGCTCGAGCCGTGGCGGGGGGCGTTGAGCCGTGTGCTCGCCGCTGCCACGCCGGGCGAGCTCAACAACTGCTTCTTCATCAACAACGGCACCGACGCCATCGAGGGGGCGCTCAAGCTCGCGCGGCTGTACACCAGGAAGGCCGGCTTCATTGCCGCCCTGAACGGCTTTCACGGCAAGTCGCTCGGCAGCCTGAGCCTGATGGGCAAGGCGATGTTCCGCCAGCCGTTCTGGCCCCTCCTGGGCGACGTGTACTACGTCCCCTTCGGCGACGCCGCCGCGGTCGAGCACGAGCTCGCCAAGGCGGAGACGGTGGGCGTGGGCATCGCGGCGGTGGTATTGGAGCCGGTGCAGGGAGAAGCCGGGGTGATCGTCCCGCCCGACGACTATTTCCCCGCGGTCCGCGACATCTGCACTCGCCACGGGGTGCTGCTCATTGCCGACGAGGTTCAGACGGGAATGGGCCGGACGGGCAAGCTGTTCGGCGTGGATCACTGGGACGTCGTGCCCGACATCATGTGCCTGGGCAAGTCCCTCGGCGGCGGCGTGATGCCGATCTCGGCGTTCATCTCGACGTCCACCATCTGGGAAGTGCTCATCCCCAATCCGATCATTCACAGCACCACGTTCGGGGGCAACCCGCTGGCCTGCGCGGCGGCGCTCGCGGCGATCGAGGTGACGCTCCAGGAGGACCTCCCGGGACAGGCCGCGAACAGCGGCGCCTACCTGATCGGCGAGATGCGCAAGCTGGGGGAGAAATACCCGGGCGCGGTCTTCGACGTGCGCGGCAAAGGGCTGCTCATCGCGCTGGAGCTGCAGACCCAGGAGATCGGGTGGAAGGTGGCGGCTGGGCTGTTCAAGCGCGGCGTGCTGGTGGCGGGGACCTACGCCCGTGCCAAGACACTGCGCTTCGAGCCGGCGCTGGGCATCTCACGCCAGCTGCTCGACGAAGTGCTGAGCCGGTTGGAAGACACGCTCCGGGAAGCCACGACCTGAGCGGCGGCCCGGCGCGTACGAGCTCGCCTACATCAGTCCGATCTGCTTGTAGAACCCGAGCGCGTCGTAGTAGTCACCCTGCCAGGCGATCTTGCCGTCCTTGATGCGGATCAGGCTGAGTCCCTTGATCGAGAACTTCTTGTTCTTCGGCTTGGTACCGTCGGCCCAGGCTCCGGTGTTCGTGCCACTGAAGGTCCACTGGAAGGCGATGGCGTCGCCCGCGGCGCTCACCACAGGCTCGCCGTCGCGGGTCCATTGGCAGTCGGGGACGGCCTTGATGAACGCCTCAATCACGTTCTTTTGCGCGTTCGCGCGGCCCACCTGCGGCGTGCCCACGCTCGCGTCGTAATAGACGCCGCTGTCGGCGAACGCGGACGCTGCCCGGGCCGCGTCGTGGGTGTTCCATCCCGCCATGTACTGGTCCACGAGTGCGACGGCGGTGGCGGCGTTGCGCATTCCGTCCGGGGCGCTGCCACCACACGCGAGTGTGGCCGTGACCAACAGCAGGAGTGGGGCGACGGCCAGGCCGTGCCGGCGATGCGATTGCATTGAGGTCTCCTTAGCTGTACCAGCCGATGGGTTTCTCATCGAGGTTGATGTAGACCTGCTTGGTTTCGAGGTATTCCTCCACCCCCCACTTGCCGAGCTCCCGGCCAAACCCCGACATCTTGTAGCCGCCCCACGGGGCCTCGACATACGTCGGCTGCATGTGGTTCACCCAGATGATTCCCGCCTCGAGGCTCCTCACGACGCGGAACGCCTTGAAGATGTCGCGAGTCCACACGGCCGCCGCGAGCCCGTAGTCCGAGTCGTTGGCGATGCGGATGGCCTCCGATTCGTCCGTGAAGGGGATGATGCTCATCACCGGCCCGAAGATCTCCTCTCGGGCGATGCGCTGCGAATTGTCCACGTCGTAGAACACGGTCGGCTCCACGAAAAACCCACGGTCGTAGCCGGCCGGCCGGCCGCCGCCCGCCGCGAGCTTGGCGCCTTCCCGCTTCCCCAGCGCCTGGTAGCTCACGACCTTGTCGTATTGCTGCTTGCTCACCAGCGCACCCATGTTGTACTGGCGGTCGAGGCCGGGCCCCACGCGGATCTTCTTGGCCTTGGCCGCCACTGCGTCGACGAACTTCTTGTAGATGTCCTTTTGCACGAGTACTCGGCTGCCCGCCGAGCACACCTCGCCCTGGTTCACGAAGCAGCCGAACAACGCGCCGTCCACCGCCGCTTCGAAGTCGGAGTCGGCGAAGAAGATGTTGGGCGACTTGCCGCCCAGCTCGAGGGTCACGCGCTTCAGCGTGTCGGCCGCGGCGCGCATGATGATCTTGCCCGTCTCCTGGCTACCGGTGAAGGCGATCTTGTTCACGTCCCTGTGCGCGACGAGCGCCGTTCCCGTGACGGGGCCGTCGCCGGTCACGATGTTCACCACGCCGGGCGGCAGGCCGACGTGCTCGAACTCCTTGGCCAGCTCGAGCGCGGTGATCGGCGTCTGCTCGGCGGGCTTGAGCACGCAGGTGCATCCCGCCGCAAGCGCCGGCGCGAGCTTCCATGCCGCCATCATGAGGGGGTAATTCCACGGGATGATCTGACCCGCCACGCCGACCGGCTCCTTCAGCGCGAGGCTGATGGCCGGGGCGGGCACCGGCAGCACGTCGCCGTGGATCTTGGTGGCGAGCCCCCCGTAGTACTCGAAGCACGTGGCGGTGTCGTCGATGTCGTACTCCGACTCCACGATCGGCTTCCCGCTGTTCAGCGTTTCCAGCTCGGCGAGCTCTTGCTTCCGCGCCCGGATGCGCTCGGCGAGCTGGAGCAGGATGCGCCCGCGCTGCTGCGCCGTGGTGTCCTTCCACGTCTCGCGGAACGCCCGGCGCGCCGCCTGCACGGCGCGGTCGACGTCGGCGGAACCCGCTTTGGGGACACGCGCCACGACCTCTTCGGTCGCGGGGTTGAGCACGTCCATCCGCTCCCCCGAGGCGGCCCGCACCCACTCGCCGCCGACGTACAGCAAGTACTCCCGCACGGCGGTGGCTTGGCTGATGGTCATGGTTTCGCTTCCTCTCGGTCGCGCATCAGGCGCGCCCAGATGACGATGATGATCACCGACGCGAAGAAGATCAAGGTGGAGATCGCGTTCACTTCGGGCGTGATGCCGCGCCGCAGCATCCCCCAGATCTGCAGCGGTACCGTATTCTGGCGCCCGATGAGAAAGAAGGTCACCGCGATCTCGTCCAGGCTCAGGGTGAACACGAGCAGGCCCGCGCCGAGGAGCGCCGTGCGGATGTTCGGCAAGGTGACGTACCAGAAGGTCCGCCAGGGGTTGGCGTACAGGTCCATCGAAGCTTCTTCCTGAAACCGGTCCATCTGCTGCAGCCGCGCGAACACCTGAGTCACCACGACCGAGGTGAGCGCCGTCCCGTGGCCCAGCACCACCGGCCAGCCCGGCACGGCCGGAAAGCCGCTCGACAAGGAGAGTCCGATGAACGAGAAAAAGGTCAGCAGGGATACCCCCGTGATGATACCCGGCAGGATCAACGGCAGCAGCACGAAGCGGCGGTACAGCGTCTTGCCGGGGAAGTCGTAACGGTCGAGCAGAAACGCGCCCGGCACCCCGACGGCCAGCGCGATGACGACGGCCAACACGGCGAGCTTCGCGCTCGCCACGACGGCGTCAATCATCCCGCGGTCGTGGAACAGCACGACGTACCAATCGAAGGTGTACAACCGCAGCGGCCAGGCGATGATGTGGGAGTCGTGCACCGAGTACAGCACGACGACGAGAAGCGGCAGGTAGATGAACAGGAACACGGCGCCGCCCGCCACCCACAGCGCGCCGGTGAGCCAGTCGGGCCGGAGCCGGGCCGTCATGCGCGCCCCTCGCCGGCGAGCCGCGGCAGGGGGGGGGCCGGTGCTCGGACCTCTTCGCCCTGGTAGCTGAAGCGCCGCTCGAGACGGTTGGCGAGCGACAGGAGCAGGAGCACCAGGGTCAGCATCACCACGGACACGGCCGCGCCCAGCGGCCAATTGTAGGCTACGCCGAACAGGCTCACCACCACGTTGGAGACCATCAGGGCGCTGTCGTTGCCGCCGAGCAGCTGGGGCGCGATGAAATCGCCCATGCTGAGCACGAACGCGAAGGTGCATCCCGCCAGCACCCCCGGCAGCGACAGCGGGAGCACGACGTACAGAAACGTGCGCATCCGCCCGGCATAGAGATCGTGCGAGGCCTCCTTGAGACTCCGGGGAATGGACTCGAGGGCCGCGTAAATCGGCATGAGGGTGAACGGCGTGTAGATATGCGTCAGCGCGATGATCACGGCCCACTTGCTGTACAGCAGGAAGGCGAGCGGTTGGTCGACGATCCCGAGATTCACGAGCAGGCCGTTCAGGATACCTCCCTGGCCGAGAATGATCTTCCAACCATAGGCTCGAACGAGGTAGCTCACCCACAGCGGGATGATCACCGCCATGTACAGGAGGTTCTTGTAGCGCCGTACCTTGAAGGCGAGCAGATAGGCCAGGGGATACGCCAGCAGCAGGGCCAGCAGGGTGACGCGCAACGCGATGCCCGCCGAAAACATGAGCGTCTGGGGGTAGAGCGGCGTCCCGAACAGCCGGACGTAGTTGGCGAGGGTCCACTCCCGCACGATGACCTGCGCCTCGTTGACGCGCCACAGCGATTGCACCAGCAGCAGCACGTACGGCACGAGCAGGAAGACCGTGAGCCAGCCCACGGGCAAGAGCGCCGCACGCAGCGTGCGCACGCGAGGATCGCGAGCGAGCCGCGAAGCGTTCATGCGACGAGGCAGACGCCGCGCTCGCGCGGCCAGCCGACGCGCACGGCCTGTCCCAAGGTCACGGTGAGAGCCGTCGGCGCGGCATGCAGGACCAGCGGCGTGCCGCTCGCCAGCCGGAGCCGGAGCTTGATGAGGGAGCCGGCGTAGATCGCCTCGTCCGCCGTGGCCTCGATCACATTATGCCCCGGCGGGATCTGCCCGTCGCTCAAGACCGACAACACCTCCGGGCGCACCGAGAGCCACACCTCCTGTCCGATCCGCAGGCCGGGCGGCGCCGGCGCCCGCAGCAGGTGACCCTCCACGTCCACCGTGGCGTCCTGGCCCGTGAGGTCCTGCAGTCGACCACTGAGGAGGTTCGTTTCGCCGATGAAGTCCGCCACGTAGCGTGAGGCGGGCCGGTCGTAGATTTCCTGCGGCGTCCCGACCTGCTCGATGCGGCCGGCGCGCATCAGCGCGATCCGATCCGACATCGTGAGCGCCTCCTCCTGGTCGTGTGTGACGTAAAGGAACGTGATGCCCACGTGTGACTGCAGCTGCTTCAGCTCGAGCTGCATCTCCTTGCGCAGCTTCAGGTCGAGCGCGCCCAGCGGCTCGTCGAGCAGCAGCAGTTTGGGCTGGTTGACGAGGGCCCGGGCGAGCGCGACGCGCTGTTGCTGCCCACCCGAGAGCTGACGCGGCGCGCGGCGCGCCAGCTGGTCCAAGTGCACCAGTCCCAGCGCGTCGCCCACCCGCTTCACCAGCTCGGGCTTCGGGACGCGCCGCATCTTGAGACCATAGGCGACGTTGTCCCAGACGCTCATGTGGGGGAACAGCGCGTAGTTCTGGAACACGGTGTTGAGCTCGCGCCGGTACGGTGGGAGGTGCTGGATGGGCCGGCCCTCCATCCAGACCTCTCCGGTCGTCGGCTGCTCGAACCCGGCGATGAGGCGCAGGGTCGTCGTCTTCCCGGAGCCGGAGGCGCCGAGGATCGTGATGAATTCGGCCGGAGCGACCGCCAGCGAGACGTCGTCCACAGCCGCGAAGGCGCCGAAGCGCTTCGTGACCCGACGCAGCTCTACGAGGGACTCAGTCAGCTACTTTCCTGCCTTCACCGCGTTCCAGACCTCCTGATATTTGTCCCGCCGCGGGCTCCACTGCCAGAAGTTGACCTTTTCGCCATACTCTGCGATGTCGCGCTGCGTGGCGACCTGCGCCGGCGTCATGTAGGACTTGGCCGCCGGGTTCGCCACGATGTAGTTCGTGACGTCGGTCATGAGCTTCTGAGTGAACGGCTGGGCCGTGTACTCGAGCCAGGCGTAAGCGGCGTCGAGGTTCTTCACACCCTTCGTCATGACCCAGTGGTCCGCCCAGGCCGTCGTTCCTTCCGAGGGGATCAGCTCGCCCGCCGGGAAGTGCGCCTGGCGGAGCTGGGCGGTCATGAGCGGCCAACCCTCCCCGAGGAGAATCTCACCGCTCTGAAACAGCTGCGTCATATCGCCCGCGGTCGCCCAGTACTTGCGGACTTGAGGGCGCAGCTCCAGTGCCTTGGCCTTCACTTTCGCGAGCTCCGCGTCCGACAGGTTATAGAGGTGGCTCCGGTCTTTCGGGTCGTCCAGACCGAGATACTGGGCCACCATCCACAGCGTGGCGATGTCGTCCTGCACGGAGACCTTCCCGCGATACTTCGGCTCCCACAGCACGCCCCACGTCGTCGGGGTGGGTTTCACCTTGGTCGTATCGAAGATCAACGGATTCGGCCCGAACGCCCACGGCACGCCGTGCACCTCGCCGTCCTTCTTCGCCATCGTCAGCGCCCGGAAGCTGGCCATGAGGTCGCCGTAGCTGGGAATGCGCTTCAGGTCGATGGGCGACGAGAGCCCGGCCTGGATGATCTGGGTGACGGCGTCGCTCGAGGGCGACGTGAGGTCGATCGTCTCCGCTCCGCCGGCCCGCAGCTTCGCGACCAGCTCGTCGCTCGAGCCCATGAAAGTGGAGTTGGTCTTGACGCCGCACTGCTCCTCGAACGGCTTTACGAAGCTCGCGTCGGTGTAGCCCTCCCACACCATGAAGTTCAGCTCGCCGCCGATCGGTTTCGGGCATAGCTTGGCGAGGAACGTCTTGGCGTCGGCGAGCGCGTTACCCGTCGGCGTGATCGTGATCTTGGCCGTCGCGCCACCGCCTCCACCCCCCTCCCGGCCTTTGCATCCCGCCAGAGTGACGGAGAGCGCTCCCCCCACCATCAGCGCCGCGACCCCGAGCCACCTTCTGCCGAACATGATCAGACCCTCCCTCTGGACCGGGCGCACGCGATGATCATGCACCCGGTCGGTACGCTGCACGCATCGAACCAGTGATATCCTACACGGCGACCGGGCTTCCGCCACCCTGGGCGCGTGCTAGCTTTCCACGCGCCGTGCCAGCCATTCAGCTGCGTACCGAGATTCCGGGCCCGCAGAGCCGCGCCCTGGCGGAGCGCCGCAGCCGCGCGGTGCCGCAGGGGGTGCCGCTGACCGCGCCGCTTTGCCTGGCGCGCGGCGAGGGCGCCGTTGTAACCGACGTGGACGGTAATCGGCTGATCGACTTCGCCGGCGGGATCGGCGTGCTCAACGTGGGGCACCGCCATCCGGCGGTGGTCGCGGCGGCCCACGCCCAGGTCGACCGGCTGATTCACGCCTGTTTTCAGGTGACGATGTACGAGCCCTACATCGCGGCCGCCGAACGGCTCAACGCGCTCGCCCCCGGCGCGTTCGCCAAGAAGACGCTGTTCCTCAATAGCGGCGCCGAGGCGGTGGAGAACGCGGTGAAGATCGCCCGTTACCACACCAAGCGACCTGCCGTGATCGCGTTCGAGCATGCCTTCCACGGCCGCACCCTGCTCGCCATGACGCTCACATCCAAAGTGATGCCCTACAAAAAGGGTTTCGGTCCCTTCGCGCCGGAGGTGTACCGGCTGCCGTTCCCGTACTGCTACCGCTGCGACGTAGGACCCGCGGGCGGGCGCTGCTGCCTGGCGTCGCGCGAGCACATCGAGGCCCTGGTGGCGGCTAGCGTCGACCCGGAGTCAGTGGCCGCGGTAATCCTCGAGCTCGAGCTGGGGGAGGGGGGCTTCGTTCCCGCCCCGCGCGAGTTCGTCGACGCCCTCGCCGCCTTCGCCCGCGACCATGGGATCGTGCTGATCGACGACGAGATCCAAACGGGCTTCGGACGCACCGGCAGGGTATTCGCGGCCCAGCACTACGGCCTCGAGCCTGACGTCATTGTAACCGCCAAATCGCTCGGTGGCGGCTTTCCCTTGAGCGCTGTGACTGGACGGGCCGAGATCATGGATGCGGCCCACGTGGGCGGGCTCGGCGGCACCTTCGCGGGCAATCCCGTGGCCCTGGCCGCGGCGCTCGCGGTGCTGGATGTGATCGAAGCGGAGCAGCTCGCGAGCCGGGGCGCGCGGGCCGGCGAGCGAGTGCGAGGGCGGTTCTGCGCGCTCGCCGAGCGCCACCGGGCGATCGGCGACGTGCGCGGACTCGGCGCCATGGTCGCGATGGAGCTGGTCACCGACCGGGCCACCAAGGCGCCCGCCAAGGAGCTCGCCACCAGGCTGCAGGCCGCCGCGCTCAAGCGCGGCCTGCTGCTCCTCACAGCCGGCACGTTCGGCAATGTGATCCGCGTGCTCGTCCCCCTCACGGTGGAGGACGCCGTGCTCGACGAGGGGCTGACGGTGCTGGAGCAGGCATTGGACGAAGTGGCCGCCTAGTCCGCGTCGACGAGCGGGACGCCGTATGCGTTCAAGACCCGAAGGATGTCGGCGCGCCGCCGCGCCAGGATTCCTTCCAGCTCCTGCTTGAGGGCGACGTCCTCCCGGCGCACCCCCACGGAGATATCGAAGACGAAGGGAAGGAAGGGAACGTCCACCGCGGGAGCGACGGGGACGAGCTCCAGCTCCACCGGCTGCCGCTTGGCGAAATACCCTGCCAGCGGCCCCCAGACGATGGCCACGTCCACTTCCCCCGCCGCGACCGCGTCCACGATGCGCGCCGGCGGATTCTCCTGTGAGTAGTCGCCGTATACGGTGTATCCGACCAAATTGCCGACAATCCCGCGCCGGCTGAGCGCGTGCACCGGGGGCGTGTTGAAGCCGTCCTCCCCGATGAGCTGCACGCCGATCTTGAGACCCCGCAGGCGGGGATCGTCGAGCGAACGGATGGCGGAATGTCGATCCTTCCTCGAGACAAAGACGTAGGTCGAGCGGTAGTACGGCTTCGTGGTGAGGACGAGCTCGTAGCCGGCCGCCACCCCCGGCATCACATCGCACTTGCGGGCGCGCAGCGTGTTGCGGACGAACCCCCGGCGCTGCGGCCACCAGGTGTACTCGAGACGCGCCCCCATGTCCCTGGCGAGGATCTCCGCGACCCGGTTCTCGAACCCTTCTTCCCGTCGGTTGGAGAAGGGAAGGTTGTTCGGGTCGGCGCAGATTCGGAGCACCCGGGACGGCTCCCGCTTGCCGATGCACGCCGTCGGGAGCACCGCGAGAAGGCCGGCGGCGACCCACGCGAGCCCGATGCTAGCGGGATTGCGGATGGGACGGGGTATCAGCATCTGGTGGCCTGCTTCGCGTTTTAGAACGCCGCGTTCCTCAAGAGCTGCAGGTACACCCGGACCGCGTCCGCGTACGCCTGCACGCCGACACGCTCGTCCGTACCGTGCACCCGTCGCAAGTCGTCCTTCGTGATCGCGGTTCCCATGAACCGTAGCACGTTGGGAGTGAGCCGGGCGTAATGGCGCGAGTCGGTGGCGCCCACCACCAGCCAGGGGGTCACCACCGCGCCCGGGATCACCTGGCGAATGGTGCGCGCCAGCAGCTGGAACGGCTCTCCACCCACACTGGTGACGCCCGATGGATTGCTCTTCGTCTCCTCGAGCGGCGACACGCTGATCCGCGAGTCCCGCACCGCTTGGCGCACGTGCTCGACCACGCTTTCCACGCTGTCGCCGGGGAGAATGCGAAAGTTCACCAGCGCGCGTGCCGACGACGGCAGCACGTTCTCTTTCACCCCAGCCTGGAGCACGGTGGGCGCAGTGGTCGTGCGGAGCATCGCGTTTCCCTGCGGCGTTGCGCCGAACTGGCGCGCCAGGATGCCCCCGAAGAGCCAGCGGTTGGCCATGACGAGCCGGGGGCCGAACGACATCTCGGGGCCCAGGTAGTCGAACATGGTTGCCGTAGGTCCACGGATGGCTCGCGGCATCTGCTGATGCTCGAGCCGAACGATCGCGGCGGCGAGGATGCCGACCGCGGTCTCGTCCGGCGGCATCGAGGAATGCCCGCCCTCGGCCTGGGCCGTGAGCCGGACGGTCACGTATCCCTTCTCGGCAATACCGACCAGGGCAACCGGAGCCGCAATGCCGGCGACCAGTCCGGTAGCAAGCGCGCCGCCTTCGTCCAGCACGAGCTCGGGGTGCACGTTACGTGACGCGAGCAGATCCGCGATGCGACCGGCCCCGCGCCGGCCGCCGACCTCCTCGTCGTAGCCGAACGCGAGGTAGACCGTGCGCCGGGGCTTGGCGCCGGCCGCGACCAGGTGCTCCACGGCCTCGAGAATCCCGACGAGGCTCCCTTTGTCGTCGAGCGCGCCGCGGCCCCACACGTACCCGCCGGCGATCCTGCCCTCGAACGGCGGCTCGGTCCAGCGGCTCTCCGTTCCGGGCTCCACCGGCACGACGTCTTGATGCGCCAGCAGAACGATCGGTGGAAGATTGGGATCGGCCCCCGTCCACTCGTATAGCAGGCCATAGCCGTTCACCTTCTCGAGCTTGAGCGCGGCATGGAGCCTGGGGAACGTCGCCCTCAGGTAGCGCTGGAAGCCCTCGAACTCACGGGCGTCGAACTGGCTCGAGTCCTGATAGGAGACGGTCTTGAAGCGCAGGGCGCCCGCCAGGCGCTG
>Ga0137418_10000619_pt1 | contig 31878 bp, 26 predicted proteins | sample CZODoug3_1_2_16f_FD_122242 | JGI IMG/M metagenome (GOLD analysis project Ga0137418, IMG submission 122242) | Vadose zone soil fungal communities from Angelo Coast Range Reserve, California, USA - CZODoug3_1_2_16fungal (Hybrid Assembly) | ecosystem: Environmental > Terrestrial > Soil > Vadose... | reverse complement strand
GATTTTGAGCGTCAGCGCTTCGGTCTTTTCATCGCGAAGGACTTTGATCGGCACTTCCGTGCCGGGCGAAATATTCGCGACGGTCAGCTTGAGGTGACGGGCGTCTTCCACCGATTTGTTAGCGATGGAGGTCACGACGTCGCCGCTTCTGAGACCTGCTTTGGCGGCGGGGCTGTTAGGCACGACTTCGGCGACCAAGGCACCCGAGTGGGCCGAAAGCTTGAAGGCGGCCGAGAGCTCAGGATTGAGGTCCTGAATCGACACACCCAAGTAACCACGGACCACCTTTCCGTTTTGCACGAGCTGTTCCATGACATTACGAGCGAGATCGCTCGGGATGGCGAGTTGAGTACTCAATTCGAGCAGTGATCCGCAGGAAGGTCCAAGAAACAAGAAACTGCCGAAACTCGCCTGACGTCAGTCGGCCTTGACCCTCGGGGATGTTGGAGGCGACGGGAACCGCCACTCGCCTCATTTGAGAAGTCAACCCGTAGATTTCAGATTTGGGGAAGTTTTCAGTTTCCCTATAAACCCGATCTAGCAAGAACCCGAGCCTTCTGCCAAACCAACAAGTCCCGATAAGAACGCGCCATCATTTCTTCCTGCCGCCATCCTCACCCACTTCGAAGCCTTGCCTACGTTGAAACCTTCGCAACCTTGAAGCTTTGAACCTCAATAGAAACCTCAATAGAAAAGATACTTCCTCCACTTATCATCCGACCGCCCCATCAATCGCATGATGTGCCGGCTGGTGTGGAGATTGAAGGCCCGCGGTTCGCGCAGCAGCTTCATCAGGGCTTCGCTGGGGAGCTGATTCCCTTTCCGACGATTGCAGGGATGGCAACAGGCTACCAGGTTCTCCCAGCTCGACGAGCCACCGCGCGAACGCGGTACCACGTGATCGAGCGTCAATTCGCCCGAGGCTAGTACCACTCCACAGTACTGGCAGGTATTGCGGTCGCGTAGCAAGATGTTCTTGCGAGAGAGCGCACGCGTCTGGTGCGGAATACGGCGGTACTCCAACAACCGAATTACGGATGGGACGCGGACCGCGACCCGCGCTGCGTGCAGAAAGTGCCCATTCTCTTCTTCCGCCATCGCCACGCCCTTGAGCACCAGCACAATCGCGCGACGGGCGGCGCATACGTTGATCGGCTCATACGACGCGTTCAGCACCAGTACCGGCGCATGCAGTGCGTGGGCATTGCCGTAGGTCCCGGCCGCGACCGTGAGCACGCCTGCAGCCGACCGGCCCACCATCGCCCTCATCGAATTATCGATCTTCGCTCCCATAAGACTTGACTCATCCGTGCGCAGCCATGGTCATGTCGGTATCCGCAGCCGGTTCGAGCTGCGCGTGCTGCACCTCGTTCCTCAGAGTACGGGCAATCGTCGCCACCCAGATTCGGGCAGCGCCCGCGCGCCGCAGAATTCGAGCGCATTCCGACGCGGTCGTGCCGGTGGTGAACACATCGTCAACCAGCAAAATCTCGCGTCCCGACACTTGTTCCGGATGCTTTACCCGGAAAGCCCCGCGCAGGTTCTCCCGCCGTTGATGACGCGTCAGCCCAGTCTGCGACTGCGTTTCCCGCACTCGTTCCAACCCGTCCGAGCCCAGGAAGTAGCGCTCTCGGGAAGAGGACAGTTTCAATGCCAGGCGCGTAACCAGCTCCGCCTGATTGAATCCTCGTTGCCGGAGCTTGCTCCGATGCAGGGGCACGGGAATCACCAAGACCTTCGCCTCCCGGAAAGACGCCTCCACTCCCGCGACCACCTCCGCCAGCATGCGTCCCAGCACGTTAGCCGCCGGCCGCACCTGCTGGTACTTCAGCATGTGGATGAGGTCGCGCAAGCCCCCCTCGTAGCTGCCATAGGCCAGGGCCCGCGCGTAGGGCGGCTCCATGCGCCGGCAAAGTCCGCAACGAACTTCGCCATGCTCGCCGGCAAATGCATGCGGGCTGATCAGCCGCTGCCCACAAATCGAACAGAGACCGCCTTCGATGGGGTGGATCGCGTCCAGACAGTTTTCGCACACGGGGAGGCGTGATATTCGGATCAAAGACTCGCCGCAAATGCGGCAATCGGCGGGAAATAACGTAGCAAAGAGGCTGTCAGCTACCTCACCTGCCCAGGAAGCAAAAGAAGACCCTTTGGCTACAGTGTTCGCCTGCGTAGCCCGAGTTCGGTCCTCGCTACTGCTGAAGACAGCCTCCTGTCGTCCGGAGAGTGCATGCGGGCTCCAACCAGACGAACGTTAACACCAGTATAGCGAGGGCAGGAGGCTCACGCAATCCGCTGCCTGTCGCCGCCGTCTCCGTTCGTTCCCTTCTGGATACCCTTTGGTTCAGCCCCATTCCCGGGTGTCTCGATTCCGGCGGAATCAAATTTGCGTTTTTCCGGATGGGGCAACAGGGGCACCCTCGAGGGAAGATATGAGCGGTGGTAACAGTCACCGCACCGGGCTGGCCGCATCGCGAGGAGCCAGAGTCCGTACCTTTCAAACACATTGCGTGGACGCGAGACGAAGCCATCCCGACTCCCGCATCGAGAACACCGGAATTCCTTGAAGAACCGGGACCAAAACGTCTGGCTGGAAGAAACGCGCACCGACAACTCCTGGGGCCCACACAGCCCAAACCGCGGTCACCGTGGCTAGATTCTAACTCCGTTGGGGCCAGCGCAACTGGCTTGTGAGATGACTAGCGCCGCGACCGGAGTTGCCAACCATGGCATCGCACGACGAAAGTGAGCATCGTACTTGTATTCGGCGCTCGCCGCGTGCTAACGTGCGCGGTCGCAGCCAGTGCACGGTATATCTAATTCCAGTAATCACTTGCGAGGGTTCTCATGAGCACTCAAACCGCAACTTCCCCTCCCCAGAAGAAATACCAACCCTACGTGCCCGAAAACATGGAGATGAAAGAATTCACCTTCCGGGCTCTGCTCATCGGGCTGGTGATGACCGCCATTTTGGGTTCTGCGAATGCCTACCTGGGCCTCAAGGCAGGCATGACAATCGCGGCCACCTATCCCGCCGCGGTCATCGGCATGGCCCTGTTGCGTTTGATGAAGGGCTCACTGCTCGAAGAAAACATCGCCCGTACGGTCGGCTCTATCGGCGAGTCGGTGGCGGCCGGAGCAGTTTTCACGATCCCCGCCTTCGTCATGGCCGGACTGTGGCCGGGGCTCACCAAGGATCAGTATTGGAAATCAGTCGCGCTGATGATGATCGGAGGCACCCTCGGCATCCTGTTCGTGACCCTGTTGCGGCGCGTCATGGTCGAAGACCCTGACCTTCCCTACCCGGAGTCGGTCGCCGCTTCTGAAATTCACAAGGCCGGGCAGCAGGGCGCGAAGGCGGCGAAGATCCTTTTCGCCAACATGGGATTCGGTGCCTTCATGTTCCTGCTGGGCGCGATCAACCTATTCCGCCCCAGCAATACGTTGCACGTGAGGATCAGCGAATTGGGAAAGAGACTGCTTCTGCGCACAGGTACCAATCCCAATGTCGCAACTACGGTGACGGGCGGCGCCACACTATTCAACGCTCCTGACATTAGTCCGGCATACTTGGGGGTCGGCTACATCATTGGTCCACGGCTCGCGGCGCTGAACTTCGCCGGTGGAGTGCTGGCCTGGGGCCTGCTGGTTCCACTACTCACCTTTACAGTCGGTCCATACATTCAGACCGCGCAGCCGGGCGGTCAACCTCTCTCGTGGGATCTGCTCGCCGGGGCTATCTATTACTCAATTGTGCGTCCCATCGCCGTGGGTGGAATGCTGGTGGGCGCGTCTTACACACTGTTCAAGATGCGCAAGCAACTCGCCGTCGGCATGGGTCGAGCCATTTCAGACTTGAAGAAGTCTGCCGCGGTACACGCAGCTACCAATCGCACCGAGCGCGACCTCAGTTCCAAGGCGGTTTTTTTGGGCATCGCCCTGGTGTTCGTTGCCATGATTCTGCTTTACCACTACTTCATCAGCGGCGCGGGGAACCTGTCGAGCTCAAGAGTTCTTTCAGGATCGCTGGTCGCAGCCGGCGTCATGATCATCGTCGGTTTCTTCTTCGCTGCCGTGTCGGGGAACCTGGTCGGGATGATCGGCTCCTCCAACAATCCCGTCTCGGGCCTCACATTGTGCACGCTGGTGATCGCTGCGCTTCTGATGGTCGCTTTGGGAGTTTCCGGAGCAGGCGGAGTGGCCGCAGTATTGGGAGTGGCTGCAGTGGTCTGTGTTTCGTCCGCCGTCGCTGGCGAGATGTTGCAGGACTTAAAGGTCGGTCACATCTTAGGCGGCACACCTGCGAAGATGCAGATCGGAGACTTGTTCGGAATTGTGGTCGCCTCGTTGGTTCTTTTCTTTCCCCTCTCCACTTTGGACAGGGTGTATCACTTCGGCACGCCCGAGTTACCCGCACCGCAAGCCGGCCTGATGGCGATGCTCTCCAAAGGCATTGTGGGCGGCGACATGGCATGGCCGCTGGTGGTGGTTGGCATCCTGCTCGGGATTGCCATGATCCTGATCGAAGTAAAGAGCGTAATGCTGTTCTCCGTAGGCATGTACCTGCCGCTGGGAACAACGTTCGCCATTTTCGTAGGCGGCGTGATTCGCTGGGCCACTGACCGGCTGCGTGACAAGCGCAATCTCAATGACGCGCAGAAGGCGCGTGTGGACAATGCGGGAATATTGACCGCCTCCGGCCTGATCGCCGGCGAGGCCTTGTGCGGCATTGGAGTAGCAGCCATCATCGCGCGAAGACTGGCGCGCGATCCTCACGCCGATACGACGTTGTTTCAGTTAGCGATCGGAAACTATCCGATAACCAGTGTCCTGGCCTTGGCGGCGCTGGTGGCCGTCATGATCCTAGTACCCCTGGCGAACGCGGGACGGCCCGAAGATCCCGCACCCCCAACGGCCATCATGTAGCCGGTGTGGCGCGGGCACGGTTGCCCGCGTCCCCGGCAGCGAAGAATCAGTTAACCACCAAGGGCACGAGGCAGACGAAGGAAACAGAAACGCGTTACGATTTCCTTCGTGGTACTTTGTGTCCTTTGTGGTTAGCCCTTTTATGTCGGTTGCCGAGAACATCGCGCAGGTGCGCGAACGAATCCAGACCGCGACCATGCGAGCGGGCCGGGACGCGGGCCATATCGCTCTTATGGCAGTGAGTAAAACCTTCTCTCCCGATTCTATTCGCGAGGCCTACCGAGCCGGCATCCGTCACTTTGGAGAAAACCGAGTCCAGGAGTTTGCCAGCAAGATCGAACACTTGCGCGATCTTGGGGAGGCCCGCTGGCACATGATCGGCCACCTCCAGTCCAACAAAGCCGCGAAAGCGTTAGAGTTGTTCCATGCGGTCGACTCGGTGGACTCACTCAGACTCGCGGAAAAACTGAATGAGGCCGCGATCAAAGCGAATAGCAGGCTGGCTGTCCTGATTGAAATCAACGTGGGCGGCGAAGAGGCCAAAAGTGGAGTGGCACCCGGCTCGCCGGAGCTGACTCATCTTCTTTCTGCAGCCCAACAGCTTGATCATCTGCAAGTCAGAGGCCTCATGACCGTCCCGCCATTCTTCGACGATCGCGAGGCAACGCGCCCTTACTTTCGCAAATTGCGAGAACTGCGCGACCAGATCGCGGCGCGCAATCTGCCCGGCGTCGAAATGGCGAGGCTCTCCATGGGTATGTCGCACGACTTCGAAGTGGCCATCGAAGAAGGTTCCACCTGCGTGCGCGTGGGAACCGCGATCTTCGGAGAGCGGAATCGCAAGCTATGAGGTGGCGTTTCGCAGAAGCCATCTTTTGACTGGCACAGAACCCGTGATTCTCATCCAGGAAAGCGCCGGAGGAGTGACGTTCGCGGTCAAGCTACACCCCCGCGCGAAGAAGAACGGCATCACAGGAGAGTTGGGTGACGCGCTGAAATTGGCGGTGACAGCGCCTCCCGTGGAGGGCGAGGCGAACGAAGCCTGCATCGAATTCTTCGCGAAACTTTTGAAGGTACCGCGTTCGTCCGTTAGCATTGCTGCCGGCCAGACCAGCCGCAACAAAGTGATTCGGGTAGCGGGATTAAGCGCGCGCGAGGTTCGAGATCGATTGGTCGTTTGAAGGCGGGCGAGAGTGCCCGCCCCACAGGATCCACCCCAGGAGGATCCACCCCAGGAGCCGCCATTTGTCTCTTTCCGAACGCTTCCACGAGATTCGCACCGGCTTTGAGCGCCCCTTCTGGGTCGCCAACATCAGCGAAATTTTTGAGCGCCTCTCCTACTATGCCGTCTTCGCCGCGCTCGCGCGTTACCTGCACGAAGCCCTGCAGTTTCCTACCGATCAGGCGGCCAGTCTCAGCGGCGTCTTTGGCGGCGCCGTTTGGGTGATGGCGATTTTCGGAGGTGCGCTTGCCGACCACATCGGTTTTCGCCGCGCGCTCTCGCTGGCCTACTTCATTCTGAGTTGCTCGTATTTCCTGGTGGGCTCCATCGCGGCTCCTTGGCTGGCGCCGGTGCGAAATGTCCTTCCACTTGGAGTCATGGTCGGGATAGTTCTATTCCTGCCGGCTCTGGGCGTAGCCTTGGTCAAACCCAGTGTAGTGGGCACGACGGCGCGCTGTTCGAGGGAGAGCGTCCGTTCCATCGGGTATTCGATCTACTACACCCTGGTAAATATTGGCAGCTTTCTTGGCCCCTTTCTCGCCGGATGGGTTCACGCGCATATGCGGGTGGAGAATGTTTTTCGTCTGGCCGCGCTCAGCGTCTTCCTGATGTTCATTGGCGTTCTGATCTTCTTCCGGGAGCCAAGGCGCAGCGACGAGCAGCCAACCACGACCCTCGTGCAAGTGGGCCGCAACCTGTTGACGGTACTGGGCAACGGGCGATTCGTGCTTTTCCTGTTGATCTTTTCGGGCTATTGGATCGTCTTCTGGCAGCAGTACCTGATCCTCCCCATTTACATCCACGACTACGTGGACCCCAGAGCCAATACGGAGCTCATCCTGATCGCCGACCCACTAATCGTGATTACCTTGACCGTCGCAGTAAACGCGGTCACTCGCAAGATTTCATCTTTGCGCGCGATCACGCTGGGAACACTCATCACCGCGCTGGGATGGCTCGCTCTCAGTTCGCACCCGCGCGTTTGGATGGCGGTCGCGGCCCTTATCATCGTAGCTCTTGGAGAAATCATCCAGTCACCCCGCTACTATGAATACATTTCGCGTCTCGCACCTCCCGGCCAGCAGGGGACCTACATGGGCTTCGCGTTCCTACCCATCGGCATTGGTTCTCTGATTGGCGGCAAGTTTGGGGGAATGCTCGTCCACCACTTCGGAGAGGTGCAGCACCATCCCGAACGCATCTGGTGGTCTGTGACCGGGGTAGGAGTAGCAACCGCAGTGTTGCTGTGGCTTTACGACAAGACGGTCAGAACCGAGAAAGGGGCTTCTGCTGGTTCGGAGCCTTCACGCGCACATGGATGAACCAATACCCAAACACAAAGCTCCCTCCTACATTGCCGCTCACGTCCGCCGCGTCCTGAAGGACGGAGGCTCGGCCCCTCATGCCGAGGGCGTGCAATGGTTCTTCAAAGAGGAGATTAAGTCGCGCGGATGGCACACCGCAGAACTGCGGAAAGTCGCCGTCCGCTTTCGACGTACCCTTGTTCATGAACGCGGTCGCGACTTCCTGTTGCAAGTCGCGGACCACGTCTTCCGCGGTCGCGTCCTGGAAGAGAAGGTTTTTGCTGTGTTTCTGCTCGAGAAGCTGGTCGACAAATTTGGCGATCCCGAATTCCGCCTGTTCGAGTCGTGGCTATCGCGCATCAGCAGCTGGGCCGACCACGACGCACTAGTGCATTACCTGATCGCTCCGATGATCGCCGCAAAAACAGCCCGCACCAGAGGTGTCTTTGTTTGGGCGAAGTCCCCTGATCGCTGGCACCGTCGAGCCGCTTGCGTGGCTCTGATTCAGGGAACGCGACGGAAGATGTTCCTCCCTCAGATTCAGCGCCTTTCGAATCTCCTGCTGCGCGACGAAGACGACATGGTGCAGAAAGGCCTCGGTTGGCTTTTGCGCGAAACCGCCAAGGCAGATCCGAAGCGCACGATCCCGTACCTCATGAAAATTCGGCAGAGGGCGCCGCGGCTCGTACTCCGCACAGCGTGTGAAACCCTGGCACAACCAGACCGCACGAAAATACTGGTGCAGCTTGCCGCCCCCACACCAAGGCTGGTTCTCTAACTACTGCGAGAATTCGCCTAAATCGTCCTACTTGTTTAAAATAACCATTTGCTCATGAATCTCCCAGCCATTCAGGCCGCGCTGCGGGAACGCAACATCGACGCGTGGCTTTTCTATGACCATCACCATCGCGATCCGATCGCCTACCGGGTGCTCGGTCTGCCAACTACACTCATGGTTACGCGCCGCTGGTTTTACCTGATTCCCGCGCAGGGTGAACCGCTCAAACTAGTCCACAAGATCGAGGCCGGGCATCTGGACACATTGCCTGGTTCCAAGCGAAGCTACGCGGGCTGGCAGGGACTCTTCGACAGCCTCAAGACGATCCTTGCGGAGCACCGCGACATCGCCATGCAGTACTCGCCCAACAACAGCGTGTTCACGATCTCCCTGGTCGACGCAGGCACCGTAGAGATCATGCGCGGTCTTGGTAAGAACGTCGTAAGTTCCGCCGACCTGGTCGCGCAATTTGAAGCCACTTTTACCGATGAACAAGTGCAGTCGCACTTCGCCGCGCGTGATGCGATCGACAACATTACGGCTGCGGCCTTTCAGGAGATCGGCCTCCGGGCGCGCAACGGCGGCACGACCGAGTACGCGATGCAGCAATGGTTCATGGAAGCCTTTCGTCGCGAGCACCTCATCACGGACGACCCGCCCATCGTGGCCGTAAATGCCAACAGCGGCAATCCTCACTACGAACCGCATGCTGAAGGCTCCGCTCCAATTCGCGAAGGAGACTTCGTGCTGCTCGATGTCTGGGCAAAGAAAGACACGCCCGGCGCGGTCTACTACGACATCACCTGGACCGGCTTCGTCGGCAAAGCACCGTCCGACAAACAGCGCGAGATCTTCCAGATCGTCCGCGACAGCCGCGATGCGGGGGTAAAGACTGTGCTCGAGGCCACCGCCGTGGGCCAACGAATGGCAGGCTGGCAGGTCGACCGCGCGGTTCGAGACCACATCAAGAAAGCCGGCTACGGCGAGTATTTCATCCATCGCACCGGACACTCGATCGGCACCGAAGTGCACGCCAACGGGGCCAACATGGACGACCTCGAAATTCATGACGAACGGCAAATCCTGCCGAACTCCTGCTTTTCGATTGAACCGGGCATCTACTTGCCCGAATTCGGCGTGCGCAGCGAAGTCAATGTGCTGGTCCGGCCCGACCGTGCGGAAGTTACCGGGAAAATCCAACGCGAGATCGTGACCATCTGAATGTCGAATTCCACGACTGATAAAGCGAAAGCCGCCGACACTCCCAAGACCGAGACACAGCCAGTCACCACCATGTCGGTGGTCGTTCCGGCCATCGCATGGCTCATCCCGGGCGCGGGGCACCTCATCCAGAAACGCTATGGCCGCGGCCTTCTGCTCATGGCCTCCATTTTCACCATGTTCCTGCTGGGACTGGCCCTGCAGGGCCGCGTCTATAAGCCGAATGGTGGTGACATCCTGGACATGCTGGGCTTTGTCGGAAACATCGGAGCGGGCGGGCTCTATATCGTCACGCGAGCCATGGACTGGGGTCAGGGTGCCATCGCCCGTGCGACTGCGGACTACGGAACAAAGTACCTAATCGTGGCCGGCCTATTGAACTTCATCGCGGTGGCTGACGCCTACCACATCGCCATCGGAAAGAAGCAATGACGATCCAGCTCTCTCATTTCAGCGCCGCCATTTTGTTCGCCCTGTTTTCCTCAGTGGTGTTTGGCATCACGCAACGCAACACCACCCGCGAGATGGTCCGCTACGGCCTCTATTGTTTCGCCATGTTCGCTGGCGGAGTCATTGCAGCGGGTTGGGTGATGTGGCTGTTGCGTAGATAGCTCGTGTCTCGCAGCTACTCCTCCCACACAAACGCGTCAAACACTCGTTGCGCGTCGAACCCCAATCTCCTGTAGAGTTCCACCGCGCGCACATTGGCCTCGGTCACCGTCAGTGACAACATCGAGAACTTGCGCGTGCGCAACTGGTTCGCCGTGCAGGCCAGGAGTGCCTCGCCAACGCCTTGTGATCGATATTCCGGCAGCACGCAGACCTGCGTGACGTGTCCCACGTCATGCCGCACCCGCGAACACAGGATCAAACCCGCCATCTGACGGCGGGCCTTGTGCGTCACGATGAAGGACGACTCGGCATCGAACAAGCCGCATCCGGGAAAACGCACAATGTTGTTAAGAAATCGCAGCGATCCACTCAACGTGCGGTACTGGTCGTTGATCTCGGAATCCACGTGCCCGCGATAGGCAGCGGTAATGACTGCGGCGGCAGACTGATAATCGCCGTCGGTCCATGGACGGACCTCGAAATCGGGATAAATCGAAGTCGCAAGCCGCGAGGCCCGGCTCAATGGCATAGCCATAAACAGCCGCGGATGCCGCCGGAATCCCTGATCCAGGAACGGCCGCGCCAGCAAACCTGCTTCGTGCACCAGCAGCTGCGCCTCGATACGATGTACACCCGGCGATTGCTGAAGCGTCTCGATCACATGCATCAGCAGGCGACCTTCGACCTCGTGCGCCTCCGGCAATCGACCGCCGTTGGCCACGAACAAATCGCCAATCACGCCTTTGCTTCCCTCGTAGACAAAGAATGCGTACCCGAAGATGCGCCCTCGCTCGATCGCCGCATATCCCGGCAAGATCTTGGCATCCACATAGCGCAGGATCATGTCCGCCGAACTGGTGTAGTCCCACGAGAGCAGGCGCGACCAGACGTGGGTCTCGTCGTCCAGCAGGGGGCGTAGATCAACGGAAGAGAAGTGCCTGAGGTCGAGAATCTCCACGGGGCTCCAACAGCACCTCGGCCGGACAGCGCATCGTGAGCGGCGCGAACAAAAGAGTCTAGTGCTTCCTCTGGCGGGTAGGCAAACGGGGAAAGAGTGGATCATTGGCGAGGGAGGTACTGGGAGCAAACATTCAACACTCAGCAATCATCATTCAGCCGTCAGTCGCCGAGCGCTGCAAGGGAACGACTACCAGGGATGACAGGGGCCTGCGAGTTCCTAAGGTTGAATGCTGAGTGCTGCGTCCTCAATTGCCGGCTTTTGCCACCCAGTAGTACTCCAGCCCCTGCGAAGCGAACGTCCCCAAATGCGCCACGCGGCGGTTGCCCACGAACTGGCCGATCGAATCTCGCGAACCTTCGGGAGCAATCAGCAGGTGCTCTTCAGTGGGGACCTGTCGCAATTCGTAACGGCTGATGGTTTGATTGCGGTAGAAAGCAAGGCCGTACTCCGCCTCCCGCTTCACGCCGAACACGGCGACCGGAAGTGGCCGCGTTTCCATCTGCGCCAACCGGATGGCAAGCGGCCTCGCGGAGAGCCTGGCATCGATCTGCACGGCTCCGATCTTGATGGCGGCGCCAATTGTGACCACCACGGCAATCAACGTGACAAACCGGAACATGCGCAGTCCCAGCTTAGTGCGAAGAGTGACTGTGATCCCGACCAGGAAGATGAGTGCGATCAGGCACGCAACGACCGTGCTCATCGTTCGCGGCGCGACGTAGTGCAAGAAGTACCAAACCGTCAAAGCGGGAAGCATGCCGCAAATCAGAGCGTGTAGTCCAACCATCCACATGGCCGGCGGCCCCTCGTCTTCAGTATGCTGGCGCAGGTACTCGGCTACCAGCAACGTGCCTGCGGGCAGCGCGGGCAGAATGTAGCCGGGCAATTTCGACTGCGAAAGGGAAAAGAATAACATCGGCACGATGAGCCAAAGGATGAGGAAGACGTTGAGCGCATCTCCCGTGTCCAACAATGCTGCACGTTCCGACCACCAGGCTCGCACGATTTCCACAAAGCCGGTCGCGATCACCACCGTCCAGGGCAGCAATGCAAGAAGTACGACCGGAATATAAAACCAGAACGGTTGTCTGTGGTGGTACAGGTTGCTGCCGAAGCGCGCGAAGTTGTGCTCGAGGATGAATACACGAAAGAACTCCGGATTGTGGATTTGCACCGCAACGTACCACGGCAGAGCAATCAGAACGAACAATAGCATCCCCGGAATCCAGAGGGTGGTGAGAATGATTCGGGCTTTCCTGGCCGCGATGGCAAACAGCAACACGATAGCCGCGCCCAGGACCGGCGCGACCGGTCCCTTTGCCAGCGTTGCCAGCGCCAGAAACAAGTAGAACACCGCCAAATAGACCCTGTGCGACGTTTCCCACCACGCGTACCATGCCAGCATCGCGAGCGTGAACATCGCCGCCAACGGCATGTCAGGAGACGCGGCATGAGCGAAGCCCACGACGCCCGCAGCCGAAGCCGTTATCAGCGCGCCATCGAGATGAAATCCCGGGCGGAGTCGGCGTAAGAAGAAATAAACGCCCAGCACCATGAGCGACGCATCCAGTGCCGACGGCAGCCGCGCCGCCCAATCGCTCACTCCAAAAACACCGTAAGCAAGCATCGCTTGCCAGTAATACAGGACGGGCTTTTCCAGCCATGCTTTGCCGCCGAGTGTCGGCGTGATCCAGTCATGCCGCTCCAGCATCGCGCGAGCAACCTGCGCATAACGCGGCTCGTCGGCGCCCAGCAGCCCGAACTGGTTTAGTCCGTAGAAGAAAAGAAAGATGCAGAATCCCGCCAGCAAAAGCCAGTCCGTGCGAGTCCGCGGATTCACAGGAAAACTCGTGTTGGTCGAGGGTGGAGGAACCGTATCTGGTTCATGCCGGCGCGTAATGTTTCACACGCAAATACAGAAGTCGGAGCGGAACCCTATCCGCTATTGAGTCGAGTCGATCGGGCGAATCAGTGCAAGCATGCGAGCTACCGCGATTGAAAGCGGCCCATCCATCGAACAGCCGCTGGCACATTCGTGTCCGCCGCCGCCGAAACGCTCTGCAATGTTCGCCACATTCAGCCCGCCCTTGCTGCGCAGGCTCACGCGGTAGCGCCCGTCCGGCATTTCACGGAAGAATGCGGCGACCTCGACATCCTGAATGGAAAGTGCGTAGTTCACGATCCCTTCGCAGTCTTCCTCTTTGGCCTGGCTGCGTTCCATCTGCTCGCGGGATACCCAAATCCACGCCAGCGGGCCTTCGCGGTGAAGATTGGTGAGCGCTGCGCCCAGCACGCGCATCTTCGCTGTAGAGTGCGCGAAGTAGATGTTCCGTGCGCACTGAAAAGGATCCGCCCCAGCCAAAACGAGCTCCCGCGCCAGCGCGAAGGTGTGCTCGTTCGTTCCCTTGAACATGAACGACCCGGTATCGGTCATGAGCCCCGTGTACAGACACGTGGCGATTTCAGCAGTAATCTTGACGCCGGCCGCTCGTCCCAAGCAATACACCAGTTCAGCCGTCGCAGTGGCGTGTGGGTCGATCCAGTTCACGTGCGCAAAAGGACGCCCGCTGGTGTGATGATCGATACTGATCAGAAAGCGATCTTCCAACCCTTCCAAGCGAGTCCGCTGGATACTGTCGCACTCCAGGATAATGGCCGCCTCGTAATTCCCGTTCACCCGATCAGTCTGTACAACCCGATCTGCAAACGGAAGCGGCTGATAGATGCGCGGAACCGGATCGTGCAGGACGACCTCCGCATCTTTGCCGAGCAGGCGCAGGATCTGGCAGCAAGCCAGTGCGGAACCGATCGCGTCCCCGTCCGGACGAGCATGCGAGGTCAGCACGAATCGGGTGCGCTGTTCGATGTGTTGGAGTACTTCCTTCAGCATCGGTTTAAGCTCGTCGGTTGCCGGACTGGCTGGCGCTTCGTTTCTTTGTTCGATTCAGGAGCTCGTCAATCCGGGCTTCATAGTGATGTGACCGGTCCAGGATAAAGAGCAACTCGGGCGCACGACGCAAGTGCAGACGTTCCACCAGTTCGCGGCGCACATATCCATTGGCCGCTTGCAGGCCTTCCATTGTTTCCTCGGCTTGCGCGTCGTCTCCCGCTACCACCACCATCACGCGCGCCGACCGCGAATCCGGGGCGAGATGCACTTCGCTCACATTCACCAGGCCGATGCGGGGATCGCTGAGTTCGCCCTCGAGAATGGTCTCGATTTCTTCGCGCAATCTTTCCCCGAGCCGCTCCCGATGATACTTCTGCCCACGCCGTTCCACTTGAATTACCTCGGAGTAAAACTGATTAGATTATCAAAAAGTGACCTGCCGGGGAGGAAGTCTTACGGGCAGGCTCAAGATGAAATTCGTCTACAAGAACTCCACAAAGGAATCTGTAACTTCCGCACCGCCATTGTTGGCGATGCGTGTCGCTTGCCGCTCAACGTTCCTCATCAGTCCATCGAGATAGTCACGCGAATCAGAAACACTCACCACTCCAATCGTCGCGCGATTCCAAATATTCGTGGCATCCAATTCCGCCACAGCCACGTTGAAATGCGCCCGCAAACGATCCTTCACGCTGCGAACGACCTGCCGTTTGTCTTTCAAGGACTGGGCGGCTTCGACGCTCAACTCGAGGGTGAGAAAAGCAATTGGCATCAGTTCTCAGTACTCTGTTTTCAGTTCTCAGAGGGACACCACCTTCAGACTCACTGAGAACTGAGAACCGAGAACTGGGAACTGCCCTAAGCTATCACTTCGGCGGCAATCCGCTCGGTCACGAATGCCTCGATCACATCCCCAACTTTAATGTCTCCATAGTTGGCGATCGCGATACCACATTCCATACCGTTGCGCACCTCGCTGGCGTCATCCTTGAAGCGCCGCAGCGAAGCAATCTTGCCTTTGAAGACCACCACGTTGTCACGCAGCAGCCGCACCTCGGAATCGCGCTTGATGAGGCCATCCACCACCTGACAACCCGCGATCGTACCCACCTTCGGAATGCGGAAGGTCTCCCGCACATCGGCGCGTCCCTGGTAGGTCTCCTTGATGGTCGGTTCGAGCAGGCCTGTCATGGCGCGCTTGATCTCATCCTGCAGTTCGTAAATGATCGAGTGCAAGCGGATGTCGACCTTGTCCTGGTCGGCAAGTTCCTGCGCCTTCCGTTCCGGTCGCACGTTGAAGCCAATGATGATGGCATTCGATGCCGACGCCAGCAGCACATCGGACTCTGTGATCGCGCCTACGCCAGAGCGCAGCACCTTCAATCGCACCTTGTCGTTCGAAAGCTTCGAAAGCAAGTCCACCAGGACTTCGACCGAGCCGCCAACGTCGCCCTTAAGAATGATGTTGAGTTCCTTCGTACCGGCGGTCTTCAACTGTTCCGCCAGGCCCTCGAGAGATACACGTGAACTCTTGGCCAGCGCAGCTTCGCGGGCCTTTTGCTCGCGATACTCAGAGATGCCACGAGCCTTGTCACGGTCGGCCACCACGACGAACTGATCGCCCGCCTGCGGCAAGCCCTCCATACCAAGAATCTCGACGGGAGTAGAGGGCGGCGCCTCTTCCAACTGCGCTCCACGATCGTCGAACATGGCGCGCACTTTGCCGTACACGTTGCCGACGACAAAGTTGTCGCTCGCGTGCAAGGTTCCGTCCTGAACGAGAACCGTGGCAACAGGTCCACGCCCGCGATCCAGTTTGGCCTCGAGCACCACGCCGCTGGCCGAACGATCCGGATTCGCCCGAAGCTCCTGCAGATCCGCCACCAGGCAGATCATTTCCATCAGCAGGTTCAGATTGGTTTTCTTCTTCGCGGAGACGTCGACGAACACGGTCGTCCCCCCCCAGTCTTCTGGCATCAATCCACGATCGGCGAGCTGCTTCTTCACGCGGTCGGGCATTGCATCCGGCTTGTCGATCTTGTTGACCGCCACGATAATCGGCACTTCCGCCGCATGCGCGTGATCGATCGCTTCCAGCGTCTGCGGCATCACTCCGTCATCCGCAGCTACGACCAGCACGACAATGTCCGTGGACTTCGCGCCCCGCGCGCGCATGCGCGTGAAGGCCTCGTGACCGGGCGTATCGAGGAACACGATTTCGCGCCCATACGCCGGCGATTCTTTGTCTTGGATTCGCACCTTGTAAGCGCCGATATGCTGCGTGATCCCGCCCGCTTCGCCTTCCGCAACACTGGTCGAACGAATCGAGTCGAGCAGGGTAGTCTTGCCGTGATCGACGTGGCCCATGATCGTGACGACCGGAGGCCGTGGTATTGCTTCGGCGGCACCGTCTTCGCCGGTGGCCGCCGCGTCGGCAATTTCCTTCTGCGCCTGCTCTTCGAAGCTGATCACATTCGTGTCAGCTCCAAAGAAGCGTGCCATCTCGCTGGCCAGTTCCGCATCGAGCGTCTGGTTGATGGTCGCGAACACGCCCCGCGCCAGCAACCGAGCGATCAAGTCCTTAGCGCGAATATCCAACTTCTCCGCCAGATCCTTTACGCTGATGCCTTCCGTGATCGTGATGCTCCGCGTGATGGGCTGTGGCTCGTTCGAGAGCGATAGCCGTGGTGGCGGAACATAGCCCTTCATCGGGCCCTCCTTCACACCGCGCGGCACGTAGCGCTGGCCCGGGCGCCGCGATGGCCCACCCGGACGACTTCCCGGACGCGTGGCTCCCGGAGGCGCCATAGGCGCGCCTGGACCAACGCCCAAAGGACGAGCGCCGGTGGGCGAGGACCGCGTGGGATGCATCGGACGACGCTCACCCGGACGTAGCGGCGGACGCGGCGCTCCCGGAACTTGCGGGCGCGGCCGCTGGAAAATAGGCTGACCCGGCACCGGGCGTCCGGGCGCAGGACGCGCCGATCCGATCGGAACTCCCGGTTGCACCGGCTTTGGAGGCGGCGCCTTGTACACAGGCCGTGGTCCGGTCTGCGGAACAATCATGCGCGGCGGTGGCGCGACTGGTGCTGCAGACTTCGCGGGAGTCGCCGCCACGGGCGCTGCCGGCTGAGCCGGAGCCGCGAGCGGCGGTGCTGACGTCGCTTCTAGGGTGGTTTCCGTCTGCGCAGCGACAGGCGGAGGTGCAAGTGGACGAGGCGGACCTGCAACTGGACGAGGCGGAGCTGCTGCGGCAGGTGGAGCAGCCGTCGGTGCCGGCTTCGCTGCCGGCGCAGTCACGGGCGGAGCCGGCGGCCGAATCACCGAAGGCGCAGGCCGCGTGGTCTGCGGCGTAATGAAGCGCGGGGCTGGAGTCGGCGGTGCAGCCGGTTTCGCTACGGGCGGAGGCGGAACTGGAGTCGCGGTCGCCGCAGGCGCCGTGGTCTTAGTCTCGACGGGCGGGCGCGGTGACGCAGGGCGCGCTGGAACAGGCGGAGCCGCGGCAGCCTGCTGCTTCTGCGTGATCAGCTTCAGAACGTCGCCCGGCTTGGAAATGTGGGATAGGTCGATCTTGGTCTTGATTTCGTCGGCCTCACGCGTCGAACGCGCGGACCGGGCCGGAGCGGCCTCGGCAGTTGCGCGGAAGTTCGCCCGCACCTTGTCTGCCTCGAAGTCCTCGAGTGAACTGGAATGGGTCTTCTTCTCGGTGACTCCGACTTCCGTGAGGACATCGAGAATAGCCTTGCTTTTGACTTCCAGCTCCCTGGCCAGATCGTTAATTCGAATCTTACTCATCCGCCCTTTCTTTGCCCCGCCACCGCTCCTTACGTCTTCATAGCGACCTCACGGAGTCAGCGTTGCATGCCAGCCCGCCGCCTAAGCGACGACCGCAGAGAATCCTGATCACTGTTTTGGTTCGGCGGAGGTGTCTTCCTTCCCGCCTTCCACTGCATCGCCCGATTCATCGGCCGACCCGGGTTCTGTTTCCTCGGCCGCAGCGGCGACTTCTTCGATTTCGCCTTCCACCGGCGCTTCGGCAGCGACTTCTTCCGCGGCAACTTCCTGGGCTTCGCCCTCGGGAACTGCCACGGCCGCTTCTCCACCGTCTAGGCTGGAAAAGTAATTATTGACCGCCAAACTGATTTTTTCCACCGTTTTGGGCCCAATTCCCTCGATTGCCTCAAGTTGCTCGGGCGTCATATCGGCCAAGGCCTCGACCGTGGTGATGCCTGCCGCACTGAGCTTCTCGATCAAGCCCTCGCCCAGACCAACCAGACTCTCCAGGGGGGTCGCCGTCTGTGAAACCAGCGCCGACATCTGCTGCTCCACTTCCTGGCGCTTCTCTTCCTCGCTCTTGATGTCAATCTTCCAGCCCAGCAGTTTCGCCGCTAGCCGGACGTTCTGGCCCTTCTTGCCGATGGCCAGCGATAGCTGGGTATCATCGACCACCACTTCGAGATGTTTCTCCGCCTGATCAACCACCGTCACCCGGCTCACCTTCGCCGGCTGCAGTGCCTTCTCCGCAAACGTCACCGGATCCTCGTGGTATTCGATGATGTCAATTTTTTCGCCGCGTAGTTCGCGGATGATCGACTGCACGCGCATGCCCTTCATTCCCACGCAGGCCCCGACCGCATCGACATCCTTGTCTTTCGACATCACCGCAATCTTTGTCCGCTCGCCGGCCTCGCGAGCAATCGCACGGATCACCACGGTCCCGTCGTAAATTTCGGGGACTTCGGTCTGAAACAGATGCTGCACCAGTTCGGGCGCAGCTCGCGAAACCACCACCTGCGGGCCTTTCGACGCTTTCTCGACACGCGAGATGATCACGCGCACGCGCTCGCCCATTGCAAACGATTCCAGCCGCGATTGCTCCTTGCGGGGCATGCGCGACTCGGCCTTGCCAATGTCGAAAATCACATCGGGCCCTTCCACCCGCTTCACCGTCGCATTCACAATCTCGCCCACGCGCGAGATGTACTCGTTGTAAACCGTGTCGCGTTCCGCCTCGCGCACCTTCTGAAAAATGACCTGCTTGGCCAGTTGCGCAGCAATCCGCCCCAGGATTCCTTCTGTGACCTTCGGAATCTGCAGCTCTCCCCCGACTTCGATGCTCGGATCGACCTTCCGCGCTTCATCGATGGTCACCTGTAGGACGGGATCCTCCACCTGCTCTGGAGTCTCGACCACAGTCTTCACCGCAAAAGCGCGGATCTTGCCGGTATCTTTGTCCAACTCCGCCCGCAGATTTTCCTGCGTCTTGTAGTATTTGCGGGTCGCGACCACAATCGCGTCTTCCACCGCACTCACTACAATCTGCGGATCAATCCCTTTTTCCCGGCTCAGTGCGTCGATCGTGTTGTAAAGCTCGCTTGCCATAAGAGAAATCCGACATCAAGAACGCAGGTTTCAATGTTTCAAGGTTTGCAAAGTTTTAAAATTGAAAATTCTCAACCCAAAACCGAACCTCCCGCGCTTCGCGTCTTTGAAACCTTCAAACTTTAAAACTCTGAAACTTTTCTAAATCTCCGGCACTAAATTGGCCTTCTCCACATTCGCCAGCTCGATCTCGAGCTTCTGCGGCGCATCTGCTGCCGGACGATGCTTTCTTCTGGCCGCGCTCAGGTCTAGGGTGAGGCGGCCTTCGCGAAAACTGTCCAGCCGACCCTCAAAGTGCCGATCGCCATTCACTGGCTCCCGGGTCATCAGCTTCACTCGGCTGCCCGTGAATCGTTCGTAGTCACTTGCTCGAGACAACTTGCGGTCGAGCCCGGGAGACGAAACTTCCAGCACGTACGTTCCACCCGGCACCGCATCTTCCACGTCGACAATCGTCCCGAACTCGCGACTGAAGCTCGAACAGTCTTCATGCGTCACACCGGCAGGCTTGTCGATGAAGACCCGAAGCATGCGACCCTTGCCGGCACCGTGAAACTCAATCTCCACCACCTCAAGCCCACTCGAGGCGGCCACCCGGTCCGCAATGCCTCGCACTCGATCTTCGTCAAATGCCATGTATCCAGTAGCTTAGGAGCTTTTCGCCCCGTCGCATCCAGGCGCAAACTAAAAAGTGGGCTTGCGCCCACTGGTGTGCCTCGCCAAATGCTCGTACTACACAACAGTTTTCAATAGTTGAATATACGCCGGTTAGGGCGAAAAGACAAACCAGCGAACTGGCCCCGCGACGCGTGTATGAGGAACGAAAACGTCCCGCTTAACCCCCTCGTGAGAGACTATTGCAGGCCGACTGAGTCAGCTTCACAGCGCAATAAGGATTAGCGAGTCCGCCCGTTACTCTGCAGCTCGGTCCATTCACCGAGCCAGGTGCTAGGGTAGAAAAGTAGATGTTCGTCCCTCCGCTCGATACTTGATTATCGATCACTTCGACCCTCGCTGCGGCGTCACGCACGCGTACGCGCCCCCTCCAGAACATTCTAGCGAGCGATGTCTAAAATCGAGACAACCGTTTCACAAAAACGGTTAAACGCTTAGGATGCCCCCAGGCAGGCATCTCCAGCCGGGACGAAGGTTTCCGGGTGAGACTCCTGATTTTTGGTTTTCGCCGCCTCCCTCCAATCCTCCTCGGACAATTCCAGGGAAGGGAGGCACCCGTTGAACTCATTTGCCACTATCCGCCCGCCCTCCCTACAATAGAAAAATCCGTTGAGCTCGGAATCTATTTATGATCCATTTCCCAGTTCCTGAGGCATTGACCTTTGACGACGTGTTGCTGCTCCCCAGTCGCTCCGACGTAGTCCCGGCGCTCGCCAGCACGCACACTCATCTCACTCGCAACATTCAGCTCAACATCCCAATTGTCAGCGCCGCCATGGACACCGTCACCGAGTCCCACATGGCCATCGCCATCGCCCAGCAGGGTGGCCTCGGCATCATCCACCGCAACCTGACCATCGAGCAGCAGGCGAACGAAGTTGATAAGGTGAAGCGCTCGGAGAGCGGAATGATCGTCGACCCGGTCACCATGTCACCCGACGCCAAGGTTTCCGATGCGCTGGAAGTCATGCGCAAGTACAAGATCTCCGGCGTCCCCATCACCCAAAACGACGGCCGGCTGGTCGGCATTCTTACCAATCGTGATCTCCGCTTCGAAACCCGCTTCGATGTCCCCATCCGCAACGTAATGACCAAGGACCACCTCATTACCGTCCCGGTGGGGACCACTCTGGAAGAAGCCGAGAAGATTCTTCACGAGCATCGGGTCGAGAAATTGCTGGTCGTCGACGACAAGTACAACCTCAAAGGCCTGATTACCGTTAAGGACATTCAGAAGAAATTGAAGTATCCCAACGCCGCCAAGGATTCGCAGGGAAGGCTGCGCGTAGGTGCCGCTCTGGGCGCCACTGGAGACTTCCTGGAGCGAGCGCAAGAGTTGGCAAGTGTCAAAGTCGATGTGGTTGCGATCGACAGCGCACATGGCCATTCCACGCGCGTGCTCGAAGCGATCAAGACGGTGAAGGCGAAACTGCCTGAGATCGAACTGCTCGCCGGCAACGTAGCCACCTTCGACGGCGCTTGTGAACTGGCGAGGGCCGGGGCGGACGGCATCAAGGTAGGTATCGGTCCCGGTTCCATTTGCACGACGCGGGTGGTCACAGGTGCGGGCGTCCCGCAGATCACCGCCATCGCGGAAGCTTTCCGAGCCACCAAGGATGCGGGTGTCCCCATTATCGCCGACGGCGGCATCAAGTACTCGGGCGATATCACCAAGGCGCTGGCCGCTGGGGCCGGGGCCGTGATGATCGGCTCCCTGTTCGCCGGCACTGACGAGAGCCCGGGTGAGCTCATCCTTTACCAGGGCCGCACGTTCAAGTCCTACCGCGGCATGGGGTCGCTCGGCGCCATGGCGCAGGGATCGAGCGAGCGCTATTTCCAGAGCACTGACGAAGCATCTTCCGCAATGCGCGGTCTGGCTGATGGTGACTCGAATCGTTTAGGCAAACTAGTCCCTGAGGGCATTGAGGGACGCGTTCCCTACCGCGGATCCGTCGCCATGATCGTGCACCAAATGGTGGGAGGCTTGAAGTCGGGGATGGGTTATTGCGGTTGTTCCACGATTCCCGAACTGCAACAGAAAACGCGCTTCGTGCGCATCAGCGGTGCGGGCTTGCGCGAAAGCCATGTGCACGACGTTATCATCACGCGCGAGGCCCCGAACTATGCGCTTGAGTAGGCGCGCACCGTGCGTTGAGACCTGTGAGATCGGGCTGCTTTGAGGGTCTCTGGCAAAGCCTCGCCGCCCGAACCCATCTGGAAAGCCTGGCTCGCAGCCGGCCTGTGGCTTGGCCTCATTGTGATCGAATCGTCTGCCGCCCTTTCCTCGGAAAATACCGGTCGGCTTCTTTACCCCATCCTTCACTTCCTGTTCGGACTGAACCCCTTCCAATTCCTCGACTGGCATTTTTATCTCAGGAAGTCGGGTCACGTGATCGGCTACGCCGTTATGAGCATCCTGTTTTTCCGTGCATGGCGAGTCACGATTCCCGTACCGGGGATGCCGCGCTGGTCTATCGTGTGGTCGCGAATTGCTTTCTTCATGACCGCTCTGGTAGCCAGCCTCGACGAATGGCACCAAATCTTTTTGCCATCCCGCACAGGAAATGTCCGTGACATCCTACTCGACAGCACAGCAGCCTTTGGAGCCCAAGTGCTGTTGTATCTCGCTTTGAGGGGATGGCGGAAAACGGGAATTGCCGTTCCAAAAGACCACCCTCTCTCCCGCTCAGCGGAAGAATCGATGGAACAGTCTATTTCCCAACGTTAAGGCGGCAGCAAGTCGTCCAGCTTTCGGTGCTTTCCTCGAATCTACCCGTTGACACATTCCTTTATTTACGGTATTTTCTGTTTGTACAGAAATTACAGATATAGCCGATGCCGCTCACACCCGTCGAACAACGATTCGTCCTGCACTGGGGGGAAATGGGAACCCGCTGGGGCATCAACCGCACAGTTGCGCAGGTGCATGCCCTGCTCTTCGTTTCGCCCAACCCACTGCATGCCGAGGAGATTGCAAACACCTTGTCCGTGGCGCGTTCCAACGTGAGCACCAGCCTGCGGGAGCTGCAGGGCTGGGGAATTGTCCGAGTGGTTCACGTGCTCGGCGACCGCAGAGATCATTTCGAATCACTGAAGGACGTCTGGGACATTTTTCGGATCGTGGCCGAGGAACGCAAGAGACGGGAAATTGACCCCACCCTGCGTGTTCTCCAGGAATGCGTGGGCGAACTCAAGAAGAATAGCGGAGTCAGTGCCTACACCCGAGAGCGCTTGGAAGAGATGCTGCAATTTCTCACCAGCACGTCCGGCCTATTTGAAGAACTTGTTCATACGCCAACCGACGCGCTCAAAGGGATGGCTCGCCTGCGCGGGAAGCTGAAGTCGCTGTTGGGAGCGGCAAAAAAGGGGAGGGGGAGGGGATCGCCGTGATTTCGCTCGCCTCCGAGATGACCGAAAGCAAAGGACGGCACGCCCGGGGCTGGCTTTTCTTCGACGCCGAGTGCGACTTCTGCACACGCATAACAGGCTGGCTCAGGGAACCGATGAAGCGTCGGGGACTGGCCGCAGCCCCGCTGCAGGATCCGCGAGTCGCCGACTTGCTCGGCCTCTCCCCCGACCAACTAAGGCGCGCGATCCGTCTTGTGCTCACCGATGGGCGGCAATATCTCGGAGCGGAGGCCCTACTCGCCGTTGTGCGCGAAGTGTGGTGGTCACCACCGCTCGCATTCATGTCCAAAGTTCCCGGAGCACTGCTTGTGATGCGTGCAGGATATGGCTGGGCAGCACGGCGGCGGAGATGTCGAGCACAACAGTAAGACCCTTAGCGGGCAAGTCTCCAAACCGTGACGTATAACGGACGCAACCTATGAAAATCACATTCGCCGACCTATGGCGCCCCACCGGAACCATCGATCGTGGCACCTACGCCCTGGTGGGAGTGCTGGGCTTCGCTCTCAAGCACAATCTTGATCGCTTCGTCGCCATGTACGGCTTCAAGCGTCCCTGGGGATTCTTCGCCTACTGGGTACCGGTCCGGGACGTAGCCCGCATCACCGCGCTGCGCGGCCCGGATACTGTTTTCCTCGCCACCATGCTAGCGCTCTCCCTTCCTTTCATCTGGGTCGGCGTGACGCTGACCCTGAAGCGTCTTCGCAGCGCAAGTTTGCCGTCCTACCTCATCCTGTTGTTCTTCGTCCCCTTCCTCAATCTGTTGTTCTTTCTCTGCCTTTGTCTCGTACCTGACCACGAATCGCCAACGACGCAGAGCAAAACTACCGAGCGAAAACACTCACGACTCGTCCAACTTCTGCCCGAGAGCGCGCTCGGAAGCGCCGCGGTTTCCGTCCTGATCACGGTTCCGCTCGGAGTTGGAACGGCACTGTTCGCAACCCTGGCCCTGACGCATTACGGCTGGGGCTTGTTTGTGGCACTTCCCTTCACGATGGGCTTTGCGTCCAGCCTGATCTATGGACTGCGCCAGCCCCGCGGCCTGACCAGTTGCGTGGGCGTTGCCTGCCTTTCTACCGCGCTTTTTGGTCTGGCGCTCCTGGCACTTGCGGTTGAGGGCCTGTTTTGCATCGCCATGCTGTTGCCTCTCGCCTTGCCACTCGCGGCCTTCGGAGGAATCTTCGGCTTTCTGGTACAGCGGCGCCGCTGGATTCAAAGCGGGGCGCCGGCGTTTATCTCCGCCTTGATTCTCCTGGCGCCAGGCGTCGAATGGACCGAGCACGTTATTGCGCCCGTTCCGCCGGTATTTGTGGTCCACTCGTCGATCGACATTCAGGCTCCTCCCGAAAGAGTCTGGAGACAGGTCGTCGCCTTCACCGAGATTCCTCCGCCCACCGAGTGGATGTTTCGCGCCGGCATCGCCTATCCCATGCGCGCTGAAATGCTGGGCAGCGGCCCCGGAGCAGAACGGCATTGTGTCTTTTCCACTGGCGCTTTTGTTGAACCCATCGAAGTCTGGGATGAGCCGCACCGACTGAAATTTTCCGTAGAGTCCAACCCCGCACCCATGAACGAATGGACCCCCTACTTCCACATCGAGCCGCCGCACCTGCACGGATTCTTTGTTTCGAACGGCGGGCAATTCCTGTTAACGCTCCTGCCGAACGGAAGCACGCGCCTCGAAGGAACAACGTGGTACCGGCATACCCTCTGGCCGGCCGCTTACTGGAAACTGTGGTCCGATACCATCATCCACAAGATCCACATGCGGGTGCTGCGACACATTCGAGATGAGGTGGAGAACGGCGTGCGGTGATCCCTTGTGAGGGGATCGCAGTTCGGCGGTGACGCTGGCCTAGCTACTGATGACGGACGATTCGATCTAGTACATCGCGTCGTACTTCGTCACATTCCACTGACCGATTTTCTTTTCCAGTGTGACCGACAGCAATCCTGTGTATGTCGTGCTCTCACCCGGCGCGTTCAGTCGCTTGCCGCGATATTGCAGGATGCGAAGTGGCGGCCGATCTTCCCAATCGACCAGTTGCCAGCCGATCAGGGGATGGTTGGCTTCTGACTCGCAAATGAGAGCCGCGTACTTCCGGCGATAATCGTGCTGCCATTTGGAGAGCTGTTCCTTGCAGTTCCCATCCTTCATGGCCCGAATGAAAGCCGCAGCCGCTTTCTCGGAGGTGCGGTCCCGGAACGGGTTCAGGCTGATCGAGTTTGGAATGCCCGTAAGCATGTCCCGGTCTTCCGACTTCGACAGCACGGGCGGCTGGTTGTTAAGCCAGGCAAGATAACCGAGAAACACCACCACCAGGAGCACGGCTGCTCCCACCGCGATGTAGATGTGGGTTTTCGTGAACCCCATGGTAGTGACGCTAGTCTAGGAGCGTTCCGCAAGCCCAACAAGGTTACGCTCGTTAGACGCGAGGGTACATGTACCGCCGGAGAAACGGGATGCGTCGGGAACAAGCCGTCAAAAAAAACGCACCCAGATCTGGGTGCGTGGAAACTGAACAGTCCTCTGAAACTGGAAACTCTACTTTTCTTCCTTCTTCTCGCTGGCCTCGCCGCCCTCGAGTTGTGCCTGGGCCTCGGGTTGTGCCTGGGCCTCGGCCTCTTCCATGGCTTTCTTGGCTTCTGCCACCCGCTTGGCCCGGGCTTCGGCGCGTTTTTCGCGCTTTTCGTCGAGCACCTTCTCGCTGCCCAGCAACTCGATGAACGCCTTCTCGGCGCCGTCGCCCTTCTGCCATGCAGTGCGGACGATGCGCAGATAGCCGCCGTTACGATCGCCAAACCGCGGAGCGATCGTGTCGAATAGCTTGCTCACGGCGTCCTTTGTCATCAGGTAGGAGCCCGCCCGACGACGCGCCGCCAGATCACCACGCTTGCCGAGCGTGATCATCTTCTCCACGTGCGGACGCATGGCTTTCGCCTTGGGAATCGTCGTCTCAATCCGCTCTTCGATAATCAGCGAAGTGACCAGGTTCCGCAGCAACGACCGCCGATGAGCGGTGTTCCGTCCAAGTTTCCATCCAGCTACTTTGTGACGCATGGCATAAGACCTCAGTTCTCAGTTCTCTGTTGCCAGTTCTCAGCTGGCAGCACCCAGTGGCAAGGTTTCATTTCCCAAATGGTGGATCTCAAAAGTTCGCAGGACCTTGAAACTTTGAAACCTTGCCACCTTGAAACTTGCTTTTTACAGCTCGTCGTCTGCCCCGTAAGCCGACGCCGGAAGCACCTGGTTCGAAGTCGGTCCAGGCACGGCATTGCCGTGCTCGTCGATCTTCATGCCCAGGCTCAGGCCCATCGAGGAGAGAATCTCCTTGATCTCGTTCAGCGACTTGCGGCCGAAATTCTTCGTCTTCAGCATCTCGGCTTCGGTCTTCTGCACCAGCTCTCCGATGGTCTGGATATTCGCGTTCTTCAAGCAGTTGTAACTGCGCACGCTCAGCTCGAGCTCTTCCACGGACCGATTGAGGTTCTCGTTCTTGATCTCGGGCTTGCGGTCGTCGGACGCCGACGCCGTCTCGATCTCTTCTTCAAAGTTGATGAAAATGTTCATGTGGTCCTTCAGCAGCTTCGCGGCCAGCCCCAGCGAATCGGCCGGCGTGATCGAACCGTTGGTCCACACTTCGAGCGTCAGCTTGTCGTAATCGGTGATTTGTCCCAGACGCGCAGCTTCGACCGTGTAGTTGCACTTGCGCACCGGCGAGTGCACCGAGTCGATCGGAATGAAGCCGATGCCCAGATCCTCGTCAAAGTTCTTGTCCGCTGCTACGTACCCGCGGCCGCGCTTCAGCCGCATCTCCATGTCGAGCTTACCGCCCTCGCTAACGGTCGCGATGTAAACGTCTTTGTCGAGTACTTCCACATCCGCATCGGCCTCGATCATCCCCGAGGTAACTACTCCCGGAGCATCCGACCGCAAATAAATCGCCTTGGGCGCGTCGCCCGCGAGTTTGAACGGAATCTGCTTCAGGTTCAGGATGATGTCAGTCGCGTCCTCGACCACACCCGGGATCGACTGAAATTCGTGCAGCACACCTTCAATTTTGACGGCGGTGACCGCCGCTCCCTCAATGGAACTCAGCATGACTCGACGCAGAGCATTGCCGATGGTCGTGCCAAAGCCCCGTTCAAACGGCTGTGCCCAGAACATTCCGTACTTGTCGGTGAGCGAGGAGGTATCGGTTGCGAGGCGTTTTGGTTTCTGAAAACCCTTCCAAAGCATGTGTTTCTCCTTCGGCCATTTAGCTCAGTGCTGACGTTCCCGGCTGGTCCGAGCCGAGTCAACTGTCAGCGCCGGCGGATCTGGCGCGAAAATTGGACCAGACACAAGTTTCGAGTTTCTGGTTTCAAGTTTCGAGTGGGTGGTCACGATTGCGAATTTCGGTCCCTCAGCAGCTCCCAATGTGGTCGTCAGCAATATTATGGGCGGCGTAGAATTTCTTTCGCTGAACTCAGAGGCGGGCGCGTGCACAATTCAGAACGAACGCGTGATCTGCGAGTGGGACTCGCAGTTCCCCGGCTACGGCATGCATCTTCGCTCGATCTACCGCGACGGCTGGTTGTGCACCGCGTACGAACCGTCGACCGTCGGCGAGCCCAACGGTTTGGAGAAGTGGTTCGCCGAGACCGGCATGTGATGCGTGCCCACCGAAGAAAATTGATTCAACCACCTCCGGAGCTGTTTCTGAACCAACGTGACGGCCGCCTGCGACGCGAGCGCGACACTGAATTGCGCCTGGCTGCCGGGCCGGCGCAGAAAGATGACCATGCGCCGCGCGACGGCCAGCGCCAGGGCGCTGCCGTAGTCTTCCTCGATGAGCGCCAGCGCGAGATCCATGCCGGCCGAACCCCCCGCGGAGGTATAGATGTTGCCATCCTGCACCCAGATAGGATTCGGGTCCCACGACACCCCAGGATGCTGGCGCGCGAAACTCTCCACGTACTTCCAATGCGTCGTGGCCCGCTTGCCGTTCAACAAACCCGCGTTCGCCAGGAGGAAGGCCCCCGTACAGACGGAGCAGACTCTGCGCGTTTGTTTTGCCATTTTGCGCAGCCATGCCAACACCGCCGGGTCGCTCGGCCCGCGAGCGCCTGCGCCACCGGCAATGAGGAGCGTGTCGACTTCCCCTCGCACCCTCCAGTAGTGCTTATGCGCGGTGATTCCGATGCCGTTAATCGTCGGAATCAAAAGGTCGGAGGAACTCGTCACCAGCTCGATCTCGTATCCCCGATGCCCTGATGTCTCCTCCAGTATCCGGCTGGCCATACCAAACGCTTCTATCGGTCCTAACACATCGACACCCTGACCAGGGGGTACGCAAAGCATGACGATCTTTTTCATGCGGCGAGTATACACGAATTGGCAGATATCGTGGGATACTTGTCATTCCAGCCATGCAGCCGGCGGCTATTATTTCCGACGTGAAGAAAACTGCACCGCGCCTCGATCGACCCGGCCGGCTGCGCTCGCCGGCGCAGCGCTCATTCATTCCTGATCAAAGGCCCTAACGTATGTGGATTGTCCAGGTTGCACTGCGGCGCCCTTATACCTTCGTCGTACTCGCGCTGCTGCTGCCGTTGATCGGCGCTCTAGCGATCATGGGCACGCCGCTGCGTCCCGGGATGCCGACGGACATCTTTCCCGACATCAAGATTCCGGTCATTGCCGTTACGTTTCAGTACACGGGCATGCCGCCGGATGACATGGCCGGCCGCATCACGGCGCAGGTTGAGCGCTACGCGACGACGCTCGTCAACGACGTCGAGCATGTCGAATCGCGGACCTACCCCGGCATGGCCGTGGTCAAGATCTTCTTCCAGCCGGGAGTGGACATCAATCTTGCCATGTCGCAGGTCACGGCGTTCGGACAGACGATCTTGAGGTTCATGCCGCCGGGCATCCAGCCGCCGCTGATTCTCAAATACAACGCCGCCACCGTGCCCATCCTCCAGCTCGCGATGTCGAGCAACGCGCTCACCGAGTCGCAACTGTTCGACTTCGGCAACCAGGTCGTGCGCACCCAGATCGGGACCGTCTACGGCGCCTCCATTCCTTATCCCTACGGTGGAGCGACCCGTCAGGTGCAGATCGACCTGAGGCCCGAGGCGCTGCGCGCACAGGGGCTCACCGCCAACGACGTGAATGACGCGATCAACAATCAGAACCTGATCGTGCCGGCCGGCACGCAGAAGATCGGCGACACCGAATACAACGTCAAGCTCAACGCCAGCCCCTTCAAGCTCGATGAAATCAACGATCTGCCGATCAGAGGGCAGGTGGATGGAAACGTCACCTATGTACGCGACGTGGCCTTCGTCCACGACGGCCATCCCCCGCAGACGAACATCGTGCGTGTGAATGGCCGGCGCGCCGTGTTGATGACGATCCAGAAAACCGGCGCCGCATCCACGCTCAATATCGTCAACGAAATCCGCTCACGCCTGCCCCGGGTGCGCGAGCTGCTGCCGACCGGCGCGTCGATTGACGCGACCGGAGACCAATCCGTGTTCGTCCGTGCCGCCGTGAAGGGCGTCGTCATGGAGGCGGTGCTCGCTGCCTGTCTGACGGCACTCATGGTGCTGCTGTTCCTGGGCAGCTGGCGCAGCACCCTGATCATCGCCATCTCCATCCCGCTGTCCATCATCGCCTCCCTCATCATCCTCGACGCGCTCGGCGAGACGATCAACCTCATGACGCTCGGCGGTCTTGCGCTTGCGGTCGGCATTCTTGTCGACGACGCGACCGTCACCATCGAGAACATCAACCGGCATTTGGAGGAGGGCCAGGAGGTCGAGCCGGCCATTCTCAAGGGCTCATTCGAGATCACGATTCCGGCGCTCGTTTCGACTCTCGCTATTTGCATCGTATTCGTGCCCATGTTCCTGCTCTCTGGCGTAGCGCGCTATCTGTTCGTGCCTCTGGCTGAAGCGGTCGTGTTCGCCATGCTGACGTCCTACGTCCTCTCGCGTACCTTGGTGCCGACTCTGGCGAAGTACTGGCTGCGCACTGCGGCCGAGGAGCATGCGGCGGCGGCCAACCCCGGCTTCCTGCGGCGATTTCAACGCAGTTTCGAGGCACGCTTCGAGAAGGCTCGCGACCGCTATCAGTCCTTTCTGACCACCGTGCTCGAGCACCGCGCGGCCTTCGTAGCGGTGTTCCTCGGCGCCGCGCTTGTCTCGACACTGATCTACCCCTTCCTCGGCAGAAACTTCTTCCCCGACGTCGACGCCGGACAGATCAAGCTGCACATCCGCGGGCAGACGGGCCTGCGTGTCGAGGACACGGCAGCGCTCGTCGATCACATTGAGGCGGCTGTGCGCGAGGTGATCCCGCAGAACGAGATCGACAGTATGGTCGACAACGTCGGCCTGCCGGTCTCTGCCATCAACATGACTTACGCCAACTCGGGCACCTTCGGCAGCAGCGACGCCGACATTCTGGTCGCACTCAAGCCGGACCACGCGCCCACCGCAGGCTACCTGCGTCAGTTGCGCGCGCGCCTGCCCCGGGAGTTTTCCGGTACAGTGTTCGGGTTCCTGCCGGCCGATATCGTCAGCCAGATTCTGAATTTCGGGGTTCCCGCGCCCATCGACATCCAGATCTCGGGCTCGAGCCCACAGAATCACGACATCGCCAACGCGCTGGTCGCCTCGCTCCGCCAGGTGCCGGGACTCGTCGACTTGCGCCTCGGGGAGGTGTTCAATCAGCCGGAGCTGCGTGTCGCCACCGACCGCAGTCGCGCGCAGCAACTCGGTATCAGCCAGCACGACATCGCCAACAACCTGCTCCTGACTCTGTCGGGGAGCGGGCAGATCGAGCCGACCTTCTGGCTGAACCCGAAGACGGGGTTGCAGTACCCGCTCGTCGCCCAGGCGCCGCAGTACCGCATGACCTCGCTCCAGGATTTGCAGAATTTGCCGGTAACTACGGCCGGCCAGCAACAGATTCTCGGGGGTCTCGCCACCATCACTAGAGATGTCGGTCCCGCCGTTGTCGTGCACCGTGACGCGCAGCCCATCATCGACATCTACGGCGCCGCGCAGGACCGCGATCTCGGAGCGATCGAAAAGGACATTAACGCGGCAATTGCGAAGTGGAATGGCAAGCTGCCCAAGGGGACGCACATCACCGTCCGCGGCCAGGTGCAGACGATGACGGCATCCTACGCTGGCCTCGCAATCGGCCTCATCGGCGCGATCGTGCTGGTGTATCTGCTCATCGTCATCAACTTCCAGTCGTGGACCGACGCCTTCATCATCATCACAGCGCTCCCGGCCGCGGTAGCGGGCATCGCCTGGATGTTGTTGATCACGGGTACGACGCTGAGCGTGCCTGCGCTGACTGGGGCCATCATGTGTATGGGGGTTGCCACCGCGAACAGCATTCTCGTCGTGAGTTTCGCGCGTGACCGGCTGAACCATGTCGCTACGCCCCTGCAGGCCGCCCACGACGCTGGCTTTACCCGCTTCCGACCCGTGTTG
>Ga0137418_10000618_pt1 | contig 31882 bp, 23 predicted proteins | sample CZODoug3_1_2_16f_FD_122242 | JGI IMG/M metagenome (GOLD analysis project Ga0137418, IMG submission 122242) | Vadose zone soil fungal communities from Angelo Coast Range Reserve, California, USA - CZODoug3_1_2_16fungal (Hybrid Assembly) | ecosystem: Environmental > Terrestrial > Soil > Vadose... | reverse complement strand
CCCGGACTTTCCTCCCGCGCGTCCCGCTTCCTTCGACTGAGCAAGCCGACCAAGAATTTTCGTTCCCGCGGGGGCGACGACGACGCCACCCACCTGGAGGTTGGTTTCCAGACTGGCAGTGAAGCGAGAACCGACTGCATTCTTGCTCGAATCCACCGAATCCGCCATCCGCACCAGGAGAGAGGTGCCGGCTGGCACGTTCACCATGGCCTGCTGACCCCATGCCGGAATTGTGACAGCCGTGCCAGAACATAGAAAAAGTGCCACGGCGGCTCTTGCGCATGTTTGCTTCAGTAGAATTCCCATCACCATGCTCCTTTTTTCGCGCATGAGACAGCAGCCAACGCCAGCCCGAATGCCTACTGCATCGCCGGCAGATTCGCGGAAATTTGCAGATCGACCACCTGCTGCATCTGATTCTCGACCTGGAAGAACCTCGCGGCGGTCCTTGCGGAAAGGGCCTTCTTCATTATGTCGAAGTGCTTCTTCTTTAATTCAGCGCGTTGAGTCTCCAATGCGAGAGCTGCGCTCATCAGGTCATCGGCTTTTTCATTCGTGATGTCGTCGTAGTTCTTGATGTAGTCGGTGATGAGCTGTACTCGGGTATCGCCGAGTTTAGACAGATCGTGGTCGTAATCCCGAAAAAGCGACCAGAACGTAGCGGCTTCGGAATCGTTGAACTGCATGACTTCCGTGATAATCGCTACTCTCCTTGCCTTGACATCGGCTCGGAGCAGCTCCGTGTACGCTCGCAGGTTCAGTTCGCGATCACTGGTTGCGCTCGTAGCTTGGTTTGTGCTCGTGACTTGTGTGAATGCAGCCGTTGCAACCAGCATAGGCAAACCAAGCAAGCTGGCCACCAACAGCCTCTTCGCTGATTTCATTTCCTTCCACCTCGTGTGCAGATAATTATTCTCGTCCTATGTGAGCCGATTCTTGTGATATCGCTGGGCCGTCGACTGTCCTGCTCGTTCACTTTGGAAAGGGTCTCCAGTCTGATCAGCTCAGTTCAATTCCGTTCCATGATGTTCACCAAACGCCAAGGCCCGGAGCCATAGCTCTCGAAGGAAACCTGCTGGCTTTTGTCGATCTTGAACTTGCCGGCGACGATTAGGTTGCCGTCACTTTGCTTGGGGTCTGCATTGAGATTGATTTCCAGGGCCGACAGGTCATAGTCCTTTGTACGTCCATTTACGTAAGTCTCAGCGAACTGGATGGGACGATCCGTGACCAGGCGAATCCTCCGGCCATTCTCCGTCGGAAAAGTTCGTATGTAAGCGATCTGGTAACCCAATGTCCCAGTGATAGCGACTCTCCCCTTCGATTTCATCTTGCTCAGAGTTTTTACCAGGGTATTGTGGCCACCGGCGTTGAACGCATCGATCAATGCCTTCTGGTCTTCGGGCGCGGAGTACGAGTCGATGTTTATCGTCACACTGAACGTTTTGCCCGAGGCTCTCTGCTGACCCATGGCTGTCGCCTGAATCGTTTCGCGCTTGGGTTTGTCCTGTGCTCCTAGCTTAAAAGTCGGCAGGAGGAGGAAGCCACAGAAGAACGCAATCGTTACCGACAAGCTCAAAGCAGACAGAAACCATTTCTTGGTCATTGAAATCTCACCCCAGGGGTTCACACTCACACAAGCTGCGGAGCAGTTTTAACTGTCAAAAATAACAGTGCGTTGAAGAAGTTCGTCTGCCCGGCTCTTCCACGTGGAATGTCAGGGGCGCGCAGAGTCGTGGATCAGTTTATTCCGAGTGCGGCTTGAATAACGCATAGCCAATGTTAGGTTTTTGTCTTCGCGGCGATGCTTCCGGCCTTTTCCGATTTCGGAAACCCCTTCCGGGACATAAGAAATTACTTGCGCAGAAAGCGCTCGTAGGCGTCAAATGATACAAGTATTCGAAGAGGGGATTCTCCATTCCTCAGATAACGATTAAGACGGACAACGTGACCCCGGACGGGCACGAAGAAGAACTTACTGAATATTTTTGCGACCACCCGGGCTGTACTAGTATTGCAACCCAGGTGCTCGGATGCGCGCCAGAGCTACGACTTGTCGCTGCCGTTTGCGATGTGCACGTACCTAGACCTCGGCCCTAAACCTCTTCCTCAAAGATCCAATTAACGGTCGCTTGTCGCTCATGGGTGAAGGCTGCCTTCCTGCCCAAAATAAGCGTTACGCCAGCCCACAGCACTGTATGTTTTGACAGTTACCTCGCTGGCGCAGGAGTCCTATTCTGTGGCAGTCGAGAGGAACGTGCCCTATCGCTCTTCATCGTCGCGTGAAGATTGCACATTTCTAAAGGAAGGGACCCCCAAAATATGAATGACCAAGACAAGATTCAGCGAACCGTTCTCCCCATCCCGGATCGACCGCGCTTAGGCCTGGTCACCTATGATGCGAAGGATCCAGACACCAAGTTCCCCCCAATCACGCAGCTGCGGCCACCCAAGGATGCGCCGAACGTTCTAATCGTGTTGATTGACGACGCGGGCTTTGGCTCCTCCAGTGCCTTCGGCGGTCCATGTTACACGCCGGCGGCGGAACGCTTGGCGGCGGGCGGGCTGAAATACAATCGCTTTCACACCACATCGCTTTGTTCGCCGACGCGACAGGCCTGTCTGACGGGACGCAACCACCACACGGTTGGCATGGGCGGGATCACCGAAATTGCCAGCGGGTCGCCTGGCTATAACTCAGTTCTACCGAACACCTGTGCGCCGATCGCCCGGACCCTCAAGCTCAACGGGTATGCGACGGCACAGTTCGGCAAGTGCCATGAAGTGCCGGTTTGGGAGACCAGTCCGGCCGGTCCCTTCGATGCCTGGCCTACCGGGGGAGGTGGATTCGAATACTTCTACGGGTTCATCGGCGGCGAGGCGCACCAATATTACCCGTCGCTCTATGAAGGCACCACACCGGTCGAGGTCAAGAAGACGCCCGAAGAGGGCTACCACTTGATGGGAGATATGACGGACAAGGCCATCAACTGGATCGGGCAACAGAAAGCGCTCATTCCCGACAAGCCCTTCTTCGTTTACTTCGCGCCGGGCGCGACCCACGCCCCGCACCACGTCCCAAAGGAATGGGCGGACAAGTACAAAGGCAAGTTCGATCAGGGCTGGGATAAGCTGCGCGAAGAGACCTTTGCACGACAGAAGAAACTCGGCGTGATTCCGCCAGACTGCCAGCTCACCCAGAGGCACAAAGAAATTCCCTCCTGGGATGAGATGCCTGCTGCGCTCAAGCCTGTTCTCATCCGGCAGATGGAGGTTTACGCCGGGTTCATGGAGTTTACCGATCATCATGTTGGCCGATTGTTGGATTCGCTGAAAAATCTCAACCTTCTCGATGACACGCTGGTCTATTACATCATCGGCGACAATGGCGCGTCCGCAGAGGGCACTCTGCATGGCACATACAACGAGATGATCAATTTCAATGGCGCGGCCGCACTGGAGACCCCCGAGTTTATGATGGCAAGGCTCGACAAGCTGGGCGGGCCGGAATCCTACAACCACTATGCCGTAGGCTGGGCGCATGCCATGAACACACCGTACCAATGGACCAAGCAGGTCGCCTCGCATTGGGGGGGCACCCGCAACGGAACGATCGTGCACTGGCCCAAGGGAATCAAGGGGAAAGGCGAACTCCGGTCCCAATTTCATCATGTGATCGATCTGGCCGCCACGATCCTGGACGTGGCTGGGCTACCCGAACCGACCTTTGTAAATGGGGTCCAGCAGCACCCGATCGAGGGCGTCAGCATGGCGTACTCGTTCAACGACGCCAAGGCAGCCGAGCGGCATGAGACACAGTATTTCGAGATGTTCGGCAACCGCGGCATTTACCACAAGGCCTGGACGGCGGTGACACGGCATAAAACCCCGTGGCTCCTCATGGGCGAGAAGACCCCGGCATTCGACGACGACAACTGGGAACTCTATGACACCAGCAAAGACTGGAGCCAGGCGAACAACCTGGCCAAGCAGATGCCTGAAAAATTGCATGAGCTGCAGCGCCTGTGGTTGATCGAGGCGGTCCGGTACAACGTACTACCCCTCGATGACGACCTCGCTGCACGGCTGAACTCAGATACGGCGGGGCGGCCGGTGCTGATCAAGGGCAACTCCCAAGTTCTATTTGGCAGCATGGGGCGTCTGTCTGAGAACTCGGTCGTCAATATAAAAAACAAGTCCCACTCGGTGACCGCTGAGATCGTTGTACCCACAACCGGGGCGGAGGGCGTCATCATCGCTCAAGGAGGCAACATTGGCGGCTGGAGCCTCTACGCGAAGGGCGGCAAGCTCAAATACTGTTACAACTTGCTCGGCATTCAGCAGTTTTACGCCGAATCAAGCAGTGTGCTGCCTCCGGGTGACCACCAGGTACGCATGGAGTTTGCCTACGCGGGTGGTGGCCTTGGCAAGGGGGGCACCGCGTCCCTGTACGTGGATGGCAAGAAGGACGGCGAGGGCAAGGTCGGTGCCACCGCAGCCATGGTCTTCTCTGCCGACGATGGTTGCGACGTGGGAGTGGACACGGGATCTCCTGTGTCACCGGACTACGGTTCGCGTGGAAACCAGTTCAATGGAGTCGTCAAGGGCGTTCAGCTCGCTATCGCCGAGGATGCTGTGAGCGTCGATCACCTCGTCTCGCCGGAAGTAGCCGTCCGCGTCGCTATGGCGCGGCAGTAAACTGTTCCCGGACCGGCGGCCCTTAACCGGGCTGCCGGTCACAAGCCGGGCGCCCGCACAAAACGCTTGCTAGCTGTATCTAGTGCTCGCCGCACATTTGGACGTTCGCCCTGGGCGCGCCTACCTGCGGCTGCGCAAGCAGGAAGAGCACATCGGCTGCAGCAGGAGCGCGAGGGAGCGGGCGCAGCTCGAATTGGTCCGCCGGATGGTTGCGTCTGGAGCGCAAGGTTGCGAGCGGCGGCCGTTGGGGCTCGCGCGTGTTCGTCGTTTTTTTTATCGCGCCTGCCGGCCAGTGCTCCATTTCGCCGCACTGGTGAAATGAGCAATTCTTCATTTCCCACAGTCAGGTGAGTCCGTCAGCGGAATCCTCGGCCGGTTCTCCCTGACTCAACTACCACAACCTCTGACACGAATCGGTTCCTTTCCGTGTGACTAACTGACTTACCCGACAGGAGGCGAGCGCAACGGAATTTCTACGGCTGCTCGAAATCGACCAAAATCTGGTGGCTCCCGAAGCTCAGAAATCGCTGCTGCTTGCCGACAGAGCGTGGAACGAAGAGGGACGCCCGCGAGAAGCATGGACGCTGTGCGCGGTTTTGGAAAACGTTCTCCGGCGCTGCCTGGACTCAAACATCTGGTACGCGCCGATACTCCTGCAGCGCAAGAAAGCGCTCGAACACGACATTTGGCGGCCGCGCTCCATCGCCGCATGGCCTGGCTGTTCCTCCGCCGGTACATCCGTCGCGTCTGCGGATAAGCAGCAACGCTCGGCTAAAAGTTGCGCAGAATGCGGTGGGACGGGGATCGTGATTTGCGCCGGCGGTTTTTCTGTGTCCTTCTGTTCCTGCGGAGCTTACTTGAGCCGTTTGAACCGGAATAGTCAGAAGAATATGTGACCTAGCGGTAGCTCAACTTGGCGAGCCGTCCTATGCCGGTCGTCGTCCACAAAATGGCTCGGCGTATCCCCTCTTGAAAAAGAACGAAAGCAACTACAAAGAGCAAAATGACGGCCACCAAGATGGCAATCAGGAGCATCACTACGATCGCTTCTTGCGCCATAAAATAAGTCATCTTTCCGAGCGCCCACGCGGCGAGGAGTAGCATGGCAAGTACGGCCGCCACGGCCGCCTGCCAGATCAAACGTGCAACTGTCGTTCGATAACTTTCGCCGGGCATCTCATCGCGCCAATCAGCTGCTCGTCTCGAAGCGCTGCAATCCGGAGTGGTGCTGAAGAAAGGCAATTCAGGACCCGGGATTGTCAAGGCGTGTGCATGCTAGGGCTTGCCACATGGAAGTGATAGTGTCAGTTTTGCCAGAGGCCAAATTTGCTTCGCCAGGATGCATCCGTCGAGAGAACGTGGGTTCGCTGGAGATTCAGCAGTTTTCGGCTGTAAGAACTGACAGTTACATACTTCGGACGCCTTCGCTACTTTCTGTAAGGACTTCAGTCGTTTCCGACCCAGGGTGCGCCCTAATGATCCGGGAGTTTGCAGTGGCTTGCCAACCAACGGTACCAAGTAGTGAGACGCAGCACCGCAAGCAGATCTGCAGAATCGGGCGCTGGATGTATTCGAGGGGCCACGTGGTCGCAAACGAAGGCAATCTTTCCGTTCGACTTGATGAACACCGAATTCTTGTGACACCTTCCGGCAAGTGCAAAGGGCGGCTGGCGGTAGAAGACCTGCTGGTTACGAACCTGAGAGGCGACGTTGTCTGTGGGGCAGGGCGTCCGTCTTCGGAGATGCAGATGCATCTTCTCTACTACCGTTCCAGGCCAGATGTACGTGCAATCTGCCATGGCCACCCGCCGACGGCGACGGGATTCGCTGCCGCCGGAAGGGCGCTTGAAGACGCCGTACTCCCGGAAGTGATCGTCGGCCTCGGCAAGATTCCCTTGGCTTCCTATGGAACACCGGGTACTTCGGAACTTTGCGCAGGGCTCGAACCTCTAGTCCCCGAATACGATGCGATCTTGCTCGAGAATCACGGCGTTGTGACTTGCGGGCCGGATCTGGGAACAGCCTATCAGCGCATGGAAACCGTGGAGCAATTCGCCCGCGTGATGCTTACCGCAGAATTGCTTGGTGGGCCACATCTCCTGCCGCGCGCGGAAGTGCAGAAGCTGGCCGCCGGCAGGCCTCAGCGCGGGATTTCGCGTCCCTGCGAGAACTTTGAACTTCCCCTGACTGCCGAGCCGGCTCGAGAGCGGCTTGCAATGGCGCCCAGACTCGAACCGGCCGCCAAGTGACGGCTTCGCGAGAACCGCGATGGTGAGGGTCAACCGAGGGACACGCCAGTATCTCGCGGTTGAAACCGCGAGGGTTGTCAGTAGCCGCGCGAAGGGAAGTGACGGCTGATACCCAGGTCCGAGATTAGTTAGCAGTGGTAGTGAAATAAGGAGGCAACCATGATTCGCAAGATGAAAAACGGGGTGATTCAGATGGGGTTGGCACTTGGCCTGATGCTACTCGCTGGTGGATCCGCGTTGGCGCAAAACGTCACATACAACTTCATGCCGGGTACTGATTTCTCCAAATACCATACCTATAAATGGGTCACGGAAAGCAACACGCATCCGAATCAGATTGTCGAACAGCAAATCAAAGACGCGATCGATCAGCAGCTCGCCACCAAAGGATTAACCAAGACTGATGGCGAAACGGCCGATTTGCTCGTTGGCTACCAGGTCTCGGTGAATCAGGAGAGGCAGTGGAATGCCTACGGTGGAGGGATGGGTTGGCGTTTTGGAGGGGGAATGGCGACTGCTACGAGCTCCACAATCCAAGTTGGAACGCTGGTCTTGGATATTTACGAACCCTCATCTAAGCAGCTGGTCTGGCGTGGCCAGGCAACCAAGACCTTGAGTCCCAGCTCGAACCCCGAAAAGAATCAACAGAACCTCAACAGGGCGATGGCCAGGCTTCTTAAGAATTTTCCCCCACCACCACCCAAGAAATAGGCAAACGTAAGACTCCGAATAACCCGAGACCTGTGCCTCACCGGATCAGGATCTATTTGCGGCCGAAAATTTCTCACCCTCAGGCTCCTCGCCCGCGAGTTGAAAGGGGAATACTCTCCGTGAAGCACGAACTAATTTTGTTAGCCGGTTCGGACGCTAACACTCGCTCGATTGGCGATCTGATAGTCGCCGCCGGTTATAAGCTTTCGATAGCCGAGTCCCCAGAGGAGGGCTTGCGCCTTGCACAAGAGGGCGGAGTCGACGTGTTTCTCGTGGAGGTGGAGGCTGCCGATTTCCAAAGCTGCAGCGCGTTAGCTGGAATCAAGGCCCTGCCGCTTGCCTCGCGGCCTCGGGTCATCCTCTTGACCGGAGGAGCAGCGGCGGATCGCGCCGCAGGCCTCCACCTCGGCGCTGACGATGTCCTTTCCGCTCCCTGCGATTCAGCGGAACTGCTGGCGCGGCTGCGAGCGCAATTGCGCGAGAAGCGCGAGACCGGCGTGCTCGAAGAAAAAATGAGAATCTCGGAAGAGGGAAGGGAAGTCGCAAACACAGCATTCCAGGCGCTCGCGGTCACGGAGAAAATGACACGCGATGCATTTTCCCTTGGGCGCGTGCTAAAGATTGGCGTGTCGACTTTGTTTGTGTTAGCCCTGCTGGTTACAGGGATATTTCTTCTGTATTCGAGGCGTGCGGATACGGAGACACGCCGCACCTCCTCGGTGATTGCGCAACTCGAGCGTGGGCTGCGCACGCAGGAACAACTTTTAAGAGAAACGCAAGAGGCGCGACGGGACCTCAAGCAAACGGACGTAACACAGCAAAGAGAACAGTTGCAACAACAGTCTGACGCATTACGGCAGAAACTCTTAAGCGCCCAGAACAGCGATGTTTCGGACTTACGCAAACAATTGAATGAAACAACGAGCCGGCTGCAGCGCATGGAAGGGCAGTCGGTTGCCGCAGAGGGTGTTATACGTTCTTACGCGCCAAGCGTCTGCCTGCTACACATCTCCGTGGCGTTCCTCGACAAAACATCGCGACGGCGGCTGCGGTACGGAACGATCAATCCCGATGGAACACCACTGAAAGATGGCGAAGGAAATATCGTGTACACGCTTGAAGGGCGTGCTCCCGAGGTCCGCGGTGATTTCTTTGGAACAGGATTCATCGTCGGTGAGGGAAAGATTCTGACCAACCATCATGTGGCTCAGCCGTGGTGGAAGAATGATGAGCTAAGCGGCGTTATACAACAGGATCTGGAACCGGTGATTGCCGAGATGGCCGCATACTTTCCAGGTTCGACGAGCAAAATACCTCTGGAAGTCTTGCAAATCTCGGGGGAATCGGATCTCGCGCTGATGCATGGTAATTTGTCCGAGCTTAGGCGTCCTATACTGAAAATCGACAGTAGCAGGGAAGCCGCGGTGAGGGGACAGTCTCTCCTGTCGCTGGGTTATGCAACTGGATTGAGCGCGATTCTGGCGAGGGCGGACGAAGACACGGTCAAGAAACTTCTGCAGATCAGCGGCGGTGACCCGACAATCGTGATAGATGAACTGGCAAAACGCAATTTGATTCGCCCCTTGGTAACACAGGGCCATATCGGTGATGTCCTCGCAGACAGGATCGTCTACGACGCTCAGACTACGTCGGGTGGCTCAGGGGGGCCACTGATCAACCAAGATGGACGAGTAATCGGCGTAACATTTGCTGTTGTTAGGGACTTTGGTGGTTCGAATTTTGGAGTGCCGATCCGATTCGCTCAGGCGATGCTCAACCACTGAACTCCGAACCAGTTTTGAATTACACCCTCGTGTGTGACAGAGATCGAGTCACTCTTCTCGGCGACTTCCTGGCCGGGAATTATAAGTTACCCTCGTTTAATCTTTGAATAGACTAGGAAATTATGCACCCTAGCAACTCGCTTTACTTCGACGACGCAGAGCCGCCAATCTTTGTCCCGATGACCTCACCGGAGATAATGATTTCCACGCGTCGGTTTTGCTGGCGCCCTTGCGGAGTGTCATTGCTGGCCACCGGATTCGCCGGTCCGAATCCTTGTGCCGTAACCGAACTCGCATCGAGGCCTTGCTGGACCATATACTCCTGGACAGCGTTCGCTCGCTGCTCCGAGAGAGTTTGATTGAACGCAACACTTCCCGTGGTATCGGTGTAACCCTCGACGGCTAGTTTGAGGCCAGGGTGAGACAACACGATGCCCGTTAGCTTCGCCAATCCCACCTGCGCGTCCATTCTCAGTTTGTACTTTCCAGTATCGAAAAGAACGTCGCCCATGTTGACCTGCAGACCGCGCGGCGTGTCCGTCGTAGGCAGCACCCGATTGAACTGCTCGAGCAGTTGGGCACGCAGGTCTGCCGCGGCCTGACGCGCACCTTCGGCTTCTGCCTTGGCGGCGTCTTCTTTCGCTTTTAGTGCGTCCGCCTCCATTTTCGCCTTACGCGCGGCCGCATTGGCCTCCGCCTGCATCTGGGCTTGTTTTGCGGCCGCGAGTTCAGCTTGGCGTTTGGCCTCCGCATCGGCCTCCGACCGGATCTGAGCTTGCTTCGCCGCCGCAAGCTGGGCTTGGCGTTTGGCTTCTTCCTCGGCCTTGGCTTCCGCATCGGACCTGGCCTTGTTGGCCGCCGCTTCCTGCTCCGCCGCTATGCGCTCTTGGTTTTGGCGTTCAACGGCGAATGCGCGCGCATCCTCGGCGAATTGGACGGCCTGCTTGGCTGTGGAGATGATTTGCTTTTTGTTAGCCCTACTTGCGAGAGCGTTTTCCGCCATTGCCAGGCTCGCTTGAGCTTTGGAAAAAATATCTGGCGCATACTGCACAGCTCCGCGCGCCTTCGCTATATCCACTGCATTGCGCGCTTCATACATCTCAAGAGGCACGCGAGAAAGATCAGGAGTCAGTGACAGCGGATTTCCGAGCTTTGCGTATTGACCGCGCTTCATCAGCTTGTACGCAGTGACGGGGAATAGCTTCCCCTTCGTGTTTTTTCGCGTCTCCATCTCCTGGATCAGCATTTCGCTGGGCACGCGGACGGCAAAATAGGGTTCCGCGGTAATAATCATGGAGAACGTTTGAGCTGGCGTGGTCCCGTTCAGCTTCCCCTCGCCGTTTTTGTTGATGAGGAGTTCGCCCGAATTGCCGGTGCGTCCGTCCGGTGTAACAACCCAAAGCACGAACGTAAGGTATTCCGCGCCAAGCTTGGAAGGAGGCGTCATGCCCTTAACCGTTAGCTCGATGTTCGTTAGGCCCGCATTGGCCCTAGCCTGAACCTTTGCTTCACCAGTGGCCTGAGGCATCGACTCGGTGCCAGTCATATCAACTTTCGTACTGCCCCCGCCAACGGTGAAGCCGATCGCGACAGTGGACTTGCTAATCAGGCTGGATGCCGGAGTGTCTTGCGGCGTCTGCACGTGAGCCAGGACACCCATGCCTCCGAGGACTATCCACGCTAAAGCTGGCCGAATTGATTTCATTGTTTTACCCGCACTGGAACCATCTGAATCTCGCTGTTACTTTGCTCCGAGACTGCCATACTGGACGCTTGCCCGTCTGCTTCTTTGACGATTGACGACCGGACCGAATCCATCGTGCGCAGCTTAGACTTATGCCCTATCTGACCGTGAGGGCCGCTCATTGCAGACAGAAGAACAGAAGACTCGAGGTCTAAAGAGACTAGTCTGACGGCGCACACGCCAAAACTGTCAAAACTAACAGACGTGAGACAAGGATCTGCAATAGCTTCCGGCGTGCTTCGAGCCAGCCTGCTAGTGCGATCATGCAATGGCGCGCTCCCCAAAAGCGGACAACTTCAAGACCATTTGTTTGCGTCGGAATGCGAACGATTTCTTCAGTGGACTCAGCTGTGACGAGGCAATGAATTTCGATTGAAGGTGCGAAGTCGGGAGCTTCCTTCAACTCGGACCAGTTGTACCACCCGACTCACGCCTAGCAATCGGCAGCAAGTAGACTCGCCCTGGCTCAAAAGCTAGTTCTTAGCCTTTGGCGGGAAGTTCTTGAGGAGCTTGGTAACGGCCTTGTCGAGATTGTGCTTCTTGCTGTTGGCAATGAGGGTTTTTGAGACATTGCCGCGCCACACTAGGTCCTTGTAAGAGGAGTCGTAAATATCCAGCACTAGATTTCCGAGCTGAATCGTCGAGCTCGTCGCCGTTGACATTGCGGGGCCGAGATAACTGTAACCATAGCTGTAACCATAGCGCCAGCCAGGACCGTAACTCCCATATACGCCGCTGCCGTATTGCCTGATCTGTTTTTCTCGGGGGAAACTCACTTGATAGGCAACGCAAAGTTGGGCTCCCTGATTAGATTTGCTGAGCCCCTTCGCGGCGAGTTGCGCATCAATCGCTTGCTTGATTTCGCTGTCAAGAAATGAGTCGCTGACGCCGGCTCCGGCGATATCCACCCATTCGTATGTCTTGTATTGTGCGAAATTCACGCCCTCGGCGTAGTTGTAGCTTGCAATCTGGGCCATCGCGATGGCAGGCAAGCACGCCATAGCAAAAAAGACGATAAGAGAGAATTTAATCTTCATCTTCCTCTCCTTGTGGTTTCCTCTCTCGAGCGTTTAAGTGCAAATAGTCGGTCTGAAAGGTCGAACTTATAGACGCCTGGGCTTGACACGCCATGGCGAGAGAGACCCTATTGGATTTGTTTCCGCGGCAGACTACTCCTCGTCGTCCGTGCGATGCCAGGTTTTATCCGGGTTGTAGAGTGCCATCGCCGCTGCGATTTTGGCGGTGTCCGGCCCTAAGTCCTTCTGGTAAACGATGCCATCGTAGCTGACGATAAAAGTCTGCACTCCCGTAACTTGATATTCCGCCGGCCAGGCGACCAGTGCAAATCCGCCGATCATAACCCCTTCCACGACGTAGTCGAGCTGGCCTAGCGGCGCTGCAGGACCTTGGCCCTTCAGAGTCTTGAAAAAGTAACCGTGGTACGGTCCAGAATTGCCTGTATAGCCTTCCTCTATGGCCTTGGCGATCACTTCTCCAACGGGGCCACCATCGCTGCCATCCGCGTTCTGCCAGGCGAGCCCATCGTGTTTGCCGGGCGTGCTGATAATATGCTGTGCGTACTGATTTACCCCGCTGTCGTCGTGGATTTCCGACGCATACTCCTTCTGGGCTTCCGCGTAACCTCGACAAATGATTATCGCATCGAGTTCGTTCCCCCCGATGCGTCGGCCAAGGATCTCAGTCCGGCCTGCCTGCGAATCGAAATGCCACTTTCCGCCCTGCTTTACGATCGGAACCGGCACGGGCCAATCCTCGTTGCCGACCGAGAGGATCGCGCGGTTTGGGTGACGGGGATCTGTTTCGACGTTCATTTTGTTTTGGGCCAGCGCGGCAAACGCGGCGCGCGAGTTCTTGTCCTGGACGTCGTCTCCGGTGGAGACAAAATCCTTGCCTGCGGGTCCGAAAATCTCCAGCAGAGTGGCCACGTCGTCGCTCTTGACCGCCAGAATCATGGCGTTCGCGGCTTGCTGCGCGGTGTCAAACGTTTTCTGTTGAGGCTGCGTAGACACGGTCTTGGCTGCCCTCGTCTGCGGAGCTGCTTGCACGGCGGTTCCCGAAAAGCAGCTCACGGCTATGCCAAACAGAGCAAGGAGAATCTTTGCGCGTAGGCTGACTCTAACTGTGGAGTTCATTTGCTTTCCTCGTTCATGGAGTTATGACCGGCTCTTAGCCCCGCCCCCCGACCGCGCGCTTCGAGCGCCAGAACCGGAAGTTCCCACGCTGGAGGCACCCCGCGCACTGCTGGCTTGGGCGCTGGCCTTGCTCGATGCACCTCCGAAGGCGCTCGTGTTCCGCGATGCGTCGCTACTCGGAATCTGTCGATTGCCAATATTGTTTCCGCCGCCGCCGCTTCGGCTCGCGCCCGTGTTGCTGGGGCTCACACCGGGATTCGAACCAGCTCGGTTTGCTGCGGAGCTGCCCAGGTTGCTGGGGTTGGCACCAGCATTCGAAGCAGGTCGGTTCGCTGCAGTCGTGCCTCGGTTACTGGCGTTGGGCTGCTGCCTATTGCTCGCTCCCAGCTGTTGCCGCGCGCTAGCCTGCCGTGTGGATATGCTACCCCCGCGAGCTGTGCCTCCATACTGTTTGGCGGTCTGCTGATTCGAATAGGGAGTGCCGCCACGGTGTTTGGCGTTGTGCTGCCAGGTGCCATTGACGTTGCGGTTTGCATTCACGTTGACGTTACGATTCACGTTGATGTTTGTACGATTGTAGTGGCTGACATAGCGGTTGTTGACGTTGATGTTGATGGTGGTGTGCCGCCCCCATCCGCAGTTGTAGCCCCAGCCGCCGCGGTAATACGACCCAACAGCAATGCCTACGCCGAATGCAAGGAAAACGCCGGCGGGATAATACGAAGGTGGAGGGTAGTAGATGGGTGGATATGGGTACATGTAAATCGGTGGCCCGAAAACGACGACCGGATTATAGGTGGGCACGTAGACAACCTGGGGGTTTGTCTGCTGAATCACCACGACCGTTTTGGTCTCGACCACCTTTGTTTCTATTTTCATGTGGTCAGTGGATTTTAAATTTCCGGCGGTCTGCGCCTTCATGCGCATGCGCTGCACCGCGTCCATCACGTCTGACTGCTGAGCGAGGAAGGCGTTTCCTAGGTCTGTGGTCCACTTGATGTCGTCGGCCAAACGCTTGACCAGGTCAGGAAAGATAGCCATCGACTGGATACTGGGATCCCAATCCTGTTTCTCGACGGCGTTCGTCAATGCATCGCCTGTCAAGCTGCCATTTTTCTGGATCCATTGCTGCAACTGGATGATTTCGAGTGGGTAAGTCGAAGCCACCAAGACCTGAGTGAGAAGAGGGTCAGGATACAGAGCGACAGGTGCGACGAGAGAATCCAATTGGTCATTGGGGATGAGGGGCGCGACTTGATCCGCTGACCCAGGTTGCGGCGTCATTGGCTGCCCGTAGACTGTGCTATCACCAGGTGCCAGCGACATCGCGCACATAATCGCCACCAGACTCTGGCCTATCCTCATACAACATTTCTTTCCAAAACGTTTCTTGGTCATGGGGTTTAACCTTCTTGGACCTTCGATTCACGATGAGAGAGCTACGCGTGGCGAACTTCAAACCTCAAAAACATCGGCCCCTGGAACAAGAGCGCCAAATCTGCGAGGCACCTGTTTATAGCTTTCAGGGCGCGACCACTAACACTGGCAAAACTACCAGAGCAGGGGCAAACCTGATAAGGGCGAGGCCGATGGCTTAAGTCAGCCCGGGCCCACCATTTGTGTCGGGGGTCGAACCCGACACATCGGATAGAAAACGTACCAGCTACGTTAGTGGCTTCTTTTTTGATAGTCAGATGCATCGCGCTCATGGCGGCCGTCTTAATGCGGATGGCGAGGATTGATGCGTTCAATGCCGATAGCCAGTCGTAGGCAGCACACCGCAAGATTGCTCAAGTTAAACGAGGCGTGAGCAGCCGAAACTCCACTGGATGAGTTGCAGCCCGAGGACACCGATCAGGAAACATGAAGAACGCCGAACCCTTGTACAAAGCCCCCAAAAGGGAGAGAACCAAACCGGCGACAAACGTGAAGCGCAAAGCTCAAAGCTCGGAAATTGATTCGCCGCTTCCGGTCGGCGGCTATCCTAAGGAAGCGAAGCAAAGCCCTCACGGCAAAACCAAACCATAGCGACCCGGAGTGTTTCTGATTTCAAAGACCTGGGAAGTAACACTAAGTCATTGAGAAGGTACGATGGGCCGCCTACTGCATCGGTACGACCAAGAGACCACTGCTGGCTGAAGTCTTCTAAAAGCTGCTGAAAGCTTGCACTAGCAAGTCAACGTTGCAGTCGAGAAGCTTGAAATAGTCGGTGACTTGCTTATTACTCCCGACTGAGGGCCACAGTATCAAGACATGGGAACCCGTCGCGCGAGCAATTCGTCCGGGGGTCGTTAGTTCAAAATAGGGCTCCACCACGATGAGCCTGATATCGTCGCGCTTCATCGTTCGAATTAGGTCATTTGTATGGTGTGCACTGGGGGGAATACCAGGTAACGGCTCGATTTCGCCGGAGGATACCAGGCCGAAGTACATTAGAAAATTTGTCCAGGCTCGGTGATAAGTGATCACCCTTCGCCCCCGGTAAGGCCGCATCTTTTGGTCCCAAACCTTTTCACTTTCGGTGAGGCGCAGAGTAAAAGCCTGGAAGCGCTGCTCGAAATAAGAGGCACAATCCGGTCGTATTTCAGTGAGCTTTGTTGCTATGGCCTGGGAGATTCTCCTCCCGTTTTCTGGGTCAAGCCAGTAGTGCGGATTTCCTAGGGGGTGAATACCCTGGGCACGGCTGACCTGGTTGGGAATGTCCGCAATGTCTGCGTAACGCGACACATCTAGGGACCCCGATGCTCCATATTGAATACGCGGGTTACCAGATTGGGCGACGAACTGGAATTGATCCTCGAGCCAGGTGCTCTCCAACTGCAACCCAATGAGAATGAGCAGATCGGCGTGCCGCAACTTGAGCAAGAAGAAAGGGTCACGCTGAACGTAGTGAGGGTCTTCGTAACCGTCGGCGAGGTATGACACATGGACTTGATTCCCACCCACTTCTTGGGCCAGAGACGCCAAATCTGCGGTGGTGGTAACAACCTCGATTGGGTTGGCCTGGGCGGCGTCTGACCCACCAATCAAACAAGAGAATAGCAACAATACATAAAGGCGAAGGCCGACCCGCTCTTGGATCATACTCGTCCGGGTCGGCTGCGGTGCGCCAGTGCATTGATCCTCGCTATGCCAAACCTGCTCACAACACATGAGCCCTCACAGACGTTGTCACAAGTCGATCTTACATTCTTGCAGCGAGCTGGATCGGTCGAGCTCGATGATTCGAATCGCTCGTGCACGCAGAAGTCAAGCATGCCCCTCAAACTCATACCTGAAGGTTCCCCGTTTAACCTAGCGAATGAGCTTCGAGACTAGAAATGGGTCCGGCAACTGTGGATCGAGACCTCTCGCGAAACATTTGCTACGGCCCAACACTTAGATGCATACCTACTAGGCGATCGAACAGGCCCCAGAGTGCGCGTGGTCTGTTGCGTCAGGAACTGTCAGAAGTGACAGTTAAAGCCTAGCGGTCTTCGCGCCGCTCTAAGTCGGTTTACCGGACAGGTGCCGATCACTGGGCCACGAACGGGCCATACAGGGCTCATCCCCCAGCGCTTACAGTGAATCTCCATACTGGCTGGACGGGGCTGTCACTTTTGCCAGTTTCCGCGTATGAGCGCCGGCCCTATGTTAGCGCGTGACGGAAACCGAGAATCGCGAAGGAGTGGGGCACTCGAGAAGGGAACTGCAGAAAGCCCTTCCGGAACTTCTCCCATGGGTCTCGGATCGAAACGCGCATATGAGAAAGATGAGAGCGGCAGATTTCGAAGCGCCAAGGGTCGCACATTCGCGGCCTCCATGAACTGCATGCGCCTGAACCGAAGATAGGACTCCCCGACTGGCTATTGAGTCCGCTGCGGGAGTGGGAGCGTGACTTTAATTTGGGCTATCGAATTCAAATCTAGAATGAGGAGAAAAGAAATGAAGATCAGAAGTGCAATTGTTTTGGGAATTGTTCTGCTGTTCGGAAGAGTGGCATTTGCCCAGGACTACCCGAAGATTGAAACTGCACCGGGATTTATGTATATCCGTACCGTTCCCCAGTCTAACGCGTTTACAGTACCCGGCGCAGTAATACTAACCCACTCCGTAAATTGCGCTGGTGGCGGGGGCACGCTCGCGTACAACGTGAGTAGTCTGGTGGGCATAGCGGCTGACTTAGGTGGCTGCAAAGTATTCAGTAACGCGTACGGCGCTGGCAACACGATTGATGGAAATATATTTACCTATTTGTTCGGACCGCGGTTCACCTATCGAAACAGCAGCAAGGTCGAACCATTTTTCGAGCTCAACTTCGGTGGGACGCGTATCTCGCTCTCTTGCAAGAGCAGCGCAAGTAATTGCCTCTCAGCCGCTGGCACCAACACTTACTCCAAGAACGCTTTCGCCATGACGGTTGGCGGGGGCTTGCAGATTAAGATGAGCAAGAAATTTTCCCTGCGTCTCGTCCAGGCTGAATATCTCTACACGCGCTTTGGCAACAGCTGTGCCCAGTCTGCGTGCAGCAACAACAATAATCAGAACAGCTTTCGGCTCAAGAGTGGAGTCGTCATTAACTGGTAAGTTGGAAGCGTTCGCCCAAACTCTGTTTAGGTGGCCAACTAGAATCCGCACAGGAACGTGGCACGGCGAAAGGCCCCGCCAATTCGCCGCCAATCCTGGCTTTGCCAGGGTCGGCGGCGAGTCACGTAAATCACACAAAAAGGGCGAGAGCCTTTCGGACCGCTTGAGGTTGATTGTCTGTTGACTCGGTTTGGCAACAGTGCCTTCTCATCCCACTGGTACTTTTGACAGTTCACACTGGCATCGCAGAAAACCTATTCTCTCTGCACCCGAACCAAAGGGGGATCCGGCTTGAGAGACCACCTCCCTCCCAAGTGGGGCAGACGCTGCCTCAACTTCCTCTCATATCCTGACGGTCCCCCTTTCAAAACATGCCTGGATAGAATTCGCCACGAGCGGACTGATTGTTAGTGCAGCTAATCGCCGACGCATCGAAAGGTCAATTCAATTGTTTCATCGTCAGTTTTGACAATGTCGCGAACATGAGCGCATGCATATGGTGCAGATGGACGATCACAGTTACTGATCGTGCGAGGGGAAATTAGATTTGTTTACCTAGGAGGATTATTGTATGAGGAATAGGATACTAGCAGTCAGAAGACCTTTGGGCGTTCTGGGCGCGGTTGTTCTGCTCAGTGCGGCTGCTTTTGCGCAGGAATCGAAATTAGGAAGACTGAAAGTAACAGTCTCTCCGAAGCAAGCGTACACATTTGTGGATGGCAAGGCGATTGGCCCCGGCAATCGGACCGTCAAGCTCGCCGTTGGGACCCACCATTTGGTTGTTGCCAACTACGGTTACAAATTCTTCGAGCAGGATGTTTCCATCGATTCAGCCAAAACCATCCCCGTAAACGTGGATCTGGTGTCTGCAGGCTCCGAAGTGGCGGGCCCTCGTGGGCGCATTCAGATCGAAGTAGGGACGCTGCGTGCCGGCGATGCTGCGGTTCTCCTAAACGGTAAGAAGCCGGAATACTTTGTAGGCCACGTGGACGAATTCAATCACGACATAATGCTTCATCAGGAACTGATCGTTCCTCCCGGAACGCATGAAGTTACGGTCACGAGACATGGCAAGGAATACTGGTCAGGTTCGGTAACGGTTGCGGCGAACCAACGCGTGATTCTTAATATTTCAAACGGAAAGCAAAAAATCAGAGATTGGCCAGGCGGATCCAGTCAGTTGAGTGGAGCTATCCCACGCTTTACGGCAGGAACCGCCAGTGCCACGATTGCAGTGGCGCCTGTGGGCGGATCCGTCTCTGCCAATCCGCCAAATATCAATTGCAGCCAAAATACCCAGTTGACCTGGACCTCGGGTGAAACCATTGACGCCGATATGAGCGGGATGAGCCCGGTGCCAACGACTGGCGAGAAAACCATTTCTCCGAGGCAAACCACCGTGTACCAACTCACGGCCACCGGTCCTGGAGGAGTAACGAAGCCGAGCGCGACAGTGGAAGTCAACCCCGTCGTGCGCGCCTCGCTTAGTGCCTCACCTGCGGAGGTCCGTTATCGCCGCATCGGTGACAAAGTGATCGAACAAGGAGGCGCTACGCTAAGTTGGTCATCGTCCAACGCCGACGCTGCTTCTCTTTCTTCGCTTGGTTCCGTTGACGGCAGCGGAACCAAGTCTGTCGACCTCGCCCCAAACCAGCCGGCGAACGGCCCGGTGGATGAGGAGTTCAAATACACCCTGACCGCCACGAATGTTTGTGGAGGTTCGGATACCAAGACCGTGGCCGTGCGCGTGAAGGGCTCGATCGATCCTGTTCCCGCAGTGTTGCTGAAGAGCGTCTTTTATCCCACCGACTATCCCGACAGACACAACCCGGCTCTCGGTCTGCTCAGCAGCCAGCGTGAGGCTCTCACGACACTGGCGTCCGGTTTCGTTAAGTACCTTGAATACGATCCGGGAGCTAAGCTTTCTCTTGTTGCACACACAGACCCTCGCGGCGGACCAGAGTACAACAGTTCTTTGAGCCTTCGCCGTGCTGAACTAACGAAACAGTTTCTCGTTTCCCAGGGAGTTCCTCAGGAGAAGATCGAGACGAGCTCCGAAGGAGTTGGAAACGTTTTGGATGAACAGGCTGTTGCACAGCTCGAAGCCCAGAGCCCGGACCCACTCCCTGCAGATCGCGCGGCTCAGAAGTCGTCCACTTTGTTTGCTTATCAGCGCCGGGTGGATATTGTGTTGACTCCTACGAATGCCCAGTCAGTCCGCTTCTATCCAGCGGAGGCTTCCGATTTCCCAATTCTCTGGCAGAGACCTAAGCCAGCTCGGAATGCGGTTGGGCAGAACCAGTGAACTGATTCCAGGAGCACAGCGCAGTCACAATATGTGCATAGTGGATCCAGCCTGTTCCGATTCGGCTGTGTTTGTAACCGCTCTTGTTGAGGCCCCGCCGGATCTGTGTCTCGCCTAAGAACCTGAACGGGTCCGTCGCGAGAACAACTGCGGTTTTTCCAGCGGAGAATCCGCAGGCAGGTGCGGCGGGCAGGGCCAGTGATGCTGCGTCGGACAGAACTAAAGGAGCCCTGTGCGCGCCCGGCTTGGCACCCCGTTAGAGAAAGAAGATCTGAGACTGCGCCGGATTAGCGGCGGTCTGGCCCGTTTCGCATAAGTATGTGATCCGAGTTGATGATTTTATGAGATCGGAAACCCTGTTACTAGTAACAGTATCGCATTGGGCGGCGCGTGGCTAACTAGGAGTGCCTTCGTGCGGATTCGTTTCGCTTTCCTGATAAACATATGGTTGGAACGGTCTGTGCGTAGAGGAAGAATGGCCACCTGAGAGCTTCACGTGCACGAAAGAACGAGCGAAATTCCCACGAATCCGATGCGAGTCTGGTGTAGTTATCTGGTTCCACCCCAGAAATGCGCCCTGACCAGAAATGGCCGGCGTGTATGGGGCTTCACGGACAGGGCTCCCTCAGTCGCGCGAATTCTGCTAGCTACTCTATCTCTCCTGAACCGTGTTTGCGGAGAGGTGAACCTTGGGTCGCACTAGTGTCCTGCTTGCTGATGACCATCTGATGTTGGTCGAAGCACTCAAGAAAATATTGGAAGTCGAGTACGACGTTGTCGGCACGGTCGGTGATGGACACGCACTCTTGCAAGCAGCCGAAAAGTTACGCCCCGACGTCGTCGTACTCGACATTGCTATGCCCTTGTTGAATGGACTAGACGCCGGCCGACAGGTAAAACACGACATGCCGGCAGTGAAACTGATATTCCTGACAATGAATGAAGATCCGTACCTTGTGGGGGAAGCATTTCGAGCCGGGGCTTCCGCGTATCTGCTTAAGCAGGGGGCAGCCCTTGAGCTTACGAAGGCGATCACGGAAGTCCTGAAGGGCAGAACCTATATCACGCCGCGCATCTCTGAAGGTCTGGCTAATATCTCGTTACGAGACCCCGAGGCGCGTGAACATGCCCCCAAACCGACTGCCCGACAACGGCAAGTCATTCAACTACTAGCGGAAGGGCGCTCAATGAAGGAGATAGCGGACTTGCTGCACATTACCATGCGAACTGTCGCGTCGCACAAGTATCGCGTAATGGAAATCCTCCAGATCAAAACCAGCGCCGAACTCGTACGCTACGCAGTTAAGCAGAGGATCGTTTAACTGTAGTTAGCTTGTTCCCCCAGGCACATAAAAATCTTAGAGGTAATTCCGCGCATTCCGGATTCCGGCCGAGGCGAAGGCCTGTCACTTTTACCAGTTTCCTCCACTAGCCGCTGGTCCCAGCATTGTTGACTCAGTGAAGCTGCGTCGCGCTGCACAGCAACCGACTGCAACGCATCGTTTTCTGCCGAGGGAGATAAAAGGAGGATAGCTGTGATTCAGCCTAATCACGCGTGGTACCGCGGTTCAGTTCTATTTATCTTGGTATTGTTCGTTGGCCTTGGAGTTTCGGCCCAGGATGCCAACGATAAGGTGCCCAACGGAATCCAATTCCCCTTGCCGGTTGCGGCAGCGCCACCGGCAAAACATGAATTCGAACTGAGCAACAAGACTGACTCCGCCGAGAAAGCAAATCCTCCGAATAGAGGTCCGGTTTCCGGCGTCACGCCTGCGGCGGTAGGCACTGATGGTGTGCGTCGGATTACGCTAGAGGAAGCGCAGCAGATGGCAGCAAGGACGAACAATCCACTCGTACATCTCGGGCAGCTCCAGGTGGAGATCGCGAAGCAGCACCGGCTGGGCGTGCAGTCGCAGTACTTCCCAAGCATCGGCACGACTTTTCTCAACAATCACCTCAATAAGCAAACGGGCCAGGTGTTGACGGTTCGACGTCCAATCGCGGGTGGGACCCTGAGCATTCCCGTAAACATATTCGCAAAGGATGAAACACTTTTTGACGTGAACGCGATCCAACCGGTCACACCGCTTTTCGCGATCTATCAACTCGCGAAAATCGCGCGCGCGGATGAGATCATCGCCAAAGCGAAGGCGGGAATGCCGGTGGCGCAAGCGGCGAACAGAGTCGAGAAAAATTACTTCGATTTGCTCGTCGCCGAACGGGAACTGATCACCGCGGAAGCAGAGGCCAGGAAGATTCAAGCTAAATGGCTGACGGCGAGCAATTCGGGCTCGCCAAGGATCTCGGCGGAACAAGAGTCAGACATGATCGCCGCCGAAAGGGCCGTTGCGCTCCCGGTCAGCAAGGTGCAGGAACTGACTGCTTCGCTCCTCGGAATGATTGGCCTGCCTGAGGGAACAAGACTGGAGCTCGTTCCGCCCGAACCTCTTGTGGAAGACCTGTCGCTCAATGAAGTTGCTGCCAATGCGGAGGCGGCGAATCCCGAGGTCGTGGAGGCAGAACAAACCGCCGTTAAGGCGCACTCTGGCTCAAAACTGTCGAAAATGGCGTATTTTCCGACTGTCGCAATCATAGGTGGTTACGCAAATCAGAACCTAGTGAGCAACGCTGTTTTGCCCAAAGATTTCTCCTACATCGGCGTCATGGGTACTTGGACTCTCTTTGATTTCGGCAAGCGCGAGCATGGAGTGAAAGAAGCCAGCGCACAAGCCGAAGCGGCAGACCTTGCGGTGCAATTGACCAAGGCCAAAGTGGCGCAGGGCGTCAAGAGCAGCTATCTCGAACTGGAACGCTCGCGCAAACTCAGTCAACTGGCGCGCCGGATGGTGTCCGCGACTCAAGTGATTGAGGCGAGCTACAAATCAGACGACACAGAAGTTGAATCGGCGCGAGCGAAAATGGAAGCAGATATGTTTCGGGCCGAGCTCGAATATCGTCAGGCATACGCCAAGCTGAAGGCTCTCATGGGTGCGAGATAGGAGAATTTGCCGCTAACGTTCGCGTGTGACCTGTTTCTGGGGATCCCACCTTCGCGAAGAAGAGGTCATCTATAAACGACGCTCGAGAAGTATCCGGACCCGTCCGTCAGCAACGTCACAAAGTTTTAAGGTCGAGGACGAAGGGAGCTCAACAGTGCGATTCCGAATCAAGCTCGCGATCGCTGTCCTTGCTTACATATTTCTGGGAGGCGACCCAGAGGCGCTGGCTCAACAGAAAGGACAATGGGTACCGGGACAGTTTGGTCTTAATGCCGGAGTGATTCCCGATCCCGGCGTCACCTACGCCAACCTGGCCTTGAACTACTCGGCCAGCCAATTGAATGGCCCCAACGGAAATAGCGTTCCAGCTATCAACGGGACCTATTCGTTCTGGGTGGATGAGAACATTTTCTACTACGTCCCTAAGCACAAGTTTCTCGGCGGGTATTTCATGCCTTATGTTGCGCTAACCTACGCGAACGGTGAGTTGGTAGCCAACATAGCCGGAACCAACCTCAACACCGGCGGGGGTGGATCGGGTTTTGCCGATATGTACGTCCAGCCGATTAACCTGGGTTGGCACTTGAAGAGAACTGACTTCAACCTCGGATACGCTTTCGTCGCTCCGACGGGCCGATTCACTCAGGGAGCCAGCAACAACGTCGGTTCCGGATATTGGGGCAACGATATAACGAGTGGCACGACGGTCTACCTCACTAAGAACAAGGGAACTTCCGCAAACTTGGCGACCGCGTGGGAAATCCACGGGCAAAAGAGTGGCACCAACATAACACCGGGCCAGACCTTCACGGCGGAGTGGGGACTTGGGCAGGTTCTTCCCCTGAAGAAAGACATGAGCAGACTGCTGCAACTCGGCCTGGTTGCGTACGACCAATGGCAGACTTCGAAGAGCAGCGGAACGTTGACCGTTGCTGGTATCCCGATCCCTGAGAGCAGGATTCCGTATTACTCAGTACACGCGATTGGTGTTCAGGCCAATTTCATTCTCCCGGCGAAGGATCTGGCGGCCTTCTTCAAATACTACGATGAGTACCATGCTCTTGCTCGTCCGCAAGGCCGCACGTTCGTGTTCGGCTTTTCGTGGACGTTGCGGATTCCCAAGCCCGAGCCTCCCAAGAACTGAGTGATACCGAGCTAGCCGATGTGATGTTCGTTGTGTCTCGATGGAAGGAAAGGGAATGAATAGGTACCTGGTGTCGAAGGCGATCTTCTCGCTGTGCCTTTTGTTCGCATTCGCTCCCTGGGCGCGGTCGCAGGAACAAACCAACCCAGTTCCGCAAGCCGGAGCCAAGTCGGCGAAAGAGCAGCCGAAAAAAGAGGAACCCGAAGTCAATACCAGCTCCGCTACGGAATCTCTTCAGAAAGCAACACAGAACCCGGTCGCTAGCCTCATCAGCGTTCCTATCCAGAACAACAACAATTTTGGAGTGAGTCCCGGTTATCGGACACAGGACGTTCTGAATATTCAGCCCGTCGTACCAATAGGCATTTCGAAAGACTGGAACCTGATCATCAGGGTGATTACGCCGATCATCTGGCAACCGCTTCCCAGCCAACGGCCAACTCCGGAAACGGGAGTGTACGGCTTCGGAGACATGGTGCCTACATTTTTTCTAACTCCGAAGAAGTCAGGGAAGGTGATCTGGGGAGCAGGCCCGGTCTTCCAGTTACCCACGGCCACGAACACGTTCCTGGGGCAGGGCAAACTAGGAATAGGACCGTCCGCAGTTGCGTTGACGCAACCCGGGCACTGGACCCTAGGTGCGCTGGTAAACAATGTCTGGTCCGTAGCGGGTTCGGGCAGCCGTCCGTTGATCAATCAGTTCCTGCTGCAATACTTCATCAACTACAACTTGAAGAAGGGCTGGTACATCACTTGGCAGCCCACCCTGACTGCTAATTGGGAAGCTACCAATGGCGGTCGATGGGTAGTGCCGTTTGGTGGCGGAATCGGAAGAATCATGAAACTTGGATTCCAGCCGGTGTCTCTCACCGCTCAGTTTTATGGCAACGCCGTCCATCCTCAGGGAGCTTCCCCTTGGGGCATGCGGTTACAGATTTCGTTCCTATTTCCCAAGCTAACCAAGGAGCAGCAGAAGATGCTTTTGGAGAAAAAGCTGAAGCAGATGGAACAGCTGCTGCCCAACAGGTGAGTCTGAGAGCTTATGCTCACAGCGACCTGGCTCGCGGATAGCCACGCCGGACCGAAGGACATTCCGCGCTTTTGCGGAGGTCGAAGCCGTGAGGACCCCCCGGCAAACCGGGTACCGCCAAATTACTGCGCCGGATTACAGATGGCGTGGCAATCATGGAAGTCCCAAAAATGAATACTCCAATTCTTGCGTTCCTCCACGCGAGCAGGTTTTTCCTGCTGGCGTCTCTCTTGGCATGCCTCTGTTCTTTGGCTCAGGCAAAACGAAAAGACGTGGTCGTGATGAACAATGGCGACCATTTCACCGGGCAAGTAAAGCGCCTGCAAAACGGCTTGTTATTCGTGGAGACGGACTATGTGTCCGTTAATATTGGCCTGGATTGGAATCAGGTGAAATCGGTCCAAAGCATTGCTACCTTCCAAATTGTCTTAAACAACGGTCAAAGACTTGAAGGAAAGATTGAAAAGATTTCTGGTGAAAAAGCGAGCCTCGAGGACTTTCTGATTCGCGAAGCAACCGAGGAAGTGCGTGTCCCTTCGGCGGACGTAGCAAGCATGGAAACTAAGAAACCCACGTTCTGGCGGCAATTGCAGGGGGCCATAGATCTCGGTTACAGCTTTACTAGTGGGAATGGTCAGACGACACTGGACACGGACACAAGCGCTGCGTACAAGACCACGGGATGGCAGGTCGCGACGTCGTTCGATGCAACGTTTAGCGGTCAGTCGGGGGCGTCCAAAACAAATCGTGAAGATGGACAGGCGACGTTCTCCAAGTTTCTAAACAGAAATTCCTTCGTCGCGGGCCTCTCCGATTTTCTTCACAGCAGTCAACAAGATTTGAACCTGCGCACCACCCTTGGCGGTGGATACGGACGCTATTTGAAGCGTACGACGAACAGCAACCTCGCCTGGCTGGGCGGCGCTGTGTACGCTCACGAGTCCTTCGGCACCTCCGCCGGTAATCCATCGGATCAGAGTATGGAGGCTGTTGTTGGACTACAATACAATTATGTTCGCTTCAACTTCGGAGAGTTCAATTCTCAGCTACGGACATTTCCCGGACTGACGGACGCCGGCCGCCTGCGCTTAACGACCAATAATTCACTCACGATCAAACTAAGAAACAATTTTCACCTCGCCTTCACCTTCTGGGATAACTTTGATAGCAGACCGCCGGTGACGGCAAAAAAGAATGAGCTCGGGATAAGCTCGGGGATCGGCTGGTCCTTTTAGATCCGACGCCCGTCAAGCTCGCTGGTCAATGACGCTCTGCTTTTCCAGCTCTTTGATCACAATCTTAACCAATTCCCGAATCACCTTTATCGGCGAGTTGGCATCATTCCGGGCCTGGCGATCGCCGTGACCAGCTCATCCTCGAATTCCGCGCGGTTCTCCGCCTTGCCATTCAGGGCCAGCACGAGAATATTGGTGAAGTGTCCACCCGAATAGTTCGGGTTTTTCCAACTCAGCAGCAATTTGGGCGAGCTGGCCGCCAAAAACGCCGGAATCGCCAGAAGTGTAACGAACAACAGCGATTGTTTTCTGAAGTTCATTCCTCCCAACTTCGAAATCTCAATTCCGTCGCCCCGAGCGCGACATCGTCGCCTCACTTTTTGACATCCGGAACAACGTGAGGGAATCATCCGAATTAATTCATCCTGCCGCGGGCTACGGCGGGCCGCATACTGTAAAAAGTTATGGACCTTCGGGAGGCATATTGTGTATCGGGAGCCGTAGTGGGCGGACCTGGTCGCGCAAATAGACAAATCACTTATACGGCGTCTATCGTGGCGGTAACGTTCGGAAGCGTATATGATTTGCAGCGTCGCCTGGGGATAAGGTGTCTCCTGCTAGGCTCAGGCGGCTCTGCGTCCCAAGAACGATGGTCGAAATGCAAGCAGGCCCCGGTTCCGACTCGCCTCGCAGTCTCGCTTCCTCCGCTCGGAGACTGAATTTGTGGCCCCCACGGTTAGCCGCGTTCTTAATGCCTCAAGTCACCGAGTCATGGAGAGTAGTTGCCATCCTTGTTCAGGCGTACGCTCGTTCCTACAGAACGGACCAGGAGTCTGCTCGATATCCTGACGCACAGCATGCGTGGGCCGCTGGTGTCGTGGTTTTTTGGTTCGCTTTTGTGACGGTGCGCAAGTGAAAATACTGACCGGTCGGGCCAACAGTATAAGAATGTCGTTATATTGGCGTCCCTTTATTGCATGCCTGCTCGTGCTGATTTCCCTGGCTCTTCTATCAGCTTTACCCCTGGGTGCAATAGGGCAGTCAAAAACGGTCCTAGCGATATATTCTGATGAACGTCTGCTACCGGCCAACATAGCGGTGGATACAGCTTTGCGTGACAGCCTCGGTCTGGAAACGGACAACCCACGTACTTATCTGAGTGAGTTTCTCGACGTCTCTCGTTTCGGCAGTTCCGACTACGACAAGCTGCTAAGCGATTTTTTCCATAGCAAATACACCGGCCAGCACCTTGATGTAATAGTTGCTAGTGGACCTTTGGCGTTTCAGTTCCTGCGCCGTCACCAAGCCGATCTTTTCACAGGAATACCGGTTGTCCTCTGCGGTGTCGGTCGTGAGTCCTTTGAATCTCAGACTCTACCGCCAAATTTTGTCGGGGTGCCGATCGCAGTCGAATCCCTGCCAACCATCGAGCTCGCTCTACGCTTGCAACCGGATGCTCGCGAGATCGTCATTGTAACGGGCACATCAGAATTCTATCGCTCCTTGGAAGACACGTTGCGAAGGGATCTTCCCCACCTACAAACCTCTATCCCCATCCGTTATCTAAGTGGACTGCCATTGGATGACCTGCTGCGGGAACTCTCCCCTCTGTCCCCCAACAGTATCGTCTATTCGCCGGGTCTCCTTCGGGACAGTGCCGGCAGGACATATATCCCACATGACGTTCTGCGCCGGATGGCAGACGCTTCCACTGCCCCAATCTACGGCTCTTATAGCACTTACGTCGGCTCTGGCATCGTGGGTGGATATATGTTCACGATGGAAGACTTGGGCCGGCAGGCCGCTGGACTGGTGCGAAAGGTTTTAGACGGAGAAAAGCTCAGCCAGGCGGACACGTCCGTCGCGCCTCCCTCGCGTTACATGTTCGATTGGAAGCAACTGCAGCGATGGCACATCCCTGAGAAAAACTTGCCGCCGGGATCCATCGTTCTTTACCGCGAGTTGAGTGGGTGGCAGCGCTACCAGCCGTACATTATTGGCAGCCTCTCTCTAATCCTGCTACAGACGCTGCTCATCTTAGCGCTGCTGTGGCAGCGGGCGGCAAAGAGAAAGGTGAAAGCGGACCTGATTCTTGCTCATGTGCGACTTCATTCCGCGATGGTATCCGGCAAAGCGGTGGGATGGGAGTGGGACCTTAAGAGCGAGCGAGACTCCTGGTTCGGCGACCTGAAAACGATGTTCGGAATCCCTTCCGAAGCACGTGTCGGCCGCCCAGAAGACCTTTATCGTTACGTTCACCCGGAGGATCGACAACGAGTCTCGGAAGCCGTCGCTGAGGCAAGGAGAAGCCATCAGCCTTACAGGGCCCAGTTCCGCGTCGTTTGGCCGGACGGGACGCTGCGCTGGGTTTCCGCGGAAGGGAAATTCTATTATTCACCGGAGGGCGAGCCCGAGCGCATGCTCGGCATGGCCGTGGACATTACCGAGCGCAAGCAGGGCGAAGAGGCGCTGAAGAAATCGGAGGAGAAGTTCTCCAAAGCGTTTCGGGAAAGCCCACTGGCCGTTACTGTGACCAGCGCGAAAGACCATCGCTATATTGATGTTAACGAGACTTTCGAACGAATCACTGGCTGGCGACGTGACGAGGTAATCGGGAGGACTCCGCTCGACCTTGGCATCTGCGCAGAACCCGACGACAGGATGGAATTGTTAGAAGAAATTCAGACCAAAGGCACCGTTCGCAACGTGGAGTTCCGCTTTCGTTACAAGGACGGGGAGGAACGAGTGGGCTTGCGTTCCGCGGAAGGGATCGAAATCGAGAACGAACCATGCATCCTCACCGTTACCGCGGACATCACGGAACGCAAGCGTGCGCAGGATGCGATGCAGCGACAAGCTCAACTGATAGGTCAGGTTCATGACGCGCTCGTCACCACGGATTTGAAGGGTTCTGTTACGTTTTGGAACGAGGGCGCGACAAGGGTGTTTGGGTATTCGGCCGAAGAAGCGTTGGGCAAGCCGCTGTCATTCCTGTACCCGGAGAACCAGCATTCAGTTCTCGCACAAGAAATTGTAGCGCCGGTCCAGGAGAAGGGATGGCACGAAACCGAAACGCGAGTACGCAGCAAGTCCGGGAGGGAGTTTCCAGTTCACCTTTCCCTGGCATTACTCAAGAGCGCGGAGGGGGACACGGTCGGGATGATTGCCTCTGCGATCGACCTTACCGAGCGGGAGCGGGCGGAGAATGCGGTCCGTGAGAGCGAACAACGTTTCCGTCTTGTTGCGAACACCGCGCCTGTCATGCTCTGGATGTCTGGACTGGACAAGCTGTGCAACTATTTTAATCAGCCCTGGTTAGAGTTCACTGGTCGGCCGCTTGAGGCAGAGCTTGGCAACGGCTGGGCAGAGCTAGTCCACCGTGAAGATTTGAGCAGTTGCCTGGATACCTACACCCAGGCATTCGATCGGCGGGAGTCGTTCAAGATGCAGTATCGGCTCAGGCGGCACGACGGAAACTACCGCTGGCTATCCGATATAGGCGTGCCAAGATTCAACCCGGACGGCTCTTTTGCCGGCTACATCGGCTCGTGCCTCGACGTCACCGATAGCAAACTGGCAGAGGAAAGCCTGGCCAGCATGGGTCGCAGGTTGATCGAGGCCCATGAGGAGGAGCGTACCTGGATCGCCAGAGAACTGCATGACGATGTCAATCAACGCATCGCGCTGGTGGCGATTGAGTTGGAGCGTTGGAGCCAACATCTTCCCGAGTCGGCGGCTGATCTTCACGATCATATCCATCACGCCCGTCAGCGTCTTTCGGACGTTAGTAAGGACATTCAGGCCCTGTCCCACCGTCTCCATTCCTCGAAGCTCGAATATTTGGGCCTCGTTGCAGCAGCCAATAGCTTCTGCAAAGAGTTCTCCGAGCAGCAAAAGGTACGGATTGAATTCAGTCATTTAGATGTTCCGCGCACCCTCCCGAGGGAAATTTCCCTTTGTTTGTTCCGAGTTTTACAGGAAGCAGTGCAGAACGCAGCCAAGCATAGTGGTGCTCGACACTTTAACGTGGATCTGCGCCGCACAGCGGAGGGGATCTGCCTGACTGTGAGAGACCAGGGAGTGGGTTTTGACTGGCAAAGTGCAGAGAACGCGCGAGGTTTGGGGCTGATCAGCATGAAAGAGAGGCTCCAATTGGTGAGTGGTGAGTTGTCCCTCAAGTCGGAACCCGGCAGCGGCACCGCGATCTCCGCCCGTGTGCCCTTCCGGCCAGAAAAACATCTTCATAGCGCGGCGGGATGAGATGTGGGATCCAGCAAGGCGATAGACGTTCTTCAAGGAAAGATGGTTATTCCCGCTGGGTCGTCGATCACGGGAACGCCTAACCGCCACTTTCTACGATCTCATTTGTTTCGGCAATCGCCTACCAAATGTCAACAAAGCGCACGAGGAACCAGAAGATCAAAACACAGAGCGGAACCACTGGCCAAAGCGGCAAGTGTCTCGCTCTCGATCTTTGGGAAAATTCAGAGGACTCCACCATCACCAGGTCGCCGGCAACGACGCATTGCTGGGAACAGTGTTGCGGAAGGTACTCGCGATAGTCGGTTCGTGAATCCAGATAGTAGATCTCTGCCCAAACATAGCAGTCCGCGATATGAATGCCTCCTTCGCTTTCTCTGTTCGTTCGCGGATGATCTGCCAGGTTGCTCATAGTCGTGACCTCGGCACCAGGATTTCTCGTTGCCTTCAGCTACCTTCCGGAGAGTTTGAGGAATTTCCAACTGGTAGTGTTGACAGATAAGCGGCTCCGGAACCGGTTGTGGGGCAGTTACCTTTCCCGTTGGAAGGCAGAATCGCGGTTCGCGCGCGCCGGTGGGCCGCCCTGTCACTACTGACAGTTACGACCAGCGTGCTCTTTGCCTAGACTCCTGATGTCGGTCTTGATGATATAAGCGCACGAGGCTGCAACCTGCCTATGTAGCGGTCCAGCGTGCTCTGTGTAGTTGGTTCACAACCGACGACGTACAAGGACACTTGGAAATGAAATGTCTGGGTCGGATCGAGCGCTTGTTACTCATCCTCGGATTAGTGCTGATCGCGATTTACGCGGCAGCGTATGTCCATAGGACGATCTTGTCCCGCGCGGAATTGAAACGCTTCCGAGATCTTCAAGCGGAGCAGCCAGTTGAGACCGCCGATCATTTTTCTCCGGTAACCCAGTTCAAATTGGATGTCAGCCTTTGGTCGCAAAAGCGGATCGCTGGCTATGAACAGAGCGTGACAGGATACGTCGATCCGCCCTT
>Ga0137418_10000617_pt1 | contig 31906 bp, 35 predicted proteins | sample CZODoug3_1_2_16f_FD_122242 | JGI IMG/M metagenome (GOLD analysis project Ga0137418, IMG submission 122242) | Vadose zone soil fungal communities from Angelo Coast Range Reserve, California, USA - CZODoug3_1_2_16fungal (Hybrid Assembly) | ecosystem: Environmental > Terrestrial > Soil > Vadose... | reverse complement strand
CGATGTTGCGGTCTTTCAGGTAGGTCAAATTGCCCATGACGGCAACCTCGCCTTTGATGTCCGCCGATTGCCGTAACAACTGTGGAATCAACAACCTGCCCTGCCCATCCATCTCGACTTCCTGGCCGTAGAAGTTCACGCGGCTCAGAAACTTCTTTTTGGTTGGGTTGAAGGTCGAGAGCGAAGCCAGCTTCTGTTCGATCCGCTCCCATTCCTCGAAGGGATATAACTGGGCAACCTTCCCGTCGAGACTGGTGATATAGAATTTGAGTCCGTATTTCTCGTCGATCACCCGCTTGAACTCGGCTGGAACCTTTAATCGGCCCTTTTCGTCGATCCGGGTTGGGTGATTTCCGCGAAACATTCAATTTCCTTATGGCTGCGAGGGAGGCAAAGACGACGACAAGAGCTTCGAAATTCGTGTTTGAGCGGCTTTGGGGGTTGGTTTTTGGCCCTTGCACCCTGACTCCTCGGCACCACACTCTTGACCACTGACCCGTTACGACACTCCCTTTTTGACCACTTTCACCCACAATCCTATCGCTAATCTCTTTCCTGTCAACAGGAATCTTGAGGGTCGTTTTCAGGGCTATTTGTCGCATTTTGAGTCACTTGCGGAACTACGAGAGGTTGTGGTTCCGGACTCGCCAAGCCACAAGATGTAGTAGTTATTCCCTTGGTTCTGGGGCTCGGAGTCTCGGAATGAGATAAACGGCCCGTGGGAGAGCGCCTGTGAATTTCCTGAGGAAAAAAGAGGTCGCACCTTCATCCGAGTGGGGCGCACGGTTCGGAAGGCGATCAGCAGACCTACGAGTATGCCGCCGGGATGGCGCTACGGGTCCCTCAAGTTAAGGTTCGGATGCGTTGAGATTTTTGTGCGCCGCCACTTAAGACGCGCTAATGTCGGTGGAAAGCCACCAGCCATTGCCGGAGCACCAGCAGCTTCCGTCTGGAAATGAGTCGCGGCGGAGGGACTGCACTCGCCGAAAATCGCCGCGCCCGAATGCTTCCGACAGTTTCTTTGCCGTCCGCGTGTCGCGGGCGCCGAAGCACGGGATAAACAGCACCGGACACACAAATCGCGCATTGAAGTGGCGCAGTAAAACCTTCGTTACCAGCAGCATGCCTCCAGCCCCAGAATCGTCCGTTAGCGGAAACAAGAGGCGTCCGCCCGAGCGTAAGGAGTCGAGCCAAATGTCCAGCGGAGCTGTGGCACCCGCATTGACATAGATGGCGTCACAACTTGGCAGCGGCGCCTCCGCGCCGGAGCGTAGGTGGATCGTCACGTTTTGCAAGTCAGTCAGGTTGGCCGTGGCCCGCTGCACCAGTTCTGACTCAATCTCATAAGCGATAACCCTTCCTGCTGAACCAGTAAGCTTTGCAAGCAGCGCGGTGTAGTATCCGGATCCGGCACCGACGTGTATGACAGTCTCGCCCTCCTGAATATTGAGTGAAGCGAGACAGGCGGCATGGAGCGCTGGTTCCCCGTTGTTGATCCGCTTCTCGGGCAGCAGAGCGACTGCAACATTCTGATATAGAAAAGCCGGATCGTCGGAGGAAGTTTCAATGTAACCGGTCTCGCCGACGACTTTCCATGGTCCTGGACCCATGAAACGCTCCCGGCAGGTAGATGCAAAGGCGGCCGTCAACCGTCCTTCCGGCTGTCCCACATTGGCCGTGATCAGCTCCGCAAAATATGCTCTGTGCGCTTCCAGCGGTCCCATGTTGGATCTCTCGCGTAAACAGAGTAATTGGTTGCCGCACCGGCTCAAAGCGAATGGGCGGTTGCACTGCTCTGCTGCTGCTGCGATGGTTTCGCTTGAAAATTCCCGGCATAGTCACAGATAAGGGTGTACACTTCCGCCGCCTTCTTTTTTTATTGCTCGTCTAGTGCTCGTTCGGCGTAATCAATCCCCATAGAGCTGTGAAATCAACTGTTCGGAGGCGCCACGTGAATGTGAATCGAGGTCGTATCTGGCTGGGTGGTTTGGCGGGTGGAGTGGTATGGAACGCTTGGAGCTATCTCATCTTCACGAAGCTGGTGCCGCATTATCAGGCAGCCATGGACAGGGGGATATTCCTGAAGGTGCCGCGTTATTCGCTGTTCCCGTTTATGTGGATCGCTTTGCTGTTTGTCTTGTCGATCCTGCTGGCACATCTCTACGTCTGGCTGCGGCCCACGCTGGGGCCTGGGCCGATGACCGCGTTCAAGATTGGGGCACTCGTGGGCTTTTTCGCTGGCTTCCCGGGAAACTTTGCACAAGCCACGTTCACGACTGCGTCGCGCTATCTCCCACTCGGCTGGATGCTGGATCTCTGGGCCGGCGCGATTCTGGCTACCGTGATCGCCGGCTGGCTCTATAAGGAATGAATTAGGTCGATGGAGCCGGACTTGCGCACGGGCGAGGACGCCCGTGCCTCCATCGTTCCTCCTTCTCGTTCCTACTCTGTTAGATTTCTGAGGCTATGCGAAAAGCCATCAACCACCTCAAGAAGTCCGACCCAGTTCTTTCCGCAATCATCGAAAAAGTTGGTCCGTGCAAAATCGAATATGGTGATCCCTCGTTTGCCAGTCTGGCAGAGGCGATTGTCTACCAGCAGCTCAACGGCAAGGCGGCTCTGACCATTTTCAACCGCTTCGCCGATCTGGCGGGACGGCCGTTGACGCCACAGGGAATTCTGAAGTTGACGGAGCCACAGATGCGCTCCGCCGGGCTCTCCAAGCAGAAGCTGAGCTACATTCGCTCGCTTGCCGAGCTGACACATAGTGGAGAACTCGACTTCGCTCGCTTGCCGGATATGCCAGACGACGAGGTGATCGCGCACCTGACCGAGGTCAAGGGGGTGGGCACCTGGACGGCACAGATGTTTCTCATGTTTTCGCTGCGGCGGCCCGACGTGTTGCCCACCGGAGATTTCGGAATCCAGACGGCGATCCGAAAATACTATCGCAAGCGCAAGATGCCGAGGCCAGCCGAGATGGAAAAGATCGCGAAACCGTGGTCGCCCTACCGGACGTTTGCTTGCTGGTATTTATGGAAAAGCCTGGACACGAAGACCCTTGGATGAAACGCTGCAACGATTACCGCTAACGGTGTGCTTAAATAGCGTGGATGGCATCTGACCGCAAAATCCGTGTACTTGTGGCCAAGCCTGGCCTGGACGGCCACGACCGCGGCGCCAAAGTCATCGCGCGCGCACTGCGCGATGCTGGGATGGAAGTCATCTATACGGGGCTGCGGCAAACGCCCGAGATGATCGTGACTGCATCACTCCAGGAAGATGTGGATGTGATTGGGTTGTCGATTCTCTCCGGTGCTCATAACGCCATCGTTCCGCGCGTGATGGACTTGCTGAAGCAGAACAAGATGGACGACGTAATTGTCGTCGTAGGCGGAATTATTCCCGACCAGGATATTGATGGCCTGAAAAAGATTGGCGTGGGCGCGATTTTCCAGCCCGGGACGACGATGGACGACATCGTCCAGTTTATCCGCGGCAACGTGAAGCCGCGTGGCGTGCCTGCGGCGCTGTAGATGCCGAACGACGGGTCTTCTGATAAACCCTCCCAAAAATCCCGTCTGTTAGCGGGGATTGAGAAATCGACTGGGCCTTCGCCTTGGTATTGGGCGACGTTCCCTTCAGTAGTGAGCCATGCGCGGCAAAAGTTTGTGTGGAACTACCACGGGGATAGCGGCGATCTGGCGTATCTCGTGACTCTGGCTTTGCAGCAAGAACCACATACGCCCCGGCTCGCGTTGAATACATTTTGCGTTCCATTCTTAATAAGGCCAGACCTTCTTGGCATCTGGTGCCCGGAACCCAACGGGTTGCGGGTGATGTGTTTTGATCCAGACCAACTGGTTGCATTTCCGATTGAAGAGATTGTTGGTTGGTTCAAGCAATCGAATGACCGTGTGTATTCGCGCACAGCCCCAGTCGCTGAGTTTGAGGTAGGACGACGCTTCCCCGAAGGCACACACAAGATCGAAGTGCCCGACGCGTTCCATACCGTGGATGAAGTGATTGCCGTGGGATCGTATCCGGCCCGGACTCGCGAGGACTCAGCGTGCGCGGTTTACGTGGTGTATCCGCAGGCTGGACTGGTAGAAGTAGTACCGCAGAAATGGTTCACGGCTAGCCAATACGACGTGGGCCGACAATGGATTTCTCGCGTGACCCGCAGCGAGGATCACCGCTTCGTCGGCGAGGCTGTCCGAGTGGGGAAATTCCTGCTCACGGCCGACGGACAGCAAGTTGCCGAATGGATTGAGAAGGCGTAAGAGCCGTCTGCCAGAGGAGTTGCTTTGAACAAAGTTGCGGGCATCCTTTGTTGTCTAGTCTTCCTTGGCCTTCCATTCCTGCAGGGGCAGCAGGCTCCGATTGTTAAATCGCCCTTGCCGGACTCGGCCACATCCCACTCCGGCAAGATCACCGGCTACACCCTGCCCTCCGATCTCTACCGAAAGGCACGCAACCGTGGGCGGATCAGCTTCGCATCGCGAGTATTCGGGCAGTTCTACGGCGTCTGGATTTTGTGGTTCCTGCTGCAACGGAAGACGGCAACCAGGTACCGCGATTGGGCCGAGCGCGCTACGAGAAAACGCTTCGTGCAGGCGTTTATCTTTGCACCCCTACTCTTGTTCACCATCGCTCTACTGCAGTTGCCGCTGGACATTTTTCGGGAGGCGGTTTTGCGCAGCTATGGGATTTCCGTGCAAAGCTGGGCTTCGTGGGCGGCTGATTGGACGAAGAGCGGGCTTCTCACAATGCTTGCCGGAGGATTGCTGGTTTGGATTCTCTACGCCATGATCCGCTGGAGCCCCCGCTACTGGTGGTTCTATTCCTGGATCATTGCGGTGCCTCTCATCGCATTTGTCTTCTACATTTCGCCGTATGTAGTCGAGCCACTGTTTTACGAATTCGCTCCTCTCTCCGCCAAGGCTCCCGAACTGATTCCCGCAATCCAGCGGGTGATGCAAAAGGCGGGACAGAATATTCCGGAGGACCACATGTTCTGGATGAAGGCCAGCGACAAAACCATCGCGACCAACGCCTACGTTAGCGGATTCGGCTCCTCGAAGCGTGTGGTGATCTGGGACACGACGCTGGCGCGCGAGACACAGGATGAAACTTTGATGGACTTTGGCCACGAACTGGGCCACTACGTTCTTCGGCACATTTTGAAGGGCATGATTTTCCTGGATGCGATGGTGCTGGCGTTGCTCTACCTGGTTTATCGCTGCATCGGCTGGCTGCTGGAGAAGCGGGGCGCAGGTTGGGGCATCCACGCACTGGACGAGTGGGCGTCGCTACCGGCGCTGATGCTGTTGCTCACGCTCTTTGGGTTTGCGGCCGATACGGCGGGAAATGCGTATCGCCGATATTTGGAGAATCAGGCGGATATCTACAGCCTGGAAATCAATCATGGCATTGTCGCCGATCCCGGTCAGGCCATGGCGCATGGATTTCAGAAGTCCGGCGAGACGGTGTTCGAAGATCCTGAGCCTAACCGGGTGCGGGTGTTTTTGTTTTACGATCATCCGCCTGTGGTGGATCGGATTCATCTCTTTGTGACTTACGATCCTTGGTCGAAGGGCGAGTCGCCGCAGTTTGTGAAGTAAGGTTCGAGTGGCGGGGACACTCTTGTCCGCGAGGGCTAGATTCCGGCTCGTGTACTCAGCAACCCCGCTTAGAGCCGAGACTCAAAGCGGAGACCACGCGGGCGGGGCGCCCGCGCCACGCGAGCCATAGAACCGCGATCTGATATACCCTAAGTGGTTCCCGACTGCTGAGATTGGACTTTCATGCCTCGTTCGACCGACACGCCGCAAGCTACTCCGACTGTGCTGGAAACGCATGTTGATGCGACCTCGGCGCGCTACGAGAAGAACATGCGCGCCATGGCGGAGACGGTGGCGCAGATCCGCAATCAGGAAGAGAAACTGCTCGAAGGCGGTGGTGCGAAGGCAATTGATTCGCAACACAACAAAGGGCGGCTAACGGTTCGCGAGCGCCTGCGCCTGCTATTAGACACGGACAGCGAGTTCCTGGAGTTGGGCCTGTTTGCCGCGAGCGGCATGTATGAAGAGTGGGGCGGGGCGCCGGCGGCAGGCGTTGTGACGGGGTTGGGCCGGATTCAGACGCGACTGGTGATGGTTATCGCCAACGACGCAACGGTAAAAGCCGGGGCGTTCTTCCCAATGACGTCGAAGAAGGTGATCCGGGCGCAGAACATTGCTCTTGAGAACCGGATTCCGACGATTTATCTGGTTGACTCCGCTGGCATCTTCCTGCCGTTGCAGGAAGATGTTTTTCCCGATACCGACGATTTCGGAAGAGTTTTTCGGAACAACGCGGTCATGTCGGCGCGGGGAATTCCGCAGATCGCCGCGATTATGGGAATGTGCGTGGCCGGCGGGGGGTATCTGCCGGTGATGTGCGATCACGTTCTGATGACAGACGGCAGCGGTTTGTTCCTGGCTGGACCGGCGCTGGTACAGGCGGCGATTGGACAGAAGGTCTCCGCAGAAGAGCTTGGCGGGGCCACAATGCACTCGGCGATCAGTGGAACGGTGGATTTCCACGAGCCCAACGATGAAGCCTGCCTAACGCGAATTCGTTCCATTATCGATAAGTGGGGATATCGGCGACAGTCGATTTGGGATCGCAAGAAACCGGAGCCGCCCGCGTATACAGCCGAGGAGATTTACGGCATTTATGGGACGGAGACGGCGAAGCCTTACGACATGATGGAGATTATTGCCCGCATCGCCGACGGCAGCCGTTTTGATGAATACAAAGCCGAATACGGCAAGACGCTGATTTGCGGCTATGCCCGTATTGGCGGGTTTGCCGTGGGGATTGTAGCGAATCAAAAGCTACATGCGCAGCAGACGGATGCGTTGGGACAGAAGCGCATGGAATTCGGCGGCGTGATTTATACGGAATCTGCGGAAAAAGCCGCGCGCTTCATCATGGATTGCAATCAGAATCTGATCCCGCTGGTGTTTCTGCACGACGTGAACGGGTTCATGGTCGGCCGCGATGCGGAATGGAGCGGAATCATTAAAGCGGGCGCGAAGATGGTGAATGCCGTTTCGAATTCTGTTGTCCCGAAGATCAGTGTGATTATTGGTGGTTCGTTTGGCGCGGGCCACTATGCCATGTGCGGGAAAGCATTTGATCCGCGCTTCGTCTTTGCCTGGCCCACGGCGCGATACGCGGTGATGAGTGGCGACTCTGCGGCCAGCACACTGGTTGAGATTAAGGTGAAGCAACTGGAGCGCAGCGGGCAGACGATTACTGACGAACAGCGGCAGGAATTGACCGAGGCGACCAAGAAGACCTACGACGAACAGACGGATCCGCGTTATGGGGCGGCGCGACTTTGGATTGACAAGATTATCGACCCCATCGACACGCGCGACGCTATTACGCTGGCGCTGGAGGCAGCGTCGCTGAATCCTGAGGTGGCTGAGTTTAAGGTTGGGGTTTTACAAACGTGATTACTTCGCTTCACCACGGAGACACGGAGACACGGAGGAAGCTCCTCGAAGAAAAACTGACAGAGAGTGTGATCGGTGCAGCGATTGAGGTCCACCGCGAACTTGGTCCCGGATTACTCGAATCTGCTTACGAAGAATGTCTTTGTCATGAGCTACGCCTCAGAGACATTCCTTTTGCACGACAGTTAGCCGTCCCGGTCAAGTACAAGGGCGTCTCACTGGATTGCGGATATCGGCTAGACCATCTCGTGGACGATTCGGTAATCGTTGAACTCAAGTGCGTCGACAATCTGCTCCCCGTTCATAGCGCACAATTACTGACGTACCTCAAGTTGACCGGAAAACGCGTTGGACTCATCCTAAATTTTCAGGTTCCCGTGCTCAAGGAGGGAATTGTGCGGAAGGTCCTATGAGCACTTCTCCTGCTTCTCGTTTTCACTTTGCTCCGTGTCTCCGTGTCTCCGTGGTGAAGTCGCGCTAAAATGTCCGACGCTATCAAAATTGTCGAATGTCCGCGCGATGCCTGGCAGGGGCTGCCCGGGCAGATTCCAACGGCGACGAAGATTGCGTATCTTCAAGCGTTAATCAGCGCCGGGTTCAAACATATTGATGCGGTTTCGTTTGTCGCTCCGAAGGCGGTGCCGCAGATGGCTGATTCCGAAGAGGTGCTGAAGGAACTTGGAGCGCCCGCGGATGTTGAGATTATCGGCATTGTGGTGAACGAAAAGGGTGCGGAGCGCGCGATTGCGACTTCAGCGGTGCAGACGCTTGGGTTTCCCTATTCCGTGTCGCCCACGTTTCTGGAACGGAACCAAAAGCAGACGTTGGAAGCAGCCTTGGACGAGCTCGAGAAGATTCAAGAGAAGGCGATTGATGCCGGACTCGACACGGCGGTGTACATTTCGATGGCGTTTGGTAACCCTTACAGCGACCCTTGGAGCGCTGACGAGGTGATCGAAGCTGTCGGAATCCTGGAGACCTCTGATATTCGAACTATCTCCCTGGCCGACACGGTTGGAATCGCGACGCCGCAAGAGATCAGCGAGCTGGTCGGGCCTGTGATGGAAAAGTTCGGATACCTGGACATTGGCGTTCACCTGCACAGCCGCGTGGACCAATCCGTTGAGAAGGTTCTCGCGGCGTACGACGCAGGTTGCCGGCGGTTTGATTGCGCCATTGGCGGGTTGGGCGGGTGTCCATTTGCACAGGATGCTTTGGTAGGAAATTTGCCCACGGAAAAACTGCTGGAAGCCTTGTCGCAGCGCAGCTTGCCCTTGCCGGTGTTGAAACCGCTCGATACTTTGTTGCGCGCGTCGGTCGAGATGGGACGGCAATATTCTGTGGGAGAGAAGATCGTCTAGATCGACATGGCCTACGTTACGTTGCAACTTGCTTACGGTGCTGGAAACGCGACGATCACCTTCAATCGTCCCGAGAAACGCAACGCCATCAGTTTTGAATTATTGAACGAATTGCTGGCGGCATTCGATGAGGTCGAGGCTTCGCCAGCTCAGATTCTCATTCTCACCGGCGCGGGCAAGGCCTTTTGTGCCGGATTGGACTTGGAAGAACTGAGGTCGCTCCTCGATAAAACACCTGCGGAGAACCTCGCCGACTCTGAGCGCATCGCGCGCGTTTTCCGTCGCCTTTACGATTTTCCCAAACCGACCATCGCTGCGGTGAACGGTGCGGCCATTGCTGGCGGAACCGGGTTGGCGACTATGTGTGACTTTGCGCTGGCTGTTCCGGAAGCGAAGTTCGGCTATACGGAAGTTCGAATCGGGTTCATCCCGGCGGTGGTTTCGTCGATCTTGGTTTGGCAGGTTGGGCACAAGGTGGCCCGCGATCTGTTGATCTCGGGCCGGATCTTCGATGCCGCCGAGGCCCATCGTCTTGGCCTGGTCAACGAAGTCGTGGATCCTGGGCAACTCATGGCACGCGCACGTGAACTTGCCGCCTTGCTGCGAGAGAATAGTCCGGCATCCATGCGCGCTACCAAGGCGCTCATCAATGGCTTCATCGGGAAAGACCTCGACCGCCAGTTTGCTGATTCCATCACGCAAAACGCCCAGGCGCGTACTACTGCTGACTTCCGCGAAGGCGTTACGTCATTCCTCGAAAAACGCAAGCCGAAATGGACTGGGATTTAGCGGGGCAGGTATCCTAGAAACCTCCATGTCCTCTCACTCTGCGCCCGCTGTCTCCGAAAGCCGCATCCGCGTCCGTTACGCTGAAACTGACCAGATGGGCATTGTTTACCACTCGAATCACTTCATCTGGTTTGAAGTCGGGCGGGTCGACCTGATGCGCCAGCTTGGCCTTACCTACAAGCAGATGGAGAAGGACGATCAACTCTTCATCCCCTTGGTCGATGCTCGTTGCCGCTACAAGGCTCCCGCACTCTACGACGACGAATTGATCGTGCGGACCCACGTCCGTAATTTTCGTGAGCGCATCATTGTTTTCGCTTACGAACTCGTGCGCGCCAGCGACAACACCTTGTTGGCTGAAGGCGAGACCACGCATGTCATTACCGACGCTGATTTCAAGCCGCGCAACTTGCCGGAAAAGTACCTGGCCGCCTTGGCCGCCGCCGCGGGCCGGACGCCGGCGAACGGCGTGAAGTAGAAGAATTTCAAGTAAAATCAGAGATTCGGTTCTTACAGATGACCCGGTCTGACACATGATCCGCTCCTATAAAGGCATTTCCCCGCAGATCGGCGCTGGCTGTTATGTCGATGAGTCCGCGCAGATCATCGGCGACGTGAAGCTGGGTCCGAACGCCAGTATCTGGATGAACGCTGTTCTCCGCGGGGATGTACATGAGATTCGGATTGGCGCGAACTCCAACATCCAGGACTGCTGCGTGCTCCACGGAATGAAAGAGAAATATGGAGTCTATCTCGGCGATTACGTGACCGTGGGCCACTCCGTCACCCTGCACGGATGCGTCATTGAAGACCGTTGCCTGATTGGCATGGGCGTGATTGTTCTGAACGGCGCGCGCATCGGCGCGGGGTCGATCCTCGCTGCGGGGACGCTCATTCCCGAGCGTACGGTTGTCGAACCCGGGTCGCTTTGGATGGGCTCTCCGGGGAAATTTCGCCGCCAGCTGACCGAAGAAGACTCGGCCAGTATCCTTCGCTATGCCAACAACTATCTCGAATACAAAGAATCGTATTTGCGGGAAGTTGGGAAGTAATGATCAAAGCCCCCCGAGGAACCCGCGATCTCCTTCCGCCGGATACGGCGCTGTGGAACTTTGTCGAAACGACGGTGCGCGATGTGTTCCGGCTTTATAACTTTCACGAGATCCGCACGCCTATTTTCGAGGAGACCCAGCTGTTTGCCCGTGGGGTGGGCGAAGAGACCGACATTGTTTCGAAAGAGATGTACACCTGGGAAGACCGAGGCCGCGCGGAATCGGACAAGGGGCAGTCGCTCACGCTGCGTCCAGAAAATACTGCTGGGGTCGTCCGCGCCTACATCGAGCGCAAGCTCTGGGAGCGTGGCCTTAACAAGCTTTTCTATATCGGTCCGCAGTTCCGGCGGGAGCGCCCGCAGAAAGGCCGTTACCGGCAGTTTTATCAGATTGGCGCCGAAGTGATTGGACCTTCTGCCAGCGGCAGCGAATCGCCGGCGCGCGACGCCGAGCTGCTGGAAATGTTGGCCACGCTGCTGGATCGGCTTGGCATTACCGGGTGGACGCTCGAATTGAATTCGGTTGGCTGCTCCGATTGCCGGCCGGTCTTCAATGAAGCTCTGCGCAAGGCTTTGGAGCCGGTTGTCGACACGATGTGCAGTGATTGCCAGCGCCGAGCGGTGACCAATCCTCTGCGCGTTTTCGACTGTAAGGTTCCGGCTGATCAGCCCATCATCGACAAGCTCCCGCGCATGAGCCAGTTTCTGGACGAAAAGTGCCGCGTGAATTTTGCTGCTGTACGGCAGGTTCTCGACGCTATCGAGATTCCTTACACGCTCAACGACCGGCTCGTCCGCGGGCTCGATTACTACATGCGGACCGCGTTTGAGTTTACGCATGGCGCGCTGGGGGCGCAGAACGCGATTCTGGGCGGAGGCCGCTACGACGGGCTTTCGGAAGCGCTGAGCGGGCCGCACGCTCCTGGGATTGGATTCGCGATTGGCGAGGATCGTCTGGTCATGTCGCTGCCACAGTCTGCTGAATCGGCGATTCGAAAACCCGACGTTTACATTGCGCCGCTTGGCGCGGGCATGAATAGTCCGGCCGCCCGGCTTGCCCGCGAGCTTCGCCACGACGAGGTTGTGACGGAATTGGGCGATGAATCCTTCCGCCTGAAAAAGTCTATCGAGATTGCGAGCAAAGCTGGTATTCGCTATGTGCTCATTGTCGGCGAAAACGAGGTAAAGTCCGACAGCTTCGCGCTCAAGAATATCGAGACCGGAGAACAAGTCACTGTAGGTCGCGGCGAACTCGCCGCAAAAATCAAAAACAATTAGTGCGGTAAACTTTCCAAGAGAATTTCTGGAGGCTTCATGCAAACTCGTCTCGTCACCCTGGCGCTGATGCTGGCCATGTTCGCGTTCGCGGCGCAGGCGCAATCGCTCAAATACTACGGCAGCGCTCCGACCGATCCGCTAACCGTTACTCTGCTCGAGAAAGAACAGGCACTGATGGGCGCGATTCTGCACCGCGACGCAGCGACGTTCAACGGCGGTCTGACGAGCGATTTTGTGTTCGTTAACTATGACGGACACCACGAGCCCAAGGGCGAGCTTTTCGGCGAAGGCGAACTGAAGGAATACTCCATCTACGAGCCGCAAACGCTGGTTCTCGACGACGGGGTAGCCGTTCTTTCCTACAACGCCATCGTGCGCCAGAACATCACGGACGACGACCAGCATATTCCTCGTTACCAGCATGTGACGACGATCTGGGTGAAGCAGGGGACGGACTGGAAGGAAAAGTTCCACCAGACGGCGGCGTTACAGGTGGGCAGCTAGGTCGAGAATCCTCTTGCCAAGCGTTCCGCGATGTTATTACAATAGTTATAACGCGGCGGAGGCGACATGGTCCCAGTCAAAGTTCGAAAGTTCGGCAACTCGTTGGGTGTAGTTTTGCCAAAAGAGGTCATCCACCGTTTGCACACGCGCGATGGCGAGCAACTCTTCCTAGTGGAAACTGCCGACGGAGGATACCAACTCACGCCCTACGATCCCCTGTTTGAAAAGAAGATGTCGAAGGCCGAAGACATCATGACGCGCTACCGGAATACTCTCCGCGCTTTGGCCAAGTAGCGAAGCGGTGAAAGTACCGGTCTGGATTGAGGAACGCGACGTACTTGTGCTGCACCAGCGTTCCCTACTGTTGCACGGAGGCGCGCACGGCATTCTCGACTCCGCGTTGTTGAAGTCCGCGCTGGCACGTCCTTTGCAGCACTACAGTTATGCCAGCGGCGTGGACATTATCACGCTGGCCGGGGTCTACACCGTGGGGATTGTGAAAAACCACCCGTTCGTGGACGGCAACAAACGTATCGGTTTTGTCGTTGGTGTCCTTTTTCTTGAGCTGAATGGTTACCGTTTCACGGCCAGCGAGGAAGAGGCCGCACAAGCTGTGCTGGCTTTGGCGGCGGGCGAGATCGATGAGGGCAGTTTCACAAAGTTCATCCGAGCCAACGCAGCACGATCGCGCAAGTAAACATCCTGGCCGCCGCGCTCGAGGCCACCTCACCTGCTAAAATCATAGTTTTCCCTGGCTCGTCGCGTCTCCTCCGAGACGGGTAAACAACTTCAAAAGTTAAGGACATCATGCTCGATTTTATTGGCGATCTACAGCGTTCCCAGCGATGCGGCGAACTGCGCGCGTCCGATGCCGGCAAGAAAGCCGTTCTTATGGGGTGGGTGAACAACCGCCGCGACTTTGGCAATTTGCTGTTTGTCGATGTCCGCGACCGGTCGGGGATTGCGCAGATCGTTTTCGATAAGCAGACGAGTGCGGCGGCGCACGAAAAAGCTGGAGGGCTGCGGAACGAGTACGTCATTGCCGCCGTTGGGACAGTGAAGCTGCGCGACGCTTCGACGATTAACAAGAACATTCCGACCGGCGAAGTGGAACTGCGAGTGGAAGAGCTGCGGATTTTGAATGTCTCCAAGCAGCCGCCGTTCCTGCCCAGCGATACGGCCCTGACCAATGAAGAAACGCGGCTGAAGTACCGTTACATTGACCTGCGGCGCGACACGATGCAGTACAACATTGCGTTGCGGCATAAGGTCGCATTGGCTATTCGCAACAATCTGGCTTCACTCGGTTTCTACGAAATTGAAACACCGTTCATGACCCGCTCGACGCCAGAGGGAGCTCGCGATTATCTCGTTCCGAGCCGTGTGCAGCCCGGGTCGTTCTATGCTTTGCCGCAGTCGCCGCAGATTTTTAAACAGATTCTGATGATTTCGGGCTTTGACCGCTACTTCCAGATTGTGCGCTGCTTCCGCGATGAGGACTTGCGGGCCGACCGTCAGCCGGAGTTCACTCAGATCGATCTCGAAATGTCCTATCCGCGGGCGGAGCACGTCTGGGAAGTGGTGGAAGGCTTCCTGACAGCCGCTTTTCAGGCTGGCGGACATAGCATCAAAACGCCATTCCCGCGCATGGACTATGACGATGCGATTCGCCAGTACGGCATCGACAAGCCCGACATGCGGCTCCCCGCGCTGACGGAAGTGCGCGAGTGTTTTGATTCCGCCGCTGCGGAACAGCTCGCGGTCAGCCCCGCGCGCCCGATTCTGGCGATACGCATTCCGATGGTAGGCGATCTTTCGCGCAAGGAGCGCGACGACCTTAAACCATTGTTCAACGGCAAGGGATCGGCGAAGGTTTTTGAAGACTTCGGGCGCCTGGAGAAGTCTTTCCCTGAGGCTCTCGGGAAGGTGCGCGCGAAAGTTCAAGCGGAAGCGGGAGACCTGATCGTACTGGTTGCGGGTATCGCAAAGCCTGGGGACGCTTCGGCAGCACCGGGCACAGGGAAGGTTTCGCAGGCGGATGCGGCTGTCTACTCCGCGGCTGGGCAAATGCGTCTCGCTTTAGCGCAGAAGTTTGCCGCTCGCCACAAGGCTTTCGAGAAAACCGGCGACCCGGCAAAGGACTATCGCTTCCTATGGGTGGCGAACTTCCCGATGTTCGAGTGGAGCGATTCTGACCAGCGCTGGGATGCGGCGCACCATCCGTTTACCTCGCTGCGCGAAGAGGACATGGACAAGCTCGGCGGCGATGCTGCCACAGTGATGAAGAACGTAAAGGACCCGAACTCTCCGCTGGCTTCTGTGCGGGCGCTGGCTTACGACGTGGTGTTGAACGGGACGGAATTGGGATCTGGTTCGATTCGTATTCACCAGCAGGAAATTCAGAGCCTGATTTTCAGTGCGCTGGGCATGTCGAAGGAAGAGGCCAGCAGCCGTTTTGGGTTTTTCCTGGAGGCCTTGGAGTACGGCACGCCTCCGCACGGCGGGATTGCTCTGGGCCTTGACCGGATTGTCATGATTCTGGCGGGTGCGGACAGCTTGCGAGAGGTCATTCCCTTCCCGAAGACGGCGCGCGCGGTGGATTTGATGGTGGATGCGCCGACTCCGGTGAGCGAGCAGCAATTGAAGGAATTGGGGTTGGTGGTGAAGCCGCCGAAGAGCTGATTTCACCACGGAGACACGGAGGCACGGAGAAAGCAAAGGCAAGCCGTTGTGAGTCAAACGCGAGTCCCTTCGCTCACCATGACATAAGGGTCTTTGTCTTTCTTTCGGTTCCTGATTTCAAACCATGGCGGTGGGTTTCTCCGCGTCTCTGTGTCTCCGTGGTGAAATTGCACTAACCCGGAAGACATAGAGTTCGCTGAGGGCAAAATTGGCCGCGGAGCACGTGGCGATGCTCAGGGCGTTGGCCAGCAGGATGCGGAGGTGCAGGCCGCCGACTAATGCTCGCATCAGGATCAGATTTCCCAGAATCGAAACGAGACCGTTGGTCAGGTTGAATCGGAGCAGGCGCATGAGAGGGTCGCGCCACTGGTTCCGGACGCGGTCCGCCCAAGTAAAGTGTTGGTGCCAGAGGAAATTGTGGAGCACTGCCGTCTCCACCGCTAGCGCTGTGGCAAGCAAGTAGTTGCAGCGGATGGTATGAGTGAGAATCCATAGCGCCGCGAGTTGCACTCCGATGCCGATGCCACCGACGAGATTGAACTTCATCCAGCGCCAGCCGAGTTTTTGTAATGCTTTCTTTGGCAACGCGGGGTGCTTAAGTAGCTGCAGATCCCCTTCGGCAAGCTCAGGACAGGCTCTCCCGTTGGTCGGGATGGCAAATCTGATGGGGAGGGGTGCAGCTTCGCCGGCGCTCAAGAAATTCTCTCGTCGCGGTAGAGGCGCGCTGTGTTTGTCGCCGTAATCCAGAGGAGCATCACCGCCATGCCCGCCAGTCCGCTTGCCCCGCCAACATCAAACAGGCGATAGGGGCCGTGGCCTAGCAAGTGCACCAGAGGATTTCGGAGGAGCGCGAGATTGCCGACGGCCAGGAGAATCCGCAGCTCGGTTGGGCCGAAGCGCCAGAAGGAAAGATGGAACTCGCCCATGGTGTATGTGGCCAGATATGACTGGATCGAGAGCAGCAAGAAGGCAATCAGCAGAGCGATCGCCAGCGCGGGCTGCATGTATCCCGACAGGGCGAGACCGGCCATGAGGAAGAGTGCGCCGAAGCTGTCCACCATGTGGTCGACGTAGAACCCGTAGCGCGGGCGCTGCTGGTTGCGGACGCGGGCTAGTGTGCCGTCGAGGCTGTCCCCCAGCCAGTTGAGGGCGAGGAAGAAGATGACCAGTAGAAGGGCGTACCGGTTCCAGCGAGCAAGGGCGTAGCTGGCTCCGGCGAAGAGTTGGGCCAGCACGCCGAGGCCGGTGAGGTGGTCCGGATTGATCCAACGGGGAGTGCGCTGGGCTAGCCAGATGAGAGCAATTTTCTCCATCTGTGCGGTCAGGCTGCCGTGGATGCGCTGGGCGGGGCGGAACTCTTTTACTCCGCGTATCTGCCGCAAGCGGACAGGATCGACCTGCTCGCAGAGGTCGACCATGGGACTGGAAATGGATGTGGACACTGAACTCGCCATCGGGGCTCCTCCTGCTTTCTGGAGGCATCGTGGCGGAAACTTAAGGACCTGGCAATCGTCTGCGGGTTAAACGGGGCGCAAACGCGGAACATCAGGTAACCATTGATTGCTCAATAACATAGGTAGGGAGATCATTCCCCTTAATTGGTCGGGGAGAGGGTCCCCTCCCCTTTTGCCTTAACTTGTCGCGTCTGCGAAACTGGATTGACGCTGCAGTCGCTCATCCAGTCGCACATGGGACGCATTCACGTTCTTTCCGAGCAGGTTGCCAACAAGATCGCCGCAGGCGAGGTGGTGGAGAGGCCCGCTTCGGTGGTGAAGGAGCTGCTCGAAAACGCACTCGATGCCGGGGCTACACGGATCCGGGTGGATGTCGAGGCTGGGGGCAAGCGGCTCATTCAGATTACCGACAACGGCTGCGGCATGGTGCGCGACGATGCCCTCTTGTGTTTCGAGCGGCATGCTACATCGAAAATTCGCACCGACCTTGACTTGAATACGATCGCCACGCTGGGGTTTCGGGGCGAAGCGCTACCTTCGATTGCTTCGGTGGCACGCGTGCACTTGGAAACGCGGGCGGCGGCCGGCGAGACACCAGACGCGGCAGGGACGCTGGTCGAGATCAACGGCGGCAATATTCTGCGCGTCGAGGAGGCCGGGTTGCCGCAGGGCACGTCGATTGCGGTGCGCGATCTCTTCTTTAATACTCCGGCGCGGCGGAAGTTTTTGAAGGCGGAATCGACCGAGCTCTCGCATATTGCTTCGCTGGTCACCCACTACGCGCTGGCGCATCCGGAAAAGCATTTTGAACTGCACTCGGCGACGAATGCCTTGCTGATGGCGCCGCCGGTGGCCGGACATCGCGAGCGCGTGTATCAGGTTTTTGGGAAGGATACGCTGGATTCGCTGCTTTCGATCGCTGCGGTGCTGCCGTTCGATCGCATGGGATTGCCGCAGCCTCCGCCGTGGCAGAGGGATGTTGATGCGGAGCCGCAAGAGCCTGGTGAGCTACGTCTGCACGGATTTGCTTCGAAGCCGGAGCTACAGAAGCTGAACCGGAATTCCATCTATATTTTTGCCAATGGGCGGTTGATCCGCGACCGCCTGATTCAGCACGCGATCACCGAGGCTTATCGCAATATTCTGCCGAACGGCGTGTTTCCTGTTGTGCTTCTGTTTCTGGAAATGCCTGCGGGGGAAGTGGATGTGAACGTGCATCCCTCCAAGACGGAAGTTCGTTTCCGCCAGTCGGTGGTGGTGCATGATTTTGTACGCGATACGGTGCGGGCCGCGCTGATGAAGAACCGTCCTGTACCGCAGTTTGCGGCCGAGATCGCGGCGCATCCTACGGCCAGTCCGGCGTTGACGCCGGGAGCGCAGGCGGCGGGCTTTCTGGCTGCGGCACAGGCTTGGCGTGGGCAATATGCGGATGAGCCAAGCGGGAATGGTCCGAGTGGATTCTTTCTTCAGGCGCCGGTTGCGCTGCCGGTGAGTGCAAGGCTGAATTTTGAAGGTGGAATTGCCGTCGATGCGAACGCGGCGGTGCCCGTTGCGCAAATCCAGATCCAACAAGCTCCGCAGAACATCCCCGACAATGGCTGCGCCCCGCCGATTCCGGAAGGTATTGAGGACGAGCCCACGCTCGAATCTCTGCGCACACTGCGGCCGCTGGGGCAGATTCGCAATTCGTTCATCCTTGCAGTCAATGAGGACGGCCTCTGGATCGTGGATCAGCACGTGGCCCATGAGCGTGTGTTGTTCGAGAAGATTCTGCGGCTGCGCGAAGTGAAGAAGGTTGAATCGCAGCGGCTGCTGATGCCGCTGATTGTTGACCTCACGCCCGCCCAGCAAGCTGTCTTCGCCGAGATTGCGGACGAACTCAACGAAAATGGCTTCGAAGCAGAGGCGTTCGGCCCACGCACGCTGGCGATTAAAGTCGCGCCTTCAGGTCTCGAGGCGGCGGAGATTGAGCGCATGTTGCACGAGCTGTTCGACCAGTGCACGGGCGAGCAGGCGTTGAACATGGAGTTGGTCCGCACTCGTATCGCAGCGTCCATCGCCTGCCATGCCGCGATCAAGGTCAATATGGCGTTGGAGCAAAACAAGATGGAATGGCTGCTGGCGGAACTCGCGAAAACCGACTTCCCTTTCTCGTGCCCGCATGGCCGGCCCGTGGTGTTGCGCTATTCGATGAAGGATATACAGAAGGCGTTCAAACGGATTTAGCTGGCGTTTTCCGACTAGCCGGGCGGGGACGCCCGGCCTCCACCGACCAAGGCGTGTGGTCTAATCGATAGAGATGACGGATTCCGAACTTCAACTTGCGCGCCTGCAAAAATGGCATCTCGACGGGGCTACCGTGCGCACGGCGGAGCAGGGCGCGGCGTTTCTCGAGTCTGTGGGATTCTGCTTGCTTCTCCCCATGCGGCCGGCGGTAGCGGTGCCAACGTTTATTGGGGCATGGGTCGGAGCGGACGAGAACCTGCCGACGTACCAGCACGCCTATGCCGACCAGCGCGCTACCGACGCCAGCGAGCTGATGGTGCGGTTGCTGCGGCAACGGGTGGCGTATGAGGCGAATCTTTTCGATGAGAATAACGCATTTCTGGTAGCGGCTTCGGTGTTTCCGTTTTTCTATGCGCTAGTGGGAGAGCGCAATCCGAAACAGGCGCCCAAGGGTGGCCCGCGTTCGGAGTACACGCAGCTCGCTTGCGATGCTTTCGATGTGATTCATCGCGAGGGCCCGATTTCGAAACCGAAACTCGCACAGACGCTCGGTGGAGGAGTTTCTCCTGCTGCGCTGGATCATGCCTTGCAGCAGCTCTGGTCGCGGCTACGCATCACGCGTGTGGATTACAAGGCGGGCGAAGGTTCCTACTGGGATGTTCTTTACCGCTGGGCGCCGGAAGCGGTGCAGGAAGGCATGGGGCTTTCCATCGGCGAGTCGCTGTCGGCTTTGGTCAGCCGGTACTTGGATTGCATGGTGGCTGCGGAACAGGACGACGTGGAGAATTTTTTCTCGCATTTCGTCTCCCGCTCTCGGGTGCGGGAAGCGATTCATGCGCTCATCGCGGCACGGGAACTGAGCTTTGCCCACGTGGGCAGTCGGTCTTTGCTGCAGGTCGCTCAGACACGAGCGGAGCCGGCGCCTGTTGTGCGCAGGAATTCTCCTATCGCTCGGCGGCATCCCCGGCCCGCTTCGAAAACCTAGTCTTGCTTCTCCGTCTTGCTTCACCACGGAGACACTGAGACACGGAGAAAACCGCGCTTAATTACAAGATTTTTGTTTGTGGGCAGCGAGGGCGCCTGCCCCTACATGAGCGTCGCGGATCTCTGGATTTTTGTTCTTCCTCTGTGTCTCCGTGTCTCCGTGGTGAGATCGATCCGGAATTGCCGTGTACAATCGATAGCTTCATGCCGACTGCGCCGCGCAAACTGATCATCGCTATTGACGGGCCAGCAGGGGCCGGGAAGAGCACTATCGCCTCGCGTCTCGCCCGCGATCTCGGCTACATCAATTTGGAGAGTGGCGCCATGTATCGGGCGCTGGCGCTCAAGGCGATTGAGCAAGATCTTGCTCTGGATGACGAAGCGGCTCTTGTAAAGCTTGCGCAGCAGTCGCACATCACACTTGAGCCCACGCGCACCGCGAACCGCGTGCTGCTGGATGAGCGCGACGTGTCGCAGCGCGTGCGCGAAGTGGATGTTACCGACGCTGCCTCAAAGGTTTCGGTGCATCCTGGAGTACGCGAGTGGATGGTGGCGCGGCAGCGCGAAATGGGTGCCGGTGGCGGCGTGGTTATGGAGGGCCGCGATATCGGGACCAAAGTCTTTCCCGACGCTGACCTCAAGGTTTTTCTGGATGCGCATCCGGATGTGCGCGAAAAGCGGCGGCTGCTGCAGCAGCAAATCAGTGGTCCACTGGCGGAACAGGTGGCTGCTGAACTGCGGCAGCGCGATCAGCGCGACCGAACCCGAGCGAATTCTCCCCTTGTGCCCGCCGTCGATGCGGTGATTCTTGACTCAACGGATTTGGGCGAGGACGAGGTGCTGGCGCGGATTGAGCGGTGCATTCACAAGAAGTTGAGCGCGGGCTAGACCGGCCAGGCGAGGGCACCTGCCCCTAGATGGGCACGGGCGATTCCAACATTTTCAGCGAACCTTAGAATTCGCGTACGCCTTCTTTCGGTGGTTCCCCCTTGACACCGTGTTTCGGGGGCGACGGCATGTCAGGTGGTTCCGGGATGTCTGGTGTCGCGACTTCCTCCGAGCCCCGCCGAATCTCGATTCGGCCGTGCGCGTTCGAGACGCGAATGCTGCCGGACCCGTTGCCCACGATTCCGGAAGCTCGTCCGCGATCGTCCTGGTTCTCCACCTTCAACTCGCTGAAGCCGCTTTCGACGTTTCCGTTGTCTGTGCTGGCGTCGAGTTTGAATCCTGCGTGATCCGGCAAATAGATCTGCACGTCAGCGTTGCGGTTGTTGATGTCGAGGTTGCCGACGGGTAGCTTTTTGATGTGCAGCTCGACGGCGCCATCGTTGTTGCTAATGCGCACGTCGCCAGTCACGCCATCGAGGCGGATGTCTTTCTCTTTGGTGAGCAAGCGCACAGGGCCGGCCACAGTGGTGCCGTGAAGGTCGCCGCCATCGATGTCCAGACTGCCCGTCACGCTAGACAATTCCAGGTCCGTGCGCGAAGTCTTGAAGGTCACAGATTTGGCGATCCGCGCCAGATTGACGTTTTCGTGGAACTCGCCGGAGAGCCGCACCGCGCCCTTGACGTCGCTGAGGTTCACTTCATTCACCCGGCCATCGATCGCGATATCGCCCACCAGCTTCGATACGCGCACCGTGCTCTTTTGAATGTCCATCTTGGCATTGCCGTTGACGTCCTGCAGGGAAACTTCGCCGTTTTGGCTGTTGACCTCGATATCGCCGTCGCGTCCCATAACTGAAACATCGCCGTGTTTTGACGTGATCACGACCGTCACTTTGCGGGGAACGTAGACGTCGAGATCGGCGTTCACTCCATGGTCGCCTGCACCTCCCGTATTCGCGTCGAGCGTCGTCGTTCGCTCCACGGCCCTGAGTTGCGGCTTAGTTTCTTGATTGTATTTATCGGCTTCGCTCTGATTGTCCGCGTGAACGGTCTTGCGCACCATCACCTTGATTTTGTCCCCGTCGCCCACGTTCAGGTTGATGGCGCCGCGATCGTTGACAATTTTCAGTGTCGATCCAGGCTCTAAGGCTTGTTCCATCTGGTCATCAAATGTAAAAGTTTCGCCACGCAGAAAAGGCGGCCAGTCTTCGTCATCCATGTGGAACATGCCGGAATCGCGAAATTCGTGATACTTGTGCGCCGAGAATCCGAACGATGCCAGGACGATGATGAGGATGACGCCGCCTGCGCCGATCCCCGGGGCCCGTTGGCCCGCACTCTTGGCCTGCTGGTGCTCCACCAGCTTGATCACTCCCCAGAGAATCAGCAGAGCCGGCCACCATTTGCCAAACCACTCCCAGAACTCCCAGTTGACCAGATGCAGGTTGCGCAACAGAAACGCGACCCCGATCAGGATCAGAACGACCGGACCGGCAAACGACCTCTGGCGTGAAACGATTCCGTTACTCATGGCGCACCTCGCTGCTGGAGTCGGAAGGCTGCGTGTCGGGCGTCGACGGCACCATTGCCGTTGACGCGGGCTGCATCGGCGGGACTGGCGGCGTCGGGAAGGGCACACCCGCCATCGGCGGCTGAATATGGCCCTCGGTCGAGGCCGAACGTTGCAACATTTTCACCACGCCGATGGAAATCAAGAGCAGCGGCCACGTCTGATGGAAATTCAGGTTAGACACATCGAGCGTATGCAGCAAGAGCAGGACCCCCACCGTCATTAGCACCACCGCGCCCATAATTCCGCGAAAGCGGCAACGCATGCAGCCGCAGGCGCGATTACTGCGATAAATCTCCATTTCGTCTTCCCTTCTTACGAGACCGGTCGATTCCATCGCTTGAAAAATAGCCATGCACCGATCACGATCAGGATAAGCGGCCAGAAGCGGCTCATGCTGAACGAGAACCAGCCTATGTTGTCGAGCAAAATCAAACAGCCGAGACCAATCAGAATCACAGCCCCAATTGGGACGTCGTTGTTGCAGCTCCGGTTGTCGCCTGCCGGTTGGGTGTACGCCGACGGTTGCGACGCAGTCCAGGCTGGGTCTCCGCCGACGGGACTCGACGATGCGGATGTTGCCTTCTGCCCCTGCCAGTTGTTGATTTGCGTAACCCCAGGTCCAAACATGGCTTCGAGACCGAATGGATCCGGAAGGGGCCAGCCGTGCTGAATGGCCTCCGACGTCTTGTAGGCGTCGAAAACCATATAGAACACAAAGAACCCGATGAGAATGCCAATAATCCCAGAGACGTTATCGGTCAGGAAAATCAGGACTACAAAGGTCAGAGCGTGAATGATTCCCTTCATGAACTGGCCGTTGTACATCGCACCCACGCCAGGAATAAAACCCAAGAGTCCTGCTACGACGGGCCTGCTTTGCGGCGGGATGACAACGTCTGTCCGCACCGGGTTGGGTGCTCCCTGTGTCGCTGTGGCGCCAGGCATTTTTTCGGCCACACAGGTTTCGCAGTACACCGCGCCACCAACGTTCCGAGAGCACGCGTTGCACAAGGGCTTCCCGCAGGATCGGCAGTAGGCCACTGCGGCTGCACTGCTGTGATTTGCGCAATTCATGCTTGTCTCCTTGCCATATCAGAACCCGCGGCATCGGCCCAAAGTTCGCAATTGCCGTCCGCATTCCCTGTTGCTCCCGCTTGTGCCATGACTGGCTGGGTATCATCTTGTGCGTAGTTCTGGTCCTGATTGCGGTCGTCGCCTTTCCCATCCTGCCCAGTATTCGGACGGCTGCTGGTCTTGTTGTTGTCTTTCGGCTTTGGCGTTTCGCGCTTCGCAGGCTCGCCCTCAGCGGGTCTCGTAGCCTTCTGAATGTTGTGCAGCATAGATTCGATCTCATAGAACCCGCGCATATTGGAGTAATACTTGACTACGCGCGCCTGGGTGGCGAAGTAGCTGCGCTTGACGGCGCTCGGGTGTAAATCGACCTTGGCAATGTCGCTGACCTTGATGCCGGCCACGCTCATCACCAACGACACCGAAAAGAACGCCATCGCCACCGACATGCCAAATCGTGGCTGCCTCACCGTGGCCCACGTTCCAGAAAGCACCGGTTGTACCCAGCCGAGCACTTGCTGCCAGGAGGAGGGCTTGATCTCAACCACCGATTCCACATACCGCTCTTCTACGCCAGTCGTCCTGGCCAGAATGTTGTGGACCAAGTTTTTCGGAGGCTCTACTTCGGCCAAGGAGCGCATCCACTGCTGTCCGGCCTGCGCGTCGGCGAACAACGGGCCGCAGCTCGCGCAAGTCGAAGCGTGCTTCTCGAAACGCGTGAGCGTACCCGCTATCAGGGTTCCGTCGATCGCTTCAAACAGAAGCGTCTCGAACTCGGCGCAATGCATTCCGCTTTGAATTTCGTCTGCCATCAGATCACCTGCTTATATGTACGTGAAAGCAAACGCGCTAGTTCCGCGCGCCCGCGGTTTATTCTTGATTTCACGGTGCCCTCGGGTACTTTGAGGGCAGTCGCGATCTCCCGATAGTCCATGTCTTGTAAGTCCCTTAGAATCAATGCCTCCCGGAGTTCCGGGGAAAGCTTTTGCAGGCCTTGGTGGACCATCTCCGCGACCTGCCGCTTTTTCTGCACTTCGTCGGGGCGGAGGCCGCCGTCTTCCAGCTGGTCGGCCAGGGTCAGGCTGTCCTCTTCGGGCGAGGTCCCGGCGTCGATGGAGTCTGTGGCACGATCCTGCTTGGACTTGCGGAAGTGGTCGACCAGCAGGTTGCGGGTGATGGTTGTGACCCAGGTCATGAACGCGCCGCGCTCCACGTCGTAGGTGGAGAGGGTCTTGAACATCTTGATGAAGACTTCCTGGGTGAGATCGTCGGCGTGCTCGGCGGAGCCGGAGAAGCGATAGCAGATGTTGTAAATGCGACGGTTGAAGCGGTGGACGAGGTCTTCCCAGGCGAGGGAGTCTCCCGCGGCAGCGCGCCGAACGATGAGATTGACGACCTGCGCGTCTTCCAACCCTGCTGCTCCCTGGGAAATATGGAAAGAAAGCCTATAAGCTCAACAGCACACCGGAGATACGTGTGTCTCCAGCCGAAAGTTCATCTTGCGGGCAGCCGGAATTGTAGCAGGGCAAGCTTTCATCATCGCCTCTGCATGTAGTAGGCTGCCGAGTTAGCCAACATGAGCCCGAATCCCTCAGATTCCGCCGCGGAGACCGAGTCCCCGCAGCGGCAGACACCCGATGCGCTGCTGTTGCATGGCTTTTGGTATCGGGCGCTGCCCGGGGACCAAGTTGGGCGGCTGACGATGGAGAAGGCCCAGCTCCTCGGCTTGCCGCTGGTGATTGGACGGGATGGGAACGGAAAGGCTTTTGCTTTGCGTGATTCTTGCCCGCATCGCGGCATTCCGCTTTCCGATGGACAATTCGATGGCAAGCAGGTTGAGTGCTGCTATCACGGGTGGAAATTCGATTGCCATTCCGGGCAGTGCGTAGAGATTCCGTCGCTCACGGAGGAACAGGGGAAGAAGCTCCGCCTAGACCGGATTTACGCTGGCAGCCATGCCTGCGAAGAGCACGATGGATTTGTCTGGGTGTTTATGCCTGAGCCGGGCCCTGTGGGAACGGGATTTACGAGGGCGGCGGAGCCAAGCGAACCAGCGCCGCGCGTGCCGACGTTTAGCGACAAATACAAGACGGCGTATCTTGTTGCCGATCTCGCCTGCAACATCGACCACGGCATCATCGGGCTGATGGATCCGGCACATGGACCGTTCGTTCACCAAGCCTGGTGGTGGCGGCAGCGGCACAGTATTCACGAGAAGCAGAAGAATTTCGAACCGATTCCGAATGGCTTTCGCATGGCCGCGCACACGCCCAGCACGAACAGCGCACCGTACAAGCTTTTGCGCATGTACGCCGATGCGGATTCCATTACGACGACCATCGACTTCGTGTTGCCGAATCGCCGCGTGGAGACGATTCGGGCGGGGAAATACTGGTTTTCCAGTCTGACGACGGTCACGCCGATTACCCGCGAGCGTTGCCGCATTGATGTCGTCGCGGCATGGAACCTGTTTCGCTGGGTCCCATTGGCTCCGGAAATGCTGAAGTTCGTCTTCGCGAAGTTCGTGAAGCAGGATCAAGAGACCATGGAAAAACAGGCCGAGGGCTTGAAGCACAACCCCCACCTCATGTTGATCGACGATGCCGACCGTCCGGCCAAGTGGTATTTCCAATTGAAGAATGAGTATTTGGAGTCGCGACGGACTGGTGCGGAGATGCGGCATCCCATGGGCGGTCCGGTGACGTTGAAGTGGAGAAGCTAAAAGAAGCTCCGGCACTCGAAACCGCGCGACTCAAACTGCGCGCCCATCGTTTGGATGACTTTGCCGCGTTCGCCGAAATGTGGGCTGATCCAATCGTCGCGCGTTACACCGGCGGCAAACCGCTTTCAGAAGAAGAGTCTTGGACAAAGCTGCTGCGATACGCCGGCCACTGGTCGTTGATGGGCTTCGGCTATTGGGCGGTCGAAGACAAAGAGACGTCCCGCTTCATCGGCGAACTAGGATTCGCCAACTACAAACGGGACATTCAGCCTTCGCTTGGGAACACGCCCGAAGCGGGATGGATTTTCTCGCCAGCGGCACATGGCAAGGGCTACGCGAGCGAAGCTCTTCACGAGGTCTTGGCCTGGGGCGATGCTCGCTTTGCAGACGGCCGGACGGTTTGTTTGATCCACCCGGAGAATGCGCCGTCCATCCGTCTCGCGGCGAAATTCGGCTATGAAGAAGTTCGGAGGACGACCTACAAGGATCGCGACGTGATTCTATTTTCGCGACATTGAGGTCAGTGAGTTGCTGCGGCTTGGCGACACTTCCCAAAAGCTACTTTGCGAGCGGTCGGGCTTGTTCATACCGAACTTGTTCATGGCCGCTCTTCGTCATCGACAACGTCATTGCCAGGGAGCGGCAGAGGTGGAAGCATCGAGGCACCCGGTGGCGGCGGAAGCATTGTGCCAGGCTCGCCCGGCGGGACTGCTTTTTGAATGAAGAACCTGTTGCCAAAACCACCTTCCGATCCGCGAATCGACTTGAGCTGCCGCCACTGTGGGAGGGAAAGTACCTTCCGAAGATCGAGATTCATAGTCGTCGCCTCGCGCTCCAGTTTGCCGCGCGCTTCCAGCACCTGATCCACTTGCGTGCTGATTTCGCCTTCGTTCGGAACATCGGCGTCCAACAGGGTCTGTAGTTTCAGATCCTGTTTTTCCATCTCGGCGCCGTAGTCAATCAGCTTCAGCCGGTGGTCGAGGAATATCTGGTCCAACTGCGTAATCTGGGAGTCATTGAGTTGAAGCTTCTTCACGGTGTCCGAGTTTTGCCACCATTTGCCCATTTCACCGTGGCCCATCTCCGTGTGATAGACAAACACTTTCTTTCCTGCCGTGCCACCGACGACGTGTCCTGACGACGTGGTTTGAGCCCATACAGGCAAGGCCAAAATAGTGACCGCTGTAAGGCTTCTAAGTTTCATTGCGAGTCTCATTGCAAGTCTCCTTGTGTGAACTGCTGTGGTGAACTATTGTGCTGAGTTTTGGAAATTGCACGCGGTCGGGCGTTACGGTTGATTTCTCTAACCAGGTACGCGGCGGGCTCGAGCGCTTCCGGACCGCTGCTCTGCATCACGTGCTCGACGGCCAGCAGAAGTTCGTGGTCTGGGTCAGTGGCAGTCGGATCCCCGGTAGTCGGATTTCGGGTAGCCAAGGGCGCAGGTGTAGGCACATTCCCACCACCGGCCAGCAACCCTGCGAGCACAATGACAGCCATGGCCCCAGCCCAGGCGAGGCGCGGGAAGCGCCATGCGGGACGGCTCGGGGTTGCGGCAATCGCGGTTCGTATCGCCACTCTCTGGCGGATCCAATACTCGTCTGGTTCCGAGCTGAGTCCACGTAACCCGGCAACAGTCTCACGCATACGCGCGACTTCGTAGAGGCAGAAATCGCAGTGCGCGAGGTGAGTACCTAGGCCGAGGGAAGGATCGGAAATGAATTCTGCCATTTCCACTTCACTCAAATGTTGTGTTATCTCCATTGCTGCTCCTTCACTTGCTTCCGCACGCTTCCTAGCGCGCGAAATAACTGCGCTTTGACGCTTCCCACTCGTATCCCGAGCACTTCGGCAATCTCGGCAAGCGACAACTCCTCCACAAAGCGCAGCAGGAAGACTTCGCGCTGTTGAGGCGAGAGAAAATCCACGGCGGCCCACACTGCCTGCAGTTCCGAGCGGGCGAGAAGCACCCGCTCCGGAGATTGACTCGGCGCAGATACGTCGGCCACGTTGGCATGCTCAGCTTCCAGACCCACCAACCTGCGCCAGAAAGATACTCTCCGGCTTTTGGCATGATCGCGAACAAGATTCACGGCGATGCGGATGAGCCAGGTCTCTATTCCGCATTCTCCCCGGAATTGCGGAAGACTCTGATATGCGCGCAGGAAGCACTCCTGCGTCAGCGTGTCGGCTGCATCCCTGTCTTTGACCAGCAACAGGATCACCCGGAAGACCCGTTTCTGGTGCTGCCGCATGATTTCGTCGAACGACCCGAAGGAGACCGCATTCGCGGCGACTCCTGAGGCTACGTTCAATGCCGTTGTCAATGTTGTTGTCGTTCCCACGCTGATTTCTATCTGTTTTTCTGGTGCTACTGATATTGACGAGATTCGCGGGTAAGGGTTTACAGACGCGTGGCTGATGAATGAGATATCTGGAGTGAACTATGATGCGGTACTTGCACCAGCGCGGGCAAACCAACCAACTACTCTCTCGCTGGAATCGCCGGGGCATTACCGATTGCGCCGCAGCTAGGGTCCTAGATCGATTGTCACAGTTGCTTCCGTCTCAAGCACTCCGCAACCTGGGCGAGCGTTGTATCGCATTCCAAGAAAGCCGTTGAGAGCATAGTTGTCCATAGATGAGAACCCGGAACTTCGGGTGAGATGGATGTTCGTGATTTCGCCAGATTCCTGTATTTCGTAAGCAACCACCGGAGGATATCCGGTCGATTTCTCTCCCTTGGGAGTCCTGAACGGACCAGAGTTGGCAGACGAACCTTTCCGAACCACCTTTAGTGGGCACCTTTTCATATATTCCGCGCTCGCCTTCTGCGGCGAAGCACGTACGGCGCTCGACGCCTGACCTGTTTTACGACTCACGAACCAGCCCAACACTTTGTCACGAAATTCTTCCGGCGCGGTGCTTCGTGCACCGCAGTGGTCTGCGTTCGGCACTTCCCAGATTGAGATTCCCGGATTGCGCGCAAAGATCAGGTCCGCGTGGCGAACTGGGATGTTGCTGTCAGCCTTGCCGTGAATCAGGAAGATCGGAACCTTGGTGCGGGCGATCGCAACTTCGGGCGAGACTTGTTCGAAATTCAGTTTGTATTTCAGGCGAGCGTAGAGAAAGGCGAACTCGACGATCGGACGAAAAACCGTGCGGCCGAGCCAGGGGCCGGTGTTGAAGCGCTGGCCCACGCGGTCGTAGCCGATCTCGCGGAAGCTGGCGAAGGGCGACTCGGCTACGGCGGCGCAAAAGCGGGTTTCGGTGCGGAGAGACTGCAGGAGCTGGGCTGCGCCCATCGATTCGCCGAGGCCGAAGATGCACATTGGGTGATCGTTTTGTTGCACCCAATCGAGCCAACGGCTGATGTCATCGGTTTCGAGAAGACCAAACGTGGCTAGGTTGCCGCCGCTCGTGCCATGGGCGCGCGCGTCCGGCATCAGAACGCTGAATCCGTGGCTCAACAGCAGGTCCGCGTAGCCGGTCATTCCTGTGCGATTGTCGCCCAGGCCATGCAGCAAGAGCACTGCGTTGCCGTTGCCGTTGCTGTTTGGGGGGCGAATGCTCCACGCCCGCAGAGTTGCTCCGTCCTGCGCGGCAATTGTGGCGTCGACCAACTCGTAGTGGCTTTGTTGCGCCGTACGCCGCATTCTCATCTCGTCTGCTGGACCTTGGACGTTGCGTACGGGATGCACCGTTACCTCCGCCAGAAGGATTCCTGCAACTAGCGCGAACACGAGATAGCACGCCAAGAGTCTGAGGAAGAAGGGTAAGCGCAATTGAGGGAACAAGGGAATTCGCATCTCTTCGGTCATCTCTCTTAGGATACGTCTCTGCCGGACAACGTTACTTCAGGATACGCAATTCTGCCGGGATGCGTTCCATGAATGGCATGACGCTAGTGCCAAAGTGCTAGCGGAGCGTTGCTCCGCTGGACAGGCGGGGTGCCTGTCCCTACATGAGTTTCTGCGAGTTGCGGCTTGTCCCTTGTGGATGGCCGAAGGCGGCATCGTCCCACGTGCGTAACTTTACGAATTTTTACCCGATTTTTCCGCAACTTTACATGTGGGCGCGCAAGAATGAATGCAACGCGCCGTTCTCTGCAAAGAAGAAAATCACTTCCCTGAGGGAACCAACATGGAGGAACCAGTCATGAACACAGGAAGCACTGTCTTGTATGTCAACGACAACCCGAAATCCCTGCGCCTGCTGGCCAGCATTCTGAGAGACTGCGGATTTGAAATGAGGACTGCGGCCGCGCCCTGGGCCGCTATCGAACTCGTACACACTGACGCTATTTCTCTGGTTCTGCTGAACTATCAATTGCCCGAAATGACTGGAGCGCAGCTCGCGCAGGAGATTCGCGGACTGGATTCGTCCCTGCCTATCATTCTGATGTCCGGCATGAGTTCCCTTCCTGCCGGCGAACTTGCCTATGTCGACGCGCACATCGGACGCGACGCGAGCATTGAAGATTTGACGCACTTGATGCGGCAACTGATGAGCAAGGACCGCTCCATCGAGGAGCCTCCCGACACCATTCCGCTGCGAAGTATCCCGTTCGCACCAGGTTCGCGGTAAGACCATCGCCGCGAAAGCGCGACGCGGCAAGACCCTCGCGGACCCGCCCCACACGTCGTTCGGGGTCTTGCGCGTCGCAAGTTTTTGCCCGCCGATTCTGCCCGCCACGATTGCCTTAGCCCACACGCAAATTTGGCTTCCCGATCCTGGCCTCCTGATCTGGCCCCGTGAAGAGGTGCAGCTTACGTAGCCAGCCCATGTGGAATCCCTCGGAGATTCCTGTATCATTCGGGAGCCGACTTCGGGGGATCCGGTCGATGGGAATAAAAACGTTTACCTGGCCGAGTTTTGCAAGTCTTGTTCTGGTCTTGCTATTTTCCAGCTGCGGCGGATCGGGCTACTCGGGAGGTGGTGGAGGAGGAGGATCAGCCCCTTCGGCCCCAACAGGCTTGACTGCTACGGCCGGCAATCAACAGGTTACTCTCGCTTGGAGCGCCAGCACGGGCGCCACCAGCTACCACGTAAAACGCTCGACCACGGCCGGAGGGCCGTACACACAGGTCGCGGTTCCGACTACCCCGAATGACATAGACGCCTCGCTGACCAACGGCACCAAGTATTTTTATGTCGTGACCGCGGTAAATAGCTACGGAGAGAGCGCGAATTCGAGCGAAACTTCGGCCACGCCGACGGCTCCGGTTGCCAGTATTCACGTTACTGTCAACGTGCTCGATGATCGCCACCCTATCAGCCAGTATGTCTATGGCGGCAGTTATCCCAAAGACACCTCCACCATTACCGATAGCGGACTCAGCGTCGTGCGGTGGGGCGGTAATGGGACATCGACCTACAACTGGAAGCTTTTTACTTACAACGCCGACAACGACTACTACTTTGAGGACTTCACCGCCGGGCCGAACTGGGATCCTGACTCGACTAAATTCATCACCGATGTGAAAGCGGCTAGCAGCAATCCCCTGATGACCATGGCAATGTTGCCCTGGGTGGCGAAAGGCGCAGAGGTAGCATCGCCTCCGAACAACCATTGGAGTTTTTCGGTCCTCAAGTATGGGGCGCAGTGCCACGTCGACCCGTTTAACACAGACGCGGGAAACGGCGTCGCGGCGGGAGCGAATTGCGATAGCGCGCCGACCTATCTTGTCGCCGATCCCAAGGACGCCTACTTCACCCTCCTCGACCTCGTTGGTCGTGGGTCGCCCCTCTTCGCTCATGCCATGAATGCCCTGATCGCCGCGGCCTGCTGCTTCCTCGTTGTCGCGTTCATCCGGAG
>Ga0137418_10000616_pt1 | contig 31933 bp, 27 predicted proteins | sample CZODoug3_1_2_16f_FD_122242 | JGI IMG/M metagenome (GOLD analysis project Ga0137418, IMG submission 122242) | Vadose zone soil fungal communities from Angelo Coast Range Reserve, California, USA - CZODoug3_1_2_16fungal (Hybrid Assembly) | ecosystem: Environmental > Terrestrial > Soil > Vadose... | reverse complement strand
CAAACACGACCAACACTTCGACCTCAGCGGGCCAGGTGAACACCGAAGCGTTTGTTTACGTGGACAAGGAAACAGGACTGCCCTTGCGTTCCGAGTTGTACACTGAGGCGAGCGGGAATGTACAAGGTGTGAAAGGCGCAAAGATTGTGGCGGAGATGCGCGACATCAGCACCACAGTTGATCCGACATTGTTTCAGGTTCCGGCAGGTTTGAACAAAGTGCCACCCGAGCAAGTGCGCGCGCAAATTGATGCGTTCACAAGCACCATAGCCGCGCTTGTCAAAGCGCTGCTCAGTAACATGGCGCCACAGGGCGCTTCCAACTCCGCATCACCGACGATGATGGCATCACCTTCGGCCTCGCCCTCCGTGAGAGCAACCTACTAGGACAAACGATGAGATACCTACTGATTCTCCTTCTCGGTTTGGTGGTCGGCGGCGCGGCCACCATATTTTTTCTTGGCAGTCCGCGCGCAAAAGCAATTCCCGGCACAAAGGTACAGTCGCTAGTAGCGGGCGGCGATCCACCGAGAACCGTGGTTGTGTCCATGAATAGTGGCTTTGTCGACGAGATGCTGGCCTCGGTGTTCCGCGATCTTGGCCCACCATCATTCAATCTGTCGCAAACTACTTCGGCTTCACCCTTTGCGAAGATCGAGAACACGGCATTTCAAAGCGGTTGCGCCAACAGCGTGACACTTGCGGCGGAAGGCGAAGGGGTGAAGACCACGGTGCAGTTTGCAAACGGCAACATCTCGGCGCCGCTTGTCTTTAGCGGCAGCTATGCCTTGATGGGAAACTGCATCCAATTCAAGGGCTGGGCGCAGACGACAATTCCACTCAGCTTTGATCAACCGGCCCAGACACTGTATGGCCGCGTGAACGTCGAAGGCGTCAACCTGGAGGGCGTTGCTCCTTTTGCAAACAGCTTCGTTACCGTGTTTGTGCGCACCGCAATCGATCAACGAATTAATCCGCTGGTGCTGTTACGTCCGTCGCAGTTGCAACTAATGATTCCGGTTAAAGGAAGCAATGGCGCAGTGAAGGCGCATGTAAAGGACGTGCGATCGGAAGTGCAGGACGGCATGTTGCGTCTGCATATTACTTACGACTTCAGCGGCGAGAAGGGACAAGCGCCGCAGACGTAAAGACAGTTGAATTCGGACAAGTAGTTCAGAGTGCAAGCTTCAGCTTGAGTTACCGACGACACGCAAGCTAAAGCTTGTACTCTAAACTTCTTTAGGGCAGTCTAACTTTCGCGGCTTCCTCTTCGGGTGAATCGTGCTGAGGCGCAACTCCTACACCATGTTTGTAGGCGAGTTCGCCGCCGAGCCAGCCGGATATCGAAATCAAAATCACTCCCAGCAACGAAAGCAGGAAAGGAATTCGCAGGCGGTAGTTGACCCAATGCGCGCCCATCTGCAGGCGAAAGTAAAGGCTTATCGCGAATACGATCAAGGCGATGATGTTTAGCCGCGCATGCCAGTCGGCAATTCGTTTTACGCCGGCGTCCTTAATACTTAGCCAGTCGATAATGCCGGGTATAGCGGCAGCAACTGCGCCAACACATCCCACCGCCAGCATGGCTTTCGCAATCAGGTTAAGATTTGGGTTGCGCCAAAAATAAAAAATCACGTCGCAGAGAAACGAGGTGGACCAAAGCGCAATTGGAAATGGAATCAGAATCGGGTGCACAGGATGTCCACCGATGCTGGCCTTGCTTGCCATGGAAAGTTCCTCCTTCTAGGTAGAGAAAAAGAGAATCGCAAGAAGTTGTCAAACCAAGCGATTGTCATTCTGTTCCCGCCCCGCGACTGCGTCAAGGTTTGATAAAGGACAAGAAGTTCAGAGTACAAGCTTAAGCTTGCCGCTTTCGGCCAGACGCAAGCTAAAGCTTGTACTCTGAACTTCTTGAAATTCTTTGCTTCATCATAGCGTTGCTTTATTAGTTCCAACTGCAGCGCTTTCAGCTAAACTGCGTTGGCGCGCAAAATGATCCTCGATTTCCCGTGCCGTTTTCTTCCCAACAAAAGGCGTCAACTCCAGCGCCGATGCAGCGGCTATTCGCTGGATAGACCCAAAATGTCTCAGCAGCCGGCCCTTGCGCTTCTCGCCTACCCCCGGAATTTCCGACAGTTCCGAAGTGAAGTCGCGCAACTCGCGACGCTTGCGGTGATAACTCAAAGCGTAGCGGTGCGTTTCGTCGCGGATCATTTGCAGCAGACGCAGAATCAGCGAATGCGGATCCAGAAAGACAGGTTCGTGCTCGCGGCCTTTCACCAGCAGATAGGAAACCTGATTGTGTTTTAGCGGCGGCTTCACCACGCCCACCATTGCGATTGCTTCCAAATCAAGTTCGCGCATTGCTTCAGCGGCTGCGGCGAGTTGGCCTTTGCCGCCGTCAATCATGATCAGATCGGGCAAAGGCTTTCCTTCAGTCAACACGCGCCGGTAACGTCTGAGCACTGCTTCGTGCATCGAAGCAAAATCGTTTGCGCCTACCACGTCGCGAATACGAAACTTGCGATACTCCGCGCGGTTCATCTTGCCGTTATCGCAAACAACCATTCCGGCAACGTTCTCGGCGCCCTGGATATGCGAAATATCAAACGACTCGATGCGCGCCGGAAAGCGTGGCAACTCCAGGGTCTCCTGCAATTCTTCCAGCACGCGTTTCATGTCTGGCTTCAAAATGCGGAATCGTTGTTCGAAAGCGAGCTTGGCGTTCTTTTCGCCGAGGTCGATGAGATCGCGCTTCTCGCCACGCTGCGTATAGTGAATCTTCACACGTCGCCCTTTTCGTTTCGTGAGCGCCTGCTCAAGCAACTCGCGATCCTTGAAGTCCACCGGAACATGAATCTCTTTCGGTACGTAATCTGTCGCGTAATACTGGGCCAGCACTTCGCCGAGAAACGACGCTGGATCGAAGTCATCTTCCGGCAGGTCTTCCCAGAAGAACTCGCGGCGGCCGACGATATTGCCTTCGCGCATAGTGAAAAGTTGCAAAGCCAGGCGCTGGCCTTCGCGATAGTAGGCAAAGATGTCCACATCGCGAGCACTTGTGGTTGCCATCTTCTGCTGTTCGGAAAGTTTATTTACTGTCCTGCGCAGGTCGCGATACTTGGCGGCCATCTCGTAACGCATTTCTTCACTGGCCTGGTCCATACGTTCTTCCAGCGTGTCGGCCAGCTCGGTGTTTCGACCTTCAAGCAAAAGACGTACGTCGCGCACAGCCTCCTGATACTGATCCGCAGTGCACAAGCCCTTAACGCATGGGCCAAGACAGCGCTTGATGTGATACTCAAGACACGGTCGCGGCGCCTTGCCGTCGATCTCTATGTCACAGGTGCGCAATTGGAATGTTCGGTTAATGACGTCGATCGTCTTGCGGGCCATTGACGCCGGCAGAAACGGGCCGAAGTAAAGCGCGCCGTCTTTCTGAACGCGACGCGTGATTACGGCCTTGGGAAATGGCTCGTTGATCGTCAACTTGAGATGCGGATACGACTTGTCGTCTTTTAGATTGACGTTGTAACGCGGCTTGTGTTTTTTGGTGAGCGTGGCTTCGAGTATCAACGCCTCGACTTCGTTGTCAGTGACGATGAACTCGACGTCGGCAATTTGTTTGACCAGCGCGTCGGTCTTGCGATCGAAAGGGCGCGCCTGAAAGTACGAGCGCACCCGGCTGCGCAGGCGCTTGGCCTTGCCGATATAGATGATTTTGCCGGCGCTGTCCTTGTAAAGATAGACGCCGGCGGAAACTGGTATTTCCTTTAGTTTTTCAGCTAATGTCACTGCTTATTTATTTTGGAACTATATGTACGAGTGACATTCTAACGCACCGATACATCGAAAACCACGAGGCTACACATCGGCTGGACTCAACTCCGAGAAGCTCAAGGCGGGAAGGCGGGCTTGCCCCCGCTCTTTGTTCGATTCCTTGGACGCATCCTGTTACCCATGTTGGGCGGGGGCAAGCCCACCTTCCCGACTTTGAGATTTCGACCTAGATAACTTTATGCGCTTTCCCTTTCTTTTGGCCGACAACAAACAGTTCGACGCAGTGGGCTTTGGCCTGAATGCAGTCGATCACTTGATCGTCGTGGCGGAGTATCCCGCCTTCGACACCAAGACTCGTTTGCTCGAACACAAGCAAACGGCGGGTGGACAGACCGCCACCGCAATGGTTGCGCTGCAACGGCTGGGCCTGAAGACCGCCTACGCCGGCCGCTTCGGCTCAGACGCGGAAGGGCAATTCGGCTTTCGCGCTTTGCAGGAAGAAGGCGTCGATATCGAATTCACGCAGGTGATCGAAGGCGCGCGCAATCAGCTCGCCTTCATCATCATCGATGCGCGCAACGGCGAGCGGACCATCATCTGGGACCGCGATGATCGCGTTTCTTATTCTGCCGGGGAAGCTCCGCTGGCTTTGGCGACGCGCGGACGGGTGCTGCATCTAGATGCTCACGATCCTCCGGCATGTGTGCGCATGGCCGAAGCCGCGCGCGCAGAAGGCACAATTGTTTCCGCCGATATCGACAACATCTACGATGGACTGCCACAACTGCTTCCATTAATCGATATTCTAATCACCTCGGCAGAGTTTCCGCATCGCTTGACCGGCATCGCGGATGAACGCGCGTCGCTGGTGGAACTAAAGGCGCGTTACGGATGTGGAATTGTCGGCCTGACAAAAGGCGCGCGCGGCGCCGTAGTTCTTTACGAAGGCCAGTTTCTCGAAGCAGCTGCGGGTAAGGTTCCGCAAGGTTGCCGCGACACAACCGGTGCAGGAGACGCGTTTCATGGTGGCTTTCTGTTTGGTTTGCTAACCGGCGAAGCGATTGAAACAAGTCTGCACCTGGGTAATGCGGTAGCTACACTCAAGTGCCGCGATCTGGGTGCGCGCACCGCACTGCCGAATGCTGACGAGCTAACTGAGTTTCTTAGAATGTAAAGCCAACTGTTAGTTTGCGTCGCGGACAGTGGCTCTGCCCACGGAGGGAAAGGAGACTATCGTGGTGGAAAAATTATTCCTACCGGTTCTTCTTGGCACCAATCGCAAGCAGCCCAACAGCCTGCATCCGGCGAAGTGGTTGGTGGGGGAGATGGAAAAGCGACCTGAGATTGAAACGAAGTTATTTGAGGCAGGCGATTTTGTGTTTCCTCATGATGACTATGGCCAGGGGATTAAAGATCTCTTTCCGGAATGGCGCGACGCCATCATCCGCGCGGATGGTTTGGTAATAGTTTCGCCTGAATACAACCACGGCTATCCCGGTCCGTTGAAGGCTGTGCTGGATTTACTGCTGAAGGAGTACATACACAAAGCGGTCGCCTTTGTTGGCGTGTCTGCTGGCCCATGGGGAGGCACGCGCGTGATCGAAGCTATGGTGACTATGGTGCGTGAGTTGGGCTTGGCCGTAACATTCTCGGACCTCAACTTCCCAAAGGTACAAAAAACGTTTGACGGCGAAGGGAAACTTTTAGATCCGGCTGTTGAGAAACGCGCCACGGTTTTTTTGGATGAACTGGTTTGGATGAGTCGCACGCTAAAGTGGGGCCGCGAAAACGTGCCTTCGAAATTTCATCAGAGCTAACCCACTTTCCCCAAAAGACTTACAACCGGGAGCGGTAGCGACCGGGTCATGGATTCACCAACTTGGCAAATTGGCGTAGCACCTCAGGAAGAAGAGATCGACATTAAAACGCAGTTTGAGTGCCAACACCCGGTCGCTACTCTATATATGAAAGGGCGCCCCAGCGGTGATAGCTTGGAGTTGTTCTACGACTTCAAGTTTGCAACCGAAGGAGAGCCCTATGAAAACGTATTATGTGGGAATGGACGTGCATCGAGCAAGTATTGTGATCGTGGTCTTGAATGGAGCCGGCAAGGTGGTGATGCAATCAGTGATTGAGACAGGAGCAGAGCGGGTGCGCGGCTATCTCAAGCAGCTGCGCGGGAAAGTGTATGTGACGTTTGAAGAGGGGACGCAGGCGAACTGGCTGCATGAGGTAGTGCGACCGTTGGTAACGGAAGTGGTGGTTTGTGATCCGCGGCACAACAAACTGCTGCAAAGCGGTAACAAGAATGATCGGGTGGATGCGCAGAAACTGGCGGAGTTGTTACGCCTTGGGTCACTGAAGGCGGTCTATCATGGGGACCATGGAGTGCGGGCGTTGAAGGAGTTGGTGCGTAGCTACGACTGCCTGGTGAGTGACACGACCCGAGTGATGAATCGTTTGAAGGCTATCTATCGCGGCCGGGCCATCGGCTGCGCGGGTCATGATATCTACCGACAGGATCGACGGGAGCAATGGCTGGAGAAGTTGACGGAGCGAGGGGCTAAACAGCGGGCCAGCTTCTTGTATCGGCAGCTGGCGGCGCTCAAGCCGCTGCGATACGAAGCGAAACGGATGATGGTGAAAGAAGCGCGGCGACAGCCGGCGTATCGCTGGCTGATGAGTGTGCCGCAGTTTGGTTCGGTAAGCGTGGCCCAGTTGCTGGCCATAGTAAGCACCCCGCACCGATTTCGCAGCAAACGACAGTTCTGGACCTATATCGGGCTGGCGGTGGTGACGCGCACGACTGCCGACCATGAAGTAGTGAACGGCGTTTTGCGTCGCCGTCAGCGACCAGTGTCGACGCGGGGCTTGAATCGTAATCATAACCACCTGTTGAAGCGAGTCTTCAAGAACGCCGCCAAGGGTGCCTGCCATAGTGGTCCATTCAAAGCAGCTTATGAGCTGCGCGTGAAGCAGGGGATGGTGCCGAGTTTGGCGCGCTTGACCATAGCGCGACAGTTGGCGGCGATCACTTTAGCGATGTGGAAACGCGGTGAGCAGTTCAATCCAGAAAGGATGAAACAGCAGACGGCCTAAGGAAGAACTTACAAAGCTCTCGAGGTGAGTTTGATGAGCGTCATGCGCCGTTTGCTGAGACCGTTTAGCTTTGTGTGCCAGATGCAGGGGTCGTGGGTGAGTATCAAGGGAGCGGATGTCCCGGCATAGCTGCTGAGGTCCAGTCGCTACTATATGCCCCCACGCATAACCAGAAATAGTCATAGGCCCAGCGCCAGGAGCGCTGAAGTCACAAATAGAACCATGGTTGGCAGTCTTCAGAACTGACCACGGAAACGGCTATTCAAATCGGGCGCAAACAAAGCCAGCAAAAACGGTCAACAAGAGGCGTAGTAATGTGCATTGAGCAGCTTCGGGTGGGTTGAGTGGCTAGTTGTCGAGAACTTTCGGCGGCTTAGGTGAAACTTTTTTCTTGACAGCCCTTTCATAGAACCGCTCCCGCTTCTGTATTTGTCCCGCTTACCTTGAAGTTTTCAAGCGTTTGTACTCAGCCGCAAAGAGTCTTATTGCTCTATCTCAATATTCCAGATCAGTGATATAAATTTTCCGTTCTGCCAAAAACCCTGCGCCTAATTCATAGCTGGCTTTCGAAAGACTGTAATGAAAAGTCTTGCATCAATACTTCTGGCGCTGAGCACAGTGCTAACCTTTTCCTATACATCGACAAAGATCCAACCAGCCGATTTGGTTTTACGAAACGGCAACATCTATACGGTGAACGACCGTCAACCCAAAGCAGAAGCCGTTGCTGTAAAAAGCGAACGCATTATTTTTGTTGGCTCAAATGGCGACGCACAAAAGTATGTCGGCAAAGACACTCACGTCGTGGATCTCAAGGGCGCGACAGTTGTGCCGGGCATGACTGACGCGCATCATCACCTTGAAGGCGTCGGCTTTCGCGAGATGACGCTCAACCTCGAGGGGGTCAACAGCCTTGAAGAATTTCTGGCGAAAGTTAAAGCGCGAGTGGACCAAACAAAGGCTGGCGAGTGGGTCACCGGCCGCGGCTGGATTGAAACGTTTTGGAGGCCGCCGGTATTTCCCACGCGCTGGGACCTCGACAAGGTGGCGCCGGTTAATCCGGTTGTTCTGACGCGCGCAGATGGTCACGGCATAGTAGTGAACAGTGCCGCTTTGAAGCTCGCCGGAATTGATAAGAACACGCCCAGTCCTTTCGGCGGTGAAATATCAAAAGACAAGAGCGGTGAGCCAAACGGCATGTTGCTTGATGCTGCGCAAGGCTTGGTGCGGCATTACATTCCGGCAACCACCGCGACTGATGAAGAACGCGCAATCGTGTTGGGTGTGAACCGTGATGTGAGTTTAGGTTGGACTCAGGTGCAGAATCCCGGCGGCAGTTATGAAGAAATTGATCTGTACAAGAAACTTTACGCTGCCGGACAGATCAAGCTTCGTATTTATAAGGCTGTATCCGCTCCCGGTGCGGAAGCTGAACGACTTTTCCATGATGGCCCAATCATTGGCGCCTACGGTAATCGGCTGACCGTGCGCACGATAAAACTTTATGCTGACGGCTCGCTTGGTTCGCGCAGCGCGGCGTTGCTGGCTCCCTATTCTGATAAGCCCGACACTTCCGGTTTCCTTACGATCAAGCAAGAAACTCTGCAACCAATACTCCAGGACGCGTTACGCAAAGGCATCCAGGTGCAGACGCATGCGATTGGCGATCTCGGCAACCGTTTCATCATCGATGAGTATGAGAAAGCAATGAAAGCGGTGCCGAAAGAGCAGTGGCAGATCAAGTCGCCGCGTTGGCGCGTTGAGCATTCACAAATCGTCAACCCGGTTGATATTCCGCGGTTTGCGAAGCTCGGCATCATTCCCTCAATGCAAGCCTCGCATGCGATTGGCGATCTGCACTTTGCGCCTGCGCGTCTGGGCATTGAGCGACTCAAGGGCGCATACGCGTGGCAGAGCTTCGTTAAAGCCGGATCGATTATTCCCGGTGGTTCCGATGCTCCCGTCGAACGTGGCGAGCCGATGATTGAATTCTACGCAGCGGTTGCGCGCAAAGACATGAAAGGCTTTTCGGGCGAAGGTTGGCATCCGGAAGAAGCGCTTACGCGCGAACAGGCAATCAAGATGTTCACGATCTGGGCTGCGTACGCTGCTTTTGAAGAAGATCTGCGCGGTTCGATTGAGGCGGGAAAATTGGCAGACTTTACCATTCTCTCGGCTGACATCATGAAGATTCCTGAGGCGGAAATTCTAAAAACGCGATGCCTGATGACGATTATCGGCGGCGAGGTCGTTTACAAAGCTCATTAATCATCATGTGAGAACAATCCTGAATAGATCTACCAGAGAGGATCGCATGAAACAATCACGAATGATGGTCACTATCTCTGCCACGCTCCTGACGTTGGTTGTTAACACTTCGTTCGTTTCACAGAATATTCCACCAAATCCAAGCACCCCATCGGCGGCCCAAGTCAGCTTGAGCTTGATTGTTACCGACAAGTCTGATCATTCGCTCGATGAGATTCGAAAAGAGGACATTAAGGTTTTCGAAGGCAAGGTCGAACAGACGCTATTGTTGCTTGAACGAGACCAAAGGCCCATCGATTTTGGTATCGCAATTGACACCTCGGGATCCTTTAAGCAATTGATGGCCCCGGCTCTGACGGCCGCGCAGATAATAATTGAAAGGAAACGAGCCGCCGACGAAGTGTTCATCGAACGTTTCATTAGCAGTGACAAGATCGAAAAAATTCAGGACTTCACAGCGGATGCCGCGCTTTTGCTAGCTAGTCTGAAAGGAATCAGAATCGAAGGTGGGCAATCAGCGGTTATCGATGCATTATACATCGCGGTGGACCACACCGCAAAACATGAACAGAGCGGCCATCGGAAGGCGGTCATATTCATAACCGACGGTGAGGACAGGGCGAGCTATTACAAACGAGAAGACCTCATCAAATTTCTGCACACAACAAATGTTCAGGTATTTGTCATTGGCATTGTTACCTTACTGGACAGTCATGCTGGTCTTGTGCGACCGAGTCCGCGAGAAGTTGCGGAAGGATTTTTAAGAAGCGTAGCGGAGGAGAGTGGTGGTCGTCTCTTTCTTCCAAAAAACGTTGGTGAGTTGTCGAGAGCGGTAGATGAGATTGTTCATGACCTCAACGGCCAGTTCGTCATCGGCTATCAATCCACAAACGGGAGCGGAAAAACAGGTTTTCGCAAGGTCGATGTGAAAGCCGCCGAAGTACCTGGCAAAGAGAAGTTGCATGTCATAACACCTCCGGGTTACTACTTCAACCCTCCAAGGTTAGATTCAAAATCAAAAGATAAGTCCCCATGAGGAACACTCAAGATTACCACCGTCGCAACTTCCTATCGCTGGCCGGCAAGAGTCTGGGCCTCGCGGCGCTTTCTTCTGCAACTGTTGCCTCGCTCCTTAAAGAGGTCGTCGCAGCCTCGAAGAGCATCGCGCATCTGACGCCTGCACAAGCGGCGCTGGATGAAGACTACTGGGCCGTCATTCAAAATTCATTTTCTGTCACGCGCGGCATCATCAATCTAAACAACGGTGGCGTTTCGCCCAGCCCGCGCATCGTCACGGAAGCGCTGGTGCGTTACATCTGGCAACAGGAAGACGCCACCGCTTACACGATGTGGCAGATACTCGAGCCGCAGTCGGAAACAATTCGCACGGGCCTGGCAGAAATGTTTGGCTGCGATCGCGAAGAGATTGCCATCACGCGTAACGCCTCTGAGTCGCTCGAAGTCTTGCTGATGGGCATGGACTTCAAATCCGGCGACGAGATTCTGACGACGACGCAGGACTACCCGCGCATGCTGACGACCTTGCGTCAGCGTGAGAAGCGCGAGGGCTTGGTCCTCAAATTGATCAAGATACCGATTCCGCCAAAGAACCTCGGGGAAATCCTCGCTGCATTTGAAGCGGGAATCACCAACCGCACGCGGCTGATTCTGATGGCCCATCAGGTAAACATCACCGGCCAGATCACGCCGGTGAAAGCCGTGTGCGAGATGGCTCGCGCAAAGGGAATCGAAACCATCGTCGATGGCGCGCATTCCTTCGCGCAGTTTGATTTCAAACAGAAAGACCTCGGCTGCGACTACTTCGGAACGAGCCTGCACAAATGGCTCTATGCGCCGAAGGGTACGGGTTTGCTTTACGTCAAGCGCGACAAGATTGCGAAGATTTGGCCGCTGATGGCCGCCGAATCAAAACAGGCGAATGACATACGCAAGTTTGAAGAGATTGGCACACATTCGGCTGCGCCCAAATTAGCAATCGGCGAAGCGTTACTGTTTCACAATGGCATCGGTGGCAAACGAAAAGAAGCGCGGCTCAGGTATCTCTCCCGTTACTGGATGAACCGGCTTAAAGACGTGCCAAAGGTTCGCTTCAACACCTCATTCGATCCGCAGCAATCATGCGCCATCGCCAACGTGGATATAGAAGGTATGAATCCGAGCGCAATCGGAAGTTATCTGTTCGACAAGCATCGCATTTTCACCACGCCGATCATCCACGAAGAATTCCAGGGCTTGCGCATTACGCCAAATGTTTACACGACGCTGGGCGAGCTCGATCGTTTCTGCAATGTGATGGAAACAGTCGCGCGAAAGGGGTTGCCTGCTTAAGGCACTCGCGCATTGACACGTTCGCAAAATTTCCTTAAATTCCGCGGACAGTTAGTTCATTCAAGCCAAGGGTCACGTCACAAATCTGCAACAGAAGTCTGTGGACAGCGTGTATACCGTACCGCGCTGTTCTCAGCCCCCATTCCCAGTACGGGGAGGAGTCTAAAATGAAACTTCGACATTCCGCCTTAGGAGTAATAGTTGTAGCCTTACTAATCGTCGGCGCCTCTTCATTTGCACAGGTCAAGCGGCCCTACCACAACGGCACCGTTTGGGACATCGCCTACATCCGAATGAAGCCGGGCATGGAGACCTTTTATCTGAACTATCTGGCCGGGCCATGGAAAGCCAATCAGGAAGCCGCCAAGAAGGAGGGAATAATCGTCTCGTACAAAGTCATCGCGGTTGAGAACCATTCGCCAAACGAGTGGAACCTAATGCTTCTGACTGAGTACAAGGATTTGGCAACCATGGAAGCGAACGAGGACAAGGGTGACGCACTGGCGCAGAAAATGATCGGGCCTGACGAGAAGCAAGCGCAGGGTTACCGAGAGCGCGAAGCGATTCGGGAAGTGATGGGCGACCGACTCGGACGCGAGATCGTTCTGGAACCAAAAAAGTAGAAGCGGCTTGAAAGACCATTTAACGCAGCGCCGTTTCGGATTATCCGGAACGGCGCTCGCGTCATGGTGAGTGAAGGGACTGCACAACGTGACTTCCCTAATCAGCAGGCGCGAGTTGATAACCGGCGGGCTAAAAGCCGGAGTCGCCCTGGTCCTGTTGGACCACTTCTCCGGAATAGCTCGACCTATATTCGCCGCGTCCACGACCTACCCCCACGTCGCCGATCGTTTTCAAGCAGCTTATCAACGGCTCGACGAATTCGTTGCGCGTCACATGAATGAGGTCGGCGCGCCGGGCATGACGGTGGCGCTGGCTGATCGCACTGGACTTCTGCGCGCTTCACAATATGGATTCGCTGACCTCAAGGCGGGAATTAAAGTCCAGCCGGACACACTATTTGAGATTGGTTCAATCTCGAAATCTTTTGTCGCCATTGCCATTCTGCAACTTGCCGATGAAGGCAAACTCGATCTCAACAAACCGGTCAAAGATTATCTGCCGTGGCTGAAAGTAGATTCGGGTTATGCGCCCTTCACGACACATCATTTGCTGAGTCACAGTGCGGGCCTCTCTGGCGTGCCGTTGTTGATGCGCGTTGCAGCCGCTACTTTGCGCGTGGGTTTTGAACCAGGAACTAAGTGGCTGTACTCGAACATCGGTTACGTGCTGCTTGGTTTTTTGCTGGAGTCGCTTGAAAAGCGGACCTTTGCTGAGATTATGCGCCGGCGCGTTTTGGATCCGCTGGACATGAACAGGAGCGCGCCGGTTATCAGCGCTGCTATTCGCGATCGCATTGCCGTGGGTTATGGTCCATTGAAAATAGATCGTCCGTTTCCGCCACATGGAAAACTGGCCGAAGCGCCCTGGGTTGACGTCGTCGAAGCAGCGGGCAGCATTGCGGCAACAGGAACCGACATGAGCAACTACCTGCGTATGTTGTTGAATCACGGCGTTGGCGCCAAGGGACGCGTGCTGTCGGATAAAGCTTTTGAATTACTCACTAAGCCCGTAATCAAAGCTCCGTTTCGCGGCGAAGACGCGAGCTACGCTTATGGCTTGTGGGTGAGCGACAAGGATGGTCATACACTGCTGCGTCACACGGGTGGGATGGTGGCCTTTACCTCCGCGATGTATGCAGACACGACCGACGGTCTCGCTGCGTTCGCGTCGGTCAACGCCTCGCTTTCGGGTAGTTACAGGCCTGTTGCAGTGACGCGTTATGCGCTTGAGTTGTTGAGTGCCGCTGCGAAAAATAAGGAGTTACCCGCGCCACCGCCGCCGCCACCCGCGACTGACAAGATTAGAAACGCCGCCGACTACGCGGGAACGTTCAACGCCACTGACGGCAGCAAGCTTGTGCTGACCAGCGATGGCGACAAGTTGCTGCTGCAACATGCAGGCGCGGCTATCATTCTCGAGCAAGCCGCGCCCGATCTATTCTTCGTGAAACATCCTGACTGGGATCTGTTTCTGCTTGGCTTTGGCCGAGAGCAGGGTAAGGTTGTGGAGAGTTTTCACGGTGCGCGCTGGTGGACCAACGAACATTACTCAGGTCCGAAGACTTTTCAGTATCCGCCGGAATGGGACGCGTATACGGGCCACTTTCATTCTGATAGTCCCTGGTACGAAAGCACGCGGCTGGTCATACGCAAGGGCCAACTGCTCGTCGAAGGTTTGCAAACGCTGGAACCCATCGAGCCGGGCGTTTTCCGAGTGGCGGGCCAGACGATTGATGTAGATCGAGTAGTGTTTGATAGTATCATCGAAGGTCGCGCAATGCGTGCGACTTATTCAGGAATTGAGTTCTTTCGGGCGTTGACGCCGTAAAAGGTCAAGAAGTTCAGAGTCCATAGCTTGCCGCAAGCAACGTCAGCCTAAAGGCTGGACTGAACTTCGGGCCAACAGTTTACCAGCAAATAAACAGGAGAGGTTTCATCATGTCAAGTCCAGCAACACAACAACCATCACCGCAATTATTTTTCCAAACCATCAACGCCTATCAGCGCAGCGAAGGATTAAAAGCGGCAATCGAGCTTGAAGTCTTTACGGCCATCGGCGAAGGCAATAGCACCGCCCCCGAGATCGCGAAACGCTGCAACGCTTCTGAACGTGGCACGCGAATCCTTTGCGACTTTCTCTGCATCATGGGTTTTCTGAACAAGGAAGGAAACCGTTACAGCTTGACGCAGGACTCCGCAATTTTTCTCAACAAGCATTCGCCGGCTTATCTTGGCGGTATCACAGAGTTCATTTCGACGCCGGAGCTAACCGACACCTTCAAAAATTTTGCCGAAATCGTTCGCAAGGGCGGTACGACTATGACGGAAGGCGGCACCGTCTCGCCGGAAAATCCTATCTGGGTAAAGTTTGCCCGGGCGATGGCGCCGATGATGGCGATGCCGGCGCAGGCGTTGGCGAAGTTGGTTGATCCCAAAGCTGATGCGAAATTGAAGGTGCTCGACATCGCCGCCGGACACGGGCTTTACGGAATCGAGTTTGCCAAAAATAATTCGCAGGCCGAGGTGGTGGCGCTTGATTGGGCGCCGGTACTGGAAGTTGCGAAAGAAAATGCAAAGCAGGCCGGCGTTGCGGACAGATATTCAACTTTGGCAGGCAGCGCTTTCGATGTGGATTACGGAACGGGTTACGACCTGGTGCTGTTAACAAACTTCCTGCATCACTTTGATATTCCTACGAACGAAACGCTGCTGCGAAAGGTTTATGCTTCGCTCAATAAAGGGGGCCGCGTCGCGACCGTTGAGTTTGTGCCGAATGACGATCGCATCACGCCGCCCGACGCCGCGGGTTTCAGCGTAATGATGCTCGGCAGCACGGCGGCCGGAGATGCTTACACCTTCGCCGAATTCGAGCGCATGTTTGCGAACGCCGGATTTGCGCGCAGCGAGGTTCAACCGCTGCCGGCTTCGATCGAACAAGTCGTGATCTCGCAAAAGTAAGTCGCGAAAGCGGACGCAGTTTAGAGTACAAACTTTAGTTGGCTGTTCGAAGCAGCAGCCTAAAGGCTGGACTCTAAACTGTCGGCTTCAAAGCGTACCAGACTTTTCATTCACTTGTTTGCGGGTTTGGGACGAGGCCGGCCACAGTTTCCAGAAGCAGCTCGCTGCTGAACGGCTTCGAAACGTAGGCGTTGAAGCCGGTCTTCAGCGCTTGCCCGCGGTCCAGGTCGGCGTGCGCAGTAACGGCCATGCAGGGAATTTCCAGCGTACGCTGATCAGCTTTGAGCTCGCGGAACACACCCCAACCGTCAAGATCCGGCATAGACAAATCCATGACAATCAAATCGGGCAGGTGCTCGCGAGCAAGGGCCAGGCATTCGCTGCCATTTCTCGCTTCGCGCACGTCATAACCGGCGGCGGAAAGCAAGAGTTGCATTAGCTCGCGGTTGTCGTCGTGGTCGTCGGCGATGAGGATGGTGGTAGCCATAAATTGCGAAAAATTCGGTCGTGCGACTTATAACGTAGGGCCAAAATTGTGTCAATGCAGGTTTCAGAAACCACTTCTTGACTCCCCGAATACCGCGCGTCCATAATCGGTCAAGAGACGTATTGCCCCCGCAAGTCTCAGTTATAAGCGTTCTGTCCGCTTAGGATGCTCACCATGAACGCCTCAAAGATTCCGGCAAACGGAGGAAGAAACTGTGGTCAGCGCACAATTGGAAGATAGCCTGCGCCGCGATATTGAAAGTTATATCGAAGGGCGCCTCGGTGGTATCAAGCAGGAAATCGCTGCGCTTCAGAGTCAACTGAACGAATCGCTCAGCCAACTTCTCGATCGACAGGGCGAAGCGCAGTTAGATGGCGGCGTGATCGCTTCCATCATGGAACATCTGCGGGCGGCGCATAACGAAGGCGTAGACCTGGCTGCCTCTGAATCGTCGCGCGCCAAAGCGTCAAGCGACGTGGCGATAATCAAAGCCGCGATCTCCGAAATCGAGGAACAACAATCGCAGGCCGAGATTCTAAAAGTTTTGGTTAACCGCGCTGCTGCCTTTGCGCCGCGCGTGGCATTCTTTGTTATCAAAGGCGATCAATGCATAGGCTGGCGAGCGCGTGGCCTGCAGGGAACAGTCGGCGATCAGGCAGTGCAGCAGATCAAATGCGCGTTGGCCGCCGACACGGCAGTAGGCGGCGCGGCGCGTTCGCGGGAAACCTGGAGCGGCGGACCTGGTTCGCACAGCGAGGATCATTTGATTCTCAATCGTCTTGGCGAAGAACCGCCCGCGCGCGTCGTGGCGGTGCCGATGGTCGTTAGCAAACGCAGCGTAGCGGTTTTATATGCTGACTCGGGCGATCTGGATTCCGAATCGATCAACCTGGAAGCTATAGAAACGCTGGTCCGTGTTGCCGGAATGGCGGTTGAACTTTTGGTGGCACGCTCAGGAGTAACGACGCAATCGGCACAACCGGCACCCGCTGAAGAACGGGCAGTGCCTGAAGCCCACGGTTATGCGCCAACAGTCGAGTATGACGAGATAACGCCAGTTGTAGAAGAGAGCGCACCTGCGTTTGTCGAACCTGCACCAGTCGCCGTTGAACCGGAACCAGTCGCTGCTGAACCCGAGCCGGCGCCGCCAGCTCAAGCCGAATCAACAGCTTCGCAACCGCCGCTTACCGATCCCTTTGCACAAACTGCCGCGCCTATCGTTGCCGAAAGCGCTGCCCCAGCAGAAGCCCCACGCCGTCGCTACGGAGCCGACGTCGAGTTGCCGATTGAAGTTTCCAACGACGAAGAGCGGCGCTTTCACACAGATGCTCGTCGCTTCGCGCGACTGCTGGTTTCGGAAATCAAACTCTATAAAGAGAGCCAGGTGAACGAGGGTCGCTCGCGCCACGATCTATATGACCGGTTGCGTGACGATATTGAGCGCTCGCGCGAAATGTACGAAAAGCGTGTGAAGCCCGAAGTTGCACAGCGTTACGACTATTTTCACCACGAGTTGGTGAACACGCTCGCGGAAGGCGATGCCGCCAAACTTGGCAGCTCGTATCCGGGAGCAACGGTTCCAGCATAGGTGTCAGGTGGCGGGTGTCGGTTTGAGTTTAGGTTTCGAGGTCAGTGGCGAGTCTAGGATTCAGATTCTGAACCTGACACCTGTTACCCGACACCCGACACCTACCTTCTGGGGGCCTTGTGTTTTCGAAGTTAAGCAAACATCGGTTCCTTCTCATCATCGTTGGCCTTGCCATAGTTATCGGCGGCTCGCTGCCGTCATTCATGACGGCCAGTTGCCTAACCCGCCTGCAAACACCGGCTGAAACAAAAGCTCTCGAAAGCCTGCGCACCATGACGCGTGGCGGCGTCCTGCCATCGGAAGACGTGGTGGCGCGAATCGAATCCCAGTTTCCGCGGAGCAAAGCTGCGGCGCTCGCTCGTCTCGTGCGCGCGCGCATCAGGATTGGCAACAAGGATTTTGCCGGCGCTGCCGAGTTACTTAACACCAGCATCGTTCGTGATTACAGCTCGCTCGGCGACTATGCACTCTTTATGCGCGCTGATGCGCTCGAGCAGGCAGATAACAAAGCCGCGGCGCGCGCAGGCTATGAACAACTGCTACGCGACTATCCAGCTTCGCTTCGCTCGCGCGATGCTGCGTTGCGTGCTGCTGGAATTGCCTCGCAATCAGGCAATGGCGCTGCCGTTCCGGCATTACTAAAAGATCTGGTTGCAAAGAACGACGCCGCGGCACTGCTGTTGACAGCAAAAACACGCGCGCAGGCTGGTGATAACGTTCAAGCGCTTGCGGCTTACCGGCGCATTTATTTTTTTGCACCGGCCGCGAGCGAAAGCTCCGAAGCTGCTGCCGCCATTCCGCAATACTCTTCATCGCTTTCAGCAGCCACCCAGGAGGAAGCAATCACGCATGCCGACAAGCTTTACGCAGCGAAGCGATTTTCGGATGCCGCACAAGCCTATGCTGACGCATTCGCAAGGTTTCCCGGCACCACGAATGCACAGGCTCAGCTGCGTCGCGGCATCGCTGCTGCGAGTGCCAAGCGGACCGCGGAAGCAATCAGCGCTTTGAACAGTGTGCCGACTTCCGCGGGTGAGACGCGCGCGGAAGCGCTTTGCAATTTGGCCCAAACTTATGCGCGCGCGCGCCAGTGGGACCAGGCCCGCGCTACCGTCAAGGAACTGCAGCGAAATTTTCCCAGCAGCCCGTTCAGCCCGCGAGCGCTGGTCAGCGTCGGCCAGATTGCCGAAGACGCTAAGAACGACATGGATGCGACTTATTTTCTGCGTACAGCGGTGAATTCTTATCAGGGATCGGGTGATGTCGCTCAGGCGCAGTTCAATCTCGCCTGGATGGCCCATGACGCGAAAAACTTTTCCGAGTCGTCCAAACTCTTAACTGAACACCTCGCGTATTACGCCGACAAGAACACTGACAACCGCGGCCGCGCCGGCTATTGGGCGGCGCGCGATTCCGAACGCGCGGGCAAGCTGGCCGAGGCGCGCGCACTTTACCAGGCGATGCAGGGCCGCTATGACGCCAACTGGTATGGCTATCTCGCGAAGCAGCGTCTGGACGCAATGCTTCGGAGCGGCGTCGCAACAGTGCCGGTGAAAACTTTTTCTGCTGACTCGGTGGTGGCCCGCGCGATTGCGAACTTGCAAACGGTCACGGTCGCGGAAGAACCCGCGGGCGCAAACCAAGATAAGACGATCACGAAAGCGAGCGAGCTGACCAACACCGGGCTCGATGACTGGGCGCTCGAGGAATTAGCCGAAATTTCAGAACCAATGCCCAACAGTCCGAAGGTAAATCTCGCAATCGCGCAGATCTATCGATCGCAGGAAGACAACGTGCGGGCCCTGAATGTACTGAAGAAAAGTTTTCCGGACTACTCGCAAATGAAACCGGAGGAGATGACGCGTGAACAGTGGGACGTCTTCTATCCGCTGGCTTATTGGGACATCATTGTGCAGGAGTCCCGCGCGCGAAATCTTGATCCGTTTCAAGTAGCCGGCCTGATTCGCCAGGAAACTGTTTTCAATCCGCGCGCGCGCTCATCAGCAAGGGCCTACGGACTGATGCAGGTCCTGATACCAACCGCGGTTGTGACGGCGAAAAAGTATGGCGTCAACCGCGCCATCACCGAGGAAGCGCTTTACGAGCCGCGTCTAAATATCCAACTTGGCACCGCTTACCTGAGAGATCAAATCGATAAGTTTGGGCGTATCGAGTATGTGGCCGCCGCCTACAACGCCGGGCCAATCCGTGTGGTGCAATGGAAGGCTTCGTTGCCCGCCGACATCGATGAATGGGACGAGGCTGTACCTTTCAAGGAGACGCGCGGTTATGTGCAGGGTGTAGTGCGAAATCGTTTGCAGTACGAGCGGCTGTATGACGCTAATGGAAAGTTTCGTCCGGAAGTAGGGAAGCGGGCAGTCACAGAAAGGCCGAGCACGGTGCCTGCCCAACCTGAAGACTCAACTATCCACCGGCACGTTACGGGTAACGAGAGCGAGGAATGAGATCGAGTATGGGTCGTATTGAAGGTGGGTGTAAGGGCGCGGTTTGTGCCCGCCCGCTTTGTTATGTCCTCGCAGCGCTATTATTCGCCGTACTGCCCAGCTCTCTTTTTGCAGCGCCTGCGCAGAAGCGCGCATCTCCGAGACGCGTCGCGACCCTCTCGTCGGTTTCGATTCTCACCATTGATACAGAACCCAACGCGATCGTCTGGCTTGACGAGATTCGTCGCGGACAAACCGACGCGTCCGGCAAACTTGAGATCAATAAAGTTTCCGCCGGCGCGCACGTGTTGCGCGTAAGAGCGATGGGTTTCAAGGAAAGCACCACATCACTGCTCGCCGGCAAACGAAGTGTTTCGCTGAAGTTACTGCCAACCAGCGATCAAGCTGAGTTACTTTTCCAACAAGCAGAAGCGGCGCGCGAGCAGGCCAAAGATGAAGAGTCGCGCCGCAAGGCTGAAGATCTTTATCGCGAAGCGCTAAAGATTCGAACTGCGTTTCCAGCCGCGCATTTGGGACTCGCGCGCGTTCTGCTCGATCTGAATGAGTATCAAAAAGCGTTGAGCGAAATCGACGCGGCGCGGCGCGGACGGCCGGTTTACCCGGAAGCTTCAGCAGTAGAAGGGCGCATAAATCGCGAAGCTGCCTTTAACGAAGAGGCTATCAACTCATTTCGCCGCTCGATCAGGGAAGCGAAAGGTTTTCAGCCCGAGGCCCATGTTGGCTTGGCGAAGGTGTTTGAGGACAAGGGGCGATATACGGAAGCGATTGCCGAATATCGCAAGGCAATCGATCAGCTTTCCGACTCAGAGCCGGTGATCTATCAACTGCTGGGTGCTGCATACGAGAAGCAGCAGAAATACAAGGACGCTGTGGCTGCTTATGAAAAGTATTTGCAGTTAGCGCCAAACGGCAGCCTGGCACCCGCCATTCGTTCCATCATCGATCAACTCCGGCGCGATGCCGCAGGCCAGGAAATCGTCCCGTAACAACCTTTGAATAAGCGGTCATCACCTTGGAGTGCGGCGACCTGGCACCGCTTTGGCCTGCGGCGATTGACGCCGCATACCTTGAAAAGATTCAACTACATCGGTCGCGAACCGGCCAAAGCGCTGCCAGGCCAGCGCACTCCAAGGAGTTGACGCCTCCACTTGACCAGAGCTTTCTAAAGTTGCCGGACAGTTTCAGGGCTGCATTAGTGGATCTTTGGCGCTGGCCGGTTGTGTAGAGTTGACGCGAATTAACGGCGAAGTCGAGTCCATGTAAAGATGCCTGCCGGCCTGATCGCCTGAGCGCACCGGGTCGGCGTTGAGACGATAGGAATTTGCGCTGGTGTCCATCGATAAAACGTAATCCTTTATCTGCGGTGTGGTGGAATTGAAACGCTCATCGAGATAACCGCCTTCGCAAAGTTGTTGAAAAGTTCCATAGGCGCCGCCATTGCTGACAGCGTAAGTCTGTTGTGCAGTGGAAATCGTCTTTAGCGCTGCGATGGCCGAGGTCTCATCCGCGCGCGCCACGCTTTGCTGCAAACCAGTCGTGTAGGTCTGACATGAAAGCATTAAGGCAAACACAACTAAGAGGCAGACAATACTCAAACGTCGAATCATGCTTTGCTCCTTCTAGCCAATCTCCCGGTAACGAAAGCAGGCCGGATTGTGATCGTTGACCATTCCCACCGCCTGCATGAACGCATAGCAGATAGTTGAACCCACAAACTTGAAACCGCGCCGGGAAAGGTCTTTGCTCATCGCATCGGACTCAGGCGAAGTCGCAACTATTGCCTGGCCGCGTTTTCTTTTCTTCGACTTGCCGTCGACAAATTGCCAGATGTAAGTGTCGAGGCTGCCAAATTCCTTTTGCACCTCGAGAAAGGCGCGTGCGTTTTGGATCGCAGCGGCGATCTTCAAACGATTGCGGATAATACCGGCGTTTCCGAGCAGTCCGGCAACTTTTGCTTCGTTATATTTCGCAATCTTCGCAGCATTGAAACGATCGAAAGCGGCGCGATAGTTATCGCGCTTGCGCAAAATGATTTCCCAGCTCAGCCCTGCTTGCGCGCCTTCGAGAATAAGAAACTCAAAAAGCGCGCGGTCATCGTGAACCGGGACGCCCCACTCTTTGTCGTGATAGGCGATCATGAGGTCGGTTTTGGCCCAGTCACACCGCTTCGTCATGTGGACTATCTTAGCAAAAAGGGTTTAGGTGAGTGAAAGGTTTTGAAAGGTAAACAAAGCGGCAACGAACAAAAGTTCTCCATTTTTCATTTGTCATTTCGCTATCAGATGTATCAGGTGCTCACTAGAAGTCTTCCATGAAGACAAATGGAAAATGAAAAATGGTAAATGAGAAATGATAAGTCTTTCTTTACGGCTTGTTCAATACGCTCAGCTCCGGCTAGTTTTTACCTAACCGCCCAGCCAGGCTCGCTACCACCGTAACCAGCTCATTCGCTTCCACTGGTTTCGCGACGTGAGTGCTGTAACCGGAAAGGATCGCGCGCATACGATCCTGGACGCGCGCGTAGGCCGTGAGCGCTACCGCTGGCAGCGGCTTTTGCGTGACGCCTTCCTGTTCCCTTATCTGACGCATCAGAGCATAACCGTCCATCTGCGGCATACCGATGTCACTAATCAGAACGTCGAAGTTGTTTTGCGCTAGAGATTGCAATGCCTCTTCAGCGCTGGTAACAGCTGTCACACTTGCGCCGTGTTGGGCCAGCTCCATGCTGATCAAGTCCAAAGCATCAGTCTCATCGTCGACGATTAGTACTCGTAGTCCCTGAAGGCCAGGGGGCTCAGGCTGCGTCTCCTTGAAGATCGCACTGGTCAGTGACTCGGCTCGTAACTCTCCGCTGGGGAGCGGGAGACGAAGTGTGAAGACTGCGCCTGCTCCATCGTTCCGATTTTCGACAGCTATTGTTCCACCATGCAGCTCAACGAGGTGACGAACAATCGCGAGGCCAAGACCGAGCCCGCCGTGCGTGCGCGTGGTGGAACCGTCTGCCTGGCGGAAGCGCTCGAAGACATGAGGCAGAAAAGCCGGGTCGATCCCGGGACCGGAGTCCTTCACCTTGACTTCGACGTGCGTATTATTTTGGCCCACCGCGATCTCCACCTTGCCGCCGGGCGGTGTAAACTTTGCGGCGTTTGAAAGCACGTTCCAGATTACTTGTTGCAACCGATCCGGATCGCCGGAAATCAAACGCAGATTGGAGTCAATGAACGTTTCAATCTTTATTTCCTTCGCTTCCATCGCTGGGCGAACAGCATCCAGCGCGGCATCCACGATCGTTACCAGATCAACTGGAGTGAGATTAAGTCGAAGTTTGCCGGTGATAACGCGCGACACGTCCAGGATGTCTTCAATGATCTGTTTTTGTGCCCAGGCATTTCGTTCAATCACTTCCAGCGCGTGGGTCGCGCTTTCCTTGTCAAGCCGGCCCGAGCGCAGCATGCGCGCCCAGCCAATCACTGCATTCAACGGCGTGCGTAATTCGTGAGAAAGCGTCGCGAGAAATTCATCTTTCAAACGATTGGCTCTTTCCGCCTCGCCGCGCGCGGCCCGTTCGCTGTCCAGCAGTTCAGCCAGTCTCTCTTCGGCCCGCTTGCGCTCAGTAAACTGACCAATCTGGCCGCCGATGCCCGCTACTAACGTCAGCAGCTCGTCGTCGGGTTTTCTTACTTCGGGGCTGAAGAATTCGACAACGCCTAAAACGTCGTCGCCGACCTTAAATGGAAAACCGAAGGCCCCGCGCAACCCTTCGCGCGCAGCCACCGGACCGCGCGGAAAATTCGTATCGGCAACCAGGTTGTCAATCCAGGCAGGCTCGCCGCTGGCCCATATGCGTCCAGGCAGACCGATTCCTTTTACAAAAGTAACAGTTCGCGTCAGCTTATCGAATTCCGGCGTTCGCATTGCCGAGGCATGACAAATCTCCACCAGGCGCAGCACATTTGCAGCTCGATCAACTCTCCATAACGCACCCACTTCCCAGTCGAGACTGTCACAGATGGCGCGCAGAATTCGTCCGGCACTTTCAATGAAATCGCGAGACTGAGAAAGAGTCTGAGTGACTGAGTACTGCAAAGCCAGGCGCGATTCAGTTCGTTTGCGTTCGGTAAAGTCGCGCGTAAAGCAGCGCGTGTGAATGAACCTGCCGTCTTCGCGATAGACGCTGGAGTTAATGCGCACGTGTTTGATCGTACCGTCCTTGCAACGCAGGCGTGTCTCGTAATCCTGTAACACATCGCCGGCTTTTAGCTGCGCCAGAATGTCTTCGATCGCTTCCTGATCGACGTGAAACTCCGTGATGTTATGGTCGACATACTCCTCGCGGCTGTAGCCAAGCATGTCCAACTCCGCTTGGTTGACGCGCAGGATCGTGCCGTCTGGCCCTATCCAGTGCAGCCCGATCGTCGCGTTGTCAAAAAAGTCACTTAACTCTGCTTCGCTGCGCTGCAGTGCTTCTTCTGCGCGCTTGCGCTCAGTAATGTCTCGTTTGATGCCCACGAAACACAGCGGCTCGCCTGTTTCGGTTCGCATCGCAAAAGCGGATAGTTCCAGATAACGGGTGTCACCGCTCTTTGTCTTGCTCACCACTTCGCCGCGATACTCGCCGTCCTGCGCGAGCGCGCGGGCCACCTCGCTAAAGACTTCTTCGCCCAGGTGAATCGCCGGAGTTTGATTACGTAGTTCTGCGTCGGTATACCCGAGCAATTGCGCGTGAGCGGCATTCTGTTGCAGATACAAACCTTGCGGATCGATGATGGCTACGGGTTCACGAGAATGAAGAAAGATGGCCTGATACAAATCCTGCCCTAACCCGTTGGGGCTCCGTTCGATTTTGCTGTTGGATAGCTTGCTTGACACGCTTCTACCTTTTCGGGGAAGCCATGGGTTTCAGGGGGATTTGATGATACCACTAAGTTTGACTGACGCTAAAAGCTGGGCATCGGGTGCGGGTGTTGTTTGGATTGACTTGCTGTGACTTTGGTTGTAAAAGGACTCAATACAACTACCAAACCGCCAAACCTCGTCCCTGTCAAAGCAGGGAGTTTGACCTTTATTACTGGAAGGAGATTGAAATGGCTTTACGTTTAGGGGACGTTGCCCCCGATTTCACCGCTGATACCACCGATGGTCCAATTCGTTTTCATGAATGGATTGGCGACAGTTGGGCAGTGCTGTTTTCACACCCAAAGGATTTCACGCCCGTTTGCACCACCGAGCTTGGTGAATGCGCGCGGCTCAAACCGGAGTTCGATCGCCGGGGCGTAAAAGTTATCGGCCTCAGCGTCGATCCCACCGACTCGCATAAACGATGGGCCGAGGATATTAAGGAAACTCAAGGCTCATCTCTCAACTTTCCGATCATCGCTGATCCGGATCACAAGATTGCGGAACTTTATGACATGATCCATCCCGAAATCAGCGACGTCTTCACCGTCCGTTCGGTTTACATCATCGGACCGGACAAGAAGATCAAATTGATGCTTACGTACCCGGCAAGCACCGGCCGCAACTTTGACGAAATCCTGCGCGTGATCGACTCGCTACAATTGACTGCCAAATACAGCGTCGCCACGCCGGTCAACTGGAAAGACGGCGATGATGTAATCATCGTGCCATCAATGTCCGACGAGGATGCGAAGACGAAATTTCCAGCTGGCTGGAAAGCGCCCAAGCCGTACCTGCGTATTACGCCACAACCAAACAAGACCGCGACGACTGACACGGCAGCGAAGAGCGCTTCGTAAGGTATGTCTGCAGAATTACTCTAAAGTCCACAAACAAGGCGCAGAGCTGGTTAAGCTCTGCGCCTTTGTCTTCTGCAAACAATTACCGGTCATCTCGAAATGAAAACAACACAACTGATTTTCATCTTAGCGATAGTCATCGGAACTGTTTGCTCTTCTGCCACCGGTCAACGACGCGCAAAGTCGATTAAGCAAATGACTCCCGAGCAAGTGGTGGCGGACTTATACCGACAACATCAGAAGAAAAGTCCGTTCTTTCAAAACAAAAGCCGGTCGCTGGTGGATAGATATTTTGACAAGGCGCTGGCCGATCTAATTTGGCATTTGCCTAACTCTCCTGACGAAGTTGGACCACTCGATGGCGATCCGCTGTACAACGCACAAGACATGGAAATCAGGAACTTCGTCATTCACAAAGCGATGGTGATAAATGGAACGGCAACAGTGCTTGTGACCTTCACAAATATCGGCAAGAAACAGGAAGTGAAATTCCTGCTTGCCTCGCGCCAATTTGGTTGGAAGATAACAAACATCAAATATGACGACGGTACCGACCTTATCGGGATTCTGAAGTAGTAGTGGCATAGACTTTAGTCTGTGTCCGCGACGCTAAAAGGAAGTCGGATGTTTTCTAAACCCTACGTCAGCGACCGAATCGTAGTCCAACCTCGACGTTTCCTTTCGGCTGCCGACGAATACTTCCAATCTTCGGGTCGCTTTACTAGTCCGGCCTTAACGGGGTTGTTCTCAATATATGCAACTATGCGCATAAACTCATCGTCGTCACGTGGCCAATGGTCGAACGATTCGTCTTGCCAGAATGGTTCTCCGGTGCGGCCGAGTATCCTGTTAGCTTCGCAAGCCGTGTAACCCTTAACTCTCTGCAAAATCATTCGCATCGGAAAAAAGGAGTCTGCAGACGGCTTTGGTGTTAGCAAGAAATGAATATGATTCGCCATAACTACGTAAGCCCATAGTTTGTAGAGCGCCGCGTATTTAGATAACAGAGTCGTTTCGACCATGGATGCGATTTCAGTTTTCGCTAACCACAAAGGAGCGCTCGTAGCCTTATCCAGCGCTGCGTCGATTCTCGCGAAAAGTTTCTTGTGGTGTTCCACGCGACGTCTTTGTTGCTCGAGTCCTGACAACGTTGAAATCTCTCTAGCTAATAACTTCTGCATCGATTTCAATTCCTGCATCGCCTTCGCAGGCAAAGAACCATACAAGCGACATGTAAAGAAGATGGATACTCCAGGAGGATGCCAGTGAGGAAGGTCGCGGTGATAATATGTTTTCGGCCGTGGGGGCATGTGATACGCATTAGCTTTCTTTCAAGGTGCTGTAAAGGTGCTGAGCGAATCAATCGTTTTAAGAATGTTGCAAGATCTCTTGCTTGCGATACAAATTAACCACTGAAGTTGTGCCATGTAACAGCACAGACTAAAGTCTATGCCACTCTGATGCGACAAATCGTAACCACCAAAAACGGCGGCAGTGGAGTTCTTCAGGTGCAGGAGAAACCTGACCCGCAACCAAAGGCCGGAGAAGTTGTTGTTAAAGTGCGGGCTGCCGGTTTGAATTTCGCTGACATACTCGCGCGCCAGGGACTCTATCCCGATGGACCACCAAAGCCTTGCGTGATGGGCTATGAAGTTTCCGGCATCGTCGAGTCGGTGGGCGAGAATGTCGATCGCTCTTTAATCGGAAAACCGGTGGTGGCGATGACGCGTTTCGGTGGCCAATCAGAAAAAGTTGTCGTGCAGGAAAAGCAATTGTTTCCAAAACCAGAGTCGCTCAGCTTTGAACAGGCTGCCGCCGTGCCCGTGAATTACCTGACTGCCTGGGCGCTGCTCGTGGTGATGGGTGGCTTGCGAAAAGGCGAATCAGTTCTGATTCACAACGCCGGCGGCGGAGTCGGTCTTGCCGCACTCGACATTGCCAAGAAAATTGGCGCAACCACCTACGGCACCGCCAGTCCCGGCAAGCACGATTTTCTGAGGCAGCGTGGTCTGGACCATCCGATCGACTATCGCAATCAGAATTGGTTACCGGTGCTGAAACAGATGACTAATGGACGGGGCGTTGAACTGGTAATTGATCCTATTGGCGGCGGCCACTGGAAGAAAAGCTATAAGGCGTTGCGAACAACCGGACGTCTGGGAATGTTTGGCGTTTCAACCGCGTCGGCGAATGGCTTGAAAGGCAAGCTGAAATTGGCGAAAGCTGCCGCGCAAATGCCGCGCTTTCATCCGCTAAGTTTGTTGAGCAAGAATCGCGGAGTCTTTGGTTTGAATCTCGGTCACATGTGGCATGAGCCGGAAAAGGTTGCTGAATGGGTGCAGGCGATCATGCAGGGAATTGGCGAAGGTTGGATTCAACCTTACGTGGACAAAGCGTTTACTTTCGATCAGGCAGGCGAGGCCCACGCTTACATGGAAGCGCGCAAAAATATCGGCAAGGTGGTGCTGATCCCGTAAAGGTCTTAAATAATTTCGGTAGAGTCACGTCCCAACCGGCGCGCGAGAAAAAAAGCAATCAGAGTTGAGTAGATCAAACCGAAAAGTAACGAACCAAAAAACAATCCGGCGTAGGCCATCACCGCCACTTGCCACAGCGCACCAGTTTGCGGCCCTGCCTCGCTCAATAAGAGCTTTGGTCCGGCAACCAAATATTCGATCATAAAAAACAGGCAGGCTGAGATGGCGTAAACCAGCGAAATCCCCATCCCCGTCTTGATGCCTTCCTTAAAACCTAATGCACCTGCAAGTGCTCTCTTGCGCTCCTTCATTCCCAAAAAGATCGCAAGGATTGCCGTCGCATTAAAAAGCACTCCGGAAACAAGCTGGCCTTGCGGACCGTTACCCCGCCCCAGCCAGAGGCGAACAACCACAATCCAGAGAACGACGACGAGAGTGATTAGCAGGCCATACTTAAGAGCAATCTTCATCGGCAATTTACCTCAAATATGGTTTGATGAAACTTAACCCGCAGACATCAGTTATTAGAACACCATGGTTCCAGATCTGTCGTAGTGTCTTGATTTCAGTTTTCTCTGTGCGTCCTTTGTGTTCTCTGTGGCTCCGTGGTGAATTTTGTTTAGGGATCGCTCACCACAAAGACACAGAGAACACAAAGGACACACAGAGAAGATTTCAAACCAAGACGTCACCCGGACCGGTTGTAACTCTCTCAAATGCTTTCCACGTAAGCCGCTTCGCCATGGATGGCCATATCGAGCCCCTCAAGCTCACCTGCTTCGTCGACTTTCACCGTCGTGATCCGATCGATAATCCAGAGCATGCCGTAAGTAAAGACGAACGCCCAAAGCGAGGAGAGCAGCACCGCACCGAGTTGGACCAGGAAGAAATGCGAGTTGCCGCGCAGCAAGCCATCCGTGCCAGCCGGGTTGAATAAAGTAGTAGCGAAGATGCCGCAGAGTACGATGCCAAGGAATCCTCCAACACCGTGCACGCCCCAAACATCAAGCGCGTCGTCCCAACGAAGTTTGTTCTTCAGCGCCACGGCATAAAAGCAAACGACGCCGGCGACGATTCCGATCAGACAGGCGGTTGCCGGTGAAACATAACCTGCGGCCGGCGTGATTGTGGCCAGGCCTGCTACGGCGCCAGTTAGCAAACCAAGAAATTTCGGCTTCTTTGTCGTCATCCAGTCCATGCAAAGCCACGCGATGGCCGCGAAGCTAGCAGCAAGGTCAGTATTCAGAAAAGCGACAGCCGTAACTGAGTCGACGCGAAACTCGCTGCCGGCGTTGAAACCGTACCAGCCAAACCAGAGCATGCCCGTGCCCAGCGCCACGAGTGGGATCGAGTGTGGACCTGAATCGGCAACCCTGCGCCTGCCGACATACAGTACCGACGCCAGCGCGGCGATGCCGGCGATGTTGTGGACCACGATGCCGCCCGCGAAATCCAACACGCCCCAACTCGCCATGATGCCGCCGCCCCAAACCATGTGCACAAAGGGAAAGTAGACGAGCGTGAGCCAGCCGGTGAGAAAGAGCATGTAAGCCTTGAATGTAACTCGATTCGCAAAAGCGCCGGTAATCAGCGCCGGTGTGATGATGGCAAACATCATCTGATAAGCGCAGAAAACAATCATCGGGATCGAGGGATTGATCAACGACGGTGTGTCCAAAGTGATCCCGCGAAGAAAAGCCCAGTTGAAGTTACCCAGGATACCGAAGAAGTCTGTGCCACTTTTTAGATCGCCGCTGAAGCAAAGCGAGAAACCAAACGCCCACCACAGCACGGTGGTCCAACCCATGGACACGAAACTCTGAATCATGATGGCCAGAACATTCTTGCGCCCGACCAGACCACCGTAGAAAAACGCCAGCCCCGGCGTCATCAGCATAACCAAGCTGGAGCAGAGCAGCATGAACGCAGTGTTTCCCGTGTCGATGATCATTGAAGTTTCTCCTTCAGTGAAGATAACTTTGTTCGCCGTACTCAGGATTGGAATCGGGTGTCTCGGATTGAATCGCTAACGCTAGCCTGTCAGGTCGGATTCTGCAAGAAAAAGGAGGAAGTCAAGACTCTCGACCCGAAGCACTGATGCAGTTCGAACTACCAACCGATGATCGGCCGCTGGTAATCGCTTTCCTGGTGACATGAGGTCAGTACTGCCATGCGGTAGCGGGTGGGTTCCGCTATAGGCTAGCGATTTCACGACTTGAATGCTGGATATCCGCTGAGTCGAGTTCCGAATCTTCCACCCACCCGCTACCGCGTGGTGGTACTGACTTCACTCCCCGACGTGTCGCATTCGAGCGCGCGGTGCGCCGCTTCCATGACTTCTTCATGTGTGCGACCGGCTACGCGGCCTGACGAAAGATCCTTGTCGCGACGGATAGCCTCCGCAACGGCAACACGTTCATCCGCTTCGGCCACGCCTGCGTCAATGCTCTCCCAAAGCGCCTGAGCGAGTGAGACGCGTTCTGAAAGTGGAAGCGCCATTGCATCTGCATCAAGAAACAGTTGGCCCCATGGCTTACAAACTGATCATGGTCTTGTTCTTCTGATCATCGCTCCTATTTTTGTTCTTCCAAATTGATTGGCGCCAAACCCGCTGCTCGCAGTTGTTGATTTAACGTCAGAATGTCCTGCGACGTCAGAGCTTGCCAGCTAGTCCGGAGCAACTGAGCATCTGTTTGTAACTGAGTAACAGCAGCGATCGTCTGCGGCGTCGGCGCGGCGTCTACCTCTTGAAGAATTCCGAACAGTGCTTTCAGTCTGGCGAGCGCGCTCAGAGTCGTTAACTTATTGGCCAAGTCGGGCCGAGCGACTTCGGTGCCAACCAGCGCGTTAACCTTTTGCACAAACGCGTCAATCTGAGCTTTGACCTCATCAGTCTTTGCAGTCGAGCGAAGGTCGGTGAGCTGTTTGCTTATCGGGTTGGACTGATTCGTTATCACGTTGAAAGCGAACCACGTATCGTACAGTTGTTTCGACAACCTGAATTGCTCAGCCAGATCTCGAGCCGCCGTCTTAACGCGCGGGTCCATCTGCACATTAAAAGCTTGTGTATAAGTCTTCCCGTTTACGTTGAGCACAACTGTGTACTTGCCTGGCACAACCCATGGAGACGTGAAGTCAGGCGCCGTGTTGCGATAAACGGCTGCGATTGGATAGGAAGGTTTTTCTCCGGGAACAGGCGCGTAATGCATGTCCCATAAAAAGCGATGCATACCCTTCGCGCTGGAAAGTCCTTTCGGTGGTCGCACCCAGTAGGTGGGGATCGGCAACATCGGATCAATCGGTGGGATCGGATCAGCGCTGGAATAACGCCGCACGATTTGGCCAGTAGCGTCTCGAATTTCCAGTGTCACCGGGACTGAAGATGCAAAGCCAAGATAGTAATCAATTACTGCGCCATCGGGCGGATTTTCACCTGCGGGCTCGTCAGGCGGGAGCGGCGTGTCAGTGTTCATGTCCCAGCGCACACGTATTGCTGTTTGCGGTCGGAACAGGAACGCGTGGGCACTACTCACTTTTGTTTCCAACTGCCGCAGCGGCGTGATGTTATCCAAGATCCAAAACGACCGCCCGTGAGTTCCGACGACAACATCGTCATGGTGAACGACAAGATCGCGGATCGAAGTCGGCGGCAGATTCATCTTCAGCGACTGCCAATGATCGCCGTCGTCCCAGGACACATACACAGTGCGCTCGGTTCCGGCAAAGAGCAGCCCCTTGCGTTCTATATCTTCGCGAACCGTGTTGACGGGCTCGTTATCGGGCAGGCCGCTTACGATTTTCTGCCACGACTTTCCGCCGTCGTGCGTGCGGTAGATATAAGGATGCAGGTCATCGAGCCGGAAGCGGTTCACCGCCGCGTAGGCAGTTGGGGTATCGAAATGTGACGCATCCATTTGCGCCAGCTTGCTCCACGGCGTCAGTTCGGGAGGCGTCACGTTCTGCCAATTTTTGCCGCCGTCGCGTGTTACTTGAATCACACCATCGTCGGTGCCGGCCCAGATAAGGTTCGGGTCTTTCGGCGACGGAGCAATGGAATAGATGACGCCGCGATGCTTGCCCTTCG
>Ga0137418_10000615_pt1 | contig 31952 bp, 26 predicted proteins | sample CZODoug3_1_2_16f_FD_122242 | JGI IMG/M metagenome (GOLD analysis project Ga0137418, IMG submission 122242) | Vadose zone soil fungal communities from Angelo Coast Range Reserve, California, USA - CZODoug3_1_2_16fungal (Hybrid Assembly) | ecosystem: Environmental > Terrestrial > Soil > Vadose... | reverse complement strand
TGCGCAGAGCGGATGAGCGCCTGCACGTCCTTCGGGAAGCAGGAGCCGCCGTAGCCGGTGCCGGGATAGATGAAGCTGTAACCGATGCGCGGATCCGAGCCGATGCCGATGCGCACCTTCTCGATGTCGGCGCCGACGCGCTCGGCGATGTTCGCCAGCTCGTTCATGAAGCTGATCTTGGTGGCGAGCATCGCGTTGGCGGCGTACTTGGTCAGCTCGCAGGAGCGGATATCCATGACGATGAGGCGGTCGTGATTGCGGGTGAAGGGCTCGTAGAGCGCCCGCATGAGCTCGGTCGTCCGCGGGTTGTCGGTGCCGATCACGACGCGGTCGGGCTTCATGAAGTCGGCGATTGCCGCGCCCTCCTTCAGGAACTCGGGATTGGAGACCACGTCGAATTCGACCTTCACGCCACGCTCGTCGAGCGTACGCTCGAGCTCGGCGCGCACCTTGTCCGCGGTACCCACCGGCACCGTGGACTTGGTGATCACGATGCTGTAGCGGTTGAGGTGGGTGGCGATGGTGCGCGCGACCGCGAGTACGTAGCGCAGATCCGCCGAGCCGTCCTCCCCCCGGGGGGTGCCCACGGCAATGAGGTGAAACAGCCCGTGCTCGACCGCCCGCGGCGCATCGGTGGTGAACTCGATGCGGCCGGCTTCCGCGTTGCGCTTGATAAGGGCTTCCAGACCCGGCTCGTGGATCGGCGCCTCACCGCGGTTCAGGCGCTCGATCTTGGCCGCGTCCACGTCCACGCAGATCACATGATTGCCGGCGTCCGCGAGACAGGCGCCGGTCACGAGACCCACGTAACCGGAGCCGAAAATGGTCACGCGCATGAGTTAAGTTCTTGAGGGGCAAGGAAGAACGGCCCGAAGCCTAAAGGAAGGCCGTGCCCGGCTCAAGCGCGGCCGCCCAGCACGACGCGCTGCGGCTTAAGGGAGGGGATTCTGTCCCTGGATGGGCTTGGCAGCTTCCGACAGGCGACGCTTGGCCGCGAAATCGGCGACCTTGGCGTCAGGCGCATGGGGCAACACCGCCTTGCGCGTCCACACGTAGTCGCGGATCTTCGTGTCCGCCTGGTACTCCGCCACCGACGCGGTGAGCAGCTCGAGTGCTTGATGACAGTCGAAGCTCGCGAGCGCCACCAGCAGGTCATTGAGGACCTGCTCCATCTTCGCCCAAGTCAGGCGGTGCTCCATCGCGCGCAGGATCATCGGGTGATCCGTGCCGGTCACGTTCGAGCCGATGAGCAGTTCCTCGAACAGCTTCTCTGCGGTGCGCAGCCCCGTGTACTCGATCTCGATGTCGCCTTCCGGGTTGTTCGCATCGCGCACCGTCAACCCCATGAGGTTCACCAGGCGCCGTGCCAGATCGTCGATGCGCACCGGACGCCCCATGTCAAGGACGAACACATCGCCGCCCTTGGCCATGGAGCCGGCCTGCAGCACGAGCTGTGCAGCTTCGGGTATGGTCATGAAGTAGCGGATCACGTCCCGGTGGGTGACCGTGACCGGACCACCGCGACGGATCTGCTCCTGAAACAGCGGCACGACCGAACCGGAAGAAGCCAGAACGTTCCCAAAGCGCACCATGCAGAAGCGTGTCTGAGTGGAGCGCTCCTGCAGTGCCTGCAGGACGAGCTCGGCCAGGCGCTTGGTCGCGCCCATGACGTTGGCGGGATTTACGGCCTTATCGGTCGAGATCAGGACGAAGGTTTCGACACCGGTCTCGAGCGCCGCTTCCGCCGTGTACCAGGTGCTGATGACGTTGTTGTGAATCCCCTCGACCACGTTGTGCTCGACGATCGGCACGTGCTTGTAAGCGGCGGCGTGGTAGATGGTCTGTACGCCGAAGGTGGACAGGACCTCGCGCACCCGGTGCCGGTGATGGGCGTTGCCCAGCAGCGGCACGATCTCCACCGACAACTTCTCATGAGCGGCAACTTCCTCGAGTTCGCGCTGCACGTGGTACAGCGCCAGCTCGGACATCTCGAACAGCACCAGGCGGTTGGGGCTCAGGCGGATGATCTGCCTGCACAGCTCCGAGCCGATGGAGCCTCCCGCCCCGGTGACCAGCACGCATTTGCCGCGGATGCACGACCCGGACAGCTTGGGTTTCGGTGGTACCGGATCCCGTCCCAGCAGGTCGCTCACCCCCACGTCGCGCAACTCGTTGATCTGCGCCTTACCGGAAATCAGGTCGGAGAGGTTGGGGAGCGATTGAACGTGCACCCCGAGCGGTTCCAGCTGCGTGAGGATCTCGCGCCGCCGGCGTCGGGAGGCGGACGGCAGCGCCAACAAGATCCGGTCTATCTTGCGATGACGCACCAGCTCCGGCAGGGAATCCGAGCCGTACACCCGGATCCCGTTGATATTGCTGCCCTGCAGCGATTTCTTGTCGTCGATGAACGCCACGGGCTCAAAGTCCGGTCCTCCGCGCAGCACCGAGCTCACGCGTGCCCCGGCGTCGCCGGCGCCGTAGATGGCCACGCGCGCGATAGGCTTGCCGTTCGTGCCCGTATGCAGGAACAGATAGCGGGCCACGAAGCGGCTGCCCCCCACGTACAGCAGCGCGAACGCGCCGTAGATGCCGAACGCCGACAAGGGAATCTGATGACTGGCCAGGAAACGGTCGAAGCCGGCGAGCACCAGCACCGAAAGGCTGACTCCCGCAATCACCGTAACCATCGCCTTCGGTCCCACGAAGCGGATCACCGCGCGGTACAGGCCCAATACCGAGAAAAAGAACAGGGCGGAAGCTACCGCGACCAGGAAGTAGGCAAGTGTGCGGTCCAAAGCCGGATCGAGACGATCGAACTTCAGTACGAGCGCGGCCCATAGTGCGGTGGGGATCGCAACCGCATCGGCTGTCGCCATTATGAGACGTTTGGTTTCACGGGGAAGGGCAAGAATGGCTTCGGCTGCCGAAACACCCGGGGGTGCGGGTCTTCCGGCCGCGTGTTTATTCTTCATGCATCTCCCCACATGGACGCGACCCGTCCCTCATCCTGAGACCGCCGTCAGCAGGTCCATCGCTAAAGGCCGGCAAGTGTAATGCAATCAACGGGGCAACCGATAGTCGTTGCATCGGTTTACGGCAAAATGTCGGGACGCAACGACAACGTGACTCCTAACGGCGAGCGCCTGTAGTGGTTGACGCGCCGCCGCACCCTGCGGGGGACGGTCACTGCGACCGGTGTCTTCGGTCGTTGGCTTCGCGGCGACCGGAGACGGCAATGGCGAGTAGCACCAGCGGAGCAAACGCGAAGATCACGGTCGCGGCCGCGAGTCCGGGCCGCCGCGTGGCAAACACCGCGCAAGGGAGCAGCCAGAGAACGTTGACGATCAGGACAGCGCAGGTGACCTTGCTGTGGCTGCTCCAGCGGCGCACGAGCCACTGATACGCGTGGCTGCGATGCGCCTCGTAGACGCGCTCACCCCGCAGCACGCGCCGCAGCAAGGCTACCGTTGCATCGACGAAGAACACACCGCCCAAGATCAGCCATGCCCAGAGCGCAATGGGATTCTCCCGGGTGGCGGCCAATGCCAGCACTGCGATCAGGTAGCCGAGGTAACCGCTCCCCACGTCGCCAAGAAAGATCTTCGCCGGCGGCCAGTTCCAGATGAGAAAGCCCGCGCACGCGCAGGCAAACACGGCCGCGGCATCCGTGACACCAGCCCCGCCACCGGCCGACAGCAGCGCCCCGGCACCTGCGACGAACACCGCCTCGGATGCGGCGATGCCGTCGATCCCGTCCATGAAGTTAAACAGATTCAGAGCCCACACAATGCCGAGCACACCGATCAGATATCCGACTGCACCCATCTTGATGAGGTGATCACCGAAGCACAGAGGAGGGAGGCCTCCCAGCCAAATGAGAGCCCAAACGGCGGCGCCTACGTGCACCACGAAGCGGACACCGGGTCGCACGGAATAGCGGTCATCGAGAAATCCGACGAGGGCTACCACGCCACCGCCGATGGTGACCGCCACCAATAGGTGCGTCGAGACGACACCGATAATAGCCAGGGCAATCACTCCCACGGTGGTCGCGAACACCACCGAGAGCCCGCCACCTCGAGCGGTGGTTTGTTTGTGAGAGCTGCGCGAGTTGGGTACGTCCACCAGGCCGCTCGACAGTGCGACGCGGCGCACGATGCCCGTCAACAGGGCTGAGGCGGCAAATACCAGAGCGCCCAGCAGGGTGATCTTCAATTCCACTGTATCGCGAAGGACAAATTGACGGCCGGCCTTGCCGCAGCAAGGGGGTGGACAGCCGATACGCCGCACGGTTTGTTACACTAAATTACGGCGTCACGCCACACATGGATGTTACATGGCTGAACCTGACCGCGTCCGCACACACGTGCCGAATGCGGTTCCCGGCGACGTCAACCCAAATGCGTACACGAGCGCTGAATACAGCATTGACGTGAAGTACAAGGTGAATGGTCCCTCTGATGGCCGGATGGCACGCGCAAGCGCGTTAATCGGGTTCTTGCTGCTCGGCGGATGCGGGCGCGGGACCGACACCAATCCCAGTGCCCTAGGTCCTAATCCGTTCCCCAACGGTGTCCCGCAGGTGGAACTCGTGTTCACACGACATCCGCTGACTGGCCTTTCGAGTTCGCCGGTGGTTTCCTTTGAGACCCCGCCCTATGTCATCGGAACGGCCAACAATAGCAGCGGGCAGCTGAGCGTGCTCGACACGGCGTTTATCGGTCTGCAACCCATCTACACGCCGCCACGAGTAGCTTACGGCCTCGCCACAGCTGACTTCGACGGGGACGGCGTGCCAGACGTGATCTCAGCGGTCTATTCACCCACGAATGCCGACTCATACGCCGACCTTCTTGAGGGAAGCGGCGGCGGAGTCTTCTCGCAGAATGTGACCTTCGGCGCCCAGTACCCAAACCCCGCGGGGGGTTATGGCTACCGTGGGCGCACAGAAACGGTCGTCGTTGCAGATTTCAACAATGACGGGGCGGTCGACATCTTTCTGCCGACCTATACGTACCTGGACAGTGTGCACGACCTCTCGGGCTTGCCGGGTCAGTTCTATACCGACGGACCGCCGCCGAACGTCTACAACGCTCATCAGAGCTTCCTGCTGCTCAACGACGGCAAGGGAAACGTCTGGGAAGCGGCGGTGGCAGCCGGAATAAGCATGCATTCCACCCTCTCCGGAATCACGCCACCGTCCACCGATCCAGAGGGCAATCAGCCGGAGGGGGCGCAGGCCGTAGACTTCAACATGGACGGGCTGATCGATCTATACGTCGGCGGACACCTGTTCATCAACCAAGGGGGCGATGCGAACGGCATGCCGCACTTCAAGGATATGGCGCCGGCGTGGGGACTGACCCGAGCCGTTCTGCAAGGGCCGGCTCCCTGGGTTCCGAATGACGTTCTTCCGGATAACTGGCTGGTCACCGACGAAGGCGCGAAGTTCATCGACTGGAATAACGACGGGCATCTGGCCCTGTTGCTGTTTCGCTGGAACTGGGGGCCCGCCCATGGTCCGCGCCTGTTCGAGTTCACCGGCTCGCGGCTCATCGAGCGGGTTTATGCCCTGTCGTCGAAGACAGCGACGTGCCAGAATCCACCCGCTCATCGAACGGCATTCTTCTGGTCCGGTAGACCGTTGGTCACACGCAGTCTCGCGGCCGGCATCAATGCGTACGATCTCACTTCCAACGGACTCGAGGATGTGGTGGTCAGCGGCGACCAAAGCGGCAGCGCAATCTTCTACAACTACGGTTGCGGATTCGTTGAGGTCCCCGCTGGCGACCTGACGCAGGTTCCGGGCGGGAATGGGGGCATGGCCCTGGCCGATCTCGACGACGACGGCGAGATCGACGTCATCTACCCTGAAGCAAACGGGCGCGCGTACTACGACAACGACACACAGACGACCGGCCGGGGCTCATTCACCGTTGAGGTGCTGGGGCCCAACGGTGAGCACAATCAATACGGTCGAGTAATCCAGGTATTTCCGCCCGGAACTTCACGGATCTTCACCCGCGCGGTCGACAGCGGCTCGGGTTATTTGACTCAGAATCAGTATCCCATTCTCGTCGGCACACCCTATGCGGGTACTCATAGGGTCAAGGTGTACTTCGCACCCCTTACGGCCTGCGCCTACGGCGGGCCGCCGTGCACGCCCACGGTATTGGAATTCTCGATACAGCCCGGCCAACACGCCCAGGCGTACGCACCCTCTTCGGGGCACCCCACCGGAACGGTCGTCTTCACCTCCGCGCCCTGAAGCACCAATCGCTCCCCTCTGGGCCGCTCGACAGTGCCAGGCGGCGAACACCAGAGTGCTCAGCACGGCGCTCTTCAATTCCACGCGGTGTTGACGGAAACGTTGATCGTGGGGCCTGTGCCTTGCTCCACCTCCGGTGTAAAGCGCTCACGTTTCGCACGGTTTGTTATACTAAATGACGACGTTACGCCATACATGGCTGTGGCCGGACGGTACGCCAGTGCCGAATGAGGCCCCCGCGATGTCAACCCCGAAGCGTACGCGATCACTGTACGAAGCATTGAGGTGCCCTCCAAGGTGAATAGCTCTATTAGTGGCAAGACCACGCGCGCAAGCGCGTTGGTTGGAGTACTGTTCCTCGGCGGATGGCTCGGGAGTGCCGCCAGCGGCATATTCGCTCCTGACCAGTTGTGCGCCCGCAATGCCGAGCACGTGGGCGACGCACGCCGCGCCGAACAGGCAGATGAAGCGGCATGTGCCCTGGGGCCTAGTCCGTTCCCGGATGGCGTTCCGGGCGTGAAACTTGCGTTTGTAAGACACGAGCTGACGGGGCTTTCTGGCTCACCCGTGGTTGCCTTCCCGACTCCGCCCTATGTCATCGGAACGGCCAACGATGGCACCGGGCAGCTCAGCCTGCTCAACCTGGACTATTACGGCCTTGGAGACCTCTACACATTGCCACGAGTGGCTTACGGCTTCGTCACGGCCGACTTCGACGGCGACGGCTTGCCGGACCTGATCGCGGCGGTCTATTCACCCACCAATGTCGAGTCCTACGCCTACCTGTTTGACGGCACGAGCACCGGAGTCTTCACGCAGACCACGAGCTTCGGCACCCAGTACCAAAGCCCCGCCGGGGGCTTTGGCTACCGTGGTCGCACGGAAACAATCGTGGCCGCAGACTTCAACAACGACGGCGCGGTCGATGTCTTTCTGCCGACCTACACGTACCTGGACAGTGTCCACGACCTCTCGGGCCTGCCGGGGACGTTCTACACCAGCGGCCCGCCACCGAACGTCTACAACGCCTATCAGAGCTTCTTGCTGCTCAACGACGGCAGGGGAAACTTCAGGGAGGCGGCCGTGGCGGCCGGGATAAGCATGCATTCAACCCTCTCCGGGATCATGCCACCGTCCACCGATCCGGAGGGGAACCAGCCCGAGGGGGCGCAGGCCGTAGACTTCAACATGGACGGGCTGATCGATCTATACGTCGGCGGACACCTCTTCATCAACCAGCGGGTCGACGCGAACGGCGTGCCGCACTTCAAGGATATGGCGCCGGCCTGGGGGCTCACTCAAGCCGTGCTGCGAGGGCCGCCTCCCTGGGATCCGAATGACGTTATTCCGGACAACTTTCTGGTCACCGATGAGGGCGCGAAATTCATCGACTGGAATAACGACGGACGCCTCTCCCTGTTGCTGTTTCGCTGGAACTGGGGGCCCGCGCATGGCCCCCGCCTGTTCGAGTTCAAGGACTCGCGGTTCATCGAGCGGGTTTACGCTCTGTCGTCAAAGACAGCGACCTGCCAGAATCCACCCGCTCATCGAACGGCATTCTTCTGGTCGGCCCGACCGGTGGCCACAGGCAGTCTCCCGGCCGGCGTCAATGCGTATGACCTCACTTCCGACGGCCTCGAGGATGTGGTGGTCAGCGGCGACCAAAGCGGCAGCGCAATCTTCTACAACTACGGGTGCGGATTCGTCGAGGTTCCCGCAGGCGACCTGACGCAGGTTCCGGGCGGGAATGGGGGCATGGCCCTGGCCGATCTCGACGGCGACGGCAAGATCGACATCATCTACCCCGAAGCAGTCGAGCGCGCGTCCTACATCAATGAGACGCAGACACCCGGGACAGGCTCGTTTACCGTCGAGGTGCTGGGACCCAATGGTGAGCACAATCAACACGGTCGAGTCATCAAGGTAATTCCACCCGGAACGTCACGGATCTTCACGCGCGTGGTCGATAGCGGCTCGGGTTATTTGACTCAGAATCAGTATCCCATTCTCGTCGGCACACCCTATGCGGGTACGCATAGGGTCAAGGTGTACTTCGCACCGCTGACGGTGTGCACCTACGGCGGGCCGCCGTGCAAGCCCACGGTATTGCAGTTCTCCATACAGCCCGGCCAACACGCTCAGGCGTACGCACCCTCGACGGCGCATCCCACCGGAACCGTCGTGTTCACCTCTCAGCCCTGAAGAACTGAGCGCTCCCCTTTATAGCTTCATGCCACGCACGGCGCGGAGAATTCCTTCGCGCGTCGCGGTTGTGGGACGCCATGCAAGCGCGGCGAAGGAGTCTTCGGTTTCGAGCTCCAGCGACATGAGCAGTCTTGCGGCGATATCAGATCTCCGCGCCAGCGCGCACAACCACTCCAGGATATCGGTCCGAACGGAGAACAGGCGCGGCCGCACGCCGAGTCCGGCGGCGACGTAGCGCAGCAACTGCGGCGTCGAAACCGGCTCCGGGTCGCTCACGTGAAAGACGTTGAAGGCTCCGTCGATCGGCCCCAGACAGCGAACGATGAAGTTCGCCAGGTTGTCGACACTGACGATGCTCCTTCGGTTGTGCACTCCCGCAAGTGGCAGCGGAACACCGCGACTCACCCAGCGCACAAGTTGTCGGAAGTTCGCACTAGCTCTGGAGCCATATACCAGCGGCGGGCGTATCACGACGACCTGCAGCCCCGTCGAGCCGCTGATGACTGCGAGTTGCCGCTCACACTCGAGCTTGGAACGACCGTACGGGTCCGCTGGCTTCGGTGGGAAGTTGCGCGGCAACGCACCGTTCGGGGAACGATCGGCCAGCGCCTTGACGCTGCTTAAGTAAACCATGCGGCGCACCCCGGCGCGGTGAGCCGCCAGCGCGAGCGCTTTGGTCATTTGCACATCGCGAGCATGAGAATGGGCGGCAGTCCCCGGCTTCTCCGACAGACGGTGCACTCGCGCCGCGAGATGGACAACCGCGTCCGCTCCGGCCAACAGATCTTCAAGATGGTCTGCCGCAGCGAGATCCTCTATCACGCTGATGGTGAATCGCGGTGTCGGCTCATCAGGCACGGTGAAATTGCGTCGCGCCAACGCACGCACCGAGTATCCCGCCCGCAGAAGCGTGCTGCAGGTTTCCTGCCCGACGAACCCCCCGGCGCCAGTCACCACCACCTGACCACCCACACTCAAGCCCCTTTGGTCCCGTATTCGATAAGCTCGCTATAGAGCTCAAGATGGGACTGCACCACCTTTTCGATCCCAAACTCACGCTCCGCACGCGCCCGAGCCGCCATTCCCATGCGAGTCCTCAGCTGCGGATCCTCGAGCAGTCGTCGAATTGCGTCAGCCAGTGCAGCGGCATCCTGCGGCGGTACGAGAAGGCCGTTCTCACCTGCGCGCACCACGTCTCGACAACCCGGGCTGTCGGTCGTAACGATCGCGCGGCCCGCAGCGCATGCTTCCAGCAGTACCTTGGGCACCCCCTCACGGTAGTAGGTGGGCAGACACACGATATGCGCCTCGCTGAGGCAGCGAGGCAGATCCCTGCAGTCGCCCAGCCATTGGATACCGCTTGCGGTCGACAGCTCAGTCATCTCCTGTGCTGAGAGCGCACCACGATTGGCGGGATCCAGTCGCCCTACCACGACGAAGCGGGCTGCGAGGCCGCAACGGCGCAGCTCCGCTGCCGCTGCCGCGAACTCGCAGATTCCCTTCTCGCGTAGTAGCCGCGCGGGCAACAGCACCGTAGGGGTGCCTGCGGGCTCCGGCGAGGGTTGAAACTCAGCAAGATCCACGCCGGAGCCCCGGATCAGGCGAATACGATCGCCGGCCGCCGGGCACAGCCGCAGCACCTCCGAGCGGTCAGCATCGTTCTGCACAATGATACGGACGTTCTGCGGGCGAAAGGAACCTGTGTAGGCCCTGTCCAGCAACCCGCGCAGCAACGGCCGGCGGGAGCGCGAGCCGTAAACATGCCCAAAGCCGGAGATCGCGTTCACAATGCCTCTGGTGCCGAGCGCACGTGCAACGTGCGTGCCGTAGATCACCGGCTTTGGCGTGACGTTGTGAACGATATCCGGTCGTACTCGCTGCAGAATGCGCCAAAGCTCCCGCAACGCGTTGACCTCACTAATGGGGTTCAAACCGCTGCGCGCGATGTTGAAGCGGTGAAATATAATGCCAGCGCTTAGTACCTCGCGAATCTCGGACTCGTCCTCCACGTCGCTGACCAGATGGACCCGGAAGCCGGAAGCCATTGCCGCTCGAGCCAGTGGTAAGCGGTGCGACAGAAAGAACCACGCGACGTTGACAACAAACATCAACGTTCCTCGAGTACAACGCGGCAGCCCATCGGTAACAGAGCACTCTGAACGCTCATCCCGGCGGCCGAGGTCGAGCGTGCTGGTCACAGCCGCCACTCGCTCACCGGGAATCAAGTGATGGCCGCGTCAGGGCTCGACCCTGGCGCGCGCAGGACCACATGGAACCCACTGACCATAAGATCCTCATCCGAGATGCCCCGGAACTCAGCGGCGAGCGACGCTCGCCGGACCGGGACGGTTGCGAACCGGCTGGTAACGAGACGTTCAACACTGAAGCCCGCTGCGGCGAATACGCGCATCATTTCGCTGAGCCGTATCCTGTTGGTGTAGAAGCCTGAGCGGGCCAGCCACTCTGCTTCCCACCAGCGACTCGGAATCCGCAGATTGTTCAGACCGCCGCCCAGGTGATCCTTGAGATCGACCTGGTGCGAAACGCAGCCGTCGCTGACCAGAATGCGACGTAACTCACGCACGCCTGCTGCGAACTCGCGGTGACGGACGTGCTCGAGGACCGCGTGCGACCAGGCAAAGTCGACCGAATGCGACGGCAACTCGCGCAGCGACGCCAGCCCGCCGGTCAAGTAGGCGGCGTTGCAGCGGCGGAGAACGTCGGCCAGATCGTGCGCGGCGCTAAGGTCCGGCGGTGCGAGACCGTGGCCGCTCAGCAGCTGCGCAACGTCCTGGTAGGGCGCGACATCCGTCGTCGCGTAGCTCCCGGTGTCCACCAGATAGCACCGTTCCGCCCCGCAAGCGGCAGCGATGACGGCCGAGAGCAGGCCATCGCCGGGACCGATTTCCAGGGCCACGAACCCACCGGCCTTCCGCGGAAAGGTGCTCGCGTCAAAGTGCTGCCGGAACACTCCGTACGCATACGCGGACTTCGCCATCTCGCCGTGCGAGAACAGTCGCAGTGCCCGCCAGGCCTGATACGACACCGGGATGCGGGACAGGACGACTTTCGCCGCCATGCGCACATACCATGGCGTCAGCTCACGCAGGGCCATGCCGTCGCATTCACTCGTGACCATTCAGAGCAGTTCGACATAGCCACCGCACGCTTAATTATCGGTATGATTGTAGCGTCTTTTCAAGGATAGCACGCTCCACTGCAAACGATGGGCATCTCCTTTCACGATCTGCGTCTCATGTTGGACGCTCGTCAAGTGGGAGCTTCCTTCGACCGGATGCTGACGATCGGGCGGCAGAGCCTGTGCCTGCATCCAGCGGAACTCGCACTGCTGACTCGCGCCAGCGCGCGATCGCCGGGCAGTGCCGCGGAGTTGTCAGAAGAGTATCTCGCCTTTGGCGCCCGGGCGGAGCCTTTCCTGCGGGCGTTCCTCGGCGCCAGCAGCGTCGAAGCTCTGGATTATTCAGATTACGAAGGGGCGCAGCATGTCCACGACATGAACGAACCGGTTTCGGAAGACACGGTCGGACGTTTCGATGTCGTTTACGACGGAGGTGCGCTCGAGCATATCTTCAATTTCCCGATTGCCATTTCCAATCTAATGCGCATGACGAAGGTCGGAGGACGGGTGTTCATGTCAACCCCCGCGAACAACTTCTTCGGACATGGTTTCTATCAATTCAGCCCTGAGTTGATGTTTAGAGTCTTTGCGCCGGAGAACGGGTTCGAAATCCGGACCGTACAAGTCATCGAGGCGCGTTACCCGAGTCCGGAACTGACGCGCAATCGGCACGCATATGAAGTCACCGACCCGGCAGAGGCGCATTGCCGGGTCGGGCTGCTCTCGAAACGACCCGTTCTTATGCTGGTGGAAGCCAGGAAGCTGGAACACAAGCCGCTGTTCGCCCGAGCACCACTGCAGAGCGATTACGTTACGGCGTGGTCCGCCGCGCAAGCCTGCGCCAAGTCCGCGACGCAGCCGCTCGCGTCCCGGCCTCGGACGTGGCGCAATCGTGTCAGCGCGGCCTTACCACATTCGATTCGCGTGATGTTGATCGGATGGGCCCAGAAGCGACGATACTCATTGGCAAATGGGCAATTTTATCGCAAAGTGCTGTGACCCCGCATGAAGCGCACGTGCGACCAAACGCCTCGCGAACAAGCGGGGGCGCGTCAGACGATGAATGACCGTGTCGAGTCACTCACCGACCCGGACTATTGGGACAGGACCTGGTCCGCTCGGGCGATTCCGGAGCCGCTCGACCCGCGCAGCACAGGTCTCAATAGTACCGTGGCACGCCGCTGGCACCGATTCTTCTCGCAGGCATTCGCATCCCTGGGGGTTCGAGCCGGTGACCGGGTACTGGAGGCCGGTTGCGGGGGGTCAGTCTTTCTGCCGTACTTCGTCGCCGAGTACGGTCTGGAGGCTGAGGGACTCGACAATTCGCCCGAAGGTTGCGAGCTGTCCAACGCAATCGCCAAGCGATCCGGCATTCTCACTCCGATTCATTTCGGCGACGTATTACATCCCCCCGCATCCCTGCTCGGCCGATATCGAGCCGTATTCAGTCTTGGCCTTGCGGAGCACTTCACGCCGACAACTTCCGTCATCAGTGCGCTCACCGCATTCCTCCAACCGTCCGGATGGCTGATAACTGTTGTTCCCAACATGCACGGAATCGTTGGCATGCTGCAGAAGCTGGTAGACCCGGGAGTTTACCGCGTCCATGTTCCGCTCTCGCCGGCGGAACTTGCCGAAGCGCACCGATCGTGCGCTTTGTCGGTGTTCAGTGCCCAACACGTCATGACAGCCAATTTCAGTGTCGTGAACTTCAGCGGGCTTGGTAGTCGCGTCGCGCCCGGGTTTGGACTGCGCCTGGCATCATGGACGAGTAAACTCGTTTGGATGCTTGAGCGCGCCGGCTTACCAGAAATTCCGAACGGCTGGACGTCTCCCTATGTCGTCGTTGTCGCGCAGCGGGCGAGTGGCGTACAGCCCGGCGCTTCGCGGTAGTCGCTCAGGATGCCCAGCGCTCCCGGTGCTCGCCAGCAACCAAGCGGCTAAAACGAAACTCATTTTCCGCTGCCCTTAAACCCGTTGTTGTCGAGATCGTTGGCAGCCCGTGGTCGCTTGAATTGCAGTTTACCCAGGTTGATCTCGCATTGTGCGGTCGCGGTGTTAAACGCCACTGTCGTCAAAACGGTGTTGTTGGTGGATCCCCTAATGACGAAATTGTTGAACAGCTGATGGGAGGATGAAGACTGACGCGTGAGCCCACCGGGTCCGGCATAGTAATCAAACTGGATGCCGTTGCCGCCAGAAGTCATGTTCGATTCGTCATAGTCGAGCGATACTGCCTGTACGGTGGGCGGTGGATCAATCACGGCAGGATCGTGCTGAACCTGGAAATTGATCTTTGCGACCGCCCCGGATTGGCCGGGCTGGTTGATGGCCGAGTACCTGATCGTGATGTTGCGCGTGCTTCTACTGTAGGCCTTAACGACCGGCGCGAAACCGAAACCAGTCTGATCTCCGACGCAGGTGACGTTGACGTTCTGCACGCCATAAAAGAAAAACGGCCGGTTGACCCGGTAGGTGTAGAGATTCTCGACCAGGCAGTCATCGCCGCTATCGTGGAGCGCCACCCCGTATTCACCGTTGCGGGCTCGAGTATGACCTAGAAGACTCAAATGGGTAATGGTGTTGGGGGATTTGGGATCGCCGACAACATAGAGCGCTGTGTACATCGCCGAGACATCAAGATCGGTAATCGTAATATTCTTGGATGGCTGGGCAAGCGCGGTGCACACGATGGCATTCGGCGCGGCCACGGCCACTTTGGGGCCCGCCCCCGAGACGCTGCTCACCGGGACACTAAAACCGCTGCCCTTGCCCCCGATATTGGCGCTGCCGCAGCTTAAGGTGTCGCCCATCACGTAAGAGCCGCCCGGGTAGGTCACGGTAACAGAGGTCACCGCACCGCCGCTTACGACGATGTCGGCTACGGCACCCCCGCCTGAACCGCCTGTCAGGGGCACATTGTGGTATGTGCCAGTGGTGTATCCAGAACCCCCGGTAATGCTTCCAAGAGATACCACGCCCGATGACATGACTTGGGACCCGGTGATCTTCGGCCCCAGCATCCGGATGTTGCTGCATCCATCCAACATGATGAACGCGCCGCCGCCCGTCACGGTGGTCCTGAGCACGGATCCCTGGAAATCGAATACCACGTTCGATCCATTCTGGAAATAAAGCTGCGTCTGATAGGGCAGGTAGAGAATCGACCCGCTGGACTGCTGTTGCGGAAGCTTGGTGGGCGATGAGGGATCAAGGCTGCTGACCAAATACGTGGCGGCATTGGGGAACACGATCGTCCCGCCGCCCTGCTGCTTTGCCACGAGCCAGGCGGAGCGGATGGCCGCTCCGTCATCAGTTATCCCGTCCCCAACGGCTCCGTAACGGAATACATTGAGAGGCGGATATCCGTAGTTTTTCGGGATCACGCCGATAGCACTTTCCGCAGGAGTCGGTGAGAGTCCTGAAGACGCCTCCCTTTGTGCGCATACCACTGGCGGTTCAAAAACCAGAGCTGGAATGCCCAATCCAACTAGCTCCAGCAGATCACGTCGCCTCATCTGCTGCACCTCTCACTTCTGCAGGGGCGATCGCTCAATTCCGTGGCGCACGAATATGGCACCATTGAGGTCCGCCGACGTTCCGACACTCGTTCATAGAACATCTCGTCAACTCCTCGCAGTGTCCCCGCAGGCGTAGCCGACGCTGAGTGCCATATCAAGATTACTACTCACGGACAAGCCGTTCCACCGGCGCGGGCCGGATCTTGACACCGCAGCCGGTCCTCGCCACGTTGCGCGGATTCGCCATCTCTTCGGGTACCGCCGAAGATTGGCAACCGGGCAGGTCAGTGCGCCCGGGTGGAGCTCCGGCGCGCTCCGACGACCCCATGTTCTCCTCTACGGTTCGAGCACAACCAAGTCATATGTCCGCAACTCGGGCATCCGGATCCGCATGAATTGCGCTTCGTCATCCGCAGTGAAGTGCGCCGGGGCACTGTTCTGTCAAAGCAGGCGTGCACTGCTGAAGCATCCGTTGTTCGAGCTCTGTGAGTCCGCGCTCAATGCCCAGGGGGACTCAGTGCGCGACATCTTCGGCCTCCTGACGTCTCTCGGCTACCGCGGCATTTACGAGAATGTGACGCCTATCGCGAGCGCTGAGGAAATTCTTCGGGACGTCGGCACACCAGCTCCGTCAGTAACCTTCCGCGAGTTGCTGTTTAGATAGATGCGTACAGATCGCGATATCTGTTCCATATCTTTTCAATATCAAATCGCGTCTCGACCTGACAACGCTGCCTCAACCCGAGCACGCGTCGATCGTGCTCATCCAATCCAAGCACGTACTCAATGCAGTTCGCTAGGCCTTGCGCATCTCCGGCAGCGGCGACCAGGCGATCATCCCCCAGAATGCTCCGTACATCTCCGACATCCGTTGCCACCGTCGGCGTCGCGCAGGCCATGGCCTCGCCCAGCACGTTCGGAAAACCCTCGCTCCGGGATGCCAGGCAAACCACGTCCAGCGCGCTCATGATCTTCTGTACGTCATCACTGCGCTCTTCGAGGATGACGCGGCCGGCCAGATTCGTTTGCGTGAGCAGCGCCTGGATATCTGCATCCCGAGTCACGCCTTCGCCCACCAGAACGAAACGCACGCGCGGCAGCCGCCCGGCGACCCTGGCACCAGCGCGGATGAAGGTGGCATGGTCCTTCAGGGGGTCTACGCGCGCAACCATTCCCACGAGCGCGTCTGCGGGTTCGGCGCCCCAACGTGCGCGCCTCTCGCTGCGCGAGCTGGCTGAGTTGACGAACAAGCGCAGGTCAAACCCGTTCGGAATGACCAGGCACTTTTCGGCGCAATAGCCGATCGACACGTGGGCCTGCAGCGCCGCTGTGGAATTGCAGATGATTGCCGCCGGCACGCGCCGCGACAGCCACGCGCACAGTCGCGCAACCGCACGCGACGCGCGCTTCGTCGCCGGATGACTCGGCATCGAGTTCCTGAGATTCCATACCACTCTTCGATTACCGACAGCGCGCGCACACAGTCCTCCAATCAGATCGGCGTGCCACAACCAGGTCTGGATCACCGGCATCGCCGGTCTTGACCGGAGCCGGCGCGCCAAAGTGATCACCCGGCCGAGCGAGTGAAAAGATAGTCCCATCTCCAGCGACTCGACAGCTACGCCAGCACGTGCCAGGCGACTTCCCACGACGCCTGGTTTCCCGAGGTTGATCACCATTTGCTCGATCTCCGGATTGATGCGTCTACCCGTCAGCACGAGCTTCTCGAGCATCGCTTCAGCGCCACCCTGATTGAGGCCGGTGATTACGTGTACAACCTTCATGGGTGCTCTGAGCGCGCCGCCCACCGACGCTCTTCTGCCTTGCGCACGGCCCCTCCCGCGTGCGCGACGCTGCGCGCCACCGGTATGGCGCCGGTCAACTGCGCCTCAATGCACTTGGGGCTGATGGCCGCACACCCTGGTCGTCCCCGTCGTGGCGGCCCATCACTGCCTCTACGAGAGCATCCCAGTCCGCCATGACGGACGGTTCCGCAAATTGGCTCCGGACGAAAGCCGCAGCGCGAGCCCCGAGCGTGCTCCGCAGCTCGCGGTCCCGAGCCAACTCTCGAAGGGCGGTTGCGAGCGCTGTGACATCACCAGACGGGACCAGGATTGCGGCGCGACCTCCGTCGGCCAATTCGCGCGGTCCCGTGGGGCAATCGAACGCGATACATGGAAATCCGAGCGCCATTGCCTCGAGCATCGCGTTCGGAAAGCCCTCGTATTTCGAAGACAGCGCAAATATTTGCGCAGCCGCGAGGACAGACCAAGGCTCGCTGGTCACGCCGCAAAGCTGTACCCGATCCGCGAGGTGAAGTTCGTCAACCAGGCGTTGCAGATCCGGGCGCAGCGGACCATCCCCCCAGATCTGCAGCCGCCAGGATGCATCCTCACCAAGAGCTCTTCGGAAGGCTTCGATGAGCTGGGCATAGCCTTTTTGGGGAGTGAGCCTGCCCATCGCGATCACGCACCCGCCCGTGCCGTCCTGTCGGGCTCGTGCCAGGGAAGCACTGAGATCTCGTGGAAGCGGATTGCTAATGATGGCTATACGCGGTACGCCGCGCAGGCGCTCGCGGTAACGCATTGCCCCCACCGCTGTCTGGACCACCAACGCATCAGCGAAGGGATATAAGAACACACGAGCGACCCGCAGTGTCCGCGGCAGCTCGACATCCGCCGCTAGGTCGACGCGCTCGGACACGATCAGTGGGATCCCCGAGCTCGCAAGTGCGGCGATTACCAAGACGTTGACGTTGGTGAGAAACGAGATGACGACGTCGGGTTCGATAGTCAACAGCAGCCTGCGCAGGGCGCGAATTTTTCTCAGCGTGGCCGGCCACAGAGGGGGTCCGCGGTCCGACATGGCTTCGGAAAGCAGAACAACCGAGACCCCGGGGTGAAGTGCATAGGCGGCCGCGCGCGCGCCCAGATGGGTAGACACAAGCCACACTTCGTGACCCTTGTCGAGCCACGCGTTTGCCATGGTGGCGGCTACGCGCTCGGCGCCACCGGCCGCGAATGAGCCGACAACGATGACGATTCGGCGGGTCGCGCCGGCTACTCCGTGGACCGGTGTACTCGGGAGAGCCGTGCTCACGATTCGCTTGAGCTCGACATCAGACGTTCCCGTAGCGTCGCGACGGAATTGTTCCGGAGGCGGTCGGAAAACGCTCAGCGAGCCCGTGATGGTCGCTGCCGTCAGCCGGCCGTCGCCTCTGCTCCTCGTGCCAGGTCTGGAACATGATCACGTCCCACAACCAGTATGCCCAGTTGCGGCGACCGCCTACATGTTCCAGCCACTTCTGGCGGATTGGACCGGGGTTCAGAAAGCCCTCGCTCCGCAGACGCGATTCATCCAGCAACGACTCGGCCCAGTCACGCAGCGGTCCGCGCAGCCAGCTGTCGATCGGAATGCCGAACCCCATCTTCGGACGATCAGTCAGGGTCCGCGGAACGTAGTGACTCAGAAGTTCCTTCAACAGCCATTTTCCTGTCCCGGCCCGGACACGCAATCGTAGTGGCAACGTCCACGCGAATTCGATCACGCGGTGATCCAGCATCGGGACCCGCGTCTCGAGCGATACTGCCATGGCGGCGCGATCCACCTTGACAAGGATGTCGCCGGGCAAGTAGCTCATGAAATCCCAATACATCATGCTTTCCTCGAAGCGCCGATCAGTGCTCCGGGCCATGATCTGGGTCAACTGCGACTCAGGCTCCCAACCGCCGACCACAACGTCAGCCGGCGCTGACCAGTGCGAGATCAGCGCTCGATACATCTCCGCGGGTGAGCAGTCGAGCAGATCTGCGACCCTGTGCAGCTTGTCGCCCACTCGGGTTTCCCGCCAGCGCTGCGGCACAAATGCGCCGCCGATCCCGAGCAGCCGACTCCACACTTCGGGAGACAAAGTCCGCATCGAGCGTGCTGCCACACGGCGAAACGGGCCCAGGAAACTCATGGCGTCCGAGAGGCGCTTTGCCCAGGTATAGCGGTTATAGCCGCCGAACAGCTCATCTCCCGCGTCACCCGACAGCGAGACTGTCACATGCTGCCGCGCGAGCTGCGAAACGAGGTAGGTCGGGATCTGGGACGAGTCGGCGAATGGTTCATCGTAGATCGCCGCCATTCGAGGGATTACGGCCATTGCCTCCGCTGGCGTGACGATCAGCTCTGTGTGCTCCGTGCCCAGATGCTGCGCGACGGCTCGCGCGTGACGAGACTCGTCGTAGTCGGGTTCAGTGAAGCCGATCGTGAAGGTGCGCACGCGTCGAGTGGAGCGCTGCTGCATGAGTGCCACGACCAGCGAGGAGTCGATGCCCCCGGACAGGAAAGCGCCCAGCGGAACGTCTGCGACCATCTGCAGCCCGACCGCTTCTCCCAGCACGCGTTCGAGCGTCTCGACGGCATCCTCGTCGCTACCGGCGAACCGGGCGTTCGGCGGTGTGTCAACCAACGACGCGAGACTCCAATACGGGTCCGGTTTGCGGCAACGGCCGAATTCGTCAACCTCGAGGATCGTACCTGCGGGCACCCGGTGAATGTCGCGGTAAATCGAGCGCGGTTCTGGGACATAGCTGTGGCGCAGAAACAGCGCGAGACAACCGCGGTCGATCTCAGGTGCGCAGTCCGGGTGCGCTTGCAGCGCGTTGAGCTCTGAGCCGTACAGGAATGCGCGGCCTGCGTTGCCGTAGTACAGCGGTTTCTCGCCAGCGCGGTCCCGCGCCAGACTGAGCTGGCGGTGCTTGCGATCCCAGAGTGCGAGCGCGAACATGCCCACCGAGCGCTCCAATGCCCGACGTAATCCCCACGTCTCGATAGCGGCGAGCAGCGTCTCCGTATCGGAGTGTCCGCGCCACGCGGCGGCCGCACCACTACACTCCAGGTCGGCGCGCAGCGCCACATGGTTGTAGATCTCACCGTTGAAACTGATCCAGTATCGACCGCTCGCGGAAACCATGGGTTGATGACCTGCCGGCGACAGGTCGACGATCGAGAGCCGCCGATGCCCCATCGCGAGGCCGACGTCGCGCTCAAACCAATAACCTAAATCATCCGGTCCCCGGTGAGTCAGGGCCCCGGTCATGGCTGCGCAGACGCCCTCCATGTCCAGCGAGGTTCGGTCTAAGAATCCGGCGATTCCGCACACGTTTCGTCCCTACCTCCTGGCATAGACGTACTCGTCGCACCCCGAACCGAAAAGTCCGAGTTTGTGGCCCCGGCGCGTGAAGGCACGCACCCGGCGAAGGCCTAAGTTGCTCATGAATCGCTCGGTTTGCGCCGGTGAAATGGACTCATAAGGCCAGCCGCCGAGCCAGTCGTGAACGTCGTGATGAAAGTCCATCCCACGTCGCTGCCCATAGGCCGCCATGTAATCGGTGAAGCCGCTGCGCCCCCTTGCCATCGAAAGCGCGATTCGCAAGAGCCGCACGTACGCGGACCGGGCGCGCGCCTGCGCAGCAGGACCGGCGCCTGCATACCACCTCTTTTCAATCTTCCAGAGCCAACATAGCCAGGTGTGCCGGTATAGTGCGAATATGAACTGCCCTTGGGGTGCGACCAGGGCCGCGGCGGTACGCAGCGCGCGGTACATATCACCGGTGTGATGCAATACTCCCCACGAATAGACGACGTCGAACGCGTCTGGAGAATCCCTTTCCAGGTCAAAGACGCTTGCCTGGCGTACCGACCAATGTTGTCCGGCAGCGTGCGCCTGCAAGAGCCGATGCGTTGTCGCCACGGAGTCGCCGTCCATGTCGAGTGCAACGACCTCGCGCGCGCCGAGCCGAAGTGCGGCGAGCGCGTGCAGCCCGGAGCCACAACCGATGTCCAGAACGCGCTTGCCGTGAAGATCGCCGCCAGCGAGCTGCTGCAGCGAGCTGACCGCTGCCTGCACGTGCACTTCGGTGACTAGTCCGAGGTAGCTCGCCCAGTTCTTGCCGAAGTCGAAATGGGACTCCCGGTCCAGCAGGTTCGCCGCATCGCTCATAGCCTCACACGATCCGTCTTTGACCGGCATGCATGATACCCAGAGACGGCGCAAACGCTTACTGCCAGCCTCCCAGAACTCGCCTCATTGTCCCGCCAGAAGCCGCTCCCACTCTACTACCACCCGCTCAAGCCGGTACCGCTCGATCGCAGCCGCTCCGGCCTGCGAGTACCGCCTACGCAGCTCGCTGTCTGTGGTAATTCGATTAATGGCCTGCGCCAGCGCGCGCAAGTCCTCCGGCGGCACAAGCAGGCCGTATGCTCCGTCGGCGAGAATTTCGCGCGCGGCACCCGGACCATCTGCCGCCACACACGGCACGCCGGCTGCCAGAGCCTCGAGCAACACGTTTGGAAAGCCCTCGTAGCGTGACGGCAGGATGAATGCCATTGCGGCCTTCATCAGCGCCGATAATTCGCGCACCCGACCCGGGAACGACACCCGCGCCCCAAGACCCAGCTGGATCGCCAGATCACGCAAATGCTGACCTTCTGGACCCTCACCGGCGACTACAAGCCGCAACTGCCCGGTTTGTGTTTGCGCTTCCGCGAACGCGCGGATCAGCAAGTCGAAACCCTTCTGGTGCGCGAGCCGGCCGGCGGCGAGGATGTACGGTTGCGACTCGCACACACCCGGCTCGAAGTCGGACACGGGAGCCACGGGGTTGGGGATGACGACCACCCGCGCGCGCTTCCGCAAGCGCTTGCGGAACCACTCGGCGATGCTCTCCGTCTGGACCACGACGGCGTCGGCACGCTGATACAACATCGAGCGCAAGGCCGTCCAGACTCGCGCCTCCCGATGGGCAGCCGGATCGACGCGTTCGGAAACGATGACGCGCATCGGCAAGCGCATACACGCCATAATCGCCAACACATTCATGCTCGTCATGAACGACACGACCGCATGAGGCTCGACGGTCGACACTACGCGCCGTAATGCGCGTAAACGCCGTGCATTGGCCCACAGCCCGTGCAGCATGTTGGGCGAATCGCCCATTAGACCAAGACCAAGGCGGCGCACGCGTGAGTCGGCGGCGAAGAAATCGTCCCCGCTGTGCGCCAGCGTGACGAGCCACACCTCGTGATCCCGGGCGGCGAGTGCCCCGGCAAGCAGCGCTATGACGCGTTCCGCCCCCCCGGACCCGAGGCTAGAGATCGCCAGCACGATTCGCATAGTTTGCGACTCGCTCAGCGCGTCAGGTAGGTCACCTGCGCGCCGCACCGACGGCCGGGGAGGCCGCTGTGGGAACCCGCACCCGAATGAATCTGCAGGTCAGGAAGATGCAAAGCAGGAGCACATAAATATCGATGCTGAAAGTGAAGTCGTAACTGCCGGTATTCACAGGGAGCGCGACGACAAATGTAACGAGCGTAAACAGCGCCACAGCTTGCCTGGTCCGAACGGTCTGAGCGAACGCGCACTGAACGAGGCTCATCTGCAGCCCCATGATCAGCCCCCATACGATCGGACCGAAAACCCGAAAATCCATCCACATCTGCCCGAATAGCCCTGGTGGAATGTCGTCAGCATCCGGAGTCGCAAATGCCGTGGTGCTGAGTCGCACGATGCGGACCGGCAGAATCCCTAACCAGGAGTGACTGGTGGGAATCTGACGCAATACTGACAACAGATGATCGACACCGAATCGCGGCGGGAGATCCAGCAGGTTTATTGATCCCAGCGATTCCACGACTGTAATGCCAATCTCTGAGGCGGCTCGCAGGAACGAAGCGGAAGCAGTTTCGTAACGTCCCACGACATCGCTCAGGGTCCCACCGAATGCTACGCTCCCGATGAGTTCCTTGCCGAACGCGATCCACAGCAGAATCGGCACAGCCGCCGCCAGTACCCACCTCGTGCGCCAGCGGTGTTCGAACAGGACCAGGGTCAGGTAAGCCAGAAGGAGGGGTATGAAGAGCGCCCGGCGCGAGACCCCTAGCAGCACGAATACACACAGAAAAACTAGGCACAGGAACCAGGCCAGCCGGCGTCCATGACGCTCGTAGATCACGAATAATGCAAGCACGGACAACCACGCCCAGGTCTGGGTCAGCGCAAAACCGTATGCATTCAACAAGCTCCCTTGGAGATCCTTGTCCCCTGCCCGGTAGAGAATCAGTTTCGTGAATCGCTCAATCATCGAGCTCCCGAGGACGTAGAAGGACGCAACACTGAGAGTGAACCCGAAAGCGAGCACGATCAGCAGACGCAGCGGCGAGCCGGTCAGCACCAGGCGCAAGCGGTCCGAAGAGGCGCCCAGGAAATCCCGCACTAGGCGGCTGCTGAGCGCTGCGAAGCCGTAGAAGAAAAACACAAACCAGGCGGTTAGTCCGAGGACCAGGAGGGCTGCGGGCAGGTTCGCCGCGGCGAAGATGCGGTCGAAAGGGGCAACATCAGTTGGCGAAGACCTATCTACCAGCGGCAGGCACGCGTAGATAACGACTCCGGGCAGGCAGCATTGCACGACAAACAGCACTATGAACACGCTGATGGTGTCCGGACCCGTCGCTCGGATGCGCCGCGCCTCGAATACTCCGACCGCGACGGTCAGAGACACATATCCGAGGCACACAAGAAAGTAGTACCCGGTCATGAGAGGTCGCTCCCGTTACCGACCGAGTCAGTTGCAACAATCAGCTTGCATGAACATGTTGCTGTTCGTTCGACGCCGAGCGCCGCGTGAATTGGGGACGATTCACTTCATCTGATCGCTACCGCCGGTTGAGGTCCCGTCATGCATTGTTGCGGGACCTTCGCGCGAAACGCTCACGCACGAATACCGCTGCAAGTCCCGCCAGACCACCGGCCAGGATCCCGAGAGCAACCACGACGCGTCGCTTTGGCGAGGAGCGCCGCTTCGGCACATCCGCGTGGTCGACGACGCGAAACGCGAATTGCTTGTCGCCACGCGCCACCATCACTTTTTGCAGCTCCGTTTCGAGGACCCTGGAGATGGCGGACTTGACCTCGAAGACGTCCGTATCAGCCAATACCTTCTGCAGGTAAGCCACATTGGCTTCGCCGTCTGCCAAAGACCGCGAGCGCATCTGGTCGTTCAGGCGCTCGACAATCATGTTGGCCCAGGAAGCCGCCACTGCGGCGTCCTTCCATCGAACACCGACGGTGATCAGTCCAGTCTTCTTGTCCTCGTCTACCTGCAGAACGCCTTTGTCGAAGTATTCGATTGCGTCCCGGATATCCGGCTGGCGTCGCGGATCGGATTCTTTCCACCGACCCTTGCGTGCATCCCACTGGTCTGCTAGGAGCACGTGAAGCAGCCCGTGCTCATCGATGAATTGCCTCGCAAAGTCGCGCGACTTGAGCACGCCGATCGGCTCCGCGGTGCGTGCGCTTCCGATGTCAGCCGCAAGGCCGGTCAGTAGACCAAGGCCCTCGAGCTGAGGGGACAACCCCGGCCGCGTGCTCTTCACTCCGGCGGGAGTTACCACGACCTCGGCCGTGTACCATTCGGTTGCGAGTAACCCGTATGCCGCAGCCAGGATCGCGAAGCCGAGCACGTAGGCGAGGATCAGCCACCGACCTTCCCAAACGGTCGCCGTGAACGCGCTGGAGTCAGCGTCGTGGCGATCGAGGGACAAGACATCCCGGGCGACGACACAAATGATGCGCTCGCCGGCGGCATCATTGATCTCGACGACGGGTGTCGGTGTGTTTGGGCCTCTGTTCATGGCTCGGAATCCTGTCGCCTGATGGCGCTCGCCCAGTCTAGCAAGCCGCGCAGCACCGCTTCAAAGTCATAGTCGCGACGGGTGCGCTCGAATCCGGCACGTGCTATGGCGATGCGCTCCGCGGGGTGCGCTGCGAAATACTCGATTTTTGCAATCGCGTCCGCGATGCTGTCGTAGAACACGGCTTCAATCCCCGGGGTGAATATCAACTCGTGGGCATCGAGCGCCGCCTTGTCGGAGAGTAGCATCGCTCCATGCGCCGGCACCTCGTACATCCTGACATTTCCGCTTTCGCTCGGCTCATTCGACAGATGCATGTTAATGCCGATCTTGGCCCGCAGATAGAGCGCGCGGCGTCCGGCGTCGGACAGGGGCGAGACTCGGTGGGGGTAGACGGGCTTGCCAACGAGCCCGCGCAGCCACCCCGCATGACCACGGAAACCCCAGCGTCCGTGAACGCGAAAACGCTTGCCAAAGTGTCTTTTCAGCTCGGCGAGACGCGTGATCTTGTTGCCGTAGCTCGCACCGATGTAGACCGCATCGATATCTCGCTCGCTGAAGAAGTTCTCGGTCACTTGGAACTGAGGACAGGGAGATATCACGAGCGGGAACCACCGAGAGGCATCGCAGCCCCATTGCCGGAGAGCGTCAGCAAAGCGGTGATTCTGGTTGTAACCGGGTGAAATGTAGAACGCGCCATCGAACGCCCAAAGGTATGGAATGCCCCGCACATAGGTTGAATAGGGATCGTCCACGAAACCCAGTATCTTGGTTGGGGAACGCAGCTCCTTGTGCAGGATCTCCGGATGAACCGGGTTGTAGGTCGCCATGATGACCAGATGCGCACTGCGGTACGCATCCACGAAGTCACGGACGAAACGCATGTAGTCGCGATCACGCTCGCGATAAAGCGCATCTACTCCCTCGGCTCTCATCAAGGCTGCAAGGCGCGTATGCGCGCCCCTACGCCACCGCGCTGCACTCCTGAGGAAGTACGGAGTCGGGTCGAGCGTACTGATGTCATAGCCATGGAAGGGACCAGCCGCCGCGGGATTGTGGAAGTAACACACCCGGTTCACGCTGTCTCCCACGATCGAGCGGACTTGGGCGTTCGACGCAACGCGAGCCGGACGAACACAATGGCTGTGAGAGCAGCCCCGGCTGACATACCAAACGCCAGGCCGGCGGCTCCCCATACCTCCGACAGAGACCATTGCAAGAAGCCCGTGATGGGTACCATCGCCACGGTGCCGATCGTCATCGCCCGATAACGCCCCTGAGCCGCTACATACCTGACTGCGACCATCCCGACCATCGCTCCAGGGAGCTGCCACAGATAAGCCTGTTGCAACATCGTAACTAGCAGAGTGTTGTGCGCTGAGAACTGTCCGCGCTGGAACGCAAAGCGCACGAAGGGCTCCGACCCCAGGAAGGCCGCGGCGGCAATGGCCATGCCTGCCAACGCGAGCAGGCCCGCGTAACGAACGAAGAATCGTCGACAGCTCTGTTCGTCACCGCGCGCTAACCGCTCCGAGAAGTACGGCAGAATCGTTACGCCGACGGCCGTCGTCAGGAGGCTGTTCAGCGTCGCCGGGAGTTTGGCCGCGTAACCCAGCGCCGAGATCGCCCCGTGCCCTAGCCCTGAGGCTATGGTCTGCTCGATGACCGGCGACAGGCCGGAAACCAGCGTGCCGGGCACCAGGGTGAGCGTTCCCCAGGAGAAATCGCGCAGGCCATGCGGCGCTTGCGCTGAGCCGGCCGAAGAAAGCAGTTGCTCTCTGCCCATCAGGATGAGTACCAGCACGGTTTCCGCGCCCGTCCCCAGCGTCAGCGAGCCGATGAGCACGCCCAGATCCGCGCCGAGGCTCCCTACGAGTGTCATGATGAGCAGCGGAGTCGCGATCGGAATCAATGCAGAGCGCACGAAGGCTTTGCGCGACTGCAGGACACCATAGCCCAGCAGGTTGATGCCGTTGAGATAATAGTAAGGTATCAACCGTGACACGTTGGCGGCGACCAGTGCCCGCTGCGCCGGCGCCAGTCCGTGCCCGACTACCGCGAGAATCGCAGGCAGCAGCGCGATCCAGGCTACCAGCAGCACCGTCAGGGCAAGCACGAGTCCGATGATCGCTCCACGCAGGAAACGAGCGGCGGCCAATTCTCCATGCGCTGCGATGATCCGCACGTACTCGCGGATGAACACCGTCTGCGCTGCGTTCACTAGCACAGCGGATGGGAACCCGATGACTACGAACGCCATCAGGTATGAGTCCATGGAGGAACCCACACCGAACGCCGCCGCGACCACGGCTTCCTTCACGAACGCCACGGCCTTCACCACCGAGGTGATGGCTGCAAAACCTGCGGCGGCGCGCATCACTGGATGGCGTGTTGCGCGTTGCAGCACCGAAGCGGCCGAAGCGCGGGGCGCGTGCCGGGGCATCGAGGTCGGCCGGGGATGGTCAGGATGCGGGACGGCGGCACTCGACATTCAGACTGATCAGAACGCCTTTTTCCTTGTCCATGTGCGGGATGTAGGCCTGCGCATAGTCATCGACGTGTGCATGCTCAGTCTCGCGGCAGTCGTAACGGCGCACCTGGCAGAACCCCGCCTGCTCGAGCTGGATTTTCAGCGTATCCAAGTCGAACAGATTGTAATGTATGTTGTAGAGGTAATCCTGTCGCCCGAAGATCGGTCCGATCACCAGGCCGAGGTCCCGGGTACGGGTGTACACCTCGCACAGCGCCGCGAAGTCGGGCACCGAGATGCGCAGCAGTCCGCCCGGCGCAAGGACCCGGTACCATTCGCGCAGGACGCGCGGGACCTCACGACGCTTGAAGTGCTCGAGCACATGGCAGTTGTAGATCAGATCGACGGAGCTGTCCTGCAGGAAGGAGAGGTTGTCGATGCTCGATACATGATCGACGTGCGGGTAGTCGACGACGTCGATATGCACGTACCCGGGGATGTGGCGACGACCGCACCCGAGATGGAGTTTCATGGGGATTCGCCTGCTGGTGACCCACGGTGAATGGCTCAATTGTACCGAAGCGCGCGACCCGTGCTAGCCCGTGCTTCTTGCGCCGAACCGCCGACTCATGCCCTGAGCATGGAACGATTCTTCAGGAACCAGTCATAGGTAGACCGGATGCCGCGCTCGAGCGCGGTCGTCGGTGTCCAGCCGAGCACTGTCAGGCGCGTTGTATCGAGCAGCTTGCGCGGAGTGCCGTCGGGCTTTGAGGGGTCGTAGCGCAACGCGCCGGAAAATCCCACAACCCTCGCCACCGTAGCGGCAAGCTCGGCAATCGTCTGGTCATTCCCCCAGCCGACATTGATGAGCCCTTCGTCTTCATATCGCTCCATGAGAAAGAGGCAGGCATCCGCCAAATCACCCACGTAGAGGAACTCACGGCGAGGCCGGCCCGTTCCCCAGATCACGACTTCCGAGGCGCCGTTTTCCTTCGCCTCGTGAACCTTACGCACGAGCGCTGGCAGGACATGCGAGTTCTGAAGGCTGAAATTGTCTCCCGGCCCGTACAGATTTGTCGGCATGATACAGATCGAATTGAAGCCGTATTGCCTCCGGTACGCCTGGCACATCTTGAGCCCGGCAATCTTTGCGATGGCATACGGCTCGTTGGTCGGCTCCAGTGGGCCTGTGAGCAGGCAGTCCTCCGTCATCGGCTGCGGCGCATCCTGCGGGTATATGCAGCTCGACCCAAGGAACAGCAGCTTGCGGACGCCGGTGCGCCAAGCACTGTGGATCACGTTGGTTTCGATTGCAAGATTATCTCGCAGGAAGTCGGCTGGATACGTACTGTTCGCCAAGATGCCGCCCACCTTGGCTGCCGCAAGAAAAACGTACTGCGGGCGCTCGCGCGCGAAAAACTCGGTAACCGCGCCTTGGCAGGTGAGGTCCAGCTCGCTCCGCTCACGCAGCACCAGGTTGTGAAACCCCCCCGCATGCAGCCTGCGTACAAGTGCCGCCCCGACAAGGCCCTGATGGCCCGCGACAAAGATCGACGCGTCCGGATTCACTCACGGTACCTATAGGTCTGGAATCCCTCGCGGGCGACCGCCGCGTCCCGGCGAGCCATAACCAGATCCGCCGCCACCATCTCCCTCACCAACTCATCAAAACTGATCTGAGGTTGCCAACCGAGCTTGCTGCGGGCCTTGGTGGCGTCGCCCAGCAGGGCATCCACCTCCGTGGGCCGGTAGTAGCGCGGATCGATCTGCACTATTGTGCGCCCGGTTGTCGTATCGACGCCCTGCTCGTCTGCCCCACTGCCGCGCCACTCGATGCTCATGCCGAGCCCAGACGCCACGCGCACCACGAACTCCCGCACCGAGTGCTGCTCGCCGGTGGCGATCACAAAGTCGTCCGGTTCAGGCTGCTGCAGCATGAGCCATTGGGCCCGCACGTAATCGCGCGCGTGCCCCCAGTCGCGAAGAGAATCTAAATTTCCCAGGTACAGACACGTATCCAGTTTCTCGTGGATCCGAGCGAGCCCGCGAGTGATCTTGCGCGTCACAAACGTTTCCCCACGAATTGGTGATTCGTGGTTAAACAATATCCCGCTACAGGCAAAGAGTCCGTATGCCTCGCGATAGTTCACGGTAATCCAGTGGCCATACGCCTTGGCCGCTCCATAAGGTGAGCGCGGATGAAGGGACGTAGTCTCCTTTTGCGGGACTTCCCGGACCTGACCGAACATCTCGGATGTGGAGGCCTGGTAGAAGCGAGTCTTACGCTCGAGCCCAAGGATCCGGATTGCCTCCAGAAGACGCAATGTACCCAGTGCATCAACGTTGGCGGTGTACTCCGGCGTTTCAAATGAAACTGCGACGTGGCTTTGCGCGGCGAGGTTATAGAGCTCGTCCGGCTGTACTTGTTGAACGATGCGAATCAGATTCGTCGCGTCCGTCAGATCGCCGTAATGAAGATACATCTGGACATCCTGATCGTGCAGGTCCCGGTACATATGGTCGATCCGTTCCGTGTTGAACGAGGACGCACGCCGCTTGATTCCATGAACCTCATAGCCCTTTGCCAGCAGAAATTCCGCCAGATAGGCGCCATCCTGACCAGTGATGCCCGTGATCAGAGCTCGCTTTTTCATTCTGACAGACTCCATAAGCGCTCCGTCGGCCCGATCCTGCGAAAACGCGAGCTACGCGCGAGGTAGTCCGTGCATTGGGGCGCGCGCTACTTTGCCACCGGCTGACCCGCCGGCCGGCGCCGGGGAATCAGGCAAATCTCCACGGCTGACACCGAGCATTTCCTGAATCGACCGTCTGCCTCGTTCGGGCGGCCGAACCGGCGCGCTCCCGCATCAGGCGCCGCGGGTCGATGACCATACCGTGCCGGCCCGGGCGCCGCGCACCTGCGTCAGGAGTGATTGCGCCAGGCTGAGTGCTCGCCCCGCCTCCGTGCCCGGCAGCCGCCCCTCCCACAGCCTGCATGCGCAAGGCAACCATGTCGAGCTGCTCCTGCTCGCGCTTTGAATACGGTACCCAAGGCCATGTTCAACAACTGAACGCATCGACTGAGCGCGGCTTGTCCCCCTGTCGTCGCACAACTTCACACGTCGTGTGGCTCCTTACTTCGCCCCTGGCCCGACTCTGACAACGCGCGCCTCTCGTTTCCTTCAGAGCGCATGTATCGCGGCGGTAGCGATCGCTATGTTGTATAAGATCTGCGTAACCGCCTGCCACAGCGGCAATGCCGGGATGTGCTCCGCGTTCAGCGGCACGACCACGGTATCGCCTGGAGCGATCTGCACATTTGAGCTGCGGAACCAGCGCGCGCCCTCGTTCGCGACGACGCCGCCGTCGGCACGCACGATATAGATGCGGCTCTTGTCGGCGCGAACTGTCTCGCCCCCGCTCAGGGCGATATAGTCGTCGCGGGACAGTCCCGGCCGGTACAGGTGGGAGGTCACTGTTTGCACCTCGCCTATCACCGTCACCTCCTGCTGGAATTTCGGCACGATGAGTTCGTCTCCGCCACGAACAATGACGTCGGACACCGACCCGATTGATGAGCGCAGCATGCGCGGCAGGTTGATCACCAGCCGGCCTACAGCCCGGGATTCGCGCAGCTGGGTGACGAGGGAGTGGCCAACGGACAAAGCCGTGGCCGCCCCGCCCGCCCCGGACGCCCCGGACGCCCCGGACGCGCCCAGCGCAATGCCCTGCAGCGCGGCGAATGCGATGTCCTTCTGCATGCGGTCCCCAAGCAGATCCAGCTGCTTCTGCTCCCGATTGCGCAGCTCCTGGCGGGTAAAGACGCTTCCCTCCGGGAATGCGTACTCCGTCAGGCCGCCCGCTCGCAGCAGCAGCGCCTTCAAAGTCTCACCCTGTTTGATGGAGTATGTACCGGGAAACTTCACCTGCCCGCGCAGCGTGATCACGCCTTGTTCGGTCCACGCCTGAACCTCCTTGATACTCAGTCTGTCGAACGGCTCGACCTGCAAGTTGGCGGCCGGGTCTCCGCGCAGAACTGCCGCTAGGTCAACGTGGATGAGTTCGGTCCGGCGCGACTCGCCGTTTATGACCTTGTAGCGCGTGAGCTCGGCGCTGCCGCCGTACGCCGCATCGCTCAACCCCCCACCGGCTCTGATGAGGTCTCGCACCGTCATGCCCGCCTCGAGCGGATACGCTCCGGGAACGTTGGTACGTCCGTCGATACGCACCACCTCGTCCGGATACCCGATGTTGGACTGCAGGGTCAGCTCATCAAGCAGCGGCTGGATGACTCGGTCGCGGCTCGACTGCAGATCGAAGACCATGATGCGATCGAGCGCCATCAGCGGCACGTCCGCGGGTGAACCCGGCGCATGCAGCGCCGCCGCCAGGTCAGCGGATAAAACCGAGACGCGCCGGTCGGGCGGCAATTCCCGGCGGATCAGGATATAGTGCAAGTCGGCGCGGGGCTTCAGATCGTCCACCGAGCGGATCACGTCCGTGAGCCGCATACCTTGGTGATAGGCGAAAGCGCCGGTCGTGTAGACGTGGCCCTGCACCAGCACTCCAGCGTCGAGCGTGGGACGCAGGCGCGACACCCGCAAGGCATCGCCGTTGCGCACGGTCTCGGACGTGCCTGCCGCAGCACTCAGGTCGACCTGAAGTACGACC
>Ga0137418_10000614_pt1 | contig 32021 bp, 22 predicted proteins | sample CZODoug3_1_2_16f_FD_122242 | JGI IMG/M metagenome (GOLD analysis project Ga0137418, IMG submission 122242) | Vadose zone soil fungal communities from Angelo Coast Range Reserve, California, USA - CZODoug3_1_2_16fungal (Hybrid Assembly) | ecosystem: Environmental > Terrestrial > Soil > Vadose... | reverse complement strand
GTGCCCTGCGAAAGGGATGCTGACTGCCACTTTTTCGGAAGCGCGAGGGCGAGCACTTTCTCCAGCGGGAGGACAATTGCGGAGCGGCTGAGCGATTGGAGAAACGCGCGGCGAGTGGAAGACAAAAGAACCGATACCTTTCCTTGCAAGCGCCGTGCTAGAATCCGGCGCTTTCCTTTATAGTAAGGCCAACGACGCAATGCAAGTACACGACGCAGCGGGGGCCACCAGAATGCACATCACGCGGGCAATACCCATTCCCTTTCAAAGACAATACAGATGGACCTGGGTGAGGCGGATTGAAGCCTGCCTTGCAGTCGCTTGGATCCTGGGAATCAGTGCTCCCGCCGGCTGGGGCCAGCAGGCGGAAGAGAAGCCAGGCGAGCTAGAGCTTTCGCGCGGAGTGCGGCCGTGGGAGTTTCTGCCGGTCACGGGAATGCGCGCGGGGCTGCTGGGAAATGAATCGGGCCGCATGGAAGCGTGGGTATATCCGCTGAAACTTTTTCGCGAATTTCATCTGAACTTTCATACCGAAGGGCGAGTGCTGGCGGCTGAATCGCTGGCGAGGACGGTGACCGTGCGGCCGGAGTCCGCGACGATTCTCTATGCCGGGGATACGTTCACGGTCCGCGAGACATTTTTCGTTCCGGTGCGGGAACAGGGCGCGGTGATCATTCTAGACGTTGAGACGGAACAGCCGTTGGAGATTGAAGCGGCTTTCCATCGAGATTTTCAGTTGGAATGGCCAGCGGCACTTGGGGCGACTTATCTGGACTGGGCGGCCGCGCAGCGTGCCTTTTATTTTGGCGAGGAGCAGAGAAAATTTTCGGCGCTGGTGGGTTCGCCGACGGCGGCGGAACCGCGCGCCGAATTCCAGACAAACTATTCCGAATCACAGGAGAGCTCGTTTCGGCTGGGGGTAACGGCGAAAGGCAAAGAGAGAAAGCTGATCATCATTGCTGGTTCGATGGAAGGGCGGGCCGGAGCGGAGAAAACTTATCAGCATCTCACGGCCTCTTACGCGGACTTGCTGCGGGAATCCGCGGAATATTATCGGGATTACCTGGAAAAGACGGTGAGCTTGGAGCTTCCCGATGCGCAAATTCAGCAGGCATACGATTGGTCGCGTGTGAGCGTGCTCCAGGGAATGGTGAACAATCCTTACCTGGGCTCGGGGCTAGTCGCGGGATACCGCACCTCGGGCGAGAGCCAGCGTCCTGGATTTGCGTGGTTTTTCGGACGCGATTCGTTTTGGACTTCGTTCGCGCTCAATGCGGCGGGAGATTTTACCAGTGCGCGCACGGCGCTCGAGTTTGTCAGCAAGTACCAGCGGGAAGACGGCAAGATTCCACACGAAATTTCGCAGGGCGCGAGTTTTGTGCAGTGGTTCAAGGATTATCCCTACCCATACGCTTCAGCGGACGCCACGCCGCTATACATCATCGCGATGAATGATTACGTCATGCAAAGCGGCGACACCGCATTTGCGAAAGAAAAGTGGAAGAGCTTGTGGAAAGCCTACGAGTTTCTGCGCTCAACGTACGATGAGCAGGGCTTTCCCAAGAATGCAGGAATCGGGCACGGCTGGGTGGAAGGCGGCCCGCTCCTTCCGGTGAAAACAGAGTTATATCAGACGGGTTTGGGGATTGAGTCGTTGCGCGCGCTTGCGAATCTGGCGCACCTGACCGGGCAAGAAGAGGCGAGCAAAACGCTTTCGCAGACATTCGACAAGCAGAAACCACTGATGAATGCAGCGTTCTGGATTGCCGAGAAAAAACGGTTTGCGTTCGCTTTAGACAAAGACAATCACGCCGTGGACGAACCGAGCGTTCTGGCCACTGTTCCGATGTGGTTTGGGTTGCTCGACGAAACGAAAACAGACGCGATGATTACGGAGCTTGCGGATTTAGATCATCAAACGGACTGGGGCATGCGGATCATTTCGGAGCATTCGCCCAAATTCAGCGGCGGTGGCTACCATTTCGGATCGGTCTGGCCGCTCTTCACGGGCTGGGCGGCGGTTGGCGAGTATCGCTACCATCGCGCCTTCCCTGCTTACACGAATTTGCGTGCCAACGCGCTGCTGGCGCTGGATGGTTCGCTCGGCCACGTCACGGAAGTGCTTTCCGGCTCCTACTACCAGTCGCTATCCACCAGCTCTCCGCATCAAATCTGGTCCGCAGCCATGGTGGTCAGCCCATTGTTGCGCGGCATGTTTGGATTGCAGGCGGACGCCACGTCGGGGACTCTCACGTTTGCACCACACGTTCCCGCCGATTGGACCTCATTCCGGATTAGAAGCGTTCGAGTGGGGACGGAGAAGCTGGACTTGCGCTATTCCAAGAATCCTGAAGGGATCACATTGGAAGTAAAGGCCAGCAGCGATGCCCCCAGCCTCATAGATTTTCAACCGGCGTTGAGCCTGCGCGCAAAAGTTCTCGGAGCGGAATTCAACGGGCGGCGCGTGCCGTTTCTTGTCGAGTCCAACAGCATCGACCAGCACGTGATCGTCAGGATTTCGGTTGCCGGAGGATCAAACTCGCTGAAAATCCGAACGCGAGATGATTTTGGGTTGAGCTACTCTTCGGGATTGCCGGCAATCGGAGCGACTTCGCAAGGCCTGCGCATTCTCTCCGAAACGTGGACCCCAGCGCGGGACCGACTGACTTTTAGCGCATCGGGGCATCCCGGGAGCCGATATGAGCTCAGTGTCTGGAACGGGGAGCAGATCGCTTCCGTCGAGGGGGCAAAGCTTTTGAAGGCCGCAGACGGAAGCACGGAATTGATCCTCGACCTCCCGAAAAAGAGCGCCGAGCCAACATCCAAAGCAACGGTTTCCATCCTATTCGGTAACCTAAACAAAAGGCAGGAACGCAAGAAGAAGTGAGATTGGCTGGATGCGATTGAAAGAATGGAGGGTATGAAATGGGCTTACCTTGGGTCGTGGTATTGAGACACATCCGTATTCTTACTCTTTCAACGCATGTTGACCGGGGAAGTGGCCGCGGATTCATTTCGAGTTAGTAGACTGCGAACTCTTGTCAGTAATGCTGTAAAGCGTGGGCCGTCCTCCTCAGTCAGCGCGGTCAATTTTAGCCCCAGTCCATCTCCGGGCTTTACGTGCCGGACAACGGCCCTGGCCCTGATTTGTCCTTCTTGAACGAGAAAGTCAAGCCGGATGGTCGCGTCAACGTCCCGCACGTCGTCTGTTTCAACAAACAAGCCGCCCGTACTCAAGTCTCGGACTCGTGAAGTATCCTCACTTCCGTTGCAATTCCAGTAGACCCAGACTCCGTGGGTCTCCTCGACTCGCGGGTAGCGCCTCCTCGAAGGAATATTTCGGCTGGCTAAGAAGTGCTTATCGGCCCACACGTTCGTCCTCCCAAATCAGGTAGGTTCCCTACCCGGCCAAGCACATACCCGGATAGGTGCAGGGCACAGCGAAGGCTCAGCTTCCAAGTCCTCGCAGAAACCTAAACAGCACGCGAGTCCCTGGAGATCTTTCAAACGGGCGGAATGCCTCCGAGTGTCGTCGGACTTTATCTTTAGGATTCGCAACGCGTAAAAACAATCGGGTGTCTACCTTAAAATATGGGAGGCAAACACCTGTGGGCGCGATTCAGACGCCCTACCTTATTTGAATTGCTTCACGCGGTCACTTGGTCCCAGATGGCAAATACGTGGCCAGGGAATGTAATGGCGATCGTTATCATCCGCTTGAAAAACATCGAGAAGATGCCGGGCACTCGGACGACCGATGAGCCACTAGGCGTAGTAGGAGGCCAACATCGTTCTTCCTCTTACGGGGAAGTATTCACTGCTTCTGCAGATCCGTGAGAACTTCAACACCATGGGCATATCGAGCCAGCCGTTCTCGGTTTCGCTCAAGAGAATCTGTAACGCTTCCTCGGGAGGGAGGGCCGCCCGGTAAGGCCGGTCGGTGGTCAGCGCATCGTAGATGTCAGCGATCTGCAGAATTCTCGCTTTCAGGGGAATGGCCTCACCGCGAAGGCCATCCGGATACCCGCTTCCGTCCATCTTTTCATGATGATGCCGAATCACAGGCAGGATGGGGCGCAAAGACTTCAGAGGCGCGCAGATTTTTTCTCCAATAACAGGGTGCTCCCGCATGATTCTAGTTTCTTCCGCATTCAGAGGCCCGGGCTTAAGAAGGATGCTTTCAGGCATATTCATTTTACCGATGTCATGAATCCAACTGGCAATGCGCAGTTCCTGCAGGTCTTTTTCTCCAAGCCCAAGGCACTCTCCCAACTGCTGCGCGTAAACTACCAGGCGATCCGAGTGGCCATTGCGCATGTTCTGTTTGGAATCAACACTCCGAGCCATGGAAAATACCGCGGACTTAGCCTGCTCGTCCATGTACACCTTGAGGCGCAGGAGCGTCTGGATTCGCCCCAGCACATCCCAGAGCGATGGAGTGGTGGCCCAAACATCCATTGCGCCAGCTTCCCGCCCGCGGTAAATGTCCCATTGATCCGGGGAGGGCTTTACCAAAACGACTGGCGTGAGTTGATTGAGAGGATCCTTTTTGATCAGACGACAGAGCTCGAAGCCGTTGATGTCGGGGAGCGTATCGTACAAAAGAACCAAATCCGGTTGTACCTGAAGGCAGATCCTTAGCGCGGATTCACGATCTGTTGCCAAATCTACATCGCACTTTTGGGACTGTAGGAAAGATTTCAGTCCTTCGCGATTCACCGAAGCAACATCCACAAGCAAGATGGCTGGGTCCACGCTTCCCTCGCTCTTCGTCTGCAATAGGAGGGCAGACACACCACTCCTCCGCTAGATCTTTGGTTGAAGCGAGATTGGACTTGCTCCCGATCTCCAATCCCTGTCTTCGGAGGCTTCTACCTCCGCTTCCCGGGGACGAGAAGGAATGAGATGGCTTGGCAGGTCGTTGTTATGCTCACAGAGTGCCAAACCAGGTCTCCCACAAGTTCCTAAGAAACTGGACCTTGCAAGCGCGTTCAAAAGTTGGTGGGGGTGGTCAGATGGAATAAATTTCATGGCGCCTACCGTATTTACCTGATGTCGCACGTCTTCCGTCCGTCCTTTCGATCTCTCTTCGCCATCTCTTGCATCTCGCCGGCGAAACTCATGGTTGGCCGATAACCGGACACTGGTAGCTGAACTAAGGTCTTTACCTGAGGCTGGTTGCGGGAGTTTACTTGATTGAGAGAGCGGGTCTCTGATGGTATTGAGTATGAAGTCCCATATGTGTTCAGACGGCGGATTGGTTCGGAGAAAGGGCCGTCCGCTCCCAGGAGAAAATCTTCATGGCTAAACGAGAGGGCTCAACCTCGGACCCCGAACAGAAGCGCACTGAAGAACCATCAGAGCTGCTTCGAGAACTTGTGGCGCACTTGCGACAGAACCGAACCCAATTACGCGAGGAATGGGTGGTACGCATCACGGAGACGCGCCTGCTCACCGCGATGACCAAAGAGGAAATCTTCGCGGAAGCAACCTCGGTGTACGACAGTTACGTGGAAGCTCTGGAGACTGAGGCGTTCGAAGCGCTGCAAGCTTACGCGCGAAATCTTTCGGAACGCATTATTCCACGAGGGGTCGAAACCCACGAAGTCGTGGGGATCGTACTGCTGCTGCGCGACGTCCTTGCCCGTTCACTCTTCGCGAAATACCAAACCGATTTCAAGAAATTAAATCGCATTTTAGACGCCTATGAGCCAGCGGCAAACCGCATCGCAAACACAGTGGCAGTCGGTTTCGTGCAAGAGCGGGAACGCGTTATCCGCCAGCAGCAGGAAGCAATCCGCGAGCTCTCCACTCCCGTGCTGCAGGTTCGCGAGCGGCTGTTGATTCTTCCCATCATCGGCGTCATCGATCCTCAGCGGGCCCGGCAATTAACGGAGCAGCTGCTACGCGGAATCCGCACCAACCGTGCGAAAGTCGTCGTGATAGATATCACCGGTGTGGCGGCCATGGACTTGACGGTAGCGAACAACTTGGTGCAAACGGTTGAGGCGTCGCGGCTTCTCGGCGCGACGGTCATTGTCACAGGCCTTTCGCCAGAAATTGCCCAAACCCTGGTGACCATCGGTGTGGACCTCGGCAAGATGAATACCGTGGGCGACTTGCAGGGCGGCATCGAGCAGGCGGAAAGACTGTTGGGATATAAGGTTGAGAAACTAGCGGAGCCACGATAGGCAGAACGGAGGAGAGGCCAAGTGGAAGTCCCGATTCTCAAGCAGGGAGCGGTCTTGATTGCGACCTTTCAGGCCGCTCTCTCGGATGCCGACCTCAACCATCTGCGCATGGGCTTGGTGCAGCAAGTTGTCAAGTTTCGCTCGCGCGCGGTCATCGTCGACGTCACAGCGATGGACGTGATGGACTCGTTTGCATCACGAACGTTGCGTGAGATCGCGCACATGATTCGTCTGCGCGGCGCGGAGACCGTTATCGTAGGAATTCAGCCCGAAGTGGCTTTTGCAATGGTTCAGCTGGGCCTAACGCTGGAAGGCGTCGCGACCGCGCTGGACCTAGAAGAAGGTCTGGCCTACTTGAACGAAAAGTTCAAGACTACGAACTGAAAGTGAGCCATAGTGTCGGCTGGGGAAATCCGGGTGGCAATCAACTCCGATCAGGATATCGTCTCCGCCCGCCAGAAAGGCAGGGCGATGGCGACTGAACTCGGGTTTTCATCGGGTGACGCCACACTGATTGCTACAGCAATCTCAGAACTAGCGCGAAACATCGTGTCCTACGCGGGCAAGGGCCAGATCACCCTAAAGATGGTCAATGGGTTGAATCGTCGAGGCATTGCGGTCATCGCCGACGATGACGGTCCCGGGATCCCCGATATTCGCCAGGCTTTGCGCGACGGCTATTCCACTTCTGGAAGTCTGGGACTTGGCTTACCTGGGGTACGCCGCTTGATGGACGAATTTGAGATCACTTCCCAGCCTGGGCGGGGAACGATTGTGGCGGTGAAGAAATGGAGACAATAAAGCAGCCGATGGTCGAATATGGCGTGGCGAAGTTCGTCCTGCCTGGCCAAGGCGAGTCAGGCGACCTACACTTGGTATGCTGCAACCACAGCGGAATTCTGATTGCGGCGATCGATGGGATCGGGCACGGCGAAGAAGCTGCCAACGTATCCAAGACTGCGGCTGCATTGCTGAGAAGCTCGGCTGATGAACCGATTATCTCTCTAGTGGAGCGTTGCCACGAGAAGCTCCGGGCGACTCGCGGCGTTGTTTTAAGCCTAGCATCGATTGACCCGGCGCATGGGATGATGACCTGGCTTGGCGTCGGCAATGTGCAAGGAGTGTTGATGCGCGCCAATGCGAAGAATGGAAATGGGCAGGAGTCGCTTCTTCTCCGAGCGGGCGTGGTCGGCTCCCAATTGCCTTCCCTTCAAGCTACAGTGCTACCGATCGCGCAGGGGGACACACTTTTCTTTGCAACCGATGGAGTCCGAAGTGATTTTTCCGCGACCCTCTCCTCTCGGGAGAATCCGCAGAGGTCGGCAGACAGGATTCTCGAGCAGTATCGCAGCGGAAATGATGATGCGCTCGTCCTAGTCTCACGGTTAACGGGAATTAATCCATGAAGATCGCGATTCCACGCAAGGCGAGGCCGCGCGCGGGTTTTGAAGACGAGTACCGCTCATCGTTGCGTGAATATGCGGCCGGGGGAGGCGAACCCGCACTGGGTCGGGCGTATGAACTCGGCCGTCGAGCTCTCGGCGAGCAAAAGAGTCTCGTGGAAATATCCTCGTTGCATCATCAAGCTGTTCTTGGTTTGGTTTGCGATGCGGAAAGTGGGAAACGCCAGGAGGAATTGCTCCAGTCGAGCGCCGAATTTCTTGCGGAGTGCCTGTCTCCTTACGAGATGGCACACCGGGGATTCCAGGATGCGGTGAAGGCCCTGCGTCAATTGAACGAAACGCTCGAGGAAGAGATCAAGCGCATCGCGTACGCGGTCCACGACGAGGCGGGACAACTGCTCGTCGCCGTGCACCTCGCGCTCGTCGAAGTGGCTCTGGAATTGCCCGAGCCCCAGCAAGCGCAGTTCGCGCGGATTAAAGAAATGTTGAACCAAGTTGAGAAACATTTACGACGGTATTCCCATGAACTTCGGCCGACAATTCTAGACGACCTCGGCTGGATTCCCGCGGTACGTTTCCTCGCCGACGGCATTTCGAAACGCGCCAATCTACCTATCCACATCGAAGCACCGAATCCGGAACGGCTGCCCAGCGCCATTGAAACTACTCTCTATCGCATCGTTCAAGAAGCACTGACCAACGCCGTTAAGCATGCCAAGGCTGGAAACGTGTGGATTCGCGCTCGCAAAGAAAATGCTCTGCTGCTGTGCTGCTCGATCCGGGACGACGGCGCGGGATTCGATATTCGCGAGGTTCAAAAGACGCCGCAACGGAAAGGACTGGGACTCATCGCCATGCAGGAGCGCGTGACCGCCATCGGAGGAACCCTGCAAATCGATTCTGGAGCGGGCCACGGAACAATACTTTCCATCCGAATACCATTGGAGGTTGATCATGCCAATTCGAATCGTACTCGCGGATGACCACGTGCTGGTGCGTCAGGGACTTAAGTCTTTGCTGGAACGGGAGAAATTTCAGGTCCTGGCTGAGGCCTCGGACGGCCAGGATGCCGTGCGCTTGACGGAAACGCACCATCCGGATATCGCCATCTTTGATATCAGCATGCCGACTCTCAATGGAATTGATGCTGCCCGTCAACTGGGGCGTTCCTGCCCGAAAACTAAAGCAATCCTTCTGACCCAGCATGAAGAGGAGCAGTACATCCATGAAGCTTTGGAGGCCGGAGTCAAGGGTTACGTCCTAAAGAATCAGGTTGCAAGTGACCTCATCCATGCCATTCAACAAGTCTCCCGCGGTGAGTTCTATCTTAGCCCGGGAATTTCTCGCGCGGTGATGGAGGCCTACCGGACCAAAGCCGATAGGCCAGCGGATCCCTTGACGGTCCGCGAGCGCCAGGTGCTGCAGTTGATCGCAGAAGGAAAATCCACGAAAGATACTGCCTGTGTTCTGGGTATCAGCGTAAAAACGGCTGAATCTCATCGGATGCGGCTCATGCAAAAATTGGATATCCACGAAACGGCAAGTCTTGTCCGCTACGCAGTCCGCCGTGGACTCGTGCAGCCCTGAATGGAAATGATGGTGGTTGCCAGCTCGCAGCCCGTTGCTGCACTGCAAGTGGAACCATTCCAGTAGGATAACACCCGCCGTCAGCTCGTCTTGCGCATCTGTCTCGACACTACTCCAGCTCGGGTCTTTACCTGAGAAGAATGGAGGAAACTACCCGATTGCCAGGGATTCGAGGAATTTTCTAAGCTTTCCCCTATACCATGGCCGTTCGCCTCTTGCTTGTCGATGATCATGACCTGGTCCGCCAGGGACTCAAAGCTTTGCTGGAAAAGCAGGGATTCCAAGTAGTTTGCGAGGCCTCGAATGGACAAGAAGCATTGCGCCTGGCTGCCAAGGACAAGCCGGATGTGGCCATCATGGACATCAGCATGCCAATAATGAATGGCGTTGACGCAGCACGGGAAATGACGAAGTCGTCGCCGAGAACAAAGGTCATACTGCTAACACAGCATGACGAAGATCAGTACGTCACTGAGGCTCTCCGTGCCGGAGTAAAAGGATACGTGCTCAAGAACCAGGCCGCCGACGATTTCGTGCATGCTATCCGAGAAGTATGCCGGGGATCCGTTTATCTTAGCCCGAGCATCTCACGGACAGTTGTTGACGCTTATTTGTCCAAAACGTATGACTCGACCGATCCCCTTTCAGGGCGCGAGCGCCAGGTTCTCCAATTAGTTGGTGAAGGAAAGTCCACGAAGGACGTCGCTGCGCAATTGGGGATCAGCGTAAAAACTGCTGAATCGCACCGAGCAAGACTCATGAAGAAGCTCGATATCCACGAAACAGCGAGTTTGGTGCGCTACGCCATCCGCCGCGGTTTGATCCAGGCCTGACCGCGCTCCTGGAAGAGTTCACCCCCAGACCGTTTTCGGTCATTTCACGCAGTCGAAATGGGTGATTCACCGGATTGAAATCATGTGGCAACCGGCTATGTTGAAAGGAGAGGAGCGGGCCGCCTCCGTGATCGGGGCCCCCCACCTCAAACACTCCAACTACCGAACTGCGCTGACACGGAGGCGGGCCGAACTCAGAACGTAGGAGGATGCGTTGACCGAGGCAACTTGGCAGGCCAGAGAAGAGAATCTAGCCGTGAGCCGAGACGCACGTGAGAGTCCATACGTTGCTGGCGGAATTGAAGGTTCAGGGCAGCGCAAGACAAGCGTCGGAAACGGAAAGCGCAACACAGATGGAGATTGCGGGCGAGGGCAGTCCGCAACTCAAGGATGAACAGAAATGGCTACGGGATTGAATTGGCCTGGATATAGCAGTGATTCGCGGAAGCGCCGAGCAGGCCGGAGATCCGCACACGATCCGACCGACGTGGCGATCCTGAATATGACCGTAGATCCGCAGACATTATTTCGGCGCAAAGTCTCTGGTATTTCACGGTCCAGGGAAAATCCGGCGATTGATGATGTTTTCCAGGCTCTTCTTTCGGACGCAAATCGCGAACTCGCCAGTCTATTACGAGATGTGCGCACCGAGCCTCAAGGCATGTCGCTCGGTGACGCCAGGAGTCAGCAGGTGAGCGAACTTTTGATGCGCGCTGTCCGCTGCGCCGCAAAACAATACATGTTGCAAGGTGAACTGGGAAATCTCGCGCTTACCGACGAACTCACTGGCTTGTATAACCGCCGTGGCTTCGTGGCCATGGCAGAACGCCAAATGAGACTCGGACGGCGCACCGGCCGGGGAATGTTACTTTTTATGATGGATGTGAACGGCCTGAAAAGTATCAACGATTCCTTCGGTCATCTTGAAGGCGACTGTGCGTTGAAGCGCACGTCCGCCGTTCTGGAAGAAACATTTCGCGATTCAGATGTTGTGGCTCGCCTGGGAGGAGATGAATTCGCAGTTCTGGCCGTCGAGGCCGCCGGGCACAGCGAAGCCACGATCAAGGCTCGGTTATTCGAGCGATTGAAATCAATCAGTGCTGAACAGTCTCGGTATGAAATCTCTCTCAGCGTAGGAGTTGCGCGTTTCGATCCGCGCAACGTCACATCGATTGGAGAATTGATGGTGAAGGCTGACCGAGCCATGTACGAGCAGAAGCGGCGACGATCAAGGCTACTTCTCATCGAGACGGAGACCAGTATTCAATCTCAGTAGGCACTATGGACTTTAGACAAGCACCATCGCTGAAATTCTTGCTGGTTCCTGGAGCTTTTTGGCACCGCCTAGCCCGGTGCAGGCTGACGGAACCCAACTTGGAAGGTCATTTCACAAATGCCTGCACGGTCTGGACGACTTGAGAAGCGGATTCGGCTGGCTGTCCCGGTGCAGATTTCCAGCGTCCTGGACCCGGTTGCGACTGAGCGAACGACTACGGAAAACGTCTGCTCGCTGGGAATACGCGTGTTGACACAGCGGGCGAGAGATTTGAATGAACAACTGATAATCAGTCCGCTCAGGGGTGAACTGCCAGCCCTCGCCTCCGTTGTTTATTGTCAGCGGCTAGCCGATGGACGCTATGGGGTCGGACTCCGGTTCCAAGGAAGGCCTATCAACTGGCCAACAAGCTCTTCGGGTGGCGCCGCCGCTTGAATGTTCGGAATGGGGATTCTTCGCGCCTTTCGTAGCACATCCTAGGAAAAAAATGAACATTTATCCATGCTCTTAAGAGAACTGGGCAAGACGGGCATTCGTCTGCCCGAAATCGGATTCGGCACGTGGAATTACAGCGGAGGTGTCGAGCCGCTTCGCGCGGCAATCGAATGTGGGGCTCGCTTGATAGACACTGCCGAGTCATATGGAACTGAAGAGATCGTCGGCGAGGCGATCAAGGGACGGCGACATCAGGTATTTCTCGCAAGTAAAGCGCTTCCTCGGAATTTTAGGCGGCGCGACTTGCTTGCCGCAGCGGAAAGAAGCCTCCGCCGACTAGGCACGGATCATATCGATCTTTACCAGCTTCACTGGCCCAACCTCACAATTCCCATCGAAGAACCAATGCGAGCGATGGAGGAACTCGTTGATACTGGAAAGATCCGGTTCATCGGAGTCAGCAATTTTTCCGTGCGCGACGTGGTGAACGCCCAAGCGGCCCTTTCCAAGCAACGAATCGCAGCCAATCAGGTGCGTTATAGCCTAATTGAGAGAACTATTGAAGGAGGGTTGCTGGAATATTGCCAGAAGAACGGAATCATGGTTATTGCGTACAGCCCGCTGGCAACGGGCCTCGGAAATATCAGAGCGGCGGATCAGGAGGGGATTCTTCGTAAGGCTGCTGAGGCGTCCTACAAGAGCGAAGCTCAAGTTGCATTGAATTGGTGTATTCGCCGCGAGAACGTGATCGCGATTCCGAAGGCTTCCTCTGTTGAACACGTCGTGGAAAACATGGGCGCTTCCGGGTGGAAACTGGGGACGGAATTGGCTCGATTACTTGGGGACAGAATTCGCTATCGCCGCCGCGGAGCCCTCGAGATGGGTGCGCGGCGGGTAGTCCGCTGGGGCATGCAGAAGCTTGGGCGTTGGCAATGAATTCCCTTTGGTTCAAGCGCTGAATTAAATTTTAGAGCTCCCCTGCCCTCCCCTCCTGCCAGGAACATATTTCGGCGCTAAAGCGGCAATGCCCTCCGAGAAATAGTGCTACTGCCCCTATCTGCATTTTGGCGTGAGCGCGTCAGGTCGTAGCTTAATAGCGATGCCCAGAGGCTCAGTTCCTGCGGCCTGCACCGTGTCCACCACCGTGTTCGTCGTGGTGTCAATTACCGATAGGTTCCCCGTCAAGAAATTACTCGTATAGGCAAACGACCCGTCCGGAGTAATTGCAATGTTTTGAGGCTGGCTTCCCACCGCCACGGTAGCCACCACGGTGTTGGTGGCCGTGTTAATCACCGAGACTGTGCTGTCACAGCTGTTCGTCACGTAGGCAAGGGTTCCGTTCGGTGTGATAGCCACGGACGTGGGGCCGCAGCCCACTGCCACTGAGGCGACCACCGTGTTGGTGGCCGTGTTAATCACTGAGACGCTGTTTGATCCCGGATTCGTCACATAGGCAGCAGCCCCGCTCGGGGTGCTGGCCACGCCCCAAGCCGGGCTTCCCATTGGGAGTGTAGCCACGACGGAATTCGTGGTCGTACTGATTATCGAAACGCTATGAGAGGTGTAATTCGTCACATAGGTAAAGGCACCATTCGGCGTGATGGCGACGCCTAAGGGGTTGGTTCCCACCGTGACGGTGGCCGTGACAGTGTTGGTGGCCGTGTCGATTACCGAGACGCTGTTGGAGTTAAAATTTGCCACATAGGCAAAGGCTCCGTTCGGCGAGATGGCAACACCGGCGGGGTACAGCCCCACTGGGATCGTGGCGACCACTTTGTAACTGGCGGTGTCAATGACCGATACGGAGGGAGGCTGACTGACGGGACAGAGATCGCATATTATTCCAGTGTTGGTCACATAGGCAAACGCCCCGTTCGGAGTGATAGCAACCCCAAAAGGCGAAAAATCCACCGGGATCACGGCGACCGCCGTATCCGTCAATGTGTTAATCACCCAAACAGAATTTGAAGCGTTTTGCGCGACAAAGGCGTCGCACTGGGCCTCCGCCGGAACACACGAAGACGCTATAACAAAGAGTAGAACCACGCATTGAAGCACCCACATCCAGCCAGACGTACGCCCACGCACTCGAATCACGGGTTCCCAGAACCTGGCATTATTGTCGGACATGATATCCCCTTTCGAAGAGTCCCGCATTAGCTAGCTCACAATTTTGGAAACTGCGGGAAGTTAATACGTCACGTTTTCACTACCACTTGAAGGCCACGCACACAATCGAGCGAATATCTGCACTAGGGCAAGGAATTTACCTCACGCAGCCTGGGGGAATGCCTTGAAGAGGATTTCAGCTCCGGAATGTCACTCAATGTAACCCAGTCTGCTGGCCGCTGCGTGTGAATTCTTTTAGTTTCGCTACGGAACATTTGGTTACGATTTCTCGTCCGTCTAGCAGCGCATCTCGTCGCTAAACGCGGGACGAGAACACACCTGTCCATTCATCGCAGAGGATCTCACGAACCGTTGAGGCCAGGCCTAGGGATTAGCCATCAAGGGCTTCCCGCAGCGCATCTTACCGCCAAGTGGCAAATGTCCAAGGCTGGCCTCGTTGCCGTCAATGAGTGTCATTGAACCGGTGTTCGATAGCGACAAGGATTAGCTGCGAGTCCCTGCTGGGGCTTGATGGCAACGCCCTCAGGTGCCACTGCCACCCCATTCACCGTGTTCACCACAGTGTTTGTGCGCGTATCGATTACTGACACGGTGCTGGAGTATTCGTTCCCCACATAGGCATTTATCCCGTCTGGAGTTATAGCCAGACCGTGAGGCGTGATTCCCACGGGGATCGTTGCTGTCACTGTGTTTGTGGAGGTATCAATCACCGAGACCGTGCTTGCGGCGGCGTTTGCGGTGTAGGCGAAGGCGCCATTCGGTGTGATGGCCACGGCGTACGGGCCGCTGTTGTATGCCCCGTTCGACACTGGCACTGTGGTCACCACGCTATGAGTGGCGATGTTGATCACCGAGACGTTATTCGAGGACTCGTTCGTCACGTAAGCGAAGGCCCCGTTTGGTGTAATCGCTACGGCCACGGGACCATTCCCCACTGGCACTGTGGCCACGACAGTGTTTGTGGCTGTGTTAATCACCCACACGTTGTTGGAGTTTAGATTCGTCACATAGGCATAGGCCCCGCCCGGGGTGATCGCGATGCCCCACGGGCCGGATCCGACTGCGACTCCGGCCACGACAGTGTTCGTTGTCGTGTCAATCACGGAGACGCTGTTGGAATTGAAATTTGCTACATAGGCGAAGGCTCCGTTAGGCGTGATTGCCACGCCGACAGGGAACGCCCCCACTGGGATTGTCGTCACGACGGTCTTGCTGGCTGTATCGATCACAGAGACGGAGTTGGACCCAAATATCCACCCGGAATTGGTTACATAGGCGAAGGCCCCGTTGGGAGTAATTGCCACGGCGAGTGGCTGAACCTGGACGGGAATCACCGCGATCACCTGATCCACCGAAGTGTCAATCACCGCAACGCTATTCGACTTGTGTGTTGGCACATAGACGTAGCACTGAGCCGCCGCCGGAACACACGCCAGCGCCGCCAGCAAGGGCAGCGCCAGACAGCGAAGCAGCCAACACGGATGCAACGTGTTGTGTCGATTGTGAATCTTGGAACCCCAGAACCACACTCCATTGTCGCGCATCAACGCCTCCTTCGACGGCCCCCAAGCGAGCGTTCGCACTCTCCCGCAACTCCGTAAATCAGTTCTCGGCCCCTTGAATACCATCCTGAGAACACCCTGACAATCCGACAAACATCCCAACAGGAAGGGGAGCGATTGCCTAGTTCGGGGCCGGGGGAATACCCGAAGCTACCTGAAACTCAATGTAGCCTCGAGATATGCTGCAACGAGTAGAGAAATTCGCATCCTGCATTGTCTTCCCGAGCCTGCAGAAGATTAGGACTTTCCTCGTAACCCCCTATCGATGGAACACTATAGAGGCGCCCGGGCCGCGCGGGCCTGGGTCGATTCTTGAGTGTAGGAATTAGGCGCACTGCCCGTCGGGACAACGAAGTTTATGCCCCATTTTTGACCCACTGACCAGTTGTTATCTCGCATTGGCCGGCACACACTTCAGCAGTATTAGAAGTTTTAGAACTATTAGTACCTCTAGAACTTGCGTTGATTGCACTCGGGCAAACTCCTTCCCTCCCGCTCGAACACGCTAAGCGCCTGGGGCGAGAAAACCGAAACTTGGAGGGGACCGTGCAGTATCGCTTAGTCATTTTCTTATTTGCTCTGGCAATTGCCAGTTTCGGTTTTGTCGGTTGTTCAGGTCTCGTTTCCGGAAACAATGGGAGTCCGCCTCCGCCAGCGGCGCTGGACATAACGAACATACAAACGGTATCGGTTACAACCTCCAGCACTCAGATTGTTTGGACGACAAACGTCCCCGCCAACTCCTCCGTCGACTACGGAGCCACCACTGCCTACGGAAGTACTACTCCAGTGGATTCGGGGATGGTCACGAGCCACCAAATGACTCTTTCCGGTTTGGCTGCTGGCACGACCTACTATTACCAAGTCAATTCGACCGACTCCAAGGGTAACCACGGGCACGGTGGCAACAAGTTCAATACATCTGGTTTTAGTCTTTCCGGCACGATCAATCCGACGGCAGTCGGCAACGGGGCGACGGTGGCTCTGAGCGGAGGGGCGAGTGCCTCTGCCACAGCGGACGGTTCCGGCAATTACACGTTTGCCGGACTGGCGAATGGGTCTTACATGGTTACACCGAAGCACACGGGCTATGCTTTCACGCCCGGAAATCAAAGCGCGACCGTGAATGGAGCGAACATCACAGGAGTGAACTTCACAGCGAGTGCAGCTCCGGTAGCTCCTTCGATCACCGCGCAGCCAGCAAGCCAGACTGTCACGGCGGGCCAGACCGCTTCCTTCAGCGTGGCCGCTACAGGCACTGCTCCGCTCAGCTATCAGTGGAATAAGAACGGTGTGGCTATCCCCGGAGTCACTTCCTCCAGCTACACCACCCCAGCCACGACGACCTCCGACAACGGGACACAGTTAACTGTGCTGGTCAGCAACACCGCCGGCAGTGTGACTAGCAACGTGGCTACCCTTTCCGTAAGTGCGGCTTCCGTGGCCCCTTCGATCACGACGCAGCCAGGCAGCCAAACGGTTACAGCAGGCCAGACCGCTTCCTTCAGCGTGGCCGCAACAGGCACTGCTCCCCTCAGCTATCAGTGGAATAAGAACGGTGTGGCTATCCCCGGGGCCACTTCCTCCAGCTACACCACTCCAGCAACGACGAGCTCGGACAACGGCGCACAGTTTACTGTGTTGGTTAGCAATGCAACGGGAAGCGTCACCAGCAATGCGGCCACTCTCACGGTGAGTGCGGCTCCGGTGGCCCCTGCGATCACCACCCAGCCAGCAAGCCAGACCGTTGCGGCAGGCCAGACCGCTTCCTTCAGCGTGGCTGCTACAGGCACTGCTCCGCTTAGCTATCAGTGGCGGAAAAACAGTGTGGCCATCAGTGGCGCGACTTTATCCAGTTACACCACAGCGGCCACTGCAAGTTCTGACAACGGGGCGCTGTTCACCGTCGTGGTCAGCAATACCGCAGGAAATGTCACCAGCAGCTCAGCGACCCTCACGGTCAACGCGGCTCCGGTGGCCCCTGCGATCACCACACAGCCAGCCAGCCAGACGGTTACGGCAGGCCAGACAGCTTCCTTCAGCGTGGCCGCTACAGGCACTGGTCCGCTCACCTATCAGTGGCGGAAAAACAGCGTGGCGATTAGTGGTGCGACTTCGTCCACCTATACGACACCGGCTACCACTAGCTCTGATAACGGAGCGCTGTTCACCGTGGTGGTCAGCAACACGGCGGGGAGTGTGACCAGCAGCGCAGCCACTCTCACGGTCAACGCGGCTCCGGTCGCGCCTTCGATCACCACGCAGCCAAGCAGCCAGACGGTCACCACAGGCCAGACAGCTTCCTTCAGCGTGGCCGCGACTGGCACCGCCCCGCTCAGCTATCAGTGGCAAAAGAACGCCGCGGCTATTTCTGGGGCGACGTCCACCAGCTACACCACTCCAGTTACAACGAGTTCCGACAACGGGGCGCTGTTCACCGCCGTGGTCAGCAACACCGCCGGAAGTGTGACCAGCAGCGCCGCCTCCCTGACCGTCAATTCGGCCACAACGATAATCAACGTGACCAGCTTCGGCGCGACGGGCAACGGTTCCACAGACGACACCGCAGCCATCAACAACGCCATTGCGGCTCTGCAACCGGGCTACGAGCTGTTCTTCCCGTGCGGAACATACAAGATCTCGGCAGGACTTTCCGCAATTACGAGGAACAACGTAGCGATTGCGGGCCAGACGGGCTGTGGTGCGGTCACCATTCGCAGCACAGGCAGCGGCTCAACAGTCCTGCAGATCGGCAGCGGCCAGAATCTTAGCTCGCCGACTCCCATAACCGCTACCACCGCAGATCTGGACCAGACTTTCCAGGCCAACTTCTCCGCCATCGGCGCCGGCGTCGGGGACTATGTCTTCTTGTCGGAAACCGTTTCAAGCACTGACACGAGTCACACCAACTGCGGCGGTTCGGGGTGCCGCGGTGAGGTGCTTAAGATCACCGGCCTGAGCGGCAACACGGCGACGATCGAGACGGCAGTGCATCACGTCTATGACATCAATGATGTTCCTTGGGTCCAGAAGCTTATTAACCCCGTAGGCGGGGTCAGCGTCCACGACCTGGTCTTGGACGGCTCGGGAGCTGCGATGTATGCTCTGGCCGTTCTCAATGCGGTCAACTTGAATGTCAACAATCTCACATTGCAAAATATCTCCTGCAGCGCGATCGCGGCGGTGAACGGGTACAACGATGCATACTCGACTATTACCATTACACATGCCGGCACGAATAACGGGTGCAGCATCGGGGGTTCCGCCGTATCCATGCAGCAGCAGGGCAACCTCAATGTCAACGGGGTATCCCTAAGCAACCTGAATGTAGGAGCCTTTGGCTTCATTCCCTTCAGGGAGGCCAATGGAACCTTCAGCAACATTTCGGTCGACGGGACAGGGACGGGATCGGGCCGCTTGTTCAAGACAAACTCTGCGGCTCACAACATCTTCAATAATATCAGCACCAACCGCGATGAAGGGGCGTACTACCAAGGAATAACGATAGAATATTTTTCTCATCACAACGTTTGGAACAACTGCAAAGTAACCAACAATGTCGGTAGCCCGAACAATTCCGGCATAACTCTGTATGGGGACTTAGCTAACGGCAATCATCAAGGGGGCAATCACTACAATACCTTCAACAACTGCACCGTCACCGGAAATTCCGGTTTCGCGCTCTGGGTAAATGATAATAACAACTATCTAGAAATAAATGGAGGCACCTATAGCGGCGTTTCCGGGCAGTACGTCCTGGCTTTTGACGACAGTGCTCCCTGTTGCACAAACAATGCATACATCCACAACGCCACGATTAACGGACCGGGTTCCATCGGCATTTTTATAGAGAACGGCAGCAAAAATGCCTGCATCAACAACAACACTTTTGGGCTGGGATTAACTACAGGGATTAATGTCACGGACGCGAGCGACGTGGGCTCCGGCAACCTACTGAACGGCTTGACCAGCAACCTCCTCGGCGGAACATGCGGACCTAGCGCCCCCGTTAGCATCTCACCGACGGCAGCAACCGTCGCCTCCGGCGGCACTCAACAGTTCACCGCAACCGTCACTGGCTTGACCAATACCGCAGTCACTTGGTCGGCCACTGCGGGATCGGTATCAAGCTCTGGATTGTTTACCGCCCCGGCCGTGAGCACCATTGCGACCGTGACCGTCACAGCCACCAGCCAAGCCGATCCGAGCAAGACGGCCTCAGCCACCGTCAGCGTTACGCCAGCCAACATTTTTGGACATGCCGTCCAAGGCGCGGGCGTCGGCAGCACCATGTCAAATACCGCCGCCGCCTCGCGGTATCAAATGACCGCTCAGAATGCAACGGTCATCTCCATGTCCGTTTTTGTCGCCTCCCCAATCTCAGCTTTTCCCAATAATCAGTTCCAGGTCGCGATCTATGCCGACAACAACGGAACGCCGGGTGCGCTCATTGCGCAAAGCGCCTCACAGACGCTTGTGGCTGATTCGTGGAATACCATCCCGATCAGCGCTCCGGTTACGGCCAACGCCTTCTATTGGTTTGCTTACAACACCAACGGTCTCGCCAGCAATGCGAACAACCTCCGATTGGATAATACGGGAGGCTCCTCAACATGGATTAACTCGCAGCTCTTCGGGACCTGGCCTGCTACTTATGGGCCAGTAGGGGGTACGAGCACCGTTAACACGTCTATGTATGCAACCTTTCAGTAATAAAAAGGCGCGTTCAGACGTGTCTTTGAGACCGAATACGACGCTTCCCTATGTAACACTTGACGTGCCTCACTTCGCGAGCTCAGGAACCAAGACTGACTACCCATTAGGGCAGGGCCAGGCCAGTGTCTAAGTTCTGACCACCTGGCCAGTTGCCTCCTCGCGAGCAATCGACTCAGACTGTGTTCATAATAAAAAGGTAAGTAAGACTCATTGGATTTTCGGGTTGGCCTTGGTCGAGTTCGGCTCCTACCCTACGTATAAACCAGGCGCCGGGAAAAGAAAGCTAGGGGGCATGATCGTTCGTTTGGGCCTTGTTTTCTTGGTTTTGCTACTTGCAATTGTGAATTTCGGATGTTCCGGCGGGGTCGCGGCGACACCTACCGTGAATATGGCCCCGGTGGCACCTTCAATTACGACGCAACCGGGTAGCCAGACGGTGACAGCAGGCCAAACGGCTTCCTTCAGCGTGACTGCCACGGGCACTGCTCCGCTAAGCTATCAGTGGAACAAGAACGGTGCGGCTATTTCGGGGGCGACTTCCTCTAGCTACACGACCCCGGCAGCGACAAGTCCCGACAACGGGGCGCTGTTCACTGTGATGGTTAGCAACAGCGCCGGGAGCATAACCAGCAACGCGGCTATGCTTACGGTGTCCGGCACGGGGCCAGGCACTACGGCGACCATCAACGTCCTGAACTACGGCGCGACGGGCAACGGGTCAACCGACGATACTGCGGCCATCAACAACGCCATCGCGGCCCTTTCGCCCGGCGACACCCTCTTATTCCCTTGCGGCCACTACCTGATTACCTCGCAACTATCCATAAGTACCGCCAACGTAGCAATCGACGGAAGCAACTGCGCAGTGATACAGGGCGCTACCGCGAACGGCAATATCATGGTCGTAGGAAATAGCTCGTTCATGGGCTCTTACGGCCCGACAGTCGCATTAAGTGCTACCGCAAATGAACTAGACACGAGCTTTACGACGGTTTCAAACCTCGGCGTTGCCGCGGGCGATTACATTTACATCAGCCAAGGCGGCAAAGATTATTCCACCGATACCGCTCCTGGCCATGACACGGGCTGTGACGTGTCGGGCTGCAGAAGAGAATTGCTGAAGGTGGCTTCCGTTTCAGGAAACACGATCACAGTCACTACGGCCCTGCACGACACCTATAACCCACTCCTGAACGCGGCCGTCGTCCAGAAACTATTGAACCCCGTCGCCGGAATTACAGTCAAAGACATCACCTTGGATGGATCGGGCACGGAGAATTATGGCTTGCTGATGTTAGGAGTTGTGGACTCCACGGTCACTGGGGTTACGTCCAGAAACGTCGTGTTCACGGCTTTATATGGAAACAGCAACTTTAATCTGGCTTGGAATAACGTGACCGTGAGCGGGGCCGGCAACCTCAATGGAACGGCAATGAGCTTGTGGGTCCAGGGCAATTCATCCGTCAATGGCGCTTCCATTTCAAACCTGAATCCGGGATCTGGCCCCGTCGCCTTCGGATTTGAGGTTTCCGGCGCAGCGAACGGTACTTTCACCAATATCACCGTTGATGCAAGTGGGGCCTACGGACGCCCGGTCAAAGTTCACGCTTCGCGTTATAACACCTTCAACTCGCTCACGTCCAAGAACGGCGCCGCAGACTATAACGGCATCGCCCTTAATTACTACTCTTCCCACAACACCTTCAATGGTTGCGTCGTCATGAACAACGGGACCGCGGGGACGGGTACGGGCAATGCTGGAATCAATACTTTCGGAAACTTCAACCAGTACAATTCCTTCCAAAACTGCACGGTGTCGGGCAACGGTAACGTGCAGTTTTACATCAGCGGCTTCGACGCCCTCGGCTTGGCGCAGGACAGCCACAATACCGTCAGCGGTGGAACTTTCACGGGATCGAACGGTTCTGAAGCAGTGATGAACATCCAGGGTGATGCCACCCTCATTACTGGCGCCACCATCAGCGGCCCAGGTCGACAGGGGATCTACCTAGACACGCAAGCCACTAACGCCTGTGTGAACAACAACACCTTTGCAACCGGCTCGGGTCTGGCCGCCGCCATCAGCGCCAATAGCAGCGGCGACCAAGGTTTGGGTAACATACTTAATCTTCTAGGCAGCAACCTGACGTTGGGAGTCTGTGGCCCGTCCCTGCCATAGATTGCGACCCCGCAACTCGCACTTTCCTCTAACCTGGGCGCAAATCAGCAGTTCTTGTTCTTCCCAGATTCAGAGAACTACGCGCAAAAATTCCGCCTTGACCGGCGCCGCCCAAATGGGCGGTGGGACTTGGGTCTCACCGCGCCAGGCCAGCACCCTCGAGATACTAGCCGGGCAACCAAGTAAGGGGAAAATGGCGCCGTAGTTTTTGCCGGTTCCTAACAAAATGCCCTGGCACTCACTCAGCGAGTGGGGGGAGAAATCTTAGCCTCGTTCTGGATCAATTCGCGAAGGATGGCAGGGATCTTTTCAAATTCCGCTGACTTATCGAGGAAGAAATTCGCTCCAGCAGTCATGCATTCCTCGCGATACTTGGGGTATGGGTAGTTCGTGCAAATTAGAACATAGAGCCGGGGATGGTCCCCGCGAATCGCTCGAAGAACATCAAGACCGCTCCCTCCGGGCATTTGAAGGTCGAGGATGAGCGCGTCCGGCTTCATTTTCTGGATACTGCGCACGGCTTCCGGCACGTCGCCCGCTCGTCCCACAAGTTGCGCTCCGGGTACCTCCTCCAACAGGTCCGTGAGACGTTCCGCAACTGCACTCGAATCATCGGCGATAAAGACTTTCATCTGCATTCTCCTCGAGCACTATTCTCCTAGGTATATAGAACCGCAGAACGACGCGGAAATACATCAGGTTGAAACAGTAATTTAATGTAGGACAAAATGAAGTGCCCATGACAGGGTTCGCCCCACATAGTGCGTTCACGAGTTCAAGGGCGTCGAAAATGGGTACGCCTTCTGGCCACCATTTCGCTCTAGTCCACCAGTTGAGTTTGAAGTGCGTAACGAATCAGTTGTGCGTTTGTTTTCATGCCGGACTTTTCTAGAATCCGCGCGCGATAGGTGCTCACGGTTTTCACGCTAAGAGAAAGCTCTTCCGCTATCTGTTTAACGGTCTTCCCCGACGCTATCATCCGCAGCACCTGAAACTCACGGTCCGACAAGAGTTCGTGGAGAGGCGTGTCGGCTCCTTCCCTCAGGTCCACCGCCAACTTCTCGGCCAAGGCGGCGCTCACGTATCGACCACCGGCAGCTACTCTTCTGACCGCCGCTTTCAGTTCTTCCGGCACGCTCTCTTTCGTCAAATAACCGGCCGCTCCTGATTTGAGTGCCCGGCGGGCAAATTGTTCCTCGGGATGCATGCTTAGAAGAAGAATCGGCAACTTTGGGCGCAAACGCTTCACGTCATCCAAGATGTCAAGTCCGCTTTTGCCAGGCATGCTAATGTCGAGAATCACGAGATCCCAGTCCTGCCGGTGAACTAATCCAACGGCTTCCTGAGCGGTCTTTGCCTCTCCGAAGGTGACTTTGGAAAAAACTTCTGCCAGGGTCTCTCTAAGTCCTCGACGAAAGACAGCATGATCGTCAGCTATCAGAACCTTCATTCCTAATTTTTCCTCCCGAAACCGAGGGCGGGAGTGGAATCGTCAGTGTCATGGTTGTTCCGACACCTGGCACGCCTTCAATCTTGAAATCTCCATTGAGCATGAGAGCGCGCTCTTGCATCCCCACAAGACCAAGGGACTTATGCACGTTAGCTTCTCGGGGATCAAAGCCCCGGCCGTTGTCGAAAACTTGAAAAACGATTCGAACTTTTTCCACTTTCAAGCTGGCCTCCACCAGCGAGGCATGCGCGTGGCGCGCGACATTGGTCAGCGATTCCTGAAAGATTCGAAAGATGGCGGTGGATGTATCCGCGTCGAGCGTGAGCGGTTCTTGCGGTAATGTTACGCTGCAACGAATTCCGGCTCGGCCCTCGAACTCCTGAGCCTGCGATTCAAGCGCGGCCGGCAAACCGAGATCATCCAATGTTCTCGGCCGGAGTTCCGAGGCAATTCTGCGCAAAGTAGCGATCATGTTGTCCACTATTTGCACGGACGAGTCCACCTTGGTTCGGAGCTGGGTCTGCTTGGTGGTCAGCTTGCGGCCAATCAACGCAAGATCCATTTTGATTGCTGTGCAAGCCTGTCCAAGTTCATCGTGGATCTCACGGGCGATGGAGGTTCGCTCCTCTTCGCGCACGGTCTGGAGACGGGCCGCCAGGGCGCGGAGTCGATCGCGCGACGTCTTGAGTTGTTCTTCAGCGCGTTCTCGGTCCGCGATCTCTGTTCGCAACTCCTGGTTTACACGAGTGAGAACGGCTGTGCGTTGTTTGACCCGAAGCTCGAGTAGTTCTTTGGCTTTAGTCAACGCCTCCTGTTTCTCGCGCCTCTCAGTCATGTCCTGTGTGAGCTTGGCGAACCCGAGCAGACTCCCTTTGGGGTCGCGCAGGGCTGTGATGACCACGCTGGCCCAAAAACGGGATCCATCTTTGCGGATTCGCCAGCCTTCATCTTCGCTTTGTCCAAGCTGGACGGCTTTCGCCAAAATATGCCGAGGCTTGCTATTCACCAGGTCTTCTTGAGGATAGAAGACAGAGAAATGTTTCCCGATGATCTCTTCCGAGGCATAGCCCTTTAGACGCTCGGCGCCAGCGTTCCAACTGACCACGTGTCCCATCGGATCCAACTGAAAAATGGCGTATTCCTGAACGCCTTGGACAAGCAGCCGAAAGCGCTCCTCACTATCTCGCAGCATTCTATCCGCAACGTTACGATCAGTAACGTTTTCAAATGCCACTCCCAGGAAGTTACTGGAAAGAGGAAAGACTCGCACAGAATAAACTCCCTGCCGTATGCGTTCGTCACCGTAGCAAATCTCTCCTAAATCCCGTGGCGCCCCTGAGCGTAGGGCGGCAAGCCATTGGCCAGGGACTGACGTATCAAGCAGTTTGGGAAAATCCGCCAGAGTTTTTCCTAGGAGCGTTCGAGTTGTCGACCCAGTCATTTCTGCGGCGGCGGGATTGGCATCAACAATTTTGAATGTCTTGACGTCGGAAGGGTCTTCCAATAGCAAGAGGACTACGCCCACGGGCAGTTCCCTGACAAGCTCGGGATATAAGCCTAGGACCGTTTGGTTTGGAAATGAGACAGCAGAACTTCGGTCCTGGGCCTCCGGCCCGGCAAACCTGCGAGCGTCCATAGCATCCCTCTCGGACGGATTTGCATAGCCGGGCGTTTTGGCAAAAATTATCCGTTGTGAATTCAGTTCCTCGAATCACTGCAGAATACGTTGCTTGGGAGCGCCCGTACAGCTGGCATTTGGTACAGGTCGCACCTGTCCTAGTGTAGGACAATACGGGACAATCTCGGAATATAAGGTCTGACAAAAGAATCATTTCCCTGCCGACAGACTTAGAGACTTCCCTAATTTAACCTCCATCCCGTGGGCCGAAGTCTTACGAAGTGAATAGGAATCTCGGCGCGGGCACGCCGGCCACAGACTGCTCAGTAGTTCTCGGAACCTAGAGACCTGTCCTTCCAATTTGTCGTTTGTCCACCCAGCCCCCCAGCCCCCCACAAGACACCGGCTTCGAAAGGGCCCACAAAAAAAACCTTTGGGGGATATTTCGTTGAAAATTAGAATATTTGTTCGTTTGTTCGTGGGAGCCTTTGTCCTATTTTTAGCTTCGCTGGCGAGTAGACCTGCGCAGGCAAGTCCCACATACGCATTATCAGTCTCGACTCATACTAATCGCAGTAACGCCAGCACACTGCAGGGAGCGGTTGTATCGGGCTCTGTTTACGTATTTACGAGCTACGCCTCGAACCTTCAAAATTACAGTCCCACGGGCATCAGCAGGGTTTGCTATTGGCTGGACAATCCATCTATGACGAGGACGGCAACACATTGCGAATCGATCGTACCCTTTGATTTTGCGGGCACCGCCAATGACGGAACGGCATACAGTTGGAACACAAATAGCGTCGCTAAGGGAACGCACACAATCACGCAGTTAGTCACGCTTCCAGGTGGTGCAAGCGAAGTCGACAGCGCCAGCTTTTCAGTGGGCGCTTCTGTGGCGCCTTCGATCACCACCCAGCCAGGCAGCCAGACGGTCACCGCAGGGAACGCCGCCTCCTTCAACGTAACCGCCGCAGGTACTGCCCAGCTCAGCTATCAGTGGAAAAGGAATGGCACGGCCATTTCTGGGGCCACTTCGTCGAGCTACACGACAGCGGCCACGACCAGTTCTGACAATGGAGTGCAGTTCACCGTAGTAGTCAGCAACTCCGCCGGGAGTGTGACAAGCAGCGCGGCTACCCTCACTGTGAGTGCGACCCAGATCTCGGTTACACCGGCGAGCGTTAGTTTTGGGAGCGTCTTGACGGGGAACACTAATACACAAACCATTAAACTAACGAACTCCAGCACGGCCAACTTGACTCTTTCTCAGGCGCAAGTCTCAGGAAGCGGTTTCTCTCTCAGCGGTCTAACTTTCCCCGTAACGCTTAACCCAGGACAAAGCACGAATTTCAACGTGGCCTTCACTCCGGCGGGGGTCGGCAGCGCGCCGGGTAGCGTGTCACTGGTCAGCAACGCCTCCAATTCTCCACTGGCGATTCCCCTGAGCGGGACCGGGGTTGCCGCAACGTTCCTGCTCGGCACCAACCCGAGTAGTCTGGGCTTTGGAACTGTGCGCGTGGGCGGTAACAGTTCACTTAGCGCCACGCTAACCAATAATGGAAACTCGAACGTCACAATTTCAAGTGTGACCATGCCCGGTACAGGATTTAACGCCAGCGGCGTTACCGCCGGTACCACTCTAACGCCCAATCAGTCGCTCACCTTGAATGTGGCCTTTACACCCACAGCCGCCGGCAGCTTGGTCGGCACTGTCACTGTGGTGAGCAACGCCACCAACTCTCCCACCACCGTCGCGCTGTCCGGAACCGGAGCGACGGCGACGACAGTCAACGTCACTACCTATGGCGCGACGGGCAACGGTTCCACCGATGACACTACAGCCATCAACAACGCCATTGCGGCCCTGCAACCCGGCTACCAACTTTTCTTCCCCTGCGGAACATACAAGATATCGGCAGGGCTTACCGCAATCACGGAGAACAACGTAGCGATCAATGGGCAGACCGGTTGTGCTGCCGGCAGAGTCACCATTCGCAATTCCGGCGGCGGTTCCACCATCCTGCAGGTGGGCGCTAGCCAGAGTCTCAGCTCGCCAACTCCCATCACCGCTACCACCGCGGACATGGACAAAACGTTCCAGGCCAACTTCTCCGCCATCGGCGCCGGCGTCGGAGACTACCTCTACCTGGAGGAAGCCGTTTCCACCTCCGACACTTCGCACTCCAACTGCGGTGGTTCAGGGTGCCGCGGCGAGGTGCTTAAGATCACCGGCCTCAGCGGCAATACCGCCACGGTAGAAACCGCGGTGCACCACGCCTACGACCTCAGTTGTTGCGTCCCTTGGGTTCAGAAGCTTCTTAACCCGGTAAGCGGCGTCAGTGTTCACGACTTGGTTTTGGACGGTTCGGGAACCGCCAATTATGCCCTCGGCGTCCTCAATGCCGTCAATCTAACCGTCGGCAATCTCACCGCGCAGAATGTCGCCTGGAGCGCCATTGCCAGCATCAATGGATATAACAATTCCTACGCGAGCATCACCATTACCCATGCCGGTACGAATAATGGAGGCAGTATCGGCGGCTCCGCCGTATCGCTGCAGCAGCAAGGCAACCTCAACGTCAATGGAGTGTCCATCAGCAACATGAACGTAGGAGCCTTTGGCTTCATTCCCTTCAGGGAGGCCAACGGGACGTTCAGCAATATTTCAGTCGACGCCACCGGCACGGGAAGCGGGCGTCCGTTTAAAACGAACTCCTCGGCTCACAACACCTTCAACAATATCAGCGTGAACCGCAGCGAGGCGGCCTACTACCAAGGAATAACGCTGGAATATTTTTCGCACCACAATGTCTGGAACACCTGCAAAGTTACCAATAATGTGGGCAGCCCCAACAATTCCGGCATCGCTTTGTACGGGGACGTGTCCAACGGCAACAATCAGGGGAGCAATCACTACAATACCTTCAACAATTGCACCGTGACCGGGAATGCTGGATTTGCAATCTGGGTCAGCGATAATAACAACAATATAGAAATAAACGGAGGAACCTATATTGGCGTCGCCGGGCAGTACGTGATCGCCTTTGACGACAGCTCTCCCTGCTGCTCCAATAGCGCTTACATCCACAACGCCAACATTGGCGGACCTGGTTCCATTGGCATTTATATTGAAAACGGCAGCAAAAATGCCTGTATCAACAGCAACTCATTTGGGTCGGGGCTAAGCTCCGGCATTTATGTCACGGACGCCAGCGACATCGGCACGGGCAACATCATGAGTGGAATGAGCAGCAACCTCAACGCCGGAACATGCGCACCACCCAGTGTCCCCGCTAACGGCGCCTCACTGACACCCTAACTCCCGGGAGCACTCAACCAAAACCCGGCCGGGCGAGGGCCCACCCTTTTGGTTATGCGGTCCAGTGCGACCTACTCCCCGCGCGGGGGTAGGTCGCACTCTTTGAAATCAGTACCGAGATGGTGCGTTGACACCAGATCGGCAATGAATTACGTTCCGCGGAACGTGTTGGCTCCGCCTCTATATTCATCGTTAGAAACGGTCCAGCACAGAACTTCTGGTCGAACCCACGATCAGTGGCCCCACATAGATGGTTGAGTTCCACGGCGCGTGCAAGCGATAGTTGGAAATCGTCAGAGTTGTGTAACTTGGACTCACATACCCCTTCGGGCGGATGAACAGCGTCGGGACCTTCAGATTCGAGTAGTACGGGACGCTCAAGTTGTCCAGATACCACTCGGCAATCCCACCCTTGGGATCCCACTTGATATGCAAGAGTATTTCGTACCAGTGGTCCCATTGGAGGGGAGGACCATCGACCCACACAATGTTCGGAGAGCAGTCGTTCCCGCCCATGATACGTAACGCCATACGGACATTCTTCGTTCCGAAGACACCGCTCACCACGGGATCGTCTGTCTTCACGTCGAGCGATATGTTGCCGAATTCCTTCGCGCAGCCCGGTAAGGGGCCGCTATCGTTGTGGAACACCAGGAACCAATTCCACTCCCCCGTGGTGGGCGCGAAGGGTGCTTCCCCGCTGAGACCGCTCGACGAGATTGCCGTTGCGGATGGAAACATTACCGACGTGCGCAGCCAGATTTCGTAAGGTTGGTAATTCCAAGACTGTCTCGGCTCCCACAAGAAGACGCTGTCACTGTTGGCTGCTGGCGAAGCGTGTGCAGTTGGAGTGACTGTTATCCCCGCGGCTCCGCGTCCCCCAGCGTCAGGGTGGTACCTAAGGTACCCGGCGCCGCGCGCGTTCGAACCCGCATCGGTGCCCAAGCCGAAGTCGCGATGGGTCCATTGCGATAGATCCCTCGTGGAAAGGTCGCGATTGAGAAAAACAGTATTCCCGCTTGGTTTGCTGGCGTTGAGCCGATTACACGCGATCGAGTTGGCGAGCGTGAACAGGAGCAGCAACAGAAGAGCAGGCCGCGTTCGCGCACATACAAGTGACCACACAACCGTTGTCGAATTGAGACGAATCATCAAATGATCTCAGTGACATGGTCATGGCTGGCGTTAGACCAAGTTGCATCCGTATTCCCGCTTACTCCGACTTCGGCCTGACCTCAAATAATCTTCGATTGACCCTTACGGCGATATTTCCAAGTTGCTACAACAACAGTGCAAGGGTGGCCGTCCGACTCGTGCTGTTGTAAGAAGCCGATATCGTGGCGGAAGTTGAGATGAGAACTATGGAAGTGTTAACCCTGAAGGTCGCACTGGTGGCTCCAGCTGGAACGATCACGCTGGAAGGCACGCTAGCCGCGCTATTGTTGCTGGAAAGCGCGACTTGGGCACCACCCGCCGGCGCTGGACCGCTCAGCGTCACCGTGCCAGTGGAGGGCGTCCCCCCAATAACGCCGGTCGGACTCAGCGTTAGCGAAGAAACCGTTGGCAGGGGTGGGGGCGTTACAGTGAGGGTAATGGTAGTCGTACGCGTCAAAGTGCCAGATGTACCTGTGATGGTCGCCGTGACCGTGCCGACTGTGGCTGCGTTGCTGGCCGCGAGCGTCATCGTGCTCGTCGTGGTGGCGGGGTTGGGGCTGAACGACGCGCTCACGCCGCTCGGCAGACCCGAGACGGACAAACTGACGCTGCCGCTGAAACCGTTCAGCGGAGTGACTGTGACAGTGGCCGTCCCGCCGCTTCCCTGTGTGATGCTCAGGCTGGTTGGCGATGCTGACAGGGTGTAGTTCGGTGCGGCGGTCACGGTGAGAGAACCCGTCTGAGTCACGCCGCCATAAGATGCGGAGATAGTAACCGGGGTCGACGACGTCACCGCGCTGGTGTTGACCGGGAAGGTTGCACTGGAGGTTCCCGTCGGAAGGGTCACACTAGAAGGCACGCTAGCCGCGTCGTTGCTGCTGGAAAGGGTGACCACTGCTCCGCCGGATGGCGCTGCTCCACTCAGCGTCACCGTGCCCGTAGAAGAATTCCCACCGGTGACACTCGCCGGGTTCAGCGAAACCGAGGAAAGAGTAACGGACGCAGCGGCAGCAGAAGACAATTCAAAGTCCAACACTGCGGGATTGGGATCGTTCAGCGAAACCGCCACGAACTTCGAAGCAGAGACCATATAAATGACGGCGTTGCCTCCGGTCCCCGAAGTGACCGTCATAGTTCCCCGGCCATTGGTTGGCGATGAGGAGACGGAATATGTCGCATTGAACGCCACGCCCGAGTTCGGTCCGCTCGGGGCGCCGATGTCTTCCGCGCCGGTCATATTGCCCACGGGAGTGGCGCCGTCCGCGGCAAGTTCGCCGGAGAAGACAGTCACTCCGAATGCCGCGGGGTTGGTCGTGAATCCAGCATACGTACCTTTTAGCGTGCTATTGGTGAACGAACCCGCCGCCTGGGGTTCGCCAATCCCGAACAAAACGTTGGCATCCGAGACGAAGAGGAAAATCTGATTCAAGTTCACCAGGTAGGCAACCAGGTTGAATCCTCCAACCGTAATCGCTGCACGCCCATTGCTCGCCACACTGTACGTCCCCGGCGCGTCGCTGAAGGAATTGGGCGCCCGGCAGAAGTTTTCGTCGTAGGTTAGAGAAAAGGCGCCGCTGCCATTGGCAGTGAGCAAACCTGCGCCAGCTTTGGGCACGCCTGATCCACTGCTGCACGAAGAGAGTCCGGTAAGGGAAATCACCATGTTCCCGTTCAGTGAGGAGTTGGTGAACCCTCCCGCAGGAAGTTGCTGCTGAAGCACTTCGCCATTGAGAAGCGGAGTTGCCGTCGTGACCGGGTCACTCTCCATCACAAACAACTTTCCTGAATTCACGACGTAAAAAACGAAATTCAGGGTGTCAGGTGTTCCGCCGAACGTGAAGGCGAGTTGCATGGTGCCGCGCCCCGAGGCAGTGTTGGTCACCGCGTAATTCGCCGCCGTAAAGTTCATCGCATAATCAGTGCCATAGGCGTTGACGTCTCCCGCTGCGTTGGTGAAAGTGCCTGTCCCATTCGAAGTCAATCGCCCTTCGATTGCGGCGCGATTATTTACGTTATCCAAACCGGCGGCGCCAAACGCGTAGTCGCCCGTGATTCTGGCGGTGCTAAACGCGGTAGTGTCCGCTTTTTCCATGGTCCCCGAGCCGATCGTGCCTGACCCGCCTGCGGCGTCGAACTCAATGAACTGCGCGTTGCCGTTGGCCAT